>WNGF01001891.1_pt1 | contig 43271 bp, 44 predicted proteins | sample 5400641 | NCBI WGS metagenome assembly WNGF01 (sample SAMN13153371, study PRJNA577476) | soil metagenome | isolation source: 80 cm soil or saprolite under grassland replicate 2 | place: USA:California | collected 2016-06-15 | reverse complement strand
AGGCGGTGAAGCCGTCGGGCGGCGCCGGCTGCCCGGCCGAGGCGATCGCTCCCTGGACCCTTCCGCGGAACGTGACGGCGGCGGTGCGCTCCCGTTCCGCCAGGGCCTGCTCGCGGGCCTGGGTCCGCTCCCGGGCCAGCCCGTACAAGATGCCCCCGACCGAGGCGGCCACCACGACCACCAGTACGCCGATGCGGAATCCCCGCCGAGCGAGCAGGGGCTTCTTCACCGGCGAGTACGAGGGCCGGGGCCCGGGGGTCACGACCCTTCGGCTCCGCGGCTTGCTCTTGCCCTTGATAGCCATGGTCTTCCTAACGGTTCATCAGGCGGGCCACGATGATAGCGCCCTCGTAGAACAGGACCATGGGAACCATCATCGCGGTCATCGTGTAGGGGTCCGAGCTCGGCGTGATCACTGCAGCGAAGATCGCGATGAACAGGATGGCCCCACGACGCCACTGGCGAAGCTGCTGGCTGGAGATCACGCCGACGATCGAGAGGAAGATCAGGACCACCGGGAACTCGAAGGAGATCCCGAAGGACAGTGCGAGCAGCATCACGAAACCGAGGAACCGGTCGCCGGTGAGCAGCGGGACGAACCCCGAGCCGGCGAACCCCAGGAGGAAGCCGAGTCCCTTCGGCAGGGTGAAGTAGGCGATCACGGCGCCCAGGGCGAACAGGGCCACCGACGAGGCCACGAAGGGCACGGCCAGCCGGCGCTCACGACGGGTGAGGCCGGGCACGACAAAGGCCCACAGTTGCCACAGGACGATAGGCAGCGCGATGAACAGACCCAGGAACACGACCACCTTGAGCTTGATGATCACCGGTTCGAGGACCCCGGTGAACACGAACTTGCATCCGGTTGGGGGACGGTTCCCCGAAGGCAGGTTCTCGATCGTGTCGCAGTAGGGGTTCTGGAGCAGCTGAAGGACCGGCCCGTACAGGAACCACCCGATGACCGAGCCCAGACCGATGGCCCCCAGGGCGATGAACAGTCGGCTCCGCAGCTCCTCGAGGTGCTCGACGAGTGTCATCGTCCCCTCGGGATCGCGGGGGGGACGTCGGAGCCGCTCGGGGATCAGCTTCATCGGCGATCGACGAGGTTCGGCCTACCCCGCCGTGGACCGGCCGCCGTCGCCCTCGTCGTCCAGGTCCACGCGCAAGCTGCGCTGGATCTCGTCCTTGGCTTTGCGGAGCTCGGCCAGCCCCTTGCCGACGTGGCGGACGACCTCCGTCCCTTCGGTGCCATCGGTGCCATCGGTGCCATGGGTGCCATCGGTCACCGTCTCACCTTCGGGCCGCGGCGCTGCGTCGGGGTGGGGCACGGACCGAGCCGTGGGGGCCGGCTCCTCGTTGAGCGCGGACTGGATGGTCTTCTGGACCTCCTCCTGCGCCTTTCGGAACTCACGGATCCCCCGGCCGATGGACCGCCCGACCTCCGGCAGCCGGCGAGGGCCAACGACGAGCAGCGCGATGACCAGGATGACCATGAGCTCGAGAGGGCCGATGTTGAACATCTCGTCGGGTGGGCAGGCGCCCGAGGCGATTCTACTGCGCGAGGTTCGAGATGGGCCCGGCGCCTACCGCGGCTTCCCGGTCGGAAGATGCGCGGCCCTCGCCGACGCCCGGTCCCCCTCCGCAGCGATGTCCGCGGCGATGGGCTGCACCTCCTCCTGGAACCTGCGGAGGGTCCGGCCGAGCAGGAACACGTGGCGAACCAGCCCCACGAGCACGACGGCGATGGCCAGGGTGCTCACGACGCCGACGATGATCCAGACGGCGGCGGGGGTGGTCACGCGGACGATGCTAGCCGAGCCGTGGGCTCAGCGCTGACCGGCCAGGAACTCCTGGATGCGCCGGTCGTCCTGCAGGGTGAAGTGGAAGTCGATGAGGTCGTCGATGGTGAACGCCGGGCCCTCGGGGAGCTGGCCTCGGGGGTCGACCCGCTCCTCGGCCTCCTCTTGGAACATCGGCATGGTGCGCTCCTCGACCTCGCCCCGGCCCGAGACGTCCACGCCTGCCGAGACCAGGAGGGCCACGATCTTGCGGTCCGCTCGCTTCTCCACGCCGTCGAGGCAGGTGGGGCAGGTGAACCGGTAGGTGCCCTCCCGCCCGCCATGTAGGACCGAGAGGAGGATGGCCTCGGGGCCCATGTCCACTTCGCCGCAGCGGGGGCAGGTGGTCCGGATGGTGGTCATGTCAGGACCAGTATCGGTCCGGCCATCCAAGCGGTTTAGCGTCCGGAGGCCGGAAGGGACTACCCTATTCGTACAATTCTTTCGTCCGGCCGGCCAGCTCCCGTACCCGGCCATTCAGCTCGGGTGGGCTCAACACTTCGGCCTCGCCCCCAAGGCGTAGGACCAGCCGGGCCACCCATTCCAGGCGGCTCGCGGGGAGCTGCACCTCGAGGTCGCCAGTAGGCCTCTCGGTCTCGGCGTCGACCTCGTAGTACTCGCCCACCCACCGGGCTGCCGGGTGCAGCAGCAGCCGAACCGGCACGTCGCGTTCCGTGGGCGTGTACAGGGCTCGCCCCGCGCCGACCAGGCCTCGGGGTTCGAAGGGCTCGCCGGTCGGCTCCACGGAGCGGATCCGGTCCGCCCGGAAGAGCCGCTCCTCCCCCGAGCGATGGTCGAAAGCCGCCACGTACCAGTTCCCGATGGCGAAGAACACCTCCTCGGGGTCGACTTCCCGAGCCGTGGTCTCGGCGGAGGAGGCCGCGTAATACTCGATCCTCACCCGCTCGTTGCCGGCGACGGCCTTCCGAAGGGCGTCCAGGGTCTCGGCGGGCTTCCCCCCCTCGGCCGCCTCCACTCGCTCCGCTAGCTCACCGAGGGTCTCGGGACCGAGGCGCTCCTCGAGCTTTCGCAAGGCCGAGGCCAGGGCCGTGGCCTCGCGGAGGCCGGGCGTCACGGCCAGTGCGGTCCCCCGAAGGTACAGCGCGAGCGCCTCGGCCCGGGTCAGGCGGAGCGGGCGGGAGAAGTAGTCGGCCATGTCGATCCACACTCGCTCGTCCTCGATGGCCACGCCGATCAGGTCGCCGGGCCCGTAGGGGGGCAGTCCCGAGACGAACAGCAGGTTCAGGTCCGAGGTCAGCTCGTCCTCGCGAACGCCGAACAGTCGCGTGATCTCCGCCAGCTCCGTCCCCGGATGCTTGACCAGGTACGGCACGAGCACGAGCAGCCGCCGCAACCGGTCGGACGCCCGTGACGTGGCCGCGGGGCGAGGTCGACCGGTCATCGAAGCGCTGCCTCCAGCCGGTGGACGATCTCGGCCCGCAAGGACTCGGGGGCCACGGCTACGGCGTCCGGGCCGAACGACAGGATCCACGACGCCAGCGCGTCGCCCGGGGCCGCAGGGAGGCTGACCTGCACCCAGCCGTCCTTCCGGGTGTCCTCGATCACCGCACCCTGGACTCCCCGGGTCGCCCACCATGCCACATCGGGCGAGAACGCCACCGTGGCCCGCTCCTCGGGCTCCCCCGGACCGAACGGCCCGCCCACGACGTGCTCCGCGGCCCGGAAGCCCTCCGGTGGCGGGTCGGCTTCCCCGTCGAGCCGGAGCTCCCCGCCCGCCCTCGAAAGGCGGAATGCCCGGATCTCCTGTCGTTCCCGGTCCAGGCCCACGAGGTACCAGTGCCCAGCCCGGAACACCAATCCCCAGGGGTCGACGTGGCGTTCCGATTCGACGCCCCGCGAAGTCCGGTAGGCGAACCGAACGCTCCGTCGCTCCGCGATGGCCTCGGCCGCGGCGGTCAGGCGAGCGTCAACGACTCCAGCCTCGGCAGCGAGCGGCACAGAGGGCGCGCCTGCCACCAGCCCGCCGTCGGTGCCGTACAGCAGCTTGCGCACGGCCTGCTCGGCGGCATCATCGGGTCCGCCGGCATGCGCCGCCACGAACAGGGCGGAGATCTCCTCCGGGGTGAAGTCGATCTCCGGCAGGTAGTACCGGTGCTTCAGGATGGCGTAGCCCTGCTCGACCTCCCATGCGTCGGTCGCGATGACCTCGATGGGGACCCCGACGTCGCGAAGGACGTCCTTGTCGCGTTCGAACATCCGCTTGGCCGACTGGAGGTCGTCCTGCCCGTAGCCTTCGGGCATCTTCGCCCGGATCTGCTCGAAGGTGAGGGGACGTCGCGACTCCAGCAGGAGCGCGACGAGGTTCACCAGACGCTCGAGCGGGTGCATCGGTGCGGCATGATACTCGGGCCATGAGTGGTGAACGGGCCGGCATCAGGCTGCGTCGCGGCACGGTCGTGTCGGTCGGCGCGTCACGCCCGGGGGCGATCGAGCTGGAGGTGGAGGTGGAGGGTGAGCGGGCCCCGGCGCTGGCCTACCCCGACCTCACGGGACCGGTCCGCGAGGGAGACGTCGTGCTGCTCAACACGACGGCCGTGGCGCTGGGCCTGGGGACCGGAGGGTTCCACCTGGTGATCGCCGTGGAGGGCGACCGTGCCACCGAGCTCGCCCACAGGGGCCGGGTGATGAAGGCCCGGTACACGCCACAGCAAGTAATCGTTCGGTCGGTCGAGGAGAGCCATCGCGATCTGCTGGAGGGCTCGCGGGGCCTTCGGGGAACGCCGGTCGTGGCCGCGCCGTTGCACTCGATGATCGGGCCGATCGCCGCGGGGGTGAAGGCATCCGGTGTTGCACGCGTCGCGTACGTCATGACGGACGGGGCGGCGCTTCCCGGGTCGCTGTCCCGGCTCGTGCCGAGGTTGCGCGACGCCGGGTTGCTCGATGGCTTCATCACCTGTGGACAGGCCTTTGGGGGCGAGCTGGAAGCGGTCACGATCTGGACCGGGCTCCTGGCCGCCGCGGAGGTGCTGGAGGCGGACGTGGTGGTGGTGGCCGACGGGCCGGGGAACCTGGGGACCGACACCACCTGGGGCGTCAGCGCGCTGACGAGCGGGAACGCGCTTCACGCCGCCGAAGCGCTCGACGGCGTGCCGGTGGCCGCGCTCCGCATGTCCTTCGCCGACGCACGCCCGCGCCACCGCGTCGTGTCGCACCATTCGCTGACAATCCTGGAGAAGGTCTGCAGGGCCAGGGCCAACGTGGCGGTCCCGGTCCTGGAGGACGCGCGCGAGCGCGACGCAGTGTGGGAGGCGCTCCGGTCTCGGAAGCTCGAGGAAAGGCACCAGCTGGTCGAGGTCGACGGCCGCCCGGCCGTCGACATGCTGGAGGAGCTGGGCTTCGCGATCGAGTCGATGGGCCGAACCCCGAAGGACGACCCCGCCTTCTTCCTGGCGGCCGGCGCGGCCGGCGTCCTCGCCGGCCGCCTTGCCGCCTCGTCTCGCCGATGGCGAGCCACCATGCCGGAGCCCTAGTACAGGCCTCCGCCGGATCCGCTGTGGTAGAAGAACACGAGGTAGATGATCAGGTACGCGATCACGCCCACGGCCGCGTAGATCGCAAGCCACTTCTTCCACTTTCTCCCATAGCCCGTCGTCTTGTCGGCCATCTCGCAGCTCCTTTCGGATCGACTAGAGGTACTACGGGAGCGAGCGAGTGACGGATGTGTCCGGGGGCGACGCTACGCGAACGCTCAGGTGGCTCCCAGGACCCTCACATGTGGGCGATGAGTTGCTCCACCCGGTCGTCCACCGAACGGAACGGATCCTTGCACAGCACGGTGCGCTGAGCCTGATCGTTGAGCTTCAGGTGAACCCAGTCAACCGTGTAGTCCCGCCGCTTCTGCTTCGCGTGCTTGATGAAGTCGCCGCGGAGCTTGGCGCGGGTGGTCTGGGGCGGCTCGCGCATGGCCCGGGAGATGTCCTTCTCGCTGACCATCCGGTCAGCTTTCCCGGACCGCTCCATCAGGTAGTACAGCCCACGGCTCCGGTTGACGTCGTGGTACGCCAGGTCGAGCAGCGCCACCTTCGGGGATGACAGCGGGAGCTGGTGCTTGCCCCTGTACCGGTCGATCATCAGCATCTTGGCCACCCAGTCAACCTTCCGGGCCAGGATCTCTGGCTCCCCGGAGGCCAGCGCGTCCAGGGCATCCCGCCACTCCAGCAGCAGCTGCTTGGTCTGGGGATCGCCCCCACGGCGCTCCACGAACTTCGCCGTCCGCTCGTAGTACTCGTCTTGGATCTCGATGGCGGTGAGCTCCCGGCCATTGGCCAGCCGCACCCGCTTCTTGCCCGCGATGTCGTGGGAGATCTCTCGGATGGCTCGGATGGGGTTCTCGAGGGTGAGGTCGCGCATCACCGTGTTGGCCTCGACCATCCGCAACACCAGGTCGGTGATGCCCACCTTCAGGAACGTGGTCCACTCGTTCATGTTCGAGTCCCCCACGATCACGTGGAGGCGACGGAACCGTTCGGCGTCGGCATGGGGCTCGTCCCGGGTGTTGATGATGGGGCGCGACCTCGTCGTGGCCGACGACACGCCCTCCCAGATGTGCTCGGCCCGCTGGGCGATGCAGAACTGCGCCCCCCGGGGCCCGTGGAGCACTTTCCCAGCCCCGCAGTAGATCTGCCGTGTGACGAAGAACGGGATCAGGATGTCGGCCATCCTGGCGAACTCGCCCTGCCGGGCCACCAGGTAGTTCTCGTGGCAGCCGTAGGAGTTCCCCGCCGAGTCGGTGTTGTTCTTGAACAGGTAGACCTGGCCGGAGATGCCCTCCTCGTGCAGACGCACCTCGGCCGCGGCGAGCAGCGCTTCCAGGATCCGCTCCCCCGCCTTGTCGTGGGCCACGAGGTCGGCGATGGCGTCACACTCGGGCGTGGCGTACTCGGGGTGGGAGCCGACGTCGAGGTACAACCGGGCGCCGTTCTCCAGGAACACGTTCGACGACCGGCCCCAATGCACCACCCGGCGGAACAGGTACCGGGCCACCTCGTCGGGTGAAAGGCGCCGCTGGCCCCGGAACGTGCAGGTCACGCCGTACTCGTTCTCCAGGCCGAAGATCCGCCGGTCCACGCGATGAGTGTAGGTCGTGCCGGACGAAACGCGAGGATGCGCCTAACTGGACAGGATCCGCGCCACCTCGACGTCGGAGAGGCGGCGGAACTTCCTGCGCTGGGGCCGGGTCCGGTCCAGGACACCCGCCTCGATCGACGCGGGCTCGATCTCGCGGCCCTCCGCGCTGGAGAGCGCCTTCACGGCTTCCTTCACGGCAGTGGCCAGGTCCCACGCCTCCTGAAACGTCCCCTTCAGCGCCTCGGTCAGGGTCTCGGCGTGGCCGCCGATCCCGACGAACCCGTGCTCGTCGGTGACCGTCCCGTCGAACAGGATGTGGTAGATCTCGTTCCGTCCGTAGTCGCTTGCCACCTCCGCCACCAGGATCTCCACCTCGTACGGCTTCATCTGCTGGGTGAAGATGGTGGACAGGGCCTGGGAATACCCGTTCGCGATATCCCGGGCCCGGACGTCCTCCCGCCCGTACGAGTAGCCCCGGAGATCGGCCAGGCGCACCCCCGCGATCCGGAGGTCCTCGAACTCGCTGTACTTCCCCACCCCGGCGAAGGCGATCCGGTCGTAGATCTCCGAGATCTTGTGCAGCGTGGAGCTTGGGTTCTCCGCGATGAACAGGACCCCGTCCGCGTACTCGAGGCCCACCACCGACTTGCCCCGGGCGATGCCCTTGTGGGCGAAGTCCGAGCGGTCCTTCATGAGCTGCTCGGGAGGAACGTACGGCATGAACGCCATCAGGACCTGGCCCCCACCACCGCTTCGTAGGCCGAGCGAACCTCGTCGTCCGGAACCGAGGAGACACCTTCCGCCGCCACGACCAGGATGGTCGGGAAGATGCCCCGCGCCGGATCGGGCCCGCCGGTCGCCGCGTCCTCCTCGGCCGCGTCGACCAGGGCCTCCACGGCAACCCGGATGGCCTCGTCCCGGGCCAGCCCAGGCCGCCACCGCTTCTTGAGCGAGCCCTTGGCCGGACGTTCGCCGGACCCGGTGGCCCGGTAGTCGTCTTCTTCCCACCGGCCGCCGGTGGCGTCGTAGTAGAAGATCCGGCCCTCGTTCCGATGCTCGTCGAACCCGCCGAACAGCGGCACCACGACCAGGCCCTGGAGGGCCAGGGGGAAGTTGCCCCGGATCATCTGGGCCAGGCGGTTGGCCTTGCCCTCGAGCGACAGACGGTCGCCGGTGATCTTCTCGTAGTGCTCCAGCTCGAGCTGGAAGAGCTTGACGATCTCGATGGCCTGCCCGGCCGCGCCGGCGATGGCGATGGCCGAGTAGTCGTCGGCGGCGAAGACCTTCTCCATCTTGTCGTCGGCGATGGAGAAGCCCTCCGTCGCCCGCGTGTCGCCAGCGAACACCACCCCGCCCTCGTACTTCAGGCCTAGGACGGTGGTGCCGTGGGGGTGGGGGACGTCCACGCCGCCGTGCGGTGCGGTGAGGCGGTTGACGGCCTCAGGACGGTTTCTCGAGACCAGGTCGAAGAAGCTGGGGTTCGCGCCAATGGGGCCTCCCGCACCGAGCGGGAAGCCGGCGGGGTCGTCCGTCATTCCCCGCCCTTCTGGACGTAGCTCTTGATGAACTCCTCAGCGTTCTCCTCGAGGACCGAGTCGATCTCGTCGAGGATCTCGTCCATCTCTTCTTTGAGCTCCTCGGCCTTGGAGGCGGACTGCACCTGGCCGGCGTCGCCCTCCCCGCCACCCTCGTCTCCGCCCTTTCGCTGGGTCCTCTTCTGCTCCTGCTCCTGCGGCACGGCTCGCATTCCCCCTCGGGTCCGGTTGGGGCCGGCTCCGCCATTCTACCGGCGGGTCCCGGCGTGGAAGGAAGGACGGGCGGCGATCTCAGAGGCTAGGACTGGAGCAGATCGACCAGGCTCGCCGCGTCGGGGGCCCGATCGAGCAAGCCGGCCACGTGCTCGCGCGTGCCGCGCAGGGGCTCGCGCATGGGGATGCGCTGGAGGGCCTCCTTGCCCGTGTCGAAGATCATCGAGTCCCACGAGGCCGCGGCGATGGCGTCGGGGTAGCGGGCGATGCACCGGCCTCGGAAGTACGCGCGGGTGTCGTCCGGGGGCTCCATGACGGCCTGCTCGATCTCCCGGTCGCTCACCAGGCGGTCCACCTTGCCGGTTGCGGCCATCCGGTGGTACAGGCCCTTGTCGGTCCGGACGTCGTGGTACTGCAGGTCGATCAGCCGCAGCTTGGGGTCGGACCAGGCCAGGCCGTCTCGCTCCCGGTAGCCCTCCAGGAGCCGGTACTTCGCCACCCAGTCCAGCTCGCGCTGGAGCGACAGGGGGTCGCTCTCCAGGGCCGACAGGACGTTCTCCCATCGCTGGAGGACGTCGCGATTGTCCGGCGTGTCGTCCTCCTGCTCGACGTACTTGCGGGCCCGTTCCAAGTACTCCCACTGGATCTCCACGGCCTTCATCCGCCGGCCATCGGCCAGGTGCAGTTGCGCGGTGCACGAGAGGTCGCGGGAAACCTCGTGGAGCGCGGCCACGGGATTGGCCATCGTGAGATCGGGCAGATACTCGTCCTCGATCATCTTCAGGACGATCGAGGTCGTCCCGAGCTTCAGGTAGGTGGCCACCTCGCTCATGTTGGCGTCGCCGACGATCACGTGGAGCCGCCGGTACTTGTCGGGATCGGCGTGCGGCTCGTCGCGGGTGTTGATGATGGGCCGCTTGAGCGTGGTCTCCAGGCCTACCTCGGCCTCGAAGAAGTCCGCCCGCTGGCTGATCTGGTAGCGATGGCGGTCCCGGTCGTCCCACGGTGCCTCGGCCCCCAGCTTGCCGGCCCCCGTGTAGATCTGCCGGGAGACCAGGAACGGGGTCAGGTCCCGCACGATGATGCCGAACGGCGTGGCCCGGTCGACCAGGAAGTTCTCGTGAGTGCCGTAGGAGTTCCCCTTGCCGTCGCTGTTGTTCTTGTAGATCGCGATGCGCTGGCCCGGTGGAAGGACGTGGTGGAGCTCGATCAGGGACCGCTCGAGCACGCGCTCCCCCGCCTTGTCGTGGACGACCAGCTGCCGCGGGCTGGCACACTCCGGCGTGGAGTACTCAGGGTGCGCGTGGTCCACGTAGTACCTGGCGCCGTTCGGCAGGATCACGTTGGCCAGGCCGAGGTCCTCCTCCGCGGGCTCCCGGACCTGCACCGGCTCGAAGCCGCGGGCGTCGCGGAGCGGTGACTCCTGCTCGTAGTCCCACCGGATGCGGCGCAGTGCGCCGGCATACGTGCTGATGAGGAGCGATGACGACAGGACCGGGTTGAAATCGGGGGCACCGACCGCGGAGATGCCGTACTCGGTCTCCGTGCCGATGACCTTGGGGATGGCCATCCGGTGAGCTTACAGGTATTGGCCCGCGGCCACGCGCTCGACCTGTCGGCCCTCCGCGCCACCATCGCCGAGCAGGGTGCGGACGTAGACGATCCGCTCACCCTTCTTGCCGGAGATCCGAGCCCAGTCGTCGGGATTCGTGGTGTTCGGGAGGTCCTCGTTCTCCTTGAACTCGTCGCGGATGGCGTTCAGCAGGTCCTCGGTCCTGATGCCCTTCTCGCCGGTGGACAAGAACCGCTTGATGGCCTCCTTCTTCGATCGGCGGACGATGTTCTCGATCATCGCGCCCGAGTTGAAGTCCTTGAAGTACAGGACCTCCTTGTCCCCGGAGGCGTACGTGACCTCCAGGAACCGGTTGTCGTCGGAGGAGGCATACATGCGGTCCACCGTGACCTGGACCATCCGGCGGACGGCCGCGGCGGCGTTGCCGCCGGCGCGGCCGACCTCCTCGGGATGGATGGGCACGGCGCCGGTCAGGTACTTGGACATGATGTCACTGGCCTGCGCGGCGCTCGGCCGCTCGATCTTGATCTTCACGTCCAGGCGGCCGGGGCGCAGGATCGCCGGGTCGATGAGGTCCTCGCGGTTGGAGGCCCCGATCACGATCACGTTCTTCAGGGTCTCGACGCCATCCAGCTCCGAGAGGAGCTGCGGCACGATCGTGCTCTCCACGTCGGATGAGATGCCGGACCCGCGGGTCCGGAAGATCGAGTCCATCTCGTCGAAGAACACGATGACCGGCAGGCCCTCCTCGCTCCGCTCCTTGGCCCGCTGGAAGATCTGACGGATCTGGCGCTCGGTCTCCCCGACGTACTTGTTCAGCAGCTCCGGGCCCTTGATGTTCAGGAAGTACGAGTGGACGTCGGGCCGGCCGGTTCGCTCCCTGACCTTGTCGGCGAGCGACTTGGCCACGGCCTTGGCGATCAGGGTCTTCCCACATCCCGGTGGGCCGTACAGGAGCACGCCCTTCGGCGGCTCCAGCTGGTGCTCCTTGAACAGCTCCGAGTACAGGAACGGAAGCTCGACGGCGTCGCGGATGGCCTCGATCTGGGTCTCCAGCCCGCCGATGTCCTCGTAGGAGACGTCGGGGATCTCCTCCAGGACGAGCTCCTCGACCTCCTCCTTCGGCAGCCGCTCCAGGGCCACGTTGGACCGCCGATCGATCAGCAGTGGATCGCCGGCCCGGATGGGTTCGTCGCGGAGCGCGTGCCCCAGCGTGGCCACCAGCTCCTCGTCGCCGTGGCCGATGACGATGACCCGGTCATCACCCAGCTTGTCCTTGACCTTCATGACCTCACCGGCGACGTCGGGATGGAGGACCTCGACGACGTTCAACGCCTCGTTCAGGATGACTTCGGCTCCCCGGGTGAGTCCCGCCAGATCCAACTCCGGCGTCACGTTCACCCGCATCTTTCGACCAGCGGTGAACACGTCGACCGACCCGTCTTCGTTCGTCGCGAGGTACACGCCGAACGTTGCCGGCGGCTGGCTGAGCTTCTCGACCTCCTCTCGGAGGGCTTCGATCTTGTCGCGCTCGGACTTCAGCGCGGACGTGACCTTCTCGTTCTGTGTCAGGGCGCGCGAGAGATCGCTCTTCGTCTCGAGGAGCTTCTCCTCGAGGATCTTCACCTGGCGAGGGGCGTTCGTGAGCCGGCGGCGAAGCAGCGCGACCTCGTCCTCCAAGAACTTCACTTGGGTCTGGAGCTCGTGCACCTGCTTCTCGTAGAGCTCCTGCTCTTCGCGTGAATCAAACGGCCCGGACATCCTTCACCTCCAGGCAAGCGAGTATACGTCCCGTCCCCTCGTCAACCGAGAGGCCGACCGGGGCGTCCTACGCCCACTGATACGTTGTCGTCCCGGAGGTGGGTTGGCCTTAGGACCTTCGGGCAATCAATCCGCGTCGCCGCCTCGGCGTGCCACGGTGATGAATCCCGTGTGGCCCACCATGCGGTGGTCCGGACGCACGCTTCGCTCGGTGACGTGCCACGACCGGTGGAGGACCTCGAACGTGGCCACCTGCTCGAACCCGTGGGCTTGGAGCGCCAGCACGGCGGTCTGGACCTGGACGGTCGTCGGGAGGTACGTGCACAGGACGCCTCCCGGCTCCAGTATCCGCAGCACGGTGGGCAGGGAGCCCCACGGCTCCGGCATGTCCAGCACCACCCGGTCGAAGGTCTCCCCCGTCTCCATCACTTCGGTGACGTCTCCCTCCCGGAGGTCCACCCACGCCGGGAGCTTCCCGAAGAACGCCTCGAGGTTCTGCACAGCTTTGGCGTGGAACTCCGGACGGAGCTCGTACGACACGACGCGGCCGTCGGGTCCGACGGACCTGGACAGCGCCAAGGTCAACGCGCCGGATCCGGTGCCGGCCTCCAGGACCCTGGCGCCCGGGTGGATGTCGGCCTCGACGAGGATGGCACCGAGGTCCTTGGGATAGACGACCTGAGCGCCACGGGGCATCTTGAGGACGAAGTCCGCCAGTCGCGGCCGGAAGCACACGAAGGCCATCCCGCCCGTCGATCGCACGCGCGCGCCCTCGTTCGACCCCAGGATCGCGTCGTGGGAAACGGCCCCCCCGTGGGAATGCCACGTCTCGCCGGGGCGAAGGCGCACCAGGTACCGCCGCCCACGGTCGTCGATCAGCAAGGCCCGTTCCCCCGGCTCGAACGGCGTTGCACTCACGCCCGGGAGCTTACCCCCCGGCGGATGACCACCCGGCTCAGGTCTGCGGGAGCGGGTTGACGCCGAGGGTCGCGGTGATCGTCTTCTTCTGACCACCCTGGGTGACCGCCCCGACCGCGACACGCTCGCCGGGCTGGTGTGACAGGAGGAGCTCGCGGAGCGAGGTCGAGTCGGTCACGTCCTTGCCGTCCAGGCCGATGATCACGTCGCCCTGCGTGATGCCCGCCCTGTCGGCCGGCCCTCCCGGTACGACATCGAGCACGAGCGCGCCGCTCTGCACGGGCAGTCCGAACTGGAGGGCCAGGCTCGGGCTGACGTCTTGCGTGCTGACACCGAGATACGCGACCGGAGCCGAGGGGTTGGTTGCCGCGTCATCGATGATCGGCCTGGCTGCGTTGGTGGCGATGGCAAAACCGATGTTCTCCGCCTGGTTCGCCCCGGCAGTGTTGATGCCGACCACCTGCCCGGCCAGGTTCACGAGCGGGCCTCCAGAGTTGCCCGGGTTGATCGCCGCGTCGGTCTGAACCACGCCCGTATAGGTCCGCATGCCGTTCTTGCACGTGTCGCAGTTCGGGTCCTGGGCCTGGATCGTGCGGCCGAGCGCGGAGACGATCCCGGAGGTGACGGTTGGCCCGCCCGGCAGAGCGAGGGCGTAGCCCAGCGCGACGACGCGCTCCCCCAGCTCGAGCCGGCCGGAGTTGCCGAGCGGCACCGTGTGAAGGCCACTCGCTTGGATCTTGAGCACGGCGAGGTCGGCGTTCTGGTCGCCCCCGATCACCCTCGCCGTGTAGCGCGTGGAATCCGGTGGCGGGGTGATGACCGTGATCCGCTGGGCGTGCTCGACGACATGAAAGTTGGTCACCACGATCCCGTCGGACCGGATGACGAACCCGGTGCCGACGCCCCGACCGGACTCCCCTCCGAGGGGATTGGGTTGGAACAGGTTGGTCGTGACGTTGACGACCGCCGGGCGGACGGCCTGGACCACCCGCACGATGGGATCCAGGGACGGATCGGCCGCCCCGACGTCGACGGTCACCGGCGAGCTCCGGACCGGGACCCGCTCGATCACGGTTCGTGTGCAGGCCGTCACGACCACGACGGCGACGGCCATCACGGGGACAAGGAAGCGCTTCATTACGGCCTCGGCTTTCGTCTCTGGGATGAGCTGGAAGCTATTCGGCGCCGTTCGGGCCGGCGTTCATCGAATGCCCCGGTCTCCCGAGCCTAGCCCGCAGGGGCGGCTTCGACCGCCGCCGGACGGGGCAACAGTCCGGCCTCCTCCACCAGGCGGACGATCGATTCATCCCCTCTGATCGAGATGAGGTGGACACCGGCCACGCCCCGCATCTCCCGGAGCTCCTCCACGATCTCGAGCCCGATGCGGATGCCCTCGTCCGCCTGGCGATCGGAGGGGACGCCCTCCATCCGGTCGATGATCGGTTCCGGCACGTCGATGCCGGGGACCATGTCCCGTAGGTACCGGGCACTGCGGGCCGAACGGCACACGTACACCGATGGCAGGATGAACACCCGATCCAGGAGCCCGAGCTCCTCGCATCTGGCCATGAACACGCGCATCGTTGGCAGGTTGAACACGATCTGGGTTTGGACGAACTCCGCGCCGGCCTCGATCTTCTTCCCCAGGCGCATGGGCCGGAATTCGTGAGGAGGTGAGAACGGATTCTCCACCGCGCCGATGAACAGGGGGAGCGTCTCGTCGAGGTGCCGGCCGCTCACATACATCCCCTGATCGCGCATGATCCGTGCGATCTGGATGGCGTGGACGGCGTCAATGTCGTAGATGGGCTTGGCCTCCGGGTGGTCGCCGGCGGTGACGTCGTCGCCGGTCATGAGACAGACGTTCCGGGCCCCGAGCGCCACCGAGCCCACCAGGTCGGCCTGCAGGGCCAGGCGATTCCGGTCGCGGCACGCCAGCTGGACGATGGGTTCCACGCCCCGGTCGAGCAAGAGGTGCGCCGCGGCAAGGGGTGAGATGTGGGGATGGGCCGCGCTGTTGTCCGTGCAGTTCACTGCGTCCACGGAGCCTCGGAGGAGGTCCGCCAGCCGGTACACGGACTCTGGGTCCGGGCTGTCGGTGGCCTGGAGCTCCGCCGTCACCACGAACTGTCCCGATGCGAGCAACCGATGGAGGTGACTGCGGGCCGGGTGCCCACTCACCGCTCGCGACCCTCGCCCGCGGCGAGCCAGCCGGCGGGAGCATGGCGGTCCCGGCCGGTGAGCAAGTTCTCCCACGAGGAGGTCTCCTGGAGCCGCCAGTCCACGGGCTTCTGGACGTGCTCCATGTGGTCACGCCAGAGTGGAAGGCGCCGAGAGCCCTCCCAGGCCTGGACCCAGACGCATGGCTGGTCCGGCAGCACCTCGCAGTTGCCGTTCTGCAGGACGCCGCCGCACGGGCCGTTGCGCAACGACTTGGGACAGCGCATCGGACACGACAGGCCGGTGGAGTGAAGGATGCATTGCCCGCACATCCGGCAGTCCCAGATGGCCTCCTTCGTGCCCCGCTCCACCAGGAGGATGGCCTTGCGGAACCCACGCGCCTCGGGCGCCGACGTGGGAGGCCTGCGGTCGAGCTTCGTCGTCATCTCGGGCCTCCGAGGCTACTCATGGCCGCTACTTCTCGAGGGGTGCGGCCGGGACCTCCTTCTTGGGGTCGATGAACGGGATGGCTGCCGTCTGGCCGGTCAATGGCCCGCGCTCCGACCGGACCTCCAGGACGGTCCCCGGCCGCGAGAGCTCGGCGGGTACCCACACGTAGCCGATGTTCCTCTCCAGCCGAGGGGACCAGATGGCGTCCGTCACCTTCCCGACCACCTCCCCGTCCACCGCCACCGGCCAGAACCACGACAGCTCGGCGCGGAAGGCGTCCCCCGCGAACTCGATCCCGACCAGCTTGCGCTGCACGCCTTCGCGGCGGACCCGCTCCAGCGTGTCCTTGCCGATGTAATCATGCTGTTGCTCCTCGACCAGGTGCTCGAGACCCATGATCTCGAACGGGTTGTTCTCGTGTGTCATGTCCGAGTTGTAGTTCATGATCCCGGCCTCGATACGGCGGGCCTCCACGGGGGCCGTGGGCCGGATGCCGAACTCCTCCCCCGCCGCCATGACCAGGTCCCACAGGTCATCGCCCCGGGAGGGGTCGAGGAGGTTGATCTCGAACCCCTGCACCGCGGTCCATCCCGTCCGGCTGATCAGGACCGGGATGCCCTCGATGTCGAACCAGTCGCACCAGTAGTACTTCAGTTCGTAGAGCGCCGGGCCGACCAGCTTCTCCACGGTCTTCCCCGCCTTCGCTCCCTGCACCTGCATGGGGTAGGCCTCCGGGTAGGTGACCTGAACGTCCATGCCGGCCTGCGAGGCCACCCCCAGCGCGTACAGGCCCGCGTCGGAATCTGCCAGCTGCATCCACCACCGGTTCTGGCCAACATGCAGGAGGACGGGGTCGTTCAGGATGCCGCCGTCGGGCGCGGTGACGATCATGTACTTCCCTTGCTTCACCGCGCACTTCGTCAGGTCCCGGCAGGTCAGCATGTTCACCAGCCGGTCGGCATCGGGCCCGGAGATCTCCACGGTGCGTTCCACGGCCACGTCCCACACGACCACGTCATTCAGGAGTGCCCAGTACTCGAGATCCGGATCGTCGAAGTACGCCGGGAGGAGCATGTGGTTGTAGACGTCGTACGCGGTGCATCCGGCTCGTCTGGTCGCGTCGAAGAAGGGGGAACGCCGGTACCAGGGGCCGAAGTAGATCGTCGCGCTCTGGTCCAACATCTCCTGGCGTTCGTTCGTCATGTGGCCGTCTCTCCCTCTCCGGCGGGCGGGCGCCGCCGGCCCTCCCCATTGGTTGAATCATCGTTCAAACTCGTGCAGGGTCGCAACCGAGCCGGTCTGGCTCGAACTACGAGACCGGGATGCGCTTCTCCGGGTCGACGAACGGCATCGGCACGACCGTGGCCTCGCGTTCTCCCCACTCGGTCTCCACGGTGACGGTGGTCCCATCCGCGGACCGCTCTGCCGGGAGCCACGCGTACCCGAGGTTCTTCAGAAGACGCGGAGAGTAGATGGCCGAGGTGACCTTTCCGATCTGCCGGCCCGCCTGGCGGATCGGCCACTTCACCGAGTTCAGGGCGGGGAACGGCTCGCCGTCGAGTTCGACGCCGTTGATCCGGCGGCTCACGCCCGCATCCCTGATCCGCCTGAGCGCACCGAGCGAGATGGCGGCCTCGTCGGGAAGGTTCCAATCCACCAGCCGCTCCAGCCCCAGCTCGAGCGGGTTGTTCTCGTAGGTCATGTCGGCGCCCCAGTTGAAGATGCCCCCCTCGATGCGCCGGATGTCGGAGGGCCCGGTGGGCTTGATCCCGTACGCCCCCCCCGCCTTCATGATGTGCTCCCACAGGTCGAACCCGCGAGAGGAATCGGTGAGGTAGACCTCGTAGCCGACCTCCGACGTCCACCCCGTTCGGGTCACGATGACCGGGATGCCTCCGATCTCGGCGTTGCGCCACCAGTAGTACTTGAGGTCCACGATGTCCTCGCCCACGAGGTCTCGCATGAGGTCCTTCGACTTCGGTCCCTGGATCTGCAGGGGCGCCACGTCCGCCTCGCGGATGGTCACGTCGAGGTCCGGATAGGCGTTCCGCAGGCCCCGAGCGAACAGCAGGGCGTCGGAGGAGGCGAGCGCGAACCAGAACGTGGTCTGGTCCATCCGGGTGAGGACGGGGTCGTTCACGATCCCGCCGTCCCGATCGCAGATCAGCACGTACTTCGCCTGGCCCACTGCGCACGTCGACAGGTCCCGCGGCGTGAGCAGCTGGGCGAACGTCGGACCGTCGGGGCCACCGATCTCCAAACAGCGCTCGACCGAGACGTCCCACAGCGTGACGTCGTTCAACAGCGCATCGAACTCGGCTTCGAAGGTGTCGAAGCGAATGGGAAAGTACATGTGGTTGTAGACGGTGAACCCCTTGGGGTCGTATTTCTGCGTCGCCTCGAAATACGGGGTCCGGCGGTTACGCGCCCCGCGCTGGACCTGGGCCATGTCGAACGCCATCGAACGATCCTCCTTCGCCGGTGATGCGGTCAGGAAACGGCGGCCGAGGTCGACGCGCTCGCCGGCGCGGCGATCCGGCCCTCCAGGTAGCCCCGGGCCACCATGGCCATGAACGCGTGGACCTCGTCCTCACTCGCGGCGAACGGGCCCTGCCGCTGGCCCCGGGAGGCCAACCCACGCTGCACCGATTCGCATGCCGACCAGTCCTCGCGATTGGTGATGTCCCAGAACTCTGCGGCATACGCCGGATCGAACTCCTCGCGCTCCCTGGCTTCCGGAGGGAACAGCCACGTGCACTCCACGAAGGTCTCTCCCGGGCCCAGCGGCTCGAGCCGGTGCGCCATCACGTAGTCGGGGTGCAGGCTGATCAGCAGGTTCGGGAACAGGCCGAAGTAATAGACCTCCCGTCGCTGCGTCGCGTCGAGTCCGCGGATGGGAACACCGCCGCTCGCACCGGAGAGCGACATGGTCTCCGCGTGGTCCTCGAGCTCCATCGAGCCCCCCACCCAACATCCGGTGGGCGCGAAGGTCTCGCCGCTGTCGGTGGGGGTCACCTTGCAGAGCGCGGGATGGATGCTCGGGCAGTGGTAGCACTCGTGGTAGTTCTCGGTGATGCCCTTCCAATTGGCCCGAACCACGTACTCGTGTCGTTCCGCCGTGAATAGGCGCTCGGGTTCCCAGGCCGCCACAAGCCCATCGAGGTTGCCGACGTGGTCGGTGAAGTCCGAAGCGTCGCCCGAGGCATCGACGAAGATCCATCCGTGCCACTCGGCCACCCGGACCTGGACGAGCGGGTAGTCGGCCTTGTCGAACCCGGGGCCGTCGCCGAACCGGGGGGCCCCGGCCAGCTCACCCTCCAGCGAGTACACCCACGCGTGGTACGGACACTTGATGGCACGGAGGTTGCGGGACGTGCCCGGCTCGACGAGCTCGTGGCCGCGGTGGCGGCAGACGTTGTAGAACCCTCGGAGGTCGCCGCCCCGATCTCGGACGAGGAGGATCCCCTCCTCACCGATGCGCACCGCCTTCTGGTCACCCGGCGCATCGAGGTCGTCGGCCCGGCCGACGCAGGTCCAGGATCCCTCGAAGAACCTCTCCTGTTCCCAGGCGAACACCTCGGCCGACAGGTAGACCTCCGCGGGGAGCGTGCGCCTCGCTTCCGGCGCGCGCGCCAGCACCGGCAGGAGCTTCGAAGGTTCGATCGGCACGGCTACGTGCGACACGGGATCCTTCCCACCAGGATTGAACAGCCGTTCAACATCGTATCGTGGGCCCTCGGGGGCCAGCAATAACGTTCGGTGACCAGCGGTTGAGGAGGCTCCTCACGCGAACGACGGATCGACGAACACGGGCGCCCCCGCGACCATGGTCAGCTGCACTTTCGCATCGGCCAGCTCGTCGAGCGACAGGTCGAACAGGTTCCGATCGACCACCACCACGTCCGCCTCCTTGCCCACCTCGATAGAGCCCGTCGCCTGGTCCAGGTGGTTCACGTAGGCCGAGCCCATGGTGAAGGCGTGAATGGCCGTCGCAAGGTCGATGCGCTCGTCCGGCAGGAATGTTTCCTTCGTCGCTCGTTCGCCCACCATGTCCGCGTAGCGACGCGGCTCCTTGCGGTGGACGGCGATGGCCATCTCCCACATCGGGTTGGGGCTCGACACGGACCAGTCACTCCCGAAGGCGAGCCTTGCCCCCGACCGGACCAAACTGGCGAAGGGGTACTGCCACCCGCTCCGCTCCGGGCCGAGGAAGGGGATCGTGAGGTTCACCATCTGGCCCTCGAGCGTGGCCCACAGGGGCTGGGCGTTCGCCACCACCCCGAGCTCGTGGAACCGCGGGATGTCGTCGGGATGGACCACCTGGATGTGGGCGATGTGGTGGCGATGGTCGTTCGCCCCGTTCGCTCCCCGCGCCGCCTCCAGGGCGTCCAATGCCTCACGGACGGCCCGCTCCCCGATCGCATGGATGTGGACCTGAAACCCCTCGGCGTCCAGAAGAGTCACGGAGGCCTTCAGCGGCTCCGGGTCGACGAACGACATACCCCGATTCGAGGTCGGCATACCGTCGCGGTCGAGATATGGATCCAGGACCCCGGCCGTGAAATCCTCGATCACGCCGTCCTGCATGATCTTCACCGTGGTGGCTCGGAACCGCCCTACCGAGCTCCGATCTCGTTTCGCGACCAGCTCGTCGATCTGCTCCTCGCCGCGGTGCCGGTCCCACCACAGGGACCCGACGACCCGGGCCGTAAGCTCGTCCCTGCCTGCCGTCGCGGTGTAGGCGCCGAGCGTCTCGTACGGGCCACCGACGATCGCGTCCTGCCACGCGGTGATGCCGAGCGAGTGCAGGTACTGCTGGGCCACCCGGAGGCCCTCCTCCCATTCCGCCTCGGTGACCGGGGGCGTGACGTTTTCGACCAGGTCCATGGCCCCCTCGTGGAGGGTGCCCGAGGGCTCGCCCGCGCCGTCCCGTTCGATCCGCCCGTCGGGAGGATCGGGGGTCTCCCGGGTGATGCCGGCCAGCTCCAGGGCTCGTGTGTTCACCCAGGCCCCGTGGCCGTCACGGTTCGGCAGGTACACCGGCCGGTCGGGGACGATATGGTCCAGGATGTCCTTGGTCGGGGTCCCGCCGGGGAACGAGTCCATCGACCACCCTCCGCCCCGGATCCACTCGACGTCGGAATGCTCGCTCGCGTAGTCGGCCACGATGCGCTCGTAGCCTTCGCGGGTGTACGCCACGTTCAGGTTGCACTGAAGCATCTCCAGGCCGCCGGAGGGCGGATGGACGTGGGCGTCCTGGAACCCCGGAAGGAGCATCCTGTCGCCCAGATCGTGGACCTGAGTCTTCGGCCCGATGAGGTCGGCGACCGATCCGTCGGTTCCCACCGTGACGATGCGTCCGTCCTTCACGGCGACAGCCTGGGCCCAGGTGCGTGCGGGATCGACCGTGTAGACGGCGCCGCCGGTGAAGACCACGTCGGCCGGGCCGTCCCAGATCGTGTCGCTCACGTGCATCGCTCCATCGCGCCTCGAGGGGTGCCGAGCATACCGGCGTCAGTCAGGCCAGCGCCACGAGCTCGAGCAGGTCGTCGCTCCAGTAGTCGAGTGTTCCCTCGGGCATCATCAGCACACGTTGGGGTGCAAGGGTCTCAACGAATTCGACGTCGTGGCTGACCAACACCATCGCGCCACGCCACGCTGCGAGCGCTCCCCCGATCGCCGCCCGTGAGGGAGGATCGAGGTTGTTGGTCGGCTCGTCGAGCAGGATCAGGTTGCGGCGTCCCGCGACCAGCTGCGCCAGCGCGAGCTTGGTCTTCTCGCCACCCGACAGCGTACCGGCGTCGCGGAACGCGATCTCGCCGGTCAGCCCGAACATGCCGAGCAGTCCCCGGAGGTCCTGGTCGGAGGCATCCCTGGATTCGGATCGGACGTGCGCGAGGACGTCCACGCCGTCACGGATGCCCTCGTGCTCCTGGGCGTAGTAGCCGAGCGAGACCCCGGTCCCCAGCCGCACGCTCCCGGCATCGGGCTCCGACACCCCAGCCACGATCCGAAGGAGCGAGGTCTTGCCCGCGCCGTTCAGGCCCATGACAAGCAGCCGCTCCTCCCGGGACAGGTCGAAGGTCGCGTCCTCGAACACCGGGGGGCCGCCGTAACCCTTGGTCACGCCCGAGGCCTCGATGACCAGCCGGCCAGAATGGGGCGGCTCGGGGAACCGGTAGCGGACGCGCCGCTCCTTCGCCGGGGCGGCCACGGCCCTGGCCGCCAGGTGATGCACCCTGGTGTCGAGGGTCTTGGCCTTCCGGGCCCGCTTCTCGGTCTGGCCCCGCATCGAGTCGGCCAACGACTTCAGACGCTTGATCTCGGTCTGCTGCCGCGCAGCAAGGGCCGTGAGACGGAGCTCGTCCAACCGCCTTGCCTCGCGATATTCGGAGTAGGTCCCTCGATAGACCACGACGCCGTCGCGGTCCAGGTGTAGGACGCGGCTGATGGCGGCGTCGAGCAGCTTGATGTCGTGGCTCACCACCATCACGGCGCCGCGGTAGCCGGCCAGGAAGCTCATCAGCCAGACCTTCGCGTCGCTGTCGAGGTGGTTGGTGGGCTCGTCGAGGAGCAGGACGTCCGAGCCGCCAAACAGGATCCGCGCGAGCTCTAGGCGCCGCCGCTCGCCCCCGGACAGGGCCCGGACCGGGAGTCCCAGGCGGTCCTGGGACAGCCCGAGCCCCACCGCGATCCTGCGAGCCTCGGCCTCGCCCGAATAGCCGCCGGCCGCGCGGTACCGCTCCTCCAACCGAGCGAACCTGGCCACGGCGTTCTCGGTGGGCCGGCCCTCCATGGTCAGGCGGAGCTTCTCCAGGCGCTCGGCCATCGCCTGGAGACTTCGCGCCTCCAGCACGTGCACGAGTGCCGAGTGGTCCTGGTCCGCACGATGCTGGCGCGGGTCCTGGCGCAGGTAGCCCAGGGCCCCTCGCCGGGTCACGGTCCCACGGACGGCTGGGGCCTCCCCGGCCAGGACCCGGAGCAGGCTGGTCTTCCCGGCTCCATTCCTGCCGACTACGCCGACCTTGTCCCCCGCCCGAAGGGAGAATGACAGGTCCTCGAGGATCGTCGTGCCCCCGGCTTCGACGGCCAGGGCGGCGGCTTCCAGCAGGCTCATGGCCGGATGGTACCGGCTCCTCCCGGGGCGCAGCCTGGCCGCTTCCCCCGGCTGCGCGGTCAGATGCGTTCGATCGAACGGAGCGACATACGCGGTCCGTACCGCGGCGCGCTTACGCCGGCAGCAAGCAGCAGCCGGAGGACGCGCCCCCGATGGCCCGCGAAAGGCTCCAGGAGCTCCAGCATCTGCTCGTCGGACCCACGGGGCCGACGGATGAATGCCCACGCCACCATGTGGGGGAAGTGGTAGTCGCCGAGCGGAACCGCATCGGCGTCGCCGAGCGCCACCATGGCCACCCTGGCGGCGCTCCACGGCCCCACGCCGGGGAACGCCTCGATCCGCCGGTACGCCTGCGGCAGCGGCATCCCGACGGTCTCCTCCAGCCGGACGGCACGGGAAGCTGCTGCACGCAGCGTGTCCGCACGCCGTCGTTCGATCCCCAGGGGATGGAACGCCGGATAGGGGGTCCGGGCGAGGGCCTCCGGCGAGGGTGGCAGCCGCAGGCCTCCCGGACCAGGCGCGGTCTCGCCGAAGGCCCGAACGAGGTTCCGGTAGCTCGCGAACGCCTCGGCCCCCGGCACCTTCTGTTCCAGGATCGTGGGCGCCAGGGCCTCGAACACGGCCCGGGACCTCGGGATCCGCAGACCCGTCATCCGACGGTGCAGGTCGCGGACGATGCCCGGAGCCGGATCGAATCCATCCACCGGATCGCGCGCACCGAGAAGCTCCGGTGCCGCATCGAGCGCCCACTCCTTCCCAGGCCCCCATGCCTCTGCACGGATCCCCCCGTCGGTCGGGACGAAGCGCGTCGTGGCCGGACCGAGCGGGGTTCGTGTCGCCCGCCACCACGAGCCGTCGGGGTTCGACCGGACACACGGATGAGCCTTGCCGTGGGCGAGGATCGCCAACGTCAGCCCGAGGTCAACAGGCAGCGGCAGCCGCAGCATCGTTTGTCGCGGTTCGTCCAAGATCTCAGCCACCGCTGCCTCCGACGTTCTCGATCATCGGTTGAGCATCCTGCCACACACCTCACCAGCCGTCGCCGTGTCGCAGAATCTCCCACGTGCTCCTCGATGAGATCGCGCGGACGTCGGCGGCGGTGGGACAAACGCGGTCGCGGCTGGCCAAGATCGACCTGCTGGCCGCCACCCTTCGTCATTTGGGGCCGGACGAGGTCCCGATCGCGGTCGCCTATCTCTCAGGCGTCCTGCCGCAGGGGACGGTGGGCGTGGGGTGGGCATCGCTTCGCCACCTGCCGCCTCCCGCCACTCTCCCGCCCACGCTCGAGGTTCGTGAGGTACACGCCGCGCTCAACCGGATCGCCGCCGCGAGCGGGAAGGGGTCGCAGGCGACGCGGCGGGGCGAGGTCACCGAACTGTTCAGTCGAACGACGGAGCAGGAGCAACGGTTCCTTCTCGGCCTCCTCTCCGGCGAGATCCGGCAGGGTGCGCTCGAGGGGATCATGGTCGAGGCCGTTGCCAAGGCGGCGAGCGTGCCGGCACCGGAGGTCCGCCGGGCGCTGATGGTCGCCGGGGACCTCGGCGTCGTGGCGGCCGAGGCCGTCGCGAACGGGACCCAAGGTCTCGCCGGGTTCCGGCTCACGATGTTGCGGCCGATCCAGCCGATGCTGGCGCAGACCGCCACCGATCTCACGGACGCACTGGGGCGGATCCATCCCGCTGCCATCGAGTGGAAGCTCGACGGCGCCCGGATCCAGGTGCATCGGCTCGACGGCGACGTCCGCGCGTTCACGCGCAACCTGGCCGACATCACCGATCGGGTGCCGGAGGTGGTCGAGGCCGTTCGCGCGCTGCCGGTCAACGCCCTGATCCTGGACGGGGAGGCAATCGCGCTCCGTCCGGACGGGCGCCCGCATCCGTTCCAAATGACGATGAGCCGCTTCGGTAGCCGACTGGACGTGCCGGAGCTTCGCCGGACCGTTCCGCTCTCGTCGTTCTACTTCGACGTCCTGCATCTGGACGGCGACGACCTCATCGACAAGCCCGCCGAGGAGCGGATCGCGGCGCTCGACGCTCGCATCCCGGAAGAGCTGGGGGTGCCGAGGATCCTGACGGCCGACCCGGAGGAGGCCGACCGGTTCCTCGACGGCGCGCTCGAGCGCGGTCACGAGGGTGTGATGGTCAAGGCGCTCGATGCCCCGTACGAGGCCGGCCGGCGGGGAGCGAGCTGGCTGAAGGTCAAGCGAGCGCACACGCTCGACCTCGTGGTGCTGGCCGTGGAGTGGGGACACGGGCGCCGGCAGGGCTGGCTCAGCAACCTCCACCTGGGTGCCAGTGACCCGGCAACCGGAGGCTACGTGATGCTGGGAAAGACGTTCAAAGGCATGACCGACGAGATGCTCGCGTGGCAGACCGAGCGGTTCCTCCAGCTCGAGACCCGCCGCGACGACTTCACGGTCTACGTGCGACCCGAGCTGGTCGTGGAGGTGGCTTTCGACGGGGTACAGCGCAGCCCGAGGTACCCGGCCGGTCTGGCCCTACGGTTTGCCCGGGTGAAGGGCTATCGTCTCGACAAGCGCCCCGAGGACGCCGACACTATCGAGACCGTGCGGGCGATCCACGCCGGCTCCTCGGAATCCGATCAGAGCTGAGCACGGACGGGCGCTTTGCGCTCGTCAGCGCGCGGAGCTATCGTCACCCCCTTCGAGGGCGGGGGACGCGGTGTCAGTTCCGGTCATCGCCGGGGTCGTGGCTTCCTGGTTGGTCCCGGGCGCCATCTTCCTCATCCTCATCGTGGCGAGTTGGCTAGGGCTTCGGTGGATCAAGTCCGAGCACCTCGAGACCCTCCGATCCATCCCACTGTTCTCCGGGCTGACGCAGGGCCAGCTGTCATCGGTGCTCGGTTCGTCCCACGCCATCGAGTACCAGCCCGGCGTCCCCATCGTCACGGAGGGCGAGAAGGGGAAAGGGTTCTTCGTCCTCGCGAGAGGGACGGTCAGGGTCAGCATCTCCGGCAAGGAGGTCTCCACGCTGGGGTCGGGGTCGTACTTCGGCGAGATCGCCGTGATCGACGGCGGACCTCGCACGGCCACGATCGCCGCGGAGAGCGGCGTGTCGGCTTTGGAGCTCACGCGGCCGGCGCTGCTTCGCCTCATCGATCGGGAGCCGGGCATCGCTCGAGCCATGTACGACGAGCTCCAACGGCACCGTTCCGAGTCTCAGTCTCTTGCTTCGGCAGATATCCCGGTTACCCGCGAGATGCTGGTGGATCTGTGCGCGCAGCTCCGACGCATCGACCAGCCCGATTTCGTGAAGGTCCAGCCGTCCAAGCGGCGATGGCTCGGACTCAGCAGGCTGTTCGCCCGGGGCGAGTGATCCCCTTCCTGGGGCTCGAGCTCTGCAGCGCCGTCAGACCCGAACGACCGGGACGTCCACCAAGTGCTCGGCGATGAACCAGACCTGAAGCTCGTTCGTCCGCAGCACGTCACTCATCAGCAGGTCGTTGGTGCCGTCGTCCCGGGTCTCCGCGGTCTTCGTGATGGCATTGCGGACCTTCGTGATGATGATCTCGTGAGCCTCGAGGAGCCTGGAGAGCATCGAGGGAACGTCCTCGGCCCCGTCCGGAGGACGAGGGATCGTCGTGATCTCCGCTGCGAGACGGGGGTCGCCTACGGCCACCCCGCCCAGGGTCTGCACCCGCTCTCCGAGCACGTCGATGAGCTTGAGCTGCTCGTCGGCGTGCCTGTCCAGCAACAGGTGCAGCTGGAAGAAGGTGGGGCCCCGGACCAGCCAGTGGTGCTTCTTGTACATGGCGTACAGGATCATCGAGTCCGAGAGGATCTGGTTCAGCAGCTGGCAGCTCTCCACGCGAGCCTCGTAGCCCAGCGCGATCGGGAGCAACCGCATCTTCCCGAACTCCTGGACCTCCTCCCCGTGCTGATGGAACAGAGGCTGGCTGCTCACCCCGCTGTCCCCGTCCTTGGTGCGGAATGGGTCGGTCTGCGTGGCCTTGGCCATCGCTCGTCCTTCCTTCGGGGGCGGATACCTCCCGGGCCATGAGGTCACCCAACGGGGCGCCGCCGCTCGTTTGGATGGTAGACCACCCGGGTTCGAAGGGTCCCGGCCGCCACCTGGCGTATCCGGAAGCTAGCGGCCGGCCGAGCCCCCCGCGTTCGAGCGAGGGCCGTCGACCTCGACGTCGATCCGCTCCTCCGGCCGGCGGTCCTCCTGCTTCGCGTAGTTGGTCATGGCCTGGACGTCCGCGTCGGTGAACGGTGGCTGCACCAGGCTCCTCGGCCAGAGGTGCCGCTTCCGCACCACGTTGACCTCTGCGGCGAGCAGCGTTACCTGGGCTCCGATGAAGATCCAAGCCAGCAACCCGATGACCATGGCGAACGTCCCGTACACCTCGCTTGCCCCCTGGAGCTGGTGGCTCACGTAGTACCCGCCCAGGGCCTGGAGGGTCGTCCAGGCCACCGAGCCCACCGCCGCGCCGGGCAGCACGTCGCTCCAGGTGAGGTTCTCGCTGGTCAGGATGCGGAACGCGAGAAGGAACAGGAACAGGTTCATCACGAGCGAGACGGCCAGACCCAGGATCACCAACCACCACTGATCGCTCCCACCGCCGACGCTTCCCGCTGCGGCGGAGGCCAGGGTCAGCACGCCCAGCACCCCGAGCATGATCAGCGCTCGCAGCGTGGACTTGAGGAAATTCGGCCGGTGCTCGAAGGGAACGTTCCACACCGTGTTCATCGCGGCCTGCGTGGCCTTGATCACCCCCAGGCCTGACCACAGGGTCAGCGCGATTCCCAGGGCGAGCGTCGCGCCGCTTCCTTCGAGCGCGTGGACGTTGCGGGAGATCTCGATTCCGATGACTGGGAAGTTGGCCAGCGCCGAATCGAGGATGCGTGTCTGGAGGTCGGGGTTGTTGCGCAGGACCATGCCCAGGACGGTCACGAGCACGAGCAACAGGGGAAACAGGGAGAAGAAGCCGTAGTAGGCGATCAGCGCGGCCAGGTTCCCGGCCTGGTCGTCACCGAACTTCTTGACCACCGCGAAGGGGAACCCGATGGCGGCATGCCGCTGCTGGAACGCGTCGACAGACCGGAGGATCTCCTTCACGCCCTCTATCTTCCCCGCTTCAGCTCCCTGGCGAGGTAGCGGGCGTCGTCCTTCATGGCCTCGGCCGCATCTTTCGGTATGGGCGGGGTGGCCTTCTCCACCTTGCCCTTTCCCACCAGCGCGAGGACGAGGGCCAGAAGCGCCCAGACACCTCCCACGATCAGGGCCGAGGCCCAGGCGGGGAGCACGATGGCTAGCGCCAGGATGGCCGCCGCCGTGAACGCGCCGAGGGCGCACAGTGCCAGGATGCCGGCGGCCGCGAACATGCCCGCCCCAACCCCCGCCTGCTTCACCTTCTCGGAGATCTCGCGCTTCGCCACGTCGATGTCCCGTACGAGTGTTCGGACCCCGAACCCGATGATCGCGGCCTTCCGAATCAACGAACCGGACCGTGAGCCGTTCGTGGTCGCCATGGTGCGTTCCTCCCCCCTGAGCGCCTCGATCCAGGCGCCCTCGGACCCCATACCCTGGCGCTCATGGGGCAAACCGAGCACCCGGGAGGATGGTGACACGAAGCGCACTAGGAGGGCACGTATCGCGGGCCGTCGGCCGTTGTGAGCGGGCACCGGGGGTCGGGGCCGAGATCGGCGAAGAGGTCCCACAACCACTCGTGCGTGGGATCCGTGCACACGCGCCAGGCTCGCTCGGCCGGCCCGGCCATGACGTTCAGGTAGTACATCGTGTGGCCCGGTGGGGCCACGCATGGCCCGTGATAGCCCCGGGGGATCAGGAACACGTCGCCGTCGCGCACGGTCACGGTGACGTCGATGTCGCCATCAGGGGTGTACGTGCGGTGCAGCCCGAACCCGCCGTCCCCCCGGATCCGGAAGTAGTAGATCTCCTCCAGCGGCACCTCGCGCTCGGTGAGCTCGTCGTGCTTGTGCGGTGGGAACGACGACCAGTTCCCGTCCGGTGTGAGCACCTCGACCGCGATGAGCCGCTCCGCCTCGAACGCGTCGGCCGACATGAAGTTGTTGATCTGCCGCGTGGCCGCGCCGCCTCCTCGGACCTCCACGGCCACTGCTCGGGCCGGCACGTAGGCGGGTTCCAGTCGCCGCTCGGCGCGCGCCGTAGGAAACGCGAACTCGCCACGGCCGTGGCTGGTGAGGACGGCCTGGCTTCCCTCCGGGAGGTAGACGAAGTCGCTGACGCGGGAGAAGACGTCGGCGCGCCCGTCGAGCTCGAATGCATGCGGTCCGACCTCGACCCGGCACGAGCCCGAGAGCGGGAGGACCGCGGCCTCGAATCCCTCGAGGGTGACGACTCGGCGCTCGTCCGGCGCGAGGGCGATCACGCGCAGGGCGGTGTACCCCCACCCGGCAGCGTCCGGCATGAGGATCACCGGGTCCGGCCCGTCGGCCAGCGTTCCGGCGGGACGGAGCAGCTCGCTCATCGCCCGAACCCCCGGCCACGGCCGGGTGCCTGTGCCGGTACCCTCGGGCTGCGGTGCGAAGGCTCCCGGCCCTCCTGCTCCTGTTCGCCCTGGTCCTGCCGGGCAGTGGCCCGGGACCCGCAGACCTGTCGGTCACGAGAGGGTCCCCGGCAGACCTGCGAGCGCTCATCGTGACGACGTGGGAGCAGTTCGTCGAGGCGTTCCCCGCCCGCCGAAGCTGCCTCGCCCCCGTCACGGTCCAGGGAGCCTGGGAGCTCGACGGCCGCGGGTCGTACGACCCCGGCAGCCGACTGGTCACGATCCGCATCCCCGGCACTGCGCCGAACCTGCGGGCCTCGCTGGTCCACGAGTTCGCCCATCACATGGAGTTCACCTGCCCGGAGCAGCACAACGTTCGGGCCGCGTTCCTGGCCGCCCAGGACCTTCCCCGTTCCGCGTCCTGGTTCGAGGGAGTGTCCTGGGAGACCACCCCGTCCGAGCAGTTCGCCGAGGCCGTCGTCCAGGTGGTATTGGGCCCGCCCGCGCATCCGTCGGTATTGATCCATCCGGGGTGCGTTGCCCTGCTGCGGGCGTGGGGCGGGGGCGACCTCAGGCATGTGGCGTCCCCCGCGCCGAGCCCGTTCACCACGTTCACCGGCACCGGCGGAAAGCGCTCCATCCCGCCCTCCCAAGCAACGAGCACACCGTCGGGTCCCAGCTTCACCACGGCCAACTCGAGTCCCAGACCGAGAAGCCGCTCGGCCTGGGCCTCAGGCTCACCCTCCCCCACGACAATCGCGACCTCTTCCCGGTTGCCGACGGCGACCGTCGCGTGGTCCAGGGCCCGGCGCTGCCGGCCCCCGGCTTCGTCCGGCGCCGGCCAGAACGAGGGACGGAAATCCAGGTCGTGGACGGTGATGCGGGAGCGTCCCCGGGCCTCCAGGGCGGCGGTCGTGGCGGATCGACTGGGCTCGTCCGAGAGGCCGGTCCCGGTGGTCCAGAAGATCCTGGCGTCTCGGATGGCGTCGAGGTCGAGGTCGTCCCGAGTCAGGTTCATGTCGGGCGCCTTCGGCTCACGGTAGAAGAGCAAGGGGAAGGAGTCCGGCGGGAAGAGCTCGCAGAAGACGATCGGGGTTCGAAGCTCCGGATCGGTGCCGACGTAGCTGTCGTCGACCCCGAACGAGCGAAGCGCTGACCTCACGTAGGCACCGAAGCCGTCGTTGCCGACCTTCGTGAACACCCCGGCGCGGTGCCCGTAGCGCGCCGCCCCTACCGCCACGTTCGTGGGGCTCCCGCCCAGGGACTTGGCGAACGTGCTGATGTCGGCGAGATGGAGCCTGCTCTGCTCGGGGTACAGATCCACCCCGACCCGCCCCATGGTGAGGACGTCGAAGGCCTCAGGCACCTCAGCCGCCGGGACCGGGGACCGGTCCCTGGGGTGGCTTCCGGTCCTCGCGAGTCCCGGTCTCAGCCTCGAGCAACGCCGCGGCCTTGCGAAGGTCCTCCGCGGCGGTGCCCCCAGCCGCGGCCCGCTCGAGCTCGTGGGCCAGGTTCTCCAGCTCTTCCCCTCCCGCCATCATCTGTACCAGGCCCTCGAGGGCGAGCTCCTCCCTCGTGAAGTCCCCGTAGACCTGCCCCCGCCGGAGGATCACGAAATGGTCGCCCACCGGGTAGGCATGGTGCGGGTTGTGCGAGATGAAGATGACCCCGATGCCTCGCTGCTTGGCCTGGACGATGTACCGGAGCACCACCCCGGCCTGCTTGACGCCCAGGGATGCCGTCGGCTCGTCCAGGATGAGCACCTTGGCGCCGAAGTGGACGGCGCGGGCGATCGCCACCGACTGGCGCTCGCCCCCAGAGAGGGTTCCCACCGGCTGGTCCGGGTCGCGGATGTCGATCCCCATCTTGCCCAGCTCGTCTCGGGTCGTCGCCGTGGCGTACTCGACGTCGTACCTACGGAAGGGGCCCCATCCCTTCGTCGGCTCGGAACCGAGGAAGAAGTTCCGCCAGATCGAAAGGAGCGGGATCATCGCCAGGTCCTGATAGACCGTGGCGATGCCGCGCTCGAGGGCGTGGCGGGGGGACCGGAAGTCCATCGGCTCCCCCTCGAACAGGTACTCGCCCTCGTCGGCCCGGTACACGCCCGAGAGCGTCTTGATCAGGGTGGATTTCCCGGCGCCGTTGTCGCCGAGGAGGCACGTGACCTCCCCGGCTCGGACGAACATGGAGACGTCTTTCAGCGCGATGACGCTCCCGAAGTACTTCGAGATGCCCCTGACCTCGAGCAGCGGTCCTCCATTGGAGCTCATCGCCGTGCCGCCGCCTTCAGCCGGACGAAATTGTTGAGGATCACCGCCACGACCAAGACCCCCCCGATGAACACCTGGTACCAGTCACCCTGGATGCCGGTGATCACGATGCCTTGCTGGACGAGGCCGAAGATGAGCGCCCCCACGGCGGCGCCGACGGCGGACCCGTAGCCTCCCGTGAGGAGGCAACCGCCCACCACGGCGGCGATGATGGCCTGAAATTCCTGGCCTTGGCCGCGCAGGGTGTCGGCCCCCGTGAACTCGACGGCCTGGATGGTCGCGACCAGGAACCCGGCGAACGCGGTCGTCACGAAGAGCGCCATCTTGACCGCTCGCACCGGGACGCCGACGTTGCGGGCGGCGTCCACCGCGCCGCCGGTCCCGAAGATCCAGTTCCCCTGGCGCGTTCGGAGGAGGACCCATGTCGCGAGCACCGTCAACCCGACCCACCACAGGATCGACACGTTGAAGGTGCTCCCGAACAGGGTGAGCTTGGAGGCGAAGAGCTTCCGGGCCAGATCGAACCCCGGGACCTCGTCCAGGTTGCCGAGCTGCGTCCGGTTCGTCCGGAGCCTGGTGATCGCGACCGTCAGTCCTCGGAAGATGAACAACGTTCCCAGGGTGATGATGAAGGACGGAAGCTTCGTCGTGATGACGAGCCACCCGTTGATCAGTCCGGTGAGGACCGCCAGGACGAGGGCAACCAGGATGGCCGGCCACAGGGACCACCCGAATCCACCGGCGGCCTCCGGCGTGACCAGCAGCATGATCGCCATGCCGCAGAACCCCAGGATGGACCCGATCGACAGGTCGAATTCCCCGGCGATCATCAACATCGCCACCGCCACAGCCAGGATCCCCAAGGGAGCCGCCCGATTCAGGATGGCGGCGGTAGCGGTCCAGCTGACGAAGTTGTTGTCGAAGGCGACGACCGCGAAGAACGTCCAGACCACGGCGAGGCCCACGACCGCGCCGAGCTCCGGGCGGGACAACAGCCTCGAGACCAGGCGCACGCGGCGAACCCGCTCATCTCGGGCAACGGCGGGCGGGGGGGCTGTCTCCGTCGCCATCGGCGCCTCCTTCTCCTCGTGCGGTCGGAACGAGCCTAGTGATCGGGGCCTGCCGATGCAGAACGGCAGGCCCCCATCACCCTCGTCCTTACCGCAATCCTTCCGCCGAGTAGTCGATCACCTGCGCGGCCGTGTCCTTGGTCACGATCTGGGGACCGGTGAGGATCACCCGATCCACGCTCCCGAGCGGGAGCGCCCCGGTCTCCAGGTACTTCGTGAGCAGGACGATCGGCAGGTAGCCCTGGAGGTACTGCGCCTGGTCGATGGCGAAGAGCATGTTGCCCTTGTCGATCTCCTCGAGCACCCTCGGCGACAAGTCGAAGGTCGCGAACTTCACCTTCCCCAGCAGGCCGGCCTGGTCGAGCGCCGCCAGGGTCGGCTCCGCGCCCGTGGGACCCAGGGTCAGGATGCCGTCCAGGTTCGACTGCTGCTGGAGGACTCCAGACACGGTCTCCTGGGCGCCGGTGGGGTCGGCCAGGTCGACCGGGATCACGGGCACCTTCTGCCCCAGGCCCTTCTCGAAGCCCTGGCAACGCAGGTCCAGGGCCACGTTCCCTACTTCCTGATTGATGCAGATGGCGTTCTTCACGCCCTCATCCGCGAATCGCTGGCCCGCGATGAGCCCCGCTTCGAACTCGGTCTGTCCGACGTGCACCAGCACGCCCAGGTCAGCGAACACGTCGCTCCCCGAGTTCATCGAGATCACCGGGATCCCCGCGTCCACCGCGGCCCGGATCGAGGGACCGAGCGCGTCCGCATCGGGGATGCTCACCACCAGGCCATCAGGCTGTGAGGCGACCGCAGCGTCGATCAGCTGGCTCATGGCCACCATGTCGAACGTCTCAGGGGCCTGGTACTCGACCTGAACCCCCATGTCCTCGGCCGCCGCCTGCACGCCGTTGGCCGCCACCGACCAGAACGGGTCCGAGGCCTGGCCGTGGGTCACGACCACGAACCGGAAGTCGCGCTGCTTTACGGCACCCCCGTTCTCGCCCTCGTCTCCGCCGCCGGTGCACGCCGCCCCGAACAGGGCCAGCACCAGCAGGAGCCCCGCCAACCTTCGACGGTTCATTCCCCCTCCTTTCCTCCGGGGCGACGCTCCATCGCGTGTCCCCCCTCCGACACCGACACACCGGCCACGGACGATGGTCCGAGCCGCACGCCGAACCGCTCGAAGAACGCGAGGCTTGCGGCGACGTCCTGGACCGGGCCGCTCCCCTCGTCGGGTGCCCCCTCCAGCACCGTGTCCTGCTCCAGCACGTACCAGCCATCGTAGTCCGACGCCTCGAGGGCCGAGACGATGGCCGCGATGTCCACGTCGCCCGACCCGAGCGGCCGGTACATCCCTTTCGCCACGGCGTCCCGGTACCCCATCCGTCCGGTCCGCACCTGCTCCGCCAGCTCGGCCGAGACGTCCTTCAGGTGGACGTGGGCAACGCGATCCCGCGCGGCCGCGGCGAGCTCGACCGGGTCGGCCCCTCCGACCATCAGATGGCCGGTGTCCACGCACAGGGACACGGGCGAGGACTCCAGCAGGCGCTCGACCTGCCGGGGTCCTTCGATCACCGTGCCCTGATGGGGATGCAGGGCCACCGCCAGGCCCCGCTCGGACCCCAGATCGATCACCCGGCCGATCCCCCCCACGAGCGACGCCCACGAGGGGGCATCGAGGTCCGCGCCGGCCTCGTAGCCGTCCCGGCCGATGCCGGCCGCCAGGACGAGGACCTCGGCCCCGGCGGCGGCCAGCACGTCGGCCTGCCCCGCCACCCGGTCGAGCTGGTCCTCCAGGCGGGCCGGCTCGTGGAGTACCGCCGGCACGAACCCGGCCACCAGGGCGAGCCCGTGGTCCACCAGCATGGCCTCGAGCCTCGATGCGTCGGTGGGTAGATATCCGTCGGGGCCGAGCTCGGTGGCCGGAAGGCCGAGGCCGGCCATCTCGGAGAGGACCCGGTCGGGCTCGAGCTGGTAACCCCATCCCGGGACCTCGCAGACACCCCACGAGATGGGGGCGCCGGCCAGGCGTGCAACGCGACGGCTCACCCGACCTCCTCCAGTCGCACCGGCCGGTGCTCGGCCCGGGAGCGGCCACAGGCCACGGCGATGCGGAGCGCCGCCAGGGCGTCCTCGGCCGTGCAGGGGCTCTCCCGCCGGCCCGCCGCGAGCCCGACGAACCACTCCATCTCCGCCCGATACGCCTCGGCGAACCGGGCCTGGAAATGCGGATACGGGTCGGCGGGTGCGGGCGGGGCCCCCGGCTCCACGGAGCGGAGCGGCATCCGACCGTCCCACCCCACCACCACGCTGTCGCCCGAACCGAGCAGCTCCATCCGAACGTCGTAGCCGAGGGGGTCGTGGCGGGTGACCGAGAGGATCCCGAAGGCCCCGCCCGACAGCCGGAACGTAGCCACGGCCGTGTCGACGTCCCCGTACTTCTCGAAGACCGGGAACCCGATCACCGCGCCGTCCGCGTACGTCTCCACCACCTCTTGGCCGGTGACGAACCGGAGGGCGTCGAAGTCGTGCACGCTGAAGTCGCGGAAGATGCCTCCCGAGACGGGGATGTATGCCTCGTGCGGCGGCGCGGGGTCGTGTCCCGCCATCCGCACCACATACAGGGTCCCAATTCCGCCGCCGGCGACCAGATCACGGGCGGCTCGGTACCCGCGATCGAACCGGCGCTGGAATCCCATCTGGAAGGCGATCCCCGCATCCCTGACGTGGGTCACGACCTCCGCGGTCGACGTCACGTCGAGCGAGATCGGCTTCTCGCAGAACGTGGGGAGCCCCGCCTCGGCCGCCTGGTGGACCAATGGTGCGTGCGCGTCGGTGGCGGCCGCGATCACCACCGCGTCGGAAGCTTTCATGGCATCGGCGACGTCGTCCGCGGCCTCCACACCGAGCTCCTCGGCCACGCTCCGGGCACGGTCCCGATCGACGTCGGTCACGAGCACGTCGACGGCAGGAAGGTAAGCCAACGTCCCAGCGTGGACCAGTCCCATGCGCCCCACGCCGATCACCGCGATCCGCATCAGCGCGGCCCCCTCCTCATCCGCACCGGAACGATCGATCTGCGGAGCATGCCCCCTCGCGAGCCAGCCCCGTTGGAACGTTCCAAGACGAGGGAGTAGGCTAGGTGCCGCCTCGCGGCGTGTCAAGGCAGGGATCGCCGCACAACCGTCGGGTCCAGGAGGGGCGATGGAGACCATGAGGCTGACCGTGGCCCAGGCCATCGTTCGGTTCCTCATCACCCAGCGAACGGTCATCGACGAGCGGGAGGTTCCACTGTTCCCCGGGGTCTTCGCCATCTTCGGACACGGCAACGTGACCGCCCTGGGGGATGCGCTCGAGGCCGCGGGCGACGCGCTCCCCACCTGGCGCGGGCAGAACGAGCAGACGATGGCCATGGCCGCCGTGGCGTTCGCCAAGGCGAGGAGGCGCCGCCAGATCATGGTCGCGACGAGCTCCATCGGGCCGGGGGCCACGAACATGGTCACGGCCGCGGCGATCGCCCATGCGGACCGGCTCCCCCTCCTACTCCTGTCCGGCGACACCTTCGTCAGTCGTCTGAACGATCCGGTCCTGCAGCAGGTGGAGCACTTCGGGAACCCCACGACCGCCGTGAACGATGCCTTCCGCCCCGTCACCAGGTACTGGGACCGAATCACCAGCCCGGAGCAGATCCTGCAGTCCCTGCCTCAGGCCGTGGCCATGATGCTCGACCCGGCGGAGTGCGGTCCGGCGTTCATCGGCCTGCCTCAAGACGTCCAGGCCAGAGCATTCGAGTACCCGGCCGCGTTCTTCGAACCGCGCGTGCACCGGGTTCGGCGTCCCGGGCCGGATCCGGTGGAGGTGGAGGCGGCCGCGTCCCTGCTCCGGTCGGCCCGGTCACCCCTCGTGGTCGCCGGCGGTGGCGTCCACTACTCACTGGCCGAAGACGAGCTCGGGCGGTTCGCCCTGGACCACGGCCTTCCCGTCGTCGAGACCGTCGCGGGAAAGTCCTCGCTCACGTGGGACCATCCGAGCTTCGCCGGCCCGATCGGCGTGACCGGCAGCTCCTCGGCCAACGCGTTGGCCGCCGATGCCGATGTCGTGCTCGCGGTCGGCACCCGGCTCCAGGACTTCACCACCGGGTCGTGGAGCGTGTTCCGGAACGAGGGGATGCGCTTGATCGCGGCGAACGCCGGGCGCCACGACGCGACCAAGCATCGGGCGACGTCCGTCGTCGGTGACGCGCGGCGCGTTCTGGAAGCGATCGGTGGTGCCCTCGGTGGCTGGCGGGCTCCGGCATCGTGGCTGGACCGGGCCCGAGAGGAGTACGCGGCCTGGAACGCGTACCTGGACGAGGCTGCGGCCCCTCCCGCCGACGACCGTGCTCCCTCGTACGCCGCGGTCATCCGGACCGTGAGCCGCCACGCTCGCGAGAACGACTACGCGCTCACCGCCGCGGGTGGACTGCCCGGCGAGCTGAACAAGCATTGGCGTTCGCTGTCGGTGGGCAGTTTCGACTGTGAGTACGGCTACAGCTGCATGGGCTACGAGATCGCCGGGGCCTGGGGTGCCGCCATGGCGCTCCCCGATCGCACGGTGCTGTCGTTCTGCGGCGACGGGTCCTACCTGATGGCCAACTCCGACATCTACGGATCGGTGCTCTCCGGGCACCGGTTCATCGTCGTGCTGTGCGACAACGGCGGCTACGGGGTCATCGACCGGCTCCAGGCGTCCAAGGGCGCGGCGCACTTCAACAACCTGATCGAGCACGTTCGGGCGAGGGAGATCGCGTACGTCGACTTCGTCTCGCATGCCCGGTCGATGGGTGCGATGGCGATCGAGGTGTCGACGCTCGAGGCGCTGGAGGGGGCGCTCGAGCAAGCGCGGGGAGCCGACCGGACGGCGGTGATCGTGATCCGAACGGACCCCGAGACGTGGACGGGCGGGGACGCCTGGTGGGACGTGGGGGTCCCCGAAACCTCGGAGCGCCAGGAGGTGCTGCTGGCGAAGGCGGAGCACGAGGCCGAGCGCAAGCACCAACGGGTTGGCGTGTGAATCGAACGGCGCCGGTCCGGCACGCGGCCCCCGTGCGCCGGGGCGGCCGAAGGCAGAGCCATCCGACCATCCTGGACGTGGCCGAGCGAGCGGGAGTATCCAAGTCGCTGGTCTCGCTGGCGCTTCGTGGCTCACCCATGGTCCGGGAGGAGAAGCGGAAGGCGGTCCTTCGCGCCGCCGAGCAGCTCGGTTACCGTCCGAACGCCGTCGCCCGGTCACTCGTCCGAAATCGGACCAACGTGATCGGTGTGATGCTGTCCGATCTCCACAACCTCTACTTCGCGGAAGTCGTCGACGGGATCGAGGCCGAGGCCCTCTCGGCTGAGTACCGAGCCCTCATCAACACCGGCAGCCGCATGGCCCAGCGCGAGTGGGAAGCCATCGAGACCCTCCTGCAGCTTCGAACCGACGGCCTGATCCTGGCCGGGCCGGTGCTGCCTGCTTCGTTGATCCTCTCGGCCGCCTCATCGGTCCCCGTGGTACTCATCGCTCGGGCCTCGCGGTGGCCCTCGGTCGATTCGGTCACCAACGACGATCGCGCCGGTGCGAGGATGGCGGTCGACCATCTCGTGTCGTTGGGGCATCGAGATATCGCTCACGTCGACGGCGGGACCGGAGCCGGGTCGGCGTCTCGGCGTTCGGGATACCTGGAAGCCATGCGCGATCACGGACTGGCTCGCGCTGCGGTGGTGGCCCCGGGGGCCTTCACGGAAGAGGGCGGTGCGGCAGGGATCGACCGCGTCCTGGCGTCGCGAGCGATGCCCACCGCGGTGTTCGTGGCGAACGACCTGGCCGCGGTGGGCGCGCTGCACGCGTTGGAACGGCACGGGGCCCGGGTACCCGAAGACGTATCCGTGGTTGGCTACGACAACACGGCACTGGCCGCGCTCGGGCACATCGATCTGACGACCATCGACCAGCCGAGGCGCGAGATCGGCGCCATGGCCGTCAGGCTCCTGTTGGAGCGGCTGGACGACGGCCGCCGACGGGGCCGCCACGTCGTGCTGTCGCCGCGCCTGGTGGTGCGGGGGACGACCCGGCCGCCGCGAGGCCGGGTTACGGCTGCTACACGAGCCCTGCGGTAACTGCCCGGAGCTTCCTTGCCGCTCGGGTGGCCCTGGCCACTGCTCCTTCCACCGACGCGATCTGAAGCCTCCCCAACTGGATGTTCATGGCGGTGACGTCGGACGGGGTCAGGGCGTGGAGGATGCGTTACGCCACCTCCTGGATCCGCCCGCCGAGATAGGCCATGTACTGGGAGACGAGCGTCTCGATCCGCTGGCCCTCCCACTGCACGATCCTCTTGTCGGGGAGCAGCGTGACCTCCGTCCGGAACGGTTTGCCGTCGACGTGGCCCAGGAACAGGACCGACGCCTGCTTCGAGACGGGGAACAATAGGTTCGTCACCTCGGTGGGGTGAGAGAAGGTCGGCACGCGCAGGTCGACCCGCCGGCTCTCGGGGGCCACGGGGAGGTGCGGCACGACGGGCTGGGGGATCTCCTTCGACCCAGGGGGAACGGGGGCGGCGGCCTGGCCGCCGCCCCCGGTGCACGCGCCGATCAGGAGCGTCGCCGACAACGCCGTGCACAGGAACCTGATGGTCATCTCCACTCCCCAGGCCGCTAGGCGGAGGCCGGGGTGAAGCGGACGAGCTCCTCCCGGTCGGAGCCGCCGGACACGCTGATGGCGAGCACCACGCCGATCCCCTTCGCGTAGAGCTTGTACTCGAGGACCCTGCGTTCGAGCGGCGTGGTCTCCTTGGTCAGCACGACGTCACGGAAGTGTCCGAATGGGACCTGCGCCTGCTCTACCAGGCTGAGGATCTCCGCGTTATCTTCGGCCTCCCCCGCGTAGTACTCCTGCCGGTAGGCGAGACCAACCTGGCGGTCGGCCGGCATGACCACGCCGGGCTGGGCGCCATCCACACCTGCCTCCCACGACCCGGCCGTGCTGACGACCTTCCCGTTCTCGTACTCCTTCGTGTTCTCGCCCAGGTACCACACGCTCCCGCATGTGTCCTGGGCGTACCAGTCGAAGGTGTTCTCCACCAGATGGCCCTTCTCGGTGACGACGTCGTGGACCACCGTGGCGTCGATGCCCAGGATCTGCTTCGCATGGGTCGTGACGGTCACTCGGACCTTCTGCGAGGACCCCTGGGGATCGGTCTCCCGGTACACCCACCTGGCGCCCCGCGGGAACGGGAGATATGGGTTGTCGATCTGCGCCACGAAGTCGGCCGGATCGAGGGTCACCGGATCGCTCCCCTGAGGGAGGGGCCGCGGACACGCTGCGGCGGCGGTGGCAATCCCACCCTGCACGCCCCCGATGAGGAGCATGACCGCGACACCAAGTCCTGCCAGCTTGCGATCCATCACGACCTCCCTGTCGGAGCTGTCTCGTCAGTCGCCGTTCGACTCCGCGTCTGCGGAGCCATCGTCATCGCTCTCCTGCCCGATGACGTCGAAGCTCGCATCGAGGCCGACCTCGACCACGCGTCCGTCGGGGAGGCGGATCTCCACCCCGTACGCGGCGCCGTCGTCGCCGGCCTCGGTCTCGATGACGGTCCCCCCACCCGTGTGCCGCAGCGCGGCCGCAGTGGCCTTCTCCAATGCCGGGCCGGCGAGCGGCCGGTCGTCGCCGCCCCCCGTGGCGATGGCCACCCCCGTGCCCCCATCGATGAGGGCGATGGCCAACGCCCCACCCCCGATCCACCTGGCCCGTCGATCCATCCGTTCCCTCCTCGGGTCCCATATCCCTGTCAAGGCGTCCTGCCTTCGTAGGGTGAGCGCCGCGTGGTGAGAGGATCGTGAGCCGAGGATGAGAGGCGAGTATCGGGGATGCGAAGCCTGACAGCCGCACCCCCCTCCGGTCGGTTCGCGGCCTTCAACGTTCCGCCGTGGGCCTCGGCCACAGCTCGCACGATGGCCAGCCCCAGCCCCGAGCCCGCGTCCCGGTCCGGCCGCGACCGGGGGGCGTCCGGCCGGGCGAACGGCTCGAAGGCGTTGCGCAGGAAGGCGGCCGGGAAGCCCTCACCGGAGTCCCGAACCTCCAACGACAGAAAGCCGTCGGCGTGAACCACCTCGATGGTCACCGTCCCCAGTGGCGGTGTGGAGCGGACCGCGTTGTCCAGCAGATTCCCGACGGCCTGCCGCATCCGAAGGGGATCGATGCTCGACCGCAGGCCCGTCGGCACACGAGCCTCGATGGTCACCCCGGCTTGCCTGGCCCGGGCGGCGAAGGCATCGACCTCGCCATCGACGAGCTCGGCCACGTCGACCTCCTCCCGCCGCACCGGAACCCGCCCCCGGTCCGCCCGGGCCAGGACCAGGAGGTCCTCCGCCAGCCGGGCCAGCCGCTCGGTCTCATCCGCCGCGCTTCGCAGCGCCGCCTCGAGCTCCTCTGAGCTTCGAGCCCGACGGAGCGCCAGATCGAGCTCGACCCGCAAGTTGGCCAGCGGCGTCCGGAGCTCGTGGCTGGCCTCGTCAACGAACCGCCGTTCCCGTTGGAGCGCCTGTTCCAGCCGGTCGAGCATCTCGTTCAGGGTCTCTCCCAGCCTGGCGACCTCGTCACCGGTCCCCGCCGGTGGGAGCCGTCGGCCCGGCTCCGATGCCGAGATGGCCGCGGCCTGGATCCGCATCCGCTCCACCGGTCGGAGCGCCGCGCCCGCCACGACCCACCCGACCCCCCCGGCCAAGATGAGGACCAAGGGTCCGCCGACGGCCATGAGCGCGGCCAGTCGGGCCAGCGCCTCGTGCTGGTCGTCCAGGGACGCCCCTACCACCAGCACCCGACCGTCGGCGACCGGGACCGCGAGGAGCCGGGCCTCAACCTCCTCGTCCACGGTTTGGGCGACGCGTTCGAGGAACCGTGGCCCGCGCAGACCAGCCACCTCCGCCTCGGTGAGGAGCGGAGCGCTCCGCAGCCCTGGGGAGGACTGGATGACCACGGCGCCGGTGGCCAGGACCTGCGCGAACGCGTCGCCGGGATCGACCAGGCCGCCTCCTTCCCCAAACGCCCCATCCGATCGCAGCAGGTTCGGCAGGAGGGCCGCAGCCTGGGACTCCAGCCCGGAGTCAACGGCTTCCAATAGATCGGCCCGTAAGCGCAAGTACAGGAACGCTCCCGAGACGGCCAGGACCATGGCCATGAGGGCGGCCGAGATGAGCGTGAGCCTAGCCCTGATCGGTAGGCGCACTCGCGGGCTCCTCCCTCAGGCGATAGCCGGCTCCCCGGACGGTCTCGATCGAGTCCGAACCGAAGGGGCGATCGACCTTCTCCCGCAGGTACCGGACGTACACGTCCACCACGTTGGAGTCACCCTCGTACGCGAAGTCCCACACGTGCTCGATCAGCCGGGTGCGGGACAAGACCTCCCCGGGATGTCGCATGAAGTACTCGAGCAGGGAGAACTCCTTGGCGCTGAGCTCGATGGGGGTGCCCCCTCGGCTCACGCGATGGGTCGCGGGGTCAAGCGTCAAGCCCCCCACGGACAGGAACGGAGGACGCTCCGAAGCCTCCCGACGGAACAGGGCGCGCAGCCGCGCGAGAAGCTCCGCGAACGAAAACGGCTTCGTCAAGTAGTCGTCGGCCCCCGCGTCGAGCCCCGACACCCGGTCGGGGACGCCGTCGCGGGCGGTCAGCATGAGCACCGGGCTCCACCGCCCCGCAGCTCGGAGACTCCTGCACACTTCGAAGCCGTCGATGTCCGGCAGCATGACGTCGAGGACCACGGCATCGTAGGTGTTCTCCGACGCGAGCCACAGCGCGTCGTGGCCGGTGCCGGAGATGTCGACCGCGTAGCCCTCCTCCTCCAGTCCGCGCTTGAGGAGGCCGGCCATCTTGACCTCGTCTTCCACGACCAGCACCCGCACCGGCACCTCCCGGTGGGGCAAAGCCTAGCCGGGAGCGGTGAGAGGAAGATGAGAGATCGACGCCTCGCGGATCGGTGTCGGAGCGGGGATTTGAACCCCGACGGGCTATGCGCCCACTAGGCCCTCAACCTAGCGCGTCTACCTAGTTCCGCCACTCCGACGAGTGTCGAGGATTGTACAGCCGGCTCGGCCCGACCCGGGCTACTTGCCCCACTGCCAGGACAGCCAGAACGTGGACAGGCCGAAGATGATCGCCGTGACCACGGTGATCTTGTCCAGCCGGCGCTCCAGGGAGGTTCCTCCGGTCAGGCTGCTGGTGCCCCCGAACATGTCGGAGAGTCCGCTCCCCCGCCCCGAGTGCAGCAGGATGAACACGATCAGGAACAGGGACGAGGCAATGTTCAGTGCCAGCGCGGCGACGTTCAGCATGGCCTCAGTCTAACCCGCGTCCACCGCGATGACCGCCCGGTCGGGCAACGGGAAGTGGCACGCCGCCACCTGTCCCGGATGCTGCGGCGTGAGCTCGGGCTCCTCCTCCGTGCATCGGGGGTGGGGCTGGTCACCGAGCCCTTGAGCCAGAGACATGGCCCGGCTCTGGGGGCACCTCGGGTGGAACCGGCATCCCGAAGGAGGGTCGATGGGTGAGGGAACGTCGCCCTCCAGGATGATCCGCTTCCTCTGGGCGGCCAGGTCGGGGTCGGCGATGGGCACTGCCGAGAGGAGGGCTCCCGAGTACGGGTGCTTGGGGTTCATGTACAGGGTATCGCCCGACGCCATCTCGACGATCTTCCCCAGGTACATCACCGCGACGCGGTCCGACACGTGCTTGACCACCGACAGGTCGTGGGCGATGAACAGGTACGTCAGGTTGA
>WNGF01000929.1_pt1 | contig 43338 bp, 40 predicted proteins | sample 5400641 | NCBI WGS metagenome assembly WNGF01 (sample SAMN13153371, study PRJNA577476) | soil metagenome | isolation source: 80 cm soil or saprolite under grassland replicate 2 | place: USA:California | collected 2016-06-15 | reverse complement strand
ACGGCGCGCCGGTGTCGCGCACCGTCGAGGCCCGCACCCTGCTGGTGCAGCTCCTGCGCGACCACCTCGGGCTGACCGGCACCAAGATCGGCTGCGACACCTCCACCTGCGGCGCCTGCACGGTGCTGCTCGACGGCCGCTCGGCAAAGTCCTGCACCCTGCTCGCCGCCCAGGCGGACGGCACCGCCGTCACCACTATCGAGGGGCTGGCCGCCGTCGGCGGGGAGCGCCTGCACGCGCTGCAGGCGGCCTTCCACGAGCACCACGCCCTGCAGTGCGGCTACTGCACGCCTGGGATGATCATGGCGGCCTGCTCGCTGCTGGACGAGCTGCCCGACCCGCCGACCGACGCCGCGGTCCGCGCCGGCCTGGAGGGCAACCTCTGCCGCTGCACCGGCTACCAGCACATCGTCGACGCGGTCCTGGCCGTGGCGGCCGGGCGCGCCGGAGGGGGTGACGCCCGGTGATCCCGGCGCCGCTCGCGTACGCGCGCCCGGGCAGCCTGGACGAGGCGGTCGGGCTGCTGGCCGAGCACGACGGGGACGCCAAGCCGCTGGCGGGCGGCCAGTCGCTGATCCCCCTGCTCAAGCTCCGGCTGGCCACGCCGGCGCTGCTGGTGGACCTTGGCCGCCTCGCCGGGCTCGCCGGCGTCCGCGACCAGGGCGACCACCTGGCCGTCGGCGCGCTCACGCTGCACCACGACCTGGCCGGCGACGCCGTGGCCCGCGAGCACGCCCCGCTGCTCGCGTTCGCGGCCGCGCAGGTCGGCGACCCCCAGGTCCGCCACCGCGGCACGCTCGGCGGGTCGCTGGCGCACGCCGACCCGGCCGGGGACCTGCCCGCGGTGCTGCTCGCCTACGAGGCCACGCTGGTGGCCGTGGGCCCGGCCGGGGAGCGGGCGATCCCGGTGACCGAGTTCTTCACCGGCTTCCTGGAGTGCGCGCTGGCCCCGGACGAGGTCCTGCGCGAGGTGCGCGTGCCCAAGCTCGGCCCGGTCGGCTGGTCGTTCCAGAAGTTCTCCCGCCGGGCGATCGACTGGGCCACGGTCGGGGTGGCGGCCCTGCACGGCCCCGGGCTGCAGCGGGTCGCCCTGGTCAGCATGGGGCCCACGCCGCTGCGCGCCCGCGCGGTCGAGGAGCGGCTGGCCGACGGCGCGACCCCCGCCGAAGCCGCCGAGGCCGCCGCCGACGGCACCGAGCCCACCGGCGACGCCTGGGCCAGCGCCTGGTACCGCCGGCGCCTCGCCCGCGTCCTGGTCCACCGCGCCCTCGAGGAGGCCGGCCTCCGACGCTACCGGCCCAGGTCGATGTAGGCGAGCAGGCCGTGGCGGCCGCCCTCGCGGCCGAAGCCGGACTCCTGGTAGCCGCCGAACGGCGACGCGGGGTCGAAGCGGTTGTAGGTGTTGGCCCACACCACCCCGGCGCGGAGCCGGCCGGCCATGTCCAGGATGCGGCTGCCCTTCTCGGTCCAGACGCCGGCCGACAGCCCGTAGGGGGTGTTGTTGGCCTTGTCCACGGCCTCGGCCGGCGTGCGGAAGGTCAGCACCGACAGGACCGGGCCGAAGATCTCCTCCTGGGCGATGCGGAACGACTGCGCCACGCCGGTGAACACGGTCGGGCGGAACCAGAACCCGCTGCTCGGCAGCTCGCAGGGCGGCTGGTACAGCTCGGCGCCATCGGCCTCGCCCGCGGCGACCAGCTCCTGGATCCTCTCGAGCTGCTGCCGCGAGTTGACCGCGCCGACGTCGGTGTTCTTGTCCAGCGGGTCCCCGACCCGCAGCGTCGACATGCGGCGCTTGAGCTTGTCCACCACCGGCTCGGCGATGGACTCCTGCACCAGCAGGCGCGAGCCCGCGCAGCAGACGTGGCCCTGGTTGAAGTAGATCCCGTTGACGATGCCCTCGACGGCCTGGTCGACGGGGGCGTCGTCGAACACGACGTTGGCCGCCTTGCCGCCCAGCTCCAGGGTGAGCCGCTTGCCGGACCCGGCGAGCGTGCGCTGGATCGACTTGCCGACCTCGGTCGAGCCGGTGAAGGCGACCTTGTCCACGTCCCGGTGCGACACCAGCGCAGCGCCGGTCTCCCCCGCCCCGGTGACGATGTTGACCACCCCGGGCGGCAGGTCGGCCTGCGCCAGCACCTCGCCGAGCAGCAGGGCGGTGAGCGGCGTGGTCTCGGCCGGCTTGAGCACCACGGTGTTGCCGGCGGCCAGCGCCGGCGCCAGCTTCCAGGCCGCCATCAGCAGCGGGAAGTTCCAGGGGATGACCTGCGCCGCGACCCCGAGCGGCCGCGGCGAGCGGCCGGCGAAAGCGTAGTCGAGCTTGTCCGCCCAGCCGGCGTGGTAGAAGAAGTGCGCCGCGGCCAGCGGCAGGTCGACGTCCCGCGACTCCTTGACGGGCTTGCCGCCGTCGACGGTCTCCAGCACCGCGAACTCGCGGGCGCGCTCCTGGAGGATGCGGGCGATGCGGTACAGGTACTTGGCCCGCTCGGCCCCGGGCAGCTTCGACCAGGTCCTGGTGTAGGCGGACCTGGCGGCGCGCACGGCCAGGTCGACGTCCTCCTCCCCGGCCTCGGCCACCTCGGCGAGCACCTCTTCGGTGGCCGGGTTGACGGTCCTGAAGCTGCGCTCCGACCGCGGCTCGACCCATTTGCCGCCGATCAGCAGCCCGTAGCGCTCGCGGATCCTGACGTGGTCGGTCGCCTCCGGCGCCGGCGCGTACTCGAGGTCGAAGCGCACCCGCTCCGCCGGCACGCCCCCCGCGCGCCCCTGCCCGCTGATCTCCCCTGCCATGCGCCAGCCCCTCGGGATCACGACCGGTCCGGCTCACCCCGCGATGCGCCTGGCCGCCCAGTGTACTGCCCGCTGTCCGGCGTCCTGAGCTCGACCAGAGTCGGACACTTGGGCTCTCGGAGAAGAACGGTACGTTCCGTCGGCCGAGCCAACCGGTTAGCATGCGGCAATGAGCCCGTCTGAGTCGCCGCCACCGCCCCCTGAGGGGGAGCACCCGCGGCGGCGGGCCTGGTGGGGGCCGCCCGCCGGCGTGGTTCCCGGGGTGGTGCCGGTCGAACTGCTGATGGCGCGGACCGCGGAGCGGGCGATCGGGTTGACCGGCATCCGCGCCTATCCCAACGGGTTCGCCTTCACCTTGAGTGTGCGGCTCCGCCAGGCCATTCCCGGGGAGCAGACCCGCTTCGGCATGTTTGGCGACCATGTCGATCCCTCCGGGGAGTTCGCGGCCTATTACCTGCGCTTGGGGGTTCAGTTCGCCGACGGCTGCACGGCGACCAACCTTCAGCGCCACCACCGAGGCTTCCAGGCTGGGGGACCCGAGCCGCCGCTGCTGACCGGCACGGGTGGCGGGGGCCACGATGGTCGTGTGGGATAACCACTACTGGGTGTGGGGGCTGCCCCCGCCCGGGCCGCTGGTGTTTGTGTGCGAGTGGCCGGCCCGCGGGATCGGGCAGTCGCGGATGCAGGCAGACGCCCGGCTGGTGCTGGAAGCGGCCGAGCGCGCCGTGCCGATCTGGCCTGAGGACTAGGCGATGAGCATCTTTGCGCCGCCGCCCTGGCGCCCGGAGTCCCAGTACCGGGCGCCGCCCTGGCTGGGACCACCCGAGGACGTGCTTCCCGGGGTGGTGCCGGTGGAGCTGCTCATGGCCCGCACCCAGGACAGAGCCGTGCTGTTCACCCACATCCTCGCCTACCCGACCGGGTTCGGCTTCACCCTGAGCGTGCGGCGGCACCACGACCTCCCCCAGGACGTCCCTCAGCAGCGCCCTCGCTTCGGCGACGTCGATGATCCCGACGAGTTCTGGGAGTACGACCTGCGCTTCGGGGTGGAGTTCGCCGACGGCCGCACGGCGACCAACCACACCCCCCGTCCCCCGGACTTCGAGGTCCAGGAACCCGACTCGCCGACGCTGACCATGACCCACGGTGATGGTGGCAATGGGGTCCGGAATTTGCATCAGTGGGTGTGGGGGCTCCCCCCTCCCGGGCCGCTGGTCTTTGTGTGCGACTGGCCGGCCCGGCAGACCGCGGAGTCACGGCAGGTCGACGCCCAGTTGGTCCTAGAAGCGGCCGAGCGTGCCGTGACCCTCTGGCCCGCGGGCTGACCCAGCAGTGCGCTCATGGCGCCCGCTCAGTGTACAGTCGCGGCAAGGTGTTCTAAGGCTAAACCGATGCGCAGAAAGCAAGGAACCCTCGCATGGCTGAACCAGTGACCGCCTCGCCAGTTGGTCCGTCGCTGCAGGACCTCCGCCGGCGGCGGGTCGAGATCCTGGCGGCTGCCGCTCGCCACGGGATTCGCAACGTCCGTGTCTTCGGATCTGTCGCCAGGGGAGATGCCGACGATCGCAGCGATGTCGACTTCCTGGTGGAACTCGAGCGTGGGCGAAGCCTGCTCGACCTGGCCGGGCTGCTGGTGGACCTCGAGGACCTGCTGGGCCGCCGCGTCGACGTCGTCACGGTTCCCGGGCTCAAGGCGCGGATCCGCGACCGAGTGCTGGCCGAGGCGGTACCGGTTTGAGAAGCGACCGCGAGCGCCTGCTCGACATCGTTGAAGCCATCGAGCGGATTGGTAACCAGGTCACCCGTGGACGATCTGTGTTCATCGAGGACGTACTCGTCCAGACCGCTGTCATCCGATGGATCGAGATCATAGGGGAGGCTGCACGCGCGATCTCACCCGAGTTGCGTGGGGCGCATCCCGAGGTCCCTTGGCGGCAAGTCGTCGCCATGCGGAACATCCTCGTGCATGGATACTTCGAGGTCGATGTTGACGCCGTATGGTCCGCGATCGAGCACGACACACCCAAGTTGGAGGCGCAGGTTCGCGCGATCCTCGACGATATGACTGGCTAAGACCCCGTCAGTCCTTGGTGAAGTAGTGGTCGGACTGGTAGCGGCCGGTGCGCTCCTTGGCGAGCTGCATCAGGCAGTCGTTCAGGAGGCTGGAGGCGCCGATGCGCAGCCACTCCGGGGTGAGCCAGTCGGGCCCGAGCGTCTCGGCCACCACGACGAGGTACTGGATCGCCTGCCTGGCGGTGCGCACGCCCCCGGCCGGCTTGAAGCCGACCATCTGGCCGGTGCGCTGGTGGAAGTCGCGGACCGCCTCGAGCATGACCAGCGCGACCGGCAGGGTCGCGGCCGGCTGGACCTTGCCGGTGGAGGTCTTGACGAAGTCGGCGCCCGCCGCCATCGCCAGCACGCTGGCGCGCCGGACGTTGTCGTAGCTGCCCAGCTCACCGGTCTCGAGGATCACCTTGAGCCGGGCGGGGCCCGAGGCCTCCCTGGCGGCGGCGATCTCCTCGAACACCTGGCGGTAGCGGCCCGCCAGGAAGGCGCCGCGGTTGATCACCATGTCGATCTCGTCGGCGCCCGCCTCCACGGCCTCGGCGACCTCCCGCAGGCGGACGTCGAGCGGTGCCTGGCCGCTGGGGAAGGCGGTCGCGACCGACGCGACCTTGACCGTCGAGCCGGCCAGCTCCCGCTTGGCGGTCGCCACCAGGGTGGGGTAGACGCACACGGCGCCGACCGGCGGGACGCTCGGGTCCGCGGGGTCCGGGCGGCGCGCCTTGGCGCACAGCGCCTGGACCTTGCCGACGGTGTCGGCGCCCTCGAGGGTGGTGAGGTCCGTCACCGAGACGGCGAGCCTGAGGGCGGCGACCTTCGACGCCTTCTTGATGCTCCGCTTGGCCAGGGCGGCGGCACGCTCCTCCGCCCCGACCTGGTCGACGGCGAACCGGGAGAGGACCGGGCCGAGGTCGAACTGCTGCAGGAAGCCGTCGCCGGCCTCCGCCAGCCGCACCGGTGTCGTGGCCATTGCCTGATTGTAGCGACGGTCGGGTTTCGCGGGTTGTACACGGCGTGCGGGAAGCAGACCATGAGCGCGACCCTCGCGTCACATACTTGTGACGCTGCGTGCCGATGCTCCGAAGTGAGGTCAGCCGAGCAGTGGGTCAGCACAACGAGCCCGGGGAGGTGCCATGCGGTCGGTGCGGAACCTCGTGCTGCTCGTGCTGGTCGGCGCGTTCCTGCTCGGGGTGTGGTCCACGCACCGCCCGCGGCCGGCGAGGAGCGAGCCTTCCTCGAAGCCGCCGTTCCGCACGGCGGCGGAGTCGCGGGCGCACACCGGCCAGCCCACGGCCCGCCTGACCGGGGTCGAGACAAGCCGGCAGGACGGTTTCGACCGGGTCGAGTTCACCTTCGACGGGGCCGTGCCGAGCTGGCGGGTCGGCTACGCCCCCGTGGTCCGGGACGGCGCCGGCGGAGTGCTGGCGCTGCAGGGACGCGCGCCGCTGGCGGTCGCCTTCCGGCCGGCCCAGGCGCACGACCCCGGCGGGTCCTCGAGCTTCGGCCCGCAGTCGCGCACCCCTGGCTACGGCTCCCTTCGCCAGGTCCGCTTGGCCGGGGACATCGAGGGCAGGGTACGGTTCGGGCTGGGCCTCGGCGCCCGGGCCGGCTTCCGGGTGCTCGAGGCCACCGGACCGCCGCGGATCATCGTCGACATCCGAGCCTAGGCGGGAGGGACGGCATGGGCCTCGACCTGTACGTGGGCTCCCTGACCCGCTACTACATGGGAAGCCCGGTCGCGATCATCGAGCAGATGGCCCGCCAGCAGCGCGTGCCGTACGCGATCGTGCACGATGCCCGCGGGCCGGACAGCGGCCAGGAGTTCGAGCCCGTCGTCCGGTCCGCCGCGCTCGCCTGGCGTGAGGGGCTCCGCCAGCAGCTCGACGGGCGCTTGGACGAGCCGCTGGACTGGGACGAATCGCCGGGGGGGCCGTGCTACACGGACAAGCCGGGCTGGGACGCCTACGGCGGGGTGCTGCTGCTGGCCGCCCACCAGGAGTACCCCGAGCTGCCGCTGCCCCATGAGGTGTCCGCCGACTGGGCCGACGACCCGGCCTACCTGGCGTCGCTCGAGACCGGCAGCGGCTCCCGCTTCGACCAGGTGCTCATCCCCGACCTGTGGCTGCCCTGCCGCTTCGGCTTCACCTTCCGGACCCGGGACCTGACCGGGCAGGAGATCGAGGTCGGCTCGATCGCCATGCTGCGCACCCAGCTCGAGGCCCTGCGCGCCGCCCACCACGCCGACCCGAGCCCGCTCGCGGTCATCGCTCACCGTGCGCTCGCCGTCATCCGCCGCATGGCCGACCGCGCCACACGGCACGGCCTGCCGATGAAACTGGACTTCTGAGCGGCTCGGGAACCTCCGTGCCCTCGAGGACCTCGACCCGTGCGCCCCAAGGATCGCGCGCGAAGAAGCGACGCCGCTCGCCCCAGGAGTGCGTGTCCTCTGTCTCGGCGCCAGTCGCCTCGATCCGGCGGCGCACGGCGTCGAAGTCGTCGGCGACGATGCAGAAGTGCCACGGGCCAGGCGATGGCGGCTCCCCGGGGGACAGGTGGACCTGCCCGGAGTCCAACTGGAACCACATCCCGCTCTGGTCGAACTCCTGCGGCTTGGCGACCTCGTGGAGCCCGAGGGCGCCGGCGTAGAACGCCCGCGCCTCGGCCTCCGCGCCTGCCGGGTAGACGACGTTCACGTGCTGGAGAAGACGGCTTGCCATTCGGGTGCCCCCAGTGGGTCGGCGAAGACCGGGTTCCTCAAGGTTAGGCGCCCGCCCCTACGACGGCGTGCCGGCGGCCGGGCCGCGCGTGGGGACGGTGCCGAAGCGGCGGTGGCGTCCCTGGTAGTCGCGCAGGGCGTTGAACAGCTCGTGGCGGTTGAAGTCCGGCCAGCGCAGCGGGGTGAAGTAGACCTCGGCGTAGTAGAGCTGCCACAGCAGGAAGTTCGAGAGCCGGCGCTCGCCGGCGGTGCGGATCAGCAGGTCCACGTCGGGCATGTCCGGCGCGTCGAGGCGCGCCGAGATCGTTCGCTCGTCGACGCGCCTTGGTCCCCGCCCGGCGCGCGCCTCGGCGACCAGCTCGCGGACCGCCCGGGTCAGCTCGTCCCTGCCGCCGTAGTCCAGCGCCACCGCAAGGGTCATCTGCGTGTCGGCCGCGGTCAGCTCCTCGGCCTCGCGGATGCGCCGGCGGACGTGCGGCGGCACGCGGTCGCGGCGCCCGATGAAGCGGACCCGCACGTTGCGCTCGTGCAGCTCGTGCGAGCGGCGCACCAGCAGCGACTCGTTGAAGTTCATGAGGAAGCGGACCTCGGAGGCGGGCCTCCGCCAGTTCTCGGTCGAGAAGGCGTACACGGTGAGCCACGACAGGCCCACGTCGAGGGCCCCCTCGACGGCGTCGAACAGGGCCGCCTCCCCTGCCTCGTGGCCCTTGTTGCGGGGCAGCCCCCGCTCCCCCGCCCAGCGGCCGTTGCCGTCCATGACGATGGCGATGTGATCGGGCATGGCGCGCGCCTCGAGGTCGGGCGGGAGCGCGCGGGGATTCCGGCTCGGCATCAGCGGGTCACCAGCGGGTAGGAACGGAGGCGACGGTCGAGGTGGTACTCGACGTAGCTCTTGACGACGTTGGCGGCTTCGCGGCGAGTGGCCAGCCGCGCCTCGGTCGCGGCGGCCTGGTCCATGTCCCCGCCGAGCAGGTGGGCGAGCAGCGGCAGGGTCCCGGGGTCCAGCAGCGCCTCGCCGCCGCTGCGGCAGGAGGCGCAGAGCGCGCCGCCGCGGACGGCGGAGAAAGCGCGCAGCTCGGTGCGCTTGCCGCAGCCGGCGCACTCGGCCAGCACGGGACGGTAGCCCTCGAGCGCCATCAGCTTGAGGAGGAACGCGTCCAGCACGGCGGCGGGGTCGGGCGGGCCGCCGTCGAGCGCGCGCAGGGCCCGGACCAGCAGGAGGAACACGCGCACGGCCGCCTCGCGCTCCTGCGCCACCTGGTCCACCGCCTCCAGCACGGCGGTGCCGGCCACCACCCGGTCGTAGTCCCCGCGCAGCGACCGGAACGGGTCGACCACCTCCACCTGGGTGACGATGTCGAGCTCGCGGCCCCGGTACAGGGAGAGGTCCACGTGGCTGAACGGCTCCAAGCGGCCGCCGAAGCGGGATTTGGTCTTGCGCACCCCCTTGGCCACCGCTCGCACCTTGCCCTCGCCCTGGGTGAGCAGGACCACGATGCGGTCGGCCTCGCCCAGCTTGTAGGTGCGCAGCACCACGCCCTGCTCGCGGTATAGCTTCACCCGGACCCTCCTTCGGCTGCGAGGGCAGTGTAACCGGGTCCTTCGTGCTACGGGTCCTTCGTGCTACGGGTCCTGCGGCACCGTGGTGGGCACGGGCAGCTCGCGGACGGTGCCGGCGTCGACCTCGAGCCGGCGTGTCACCCGCAGGCCCGAGAGCATCCGGCGGTCGTGCGTCACCACGACCAGCGTGCCGTCGAAGCCGGCCAGGGCCTGCTCGAGCTCCTCGACCGCGTCGAGGTCGAGATGGTTGGTGGGCTCGTCGAGGATCAGCAGGTTCGTTCCTCTCGCCGTCAGCACGGCGAGCCACGCCCGGGAGCGCTCCCCGGGTGACAGCTCCGCCTCCGGGCGCTCGGCGTGCCCGGCGGCGAGGTCGAACTTGGCCAGCAGCGACCGCGCCTGCTGCGGCTGGAGCCCTGCCTCCCGGCGTACCCGCTCGAGCAGCGTGACCGGGGCCGCCTCGGCACCGCCGGCCTCCGGCGCGTCGCGGTCCGGGTCGCGGTCCTGACCGAGGTAGCCGACCACCACGCCGGCGCCGAGCCGCGCCCGTCCGCCGTCGGGCGTGAGCTCGCCCATGAGCAGGCGCAGCAGGGTGGTCTTGCCCGAGCCGTTCGGGCCGGTGACCGCCAGCCGGTCCTGCCAGGCGACCTCCAGGTCGACCGGGCCGAACCGGAAATCCCCCAGGCGCACGCGCACGCCGGCCATGGTGGCCACCACGTCGCCGCTGCGGCGCGCCGCCTTGAGCGCCATGCGCAGCTCCCACCCTTCCCATGGCTTCTCCGGGGCGCCGAGCCGCTCGATGCGCCGCTCCAGCGCCTTGGAGCCGGCCGCCGCCGAGGTCATCCGCTCCTTGCGCCGGGCGGCGAGCGCCCGGTCGTTGTCGGTCGACCTGGTGCCGCGACGGCCCAGGCTCCATTCCTTGCGGCGGCGGATCGCCGTCTCGAGGCGGGAGCGCTCGCGGTCGGCCGCCTCGAAGCGCGCGTAGGCCTGGTCGCGGCGACGGCGGCGCTCCTCGAGGTAGGCGTCGTAGCCGCCGCCGTACTCGCTGAGCCGGTGGCTGACCAGGTCCAGCTCGGCCACCCGGGTGGTGGTGGCCGACAGGAACGCGCGGTCGTGGCTCACCAGCACGACGCCGCCGGCCAGGCCGCCGCCGGGGCGGCCCCGCTCACCCACCAGGAAGCGCTCCAGCCGGTCGAGCCCGGCGAAGTCGAGGTTGTTGGTCGGCTCGTCGAGCAGGAGCACGTCGAACCTGGCCAGCAGGATCGCGGCAAGGCCGAGCTCGACCCGCTCGCCGCCGGACAGGCTGGCCGCGGGCAGGCCGAGGACGCGGTCCGCCAGCCCCACGCCGGCGAGCACCCGCGGCGCGCGGGCGTCGTGGTCGTCGCCGCCGAGCGCGAGGAAACGGGCCAGCGCGTCGTCGTAGGCGGCCAGCTCCGCCGGCCGGGGGCGCTGCCGGGCGGCGGCGAGGGCCGCCTCCATCGCCGCCTCGGCCGCGGCCAGGCCGGTGCGGCGGCGCAGGAACGCGGCGGCCGTCTCGCCCGGCAGGTCGTCGGGCTCCTGCGGCAGGTAGCCGACGGTCAGCTCGGGCGGGGAGACCTCCACCGCGCCGTCGGTGGGGTCCTCGAGCCCGGCCAGGACACGGAGCAGCGTCGACTTGCCCGCGCCGTTGCGCCCCAGGACCCCGAGGCGCCCGCCCTCGTCCACGACCAGGTCGACCTGGTCGAGCACCATCTGGGCGCCACGGACGACCGTGACCTTGCGAGCCGCGAGCACTGGGGCGGACACTCCTTCGTCCATCGGGCGGGACGCTTCGAGCCTGCCACGTCAGCGTCCCCTCGAACACCGAAATTCCGCGACCTGCCCGGCCTTGCTCGACCCCTTGCCCGCCTCACGCGGTCGTGGCGAGGTCGTGGAGGTGGGCCAGGACCGCCTCGACGTCGGCCTCGGTGCTGCGCGGGTGAGGATGGCCGGTGCCCCGAACGCCCCGTCGACGTGCAGCCACAGCCCCTCGGCGCGGCAGACGGCGGCCAGGTCGTGCAGGGGGTCCACGCTGCCGGTGCTGGTCGTGCCGGCGGTGGCGATCACGCAGAACGGCCGCCGGCCGGCGGCCCGGTCGGCCGCGACCGCCGCCTCCACGTCGGCCGGCCGCAGCCGGTACGCACCGTCAGCCGGCAGGGCCCGCAGTTGGGACGGCTGGAAGCCGAGCAGGCACATGGCCCGGGCGACCGCGGAGTGCGCCTGGTCGGAGGTGTAGGCGACAGCGCCGGCCAGCTCGTCGTCGAGCTGCGCGCGGCGCGCCGCCGTCAGGCCGTACAGGTTAGCCGAGGAGCCGCCGTCGACGAACAGCCCACCCGCCGTCCCGGGAAGGCCGAACAGGTGGCGCAGCCAGCCAAGGACGGCCAGCTCCGCCGCTGCCGCGCCCGAGGCCGCCTGCCAGGTCCCCGCGAAGATCCCGAAGCCCGACGACAGGAGGTCGGCCAGCACGCCGACGTAGTTGCTCGGAATCGGCACGTAGGCGAAGAAGCGCGGATGGTCGACCCGCATCGCCGGCGCGAGGACGTCGTGGACGGCCTGCCGCAGAACCTCCTCCGGGTCGGCCCCGGCGGCCGGGACCGGCTCGTGCAGCACGCCGGCAAGCTCCGCCGGCGTGGCCCGGTGCGACGGCGGGCGCTCCCGCAGGCCGCTGAGCGCATCGACGATAAGGTCGATGACCTGGTACCCGAGCCGGCGCATCTCGTCCGGCGGCAGGGTGAGCGGAGGGCTGGCGTGGCCTGGCAGCATCACTGGTCCTCTCCGGGTGGGTGACAGGGCGGAGCGTCGTCGCCTCCTCGAGCCCACAGCTCAGACCGCCGCTTCCAGCGCCCGGTCGTCGTCACCGAAGTCGGCGCTCGGGTCCTCGGGCGGGTGCTCCAGGTGCCACGCCACCGAGCGCCAGAGCGCCAGAGCGGGTGGCCCCGGTACGGGTAGCGCCGCTCGCGCACTGGCGCGGTCTCGTCGGGTCCCGCCGAGCACCGCCACCCGCACCGCGCCACCTGTGCCGTGTCAGCCGGACTCCGCGGCCAGCTTCTGCAGCCGGTCCGCGGCATCGGTGCCGGGAGCGGGAGTGTAGACGATCATGTACAGGGCGGCGCTGTCGTCCACGACCTGGAGCACGGTCTGCTTCAGCTCGATGTGGCCGACCACGGGGTGGTCGACGACCTTTTCCGTGGCCTGGGCGCGCACGACGTCGCGGCGCGACCACCAGGCATCGAACTGGGGGCTGCGCCGCTTGAGCTTCTCGACGAACGCGGGGAACCAGGGGTCGTCGACGAAGTGGCGCGACGCGTCGCGGAACTGCGCCAGCAGCCGCTGTGCGTGCGTCTCCCAGTCGACGAGGAGCTGGCGCGAGCGGTCGGTGAAGATCAGCCAGACGATGTTGCGCTCGTCGGCCGGCATCTCGTCGAAGCTGCGGCCGAAGACGCCGAAGACGCCGAGCGCCGCCTGGTTCCAGGCCAGGAGGTTGAGGCGGCTGTCGGTGATGTAGGCGGGGTTGGCTCCCTGCGCGTCCAGGACATCCTGGAGGGTGGCGCTCACGGTCTTGGTGGGTGCGGGCCCGAGGCCGAGCGCCTCCCCGCGTGCCAGCGCGAAGACGTACTCGCGCTGCACCGGCGTGAGGCGGAGCGCGTCGGCGACGCCGCGGAGCGCCCTTGGCGAGAGCTGGACGTCCTTGCCCTGCTCCAGCCGCGTGTACCAGCTCGCCCCGATGCCAGCGAGCTCGGCGACCTCCTCACGCCGCAGCCCGGGGGTGCGCCGCCGGTTGACCCCGGCGGGCAGCCCGGCGTCGGTGGGCCGGAGCTCCTCGCGCCGGGCGCGGAGGAAAGCGCCCAGCTCACGGCGCTGCTCGTTGCTCGGCACGGCTGCTCCGCTGCTCCCCCAGAGGCGACGACGGGCAGAGCCTATCACTTCCTCTCCTAGGTTAATGAAACTCTCGTTGCACGCACGCGACGGCGCTAGCCTCAGAGCCTGCTCTGCATGGGGAAGCAGGCCGGGGGGCACCCGGTGCGGGACAGGGCGTACCCGCTGCGGGGGGGAGAAAGAAGCCTCTGGCCAGCCAGGCCAGAGGCTTCTTCAGCTTCTTCTAGTAGCCGAGGCGGGCGAGCTGCCTGGGGTCCCGCTGCCATTCCTTGGCGACCTTGACGTGCAGGTCGAGGAAGATCCGCGTGCCGAGCACCAGCTCCAGCTCGGTGCGGGCACGGGTGCCGACGTCGCGCAGCAGGGAGCCCCCGCGGCCGAGCACGATCGGCTTCTGGCTGGCCCGCTCCACGAACAGGGTGGCGCGGATGACCAGGAGGCCCGGGCGCTCCGGCCGGGGCTCCGCGCCGCCGGCCCGGCGACCGCGGCCGCCGGGGGGCTCCCGCCGGCCGGGGGGCTCCCGCCCGGTGGGGACCTGCTCGGGCGGGCCCATCTCCTCGACGACCACGGCGATCGAGTGGGGCAGCTCCTCGCGGACCAGGGCGATGGCCTTCTCGCGGATCACCTCGGCCACGAAGTGGCGCTCGGGCTCGTCGGTGACCTGGTCGGCGGGGAACAGCGGCGGACCCTCGGGCAGGTAGTGGAACAGCAGCCCGCTGAGCACGTCGAGCTGCTCGCCGGTGAGCGCCGAGACCGGCACGACCTCCGCCCAGTCGCCCAGCCCGGTCACGGCCTGGAGCGAGGAGACCATGCGCTGGCGGGAGGCGATGTCCATCTTGTTGACCAGCGCGAGCGTGGGCGTTTCGATCCTGGCGAGCTCGGCGGCCAGGAACTGGTCGCCGCGGCCCACGCCGGCGGCCGCGTCGACCATGAAGCAGACCAGGTCGACCTCGGTCAGGGTGCCGCGGACGAGGTCGTTGAGCCGCTGGCCCAGCAGGGTGCGGGGCTTGTGCAGGCCGGGGGTGTCGACCAGGACCGCCTCGCCCTCCGGCCGGCGGAGCACGCCGCGGACCACCGAGCGGGTGGTCTGGGGCTTCGAGGACATGATCGCGACCTTCTGGCCGAGCAGCGCGTTGAGCAGGGTCGACTTGCCGACATTGGGCCGGCCGACCAGCGCCACGAGACCCGACCTCACCCGTCCCGCCCCTCGCCGCTCCCGAGGCCGGGGCCGCTCCCGGGCCCCGGGCCGCTCCGGAAGTCTCCTTCGGGGTCCCTTCCGAGCCGCTCCGGCCCGAAGCTCGCCGGCAGCAGGTCGGCGAGGGTCGTGGCGACGATCTCGTCGCCCGACTCCCCGGCCAGCAGGACGCGCAGCCCGAGCCCGGCGGGGAACTCGCGCAGCACCTGGCGGCAGGCGCCGCAGATCGCGGCCGGGCCGGGGCCCCTGGCCGCCACGGCGACGGTCTCGAAGCGCCGGTGCCCGGCGGCGACGGCCGCGACCACCGCGGCGCGCTCGGCGCACAGGGTCAGGCCGTAGGAGGCGTTCTCCACGTTGGCGGCGCGCACCACCTCGCCACCCGCGGTGAGCAGGGCGGCTCCCACCCGGTAGCCGGAGTAGGGCGCGTACGCCAGCGCCCTGGCGGCACGGGCTGCCGCGACCAGCTCGCGGTCGGCGGGGGGGCTCACTGGTTGCGCGCCTCGGCCGTGGACTCCTCGTCGCGGGAGGGGGGCCGGGCGGCGCGGTGGATCCGCACCCGGCCGACACGGCGGCCCTGCACCCGCTCCGCCCTGAGCGACAGGCCCTGGAACTCCACCTCTTGACCCTCTCTCGGCACGTCGCCGACGAGGTTCAGCAGCAGGCCGCCGATCGAGTCCCACTCTGTCGCCGGCAGCTCCACGTCGAGGAGCTCGTTGACCTCGTCGATCGACAGGCGGGCGTTGACGCGGTAGCCGCCGTCCGGCAGGGGCTCGACGTTGGGCTCCTCGCGGTCGTACTCGTCGGTGATCTCGCCGACGATCTCCTCGAGCAGGTCCTCGATGGTGACCAGCCCGGAGGTGTCGCCGTACTCGTCGATGACGATGACCATGTGACTTTTGCGCCGGCGCATCTCGCGCAGGCAGTCGGCGGCCCGCATCGACTCCGGCATCACCGGGGCTGGCCGCAGGATCTCCGACAGGGGCTTGTCCGCCTGTCCGTCGTGCAGGCTGCGCAGGACGTCCTTGGCGTAGGCGAGGCCCGCGACGTCGTCGATGTCGCGCCCGCGCACCGGGATGCGCGAGTAGCCGGTGCGCAGGATGACCTCGAGCACCTGCTCGAGCGAGTACGAGACCGGCACCACCACCATGTCGGGCCGGGGCACCATCACCTCGCGCAGGACGGTGTCGCCGAACTCGAAGATGGAGTGGATCATGTCGCGCTCTTCTTCCTCGATGATCTCGTCGCGTTTGGCCTCGTCAACGAGCGCGCGCAGCTCCTCCTCGGACACGAACGGCCCGGTCTTGAGCCCCTTGCCCGGCGTGATGACGTTGCCGACGCCGATGAGCAGGCGCGTGAGCGGGCCGAGCACGGGCAGCCGCGTGAGCCACCAGACCACGGGGGCGATCGCCAGCGCCGCCCGGTCGGTCTGCTGCACCGCGTAGGTCTTGGGCGCGACCTCGGCGAAGATGAACGTGACCACGGTCATGATGGCCGCGGACAACGCCACGCCGAGCCCACCGCCGACCAGCCGCTCCATCACCGAGGTGAACAGCGAGGTGGCCGCGAATTGCACCACCAGCACCAGCAGCAGGACCGCGTTGAGCGAGCTGGCGACCTGCTCGACCAGTGCGCGGAGCTGGCGTGCCCCGCGGCGCCCCTCCTCCTCGAGGTGGATGGCGCGAATGCGGTTGGTACGGGTGATGGCCGTCTCCGACATGGCGAGGAATGCGGCCACCGCCGTGAGCAGGACGACCGCCACCAGGGTCCAGACGTCGCCGCTGGAGAGGGGGACCACCGCCGCCAGAGGGATCATCGCCGCCCCCCCGCCCGCCACCGCGACAGCAGCTCCTCGGTGTGCGCGCGCATCTCCCGCTCCTCCTGGGGGTCGGCGTGGTCGAAGCCGCACAAGTGCAGGATGCCGTGCACTGTCAGCAGCTCCAGCTCGGCCGCCAGGCTCTGGCCCGCCCGCCTGGCCTGCTCGGCCGCGTACGACGGGCACAGGACGACGTCGCCGAGCAGCCAGGGGGCGTCGTCATCGTCGTCCTCGTCCTCGAAGTCGTCCAGGTCGTCGGCGGCGCTGTCGTCGTAGCGGTCGCCGGCGAACCCCCGCGGGCCGGCCGGGCCGGCCGGTGGCCCCGAGGCGGGGGAGGGGCCGTCGATCGGGAAGGCGAGCACGTCGGTGGGCCGGTCCTCGCCCATGTAGCGGCTGTTGAGCTGGGTCATGACGAGCTCGTCCACCAGCAGGATGGAGATCTCCGACTCGTCGACCCCCTCCGCCTCCATGGCGACGCGCGCCAGCTTGGCCAGGGCCTCCTCGTCGACGGGCTGGCCGGCCTGCTCGTTGGCGACGAAGACGCTCACCGCGGCTCGCTCCCCGCGCGGGCTCCGGGACGCCGGCGCCGGACCGGCGCTCTGGGTTGTTCCGAGCCGTCCACTACGACTTGACCTCGTGCGACCTGGCCTCGTCGTAGCGGCGGTACGCTTCCACGATGTCCTGCACGATCCGGTGGCGCACCACGTCCCTGGACGACAGGTACATGAAGGCCAGGCCCTCGATGCCGGTGAGGATCTCGCGCACCACGTTCATGCCGGAGTGCTGCCCGGTGGGCAGGTCGATCTGGGTCACGTCCCCGGTGACAACGGCCTTGGAGTTGAACCCGAGCCTTGTCAGGAACATCTTCATCTGCTCCGGTGTGGTGTTCTGCGCCTCGTCGAGCACGATGAACGAATCGTTCAGGGTGTTGTGGGTGACCAGGAAGTCGTCCGTCACGTACAGCGAATCGGCCGCCGCGACCTGAATGCAGAGCGTCTCCTGCTCACCCGCGGGCTCGATGCTGTCGATGAAGCGCACCGGACGGCCGCCTCCGGACAGCCGGTAGACCTCCCGCTTGCGAGTCAGCCGGAAGGGCTCGATGCCCTCGGGCAGGCGGATGTCGAGGACGAAAGCGGCGCTGCGGGTCCTCCTGTACGCGACGCCTCCCAGGGACCGTACGAGGAACACGACGTCGTCCCGCAAGCGCCCCGAGCAGGTCCCGTACTGGACGCGACAGGTTCGGCCGCGCTGGACCACCGGTCCTCCGCCGGCATCCAGCAGGCCCTGGAGCACGGCCAGGCGAACGTCGGAGGAGTTGTGCAAGTAGAGCTCCGGGACGAACTTCGTGGTCGAGCGTGTCCCAGCCAGGCCGAGATGCCGAAGCGCGACCGTCACAGGGTTCGAGACGATCGCTCCCCCGCGGTGCCCCGCCGTGTGGCGGAGCACGTCGTCGGCCTCCCCCTTCCGGACCAGCTCGATGCCGTCGAGGGCCAGCTCCGAATCGGCGGTCGTGAGGCATCCGTCGCCCAGGAGGAGCCCGAGCGCGTAGGGGTCCATCGGGACGTTCCGAGGCTCGAACTCGACTGGCTGCGAGACTCGCGGCAGCTCGAACCGGTGAGCGTGCGCCCTCCTGAGGCGGCCGATCATCTCCCGCGTCTCGACGACCGAATGGGGCCGCCCGCTTCGCCGATCTTCCCGCGTCGTCACCGCCCAGAGGTGCTCGCCGCAGCACAGCGTCGACGCACCGTCCTGCGTCCGGACGCGGAAGATCTCCTTGCGGCCCTGCGGGTACACGCCGAGCACCGGCGTGGGGAGGCCGTTCGATCCGATCACGAGGTCACCGACCTCGAGGCTTCCGACGGGACGGAATCCCCACGGTGTCAGGACCTGGCTGTCGTAGGGCTGCGCCCGGCCGCGCATATAGCCGAGCGGCGCGACCTCGATGGTGCCGCGCTCCATGAACCGTGCGATCTGCTCGGCGTCCATCATCTCGTAGAGGGCGTCGTACAGCGGTCGCAGGTACGGGTCGATCTTCTCGGAGAGCGTCCCGGGCAGGAAGCCCAGCTTCTCCCCGGCCTCCACGGCCGGGCGCGTCAGGATCAGACGGTTCGTCCGCTTAGAGAGCAACGCGTGCACCGCCACGGCCATGGCCAGGTAGGTCTTGCCGGTCCCGGCCGGGCCGATGCCGAACACGATGGTGTTCTTGCGGATCGCGTCGACGTAGAGCTTCTGGCCGGCGGTCTTGGGAGTGATGGAGCGCCCACCGCGCACGGTGATGATGGCGTCCCCGAACACTGTCGAGGGACGCTCGCCGTTCCCCTCCCGCAGCATGTCGATCGAGCGGCCGACCGTCTCCGCGGTCAGGGGGCTCCCCTGCTCGAGCAGGCTGATCAGCTCGTGGAACAGGCGGGCGACCCGCTCGGCGTCCTGGCGCTCGCCGGTGATCGTGATCTCGTTGCCCCGCACGAACACCGTGCTCTCGAAAGCCGCCTCGATCAGCTTCAGGAGCTCGTCCCGGGTACCCAGCAGGCTCACCATCGAATGGTTGCCCGGAACCTGAACGTTGACCTTGACCAGTGTTGTCGCGTCCCTGACCCGTGTTGGTTGTTGCACGCTGGCTGGATGCCCCCCCTCAAGGGGACGACAGACTGGCCGGCCCGCAGCGGCCGGCACCAGCCGAGTATAACCGGCTCCCGCGACGGACCGCTTCCCCCTTTCCCGCCTGCTCAGCACCGGCCTCGGGCTACCTCCGCTCGGCGAGGTAGGCGCGGCCCATGTCGCGCAGGCGCGCGTGCACGCCGCCGTAGAGCGTGCGCTCGGGCAGGTACCGCTTCCGCAGCTTGGCGACGAAGGTGTAGTTCGGATCGCAGACGTTGGCGACCGGCGACTCGCTGACCTGCGTCACGAGCTGGTAGCCGTCCAGCGGGTCGAGGCCGAAGTCGCTGGCCAGCCACTGCACCAGGTCCGCGTGGGCGATCCGGAAGGCGTCCTCCAGCGGGCGGGCCGAGCCGGCGGTCATGATGTGGCTGTCGGTCTCGAGCCGCGGCCACGGCGTGGCGGCGCCCTTGACCAGGTCGACCACCAGCACCGTGTCCATGGCCGCTTCCACGGCCACCCCGCAGGTCTCGCCCTCGCCCTGCCGGCAGTGGCCGTCGCCCAGCGACAGCAGCGCACCCTCGACGTTGACGCCGAGGTAGCAGGTGGTGCCGGCGCGCATCTCAGGTGTGTCCATGTTGCCGCCGTGCGCGTCCGGCACCAGCGAGGAGCGGGCCTCGAAGCCCGCCGGCGCCACCCCGACAGTGCCGTGCATGGGGTCCAGCGGCAGGTCCACGACGTGGTCGCCGCGGGCCGCCCGGTAGGTGACCGTGCGCCGCCGCCGGTCGACCTCGTAGATCCAGACCACCTCCGGCAGCGGCTCGTGCAGCATGGCCGTGGCGTGGGTGGCGCTGAGCGCGCCGAACAGCGGCACCGTCGTGGACGCCGCCCAGTCGCGGGACGGCTCGACCGACACGAAATGCACCGCCAGGGTGTCGCCCGGCTCGGCCCCCTCCACGTAGAACGGCCCGGTCTGCGGGTTGACGAAGGGGAACTCGATCACCCGGGAGACCAGATCGTCCGGCCCGCGCACCCGGCCGCCGAAGGCGTCCTCGGTCCACACCTCGAGGACCGTCCCGGGCTTCACGCCCATGACCGGCTTCACGCCGCCGAACGTCCAGGCGTACTGCGCCGGGTCGGGCCGGAAGCCGACGACCTCCAGTTCGGTCACGCGGGCTCCTCCTGAGCGGTCGGCGGCGGCACCGGCGGCGTGGGGGCGGCGGCCCGGGGCTCCTCGAGGAAGATCCTGCCGGTCTCGCGCACCCGCTCGGGATGCCGCGAGTAGAGGTAGGCGAGGTACACGACGCCGAGCGCGAACCAGATGGCCACCACCAGCCCCGCCCGGCTCAGCGGGTAGGGCAGCGGGCTCACCCAGTCGAGGACGCCCTTGCCGATCCCGAGCGCGGTGAACCATGCGGGGACGAAGGCGAGGATGCCGAGCACCGGGACGACGCCGTGCAGGAACGGGTTGAACTCGCTGCGGCGCTCCCGCAGGTAGAAGACGACGCAGGCGAGGTTCACGAGGATATAGATCAGGACGACGACTGCCGTCGCGATCGTGGCCACAAGCGCGAAGGCTTCGAGCGGCGTGAACTGGTTGCCGAGCCAGAGCGCCGCGACCAGGGCGACGACGAGCTGCGCCGTAACCGCCACGTAGGGCGAGCGCCTCGTCGGGTGCGTACGGGCGAACGCGGCCGGCAGCAGCCGGATGCGGGCCAGCGCGTACCAGGTGCGAGTGGTCGCGTTGGCGCCTGCGTTGGAGTTGGCGATCGCCGAGTTCGCGATCGCCAGGAACACGGCGACCCAGCCGGCACCCCAGACGGCCCGGGCGAGGCCGTCCCACGGGTTGCCACCGCCGAACTGGACGAAGCCGGCCATCTTGTCGGGGCCGAAGTAGACCGTGGCCGCGTAGGTGGTGAGCACGTAGAACAGCCCGATCGACAGGGCCGACCAGACCACCGCCCGCTTGATCGTGCGCCGTGGGTCCTTGGCCTCCTCCGCCAGGGGCGCGGCGGCTTCGAAGCCGATAAAGGCCAGGATGGTGAAGATCGAGGCGGCGGCCACCCCGGAGAAGCCCTTGAACTCCGCGACGTTCGCGTGGCTCGTGCCGAACACCGACAGGGTGTTGCCGCCGCCGGCCTTGGCGATCAGCCACACCGCCAGCACGGCGAACACGGCGATCTCGAACACCCCGAGCACGGTGCCGGTCTCGGCGCTGATCCGGATGCCCAGGTAGCCGAGCGCGAACACGAACAGCGCGGCCGCGACCGCGGCGATCATCCACCAGACGTCGTACGACCAGCCGAACTCGGTGTTGAGCGTGGTGGCGACGACATTGCCGAAGATCAGGTACAGCAGCGGCGCCACGAGCGCCTCGGCGAGCGCGTAGCCGAACGCGACCAGGAAGCCCAGCGACGGGTGCAGGCCACGCGAGACGTACGTGTAGAAGCCGCCGGCGGACGGCAGGTGCTTGGCGAGCTGACCGATCGAGACCGCCACCAGCAGGCAGGCGACGAGCGCCAGCACCACGGCGAGCGGCAGCGCACCGGCGCCGAAGGGCGCCCCGACGATGATGGAGAAGGCCACGGCCGCGGCGGGCGCCATGTGCGTGATCGACTGGAAGAGCACTTCCCTGAGTCCGATCGCCTCCGGGGCCAACCCGGCCGACGGCGCGGTCTGCTTCACGGGGGATCCACCTCCTGACGCATTGGGGCGTCCCACGAGCACGGGCCGCTGCCAGCCCGTTTCATCCCACCGATGCTGAAATGGGGCCTATCGCGGCCCTCGCTTCGACATGATCGCGCAGCACCGGCCCCGTGTCACTGAGCGGACAAATGCCGCGGCGCGGCGGCTCAGAGCCGTCAGAGCAGAGCCAGGGAGCCCGAGACCTTCAGGCGGATGCGGACCGCCGGGGTCGTGAGGTAGGCGAGCGGGATCTCCTCGACCTCCACCACGCCGATCTGGTCCGGGTCGGCCCCGGCGCGGATCGCGTGCACGCGCGCCTCCTCCTCCGCCTCGCGCAGGGCGCGCTGGCGGCCTCCGGCGCCGAGGTGGAAGACCCGGTCCACCTGCCCGCTCACCGACGCGATGGCCGCCCCGATAGCGTTGGCCACGTCGAAGTGGTCGGGGCGGATCACCTTGTCGACCCCGGGAAGGCTGTCGGGGACCAGGATGCTGCCGCCGCCGACGACGATCAGCGGCTGGTCGCCCCTGGTGGTCTTCACGCGGTCGATCGCGTCGGCGAGCAGCGAGTCCGCGCGCTCCATGGCCTGGTCGAGCACGAGCCGGTGCCAGTCGAGGTGCGACAGGCGCTCCGGGTCGCCAAGGCTTGCGCGCCCGGCGGCGACGGCGCTGTCGGTCAGCGTCAGGGTGCGCCCGCCGAACACCAGCGCCTCGTCCCACAGACGGTAGCCGACGCTCCGCGGGCCGACCTGCACGCCGCTGTGGTCGCTGGAGATCACCGTCCCGCCGCCCAGCGCGATGGTCACCAGGTCGGGCATGCGGAAGTTGGTGCGGATGCCCCCGATCTCGACGCCGGCGGCCGACTCGCGCGGGAAGCCGTTGGCGAGCACGCCCACGTCGGTCGAGGTGCCGCCGACGTCGGCCACGAGCGCGTCCGAGATGCCGGTGAGGAACGCGGCGCCGCGGATCGAGTTCGCCGGGCCGCTGCCGATGGTGAGGACCGGGTAGCGCAGCGCGTAGTCGAGCCCCATGAGGGTGCCGTCGTTCTGCGCGAAGAAGGTCACCGGGCGCAGGTTGTGCGCGGCGAGCGCGGCCCGCAGGCCGGCGGCGACGTCCCGCGCCACGCCCACCAGGGCCGCGTTCAGGACGGTGGCGTTCTCGCGCTCGAGCAGCCCGAGCGAGCCGATCTCGTGGCTCAGGGAGACGTGGACGTTGCCGATCTCGCGGCGCACCAGCTCCTCGGCGAGCAGCTCGTGGCAGGCGGAGATCGGCGCGAACACGCTGGTGATGGCCACGGCGTCTGCCTCGTCCGCCACCGACGCCAGGAACTCGGCCACGCTCGACCGGTCGAAGGGCGCGATCTCCTGGCCGTCGAACTCCATCCCGCCCTCGACGATCCTCTCGCCGACCGACACCGCCTTCCGCAGGTCCTCGGGCCAGGAGTACAGGGGCCTGACCGCGTAGGTCGCGGGGCCGCCGATGCGCAGCACCGCCACCCGCTGGAGGCCGCGCCGCTGGATCACGGCGTTGGTGGCGTGGGTGGTGCCGAGCATCACGTGGGCCACCCGCCGCTTGTCGACGGTCGGGTCGGCGAGGATGGCGTCGATGGCGGCGGTGACCCCGCCGGTGACGTCGGCGGTGCTGGGGACCTTGACCTTGGCGATCAGGCGGTCCTCCTGGTCGAGGACGACGGCGTCGGTGTTCGTCCCGCCGACGTCGATCCCCAGTCGCAACTCCTCCACCGGCACCTCGCGCTGTGCTACGGGCTATGACGACAGCCACGGTAGCGACGGGCACGGCCGATGGGTATGTGCGTTGTGCACGAGGCTCACCGTGATGTTGGGCGGACAGCCCACATCTGCCCAGAAGTACCGCAGATCCGCGATCGGCCCGCACTCCTGCGTCCTCCCGAGGCGGCCTCGGCGCGCCAACGTTCGGCCATGAGCGGCTATGGGCCCTCCCTACCGGAACGTCGCAATTCTTACTAGCTTGACACGCCTGGCCGACCTGTGCAGTATCGAGGACAAAGAGCGCTGCAAAGCCTTTTGGCAAGAACCGGCCCGATCAGGAGGTACTGGACTATGGAAGCCCCATCCGCGGCGGTCGGCGCCGGAGGCTTCTACGCGCGGCAGGCGACCGGCCTGGTCAGAGAGATCGGGATCTCGAGCAACGTCGCGCTGAACATCTCCTTCATCTCGCTGCCGCTGGCGGCGCTGGTCGCCACGCAGGCGCCCTTCGCCTTCCCGGGCGCGAGCATCGTCCTGGTGGTCGTGCTGGCCGCCGTGCTGTCCATCGTGCCCACGCTGCTGTACGGGTGGCTCGGGACGACCATGCCGCGGTCGGGCGGGGACTACGTGTTCGTCAGCCGGATCATGAACCCGGTGATCGGCTTTGCGGCGAATTTCAACATCACCATGTGGTACGTGCTGGTGGCGTCGCAGTTCGCGTCGCTGCTGGCACCGTTCGGGCTGTCGGCGGCGCTGGCCACCATCGGCGCGGGAACCGGCAACCAGACCCTGGTCGACTGGTCCGCCACGGTCGCCGGCAAAGGCTGGCAGTTCGGCCTGGGCGCCGCCGCACTGGTGCTGACCGCCGTGCTCGTGAGCGTGAGCCTGCGCGTGTGGACGCGGATCTTCATGCTGCTGTTCCTGCTGTCCATGGTCGGCGTGGCGATCGCGGTGCTGCTGATGATCATTCACGGCCGCGGCGACTTCCAGTCCAGCCTCACCCGCTTCGGCACCAGCTACGGCGGGATCATCCAGGCGGCCAGGAAGGCCGGCTACACGGGCGGGGGCACCTTCAGCTTGAAGCAGACCGTGGCCGCGGCCAACCTCGCCTTCGCCTCGTTCGGCTACGCGATCGTCACCACCTACGCCGGCGGCGAGGTCCGCTCGCCGCGCCGCACGCTGCTCAGGGCGCTGCTGCTGGCGCTCGCCATCTCCTTCGTGGTCGTGCTGGTGATGATGGTGCTGGCGGCCCGCACGCTCGGCCAGGACTTCCTCGGCTCGGTCACCTACCTGTCCAACGTCGACCCCGCGCACTACCCGCTGGCGGCGCCGCCGTTCTATTTCCTGTTCGCGGCCATGCTGACCAAGAGCAGCCTGCTGATCATCGTGATGGCGATCAGCTTCGCGCTGGCGTTCTTCGTCGGGCAGCCGGCGACCTTCCTCATCGCCACCCGCAGCCTCTTCGCCTGGTCGTTCGACCGCATCCTGCCCGACAAGGTGTCGTCGGTGAACGAGCGCACGCACTCGCCCCTGATCGCCAATACCATCGTGCTGGTGCTCTCGGTCGGCTACCTCGGGCTGATCGTGTACGGGCCGAGCCGCTTCCTCCAACTGGTGTTCACGGCCGGCATCGGCGAGACGCTCACGTTCCTGGTGGTGGCCGTGGCCGGCGCGATCTTCCCGTGGCGGCGCCGCCGGCTCTACGCGGAGTCGCCGATCGCGCGCCGCCTGTTCGGGCTCCCGGCGATCACCGTGATCGGCGTGCTGGCGTTCGGCGTCTACCTGCTGTTCATGATCCCGCTGATGCTGAACGACGCGCTGGGCGCCAACGCCCGAACCGGGATCGTGGCGACGGTGGTGCTGGCGCTGGCGCCGTTCCTGATCTACGGGATCAGCTACGTCGTCAACCGCCGCCGCGGGGTGGACCTCAGCTTGGCGTTCCGGGAGCTGCCTCCGGAGTGACCGGGGCTGATCCGGTCCGAGCGCGGGCGCAAGGCGTTTTGCTACCGGTCCCGCGAACGTCCCCTGAAGATCTCCTCGACAGGGACGTAGTCGAAATCGTAGCCGAACGCCCGCGGCCCGACTATTTCGATGCCGCGGGGGGTGCGCCAGACCGGCGCGCTCGGGAAGGCGATCACGGTGACGCGCTGCCCGTAGCGGACCATCTCGGTGGAGATGGCGTCGGCGGTCGCCGAATCCAGCACCGAGATGTTGTCCGGCACCGAGGCCAGCACCTCGCCGCGCTCCAGCGCCACCAGGTTCTCGTTCTGGAGCTCCAGCCGGACCAGCCGCCCGCCGTCGTCGCCGAGCCCCTCGACCACCACCGAGCCCCGCACGAACCCCTTGGTCGTGCGCCGCTCCACGTCCAGCACCTTGCCGGCGACCAGGCGGAAGGCCCCGAGCTTGTCGACCAGGGCGTCGACCGGGTCGCCGGGCGCGGCCTCGATCGCCTGGCCGATCTCGATGGCCAGCGACACCGAGCCGCGCACGGTCGCCTCCCTGGCACGGGCCACCGTGAGGTTGTAGCCGGCGATCGCGGCGACCCCGCCCAGCTCGACCGCGGTCGCCCGGGCCAGGCGCTCCGTCCACTTGTCGGTGGGGGTGCGGAGCACGATCACGCTGCCGCGCTCGTCGGTCATGACCGTCGGGCTGGAGGGGACCCCGGCCAGGCTCATGGTGGCCATCTGGACCTCGGGGAACGCCCGCCCGGTGCCGTCGGCGTCCAGCACCGGCAGGCCCATGCGGGCGGCCCAGGCGACCGGCAGCAGCCCGTTCCAGCCACCGATCTCGACGCTCATGAGCGCGACCACCGGCTTGCCCCAGAGGCTCTCCACGTACTCGCGCAGGCGCCGCCCCTCCGCGCCGTTCTCGATCTTCTCGCTGGACACGATGGGGGTGCCGAGCTCGCCGCAGACCATCACCAGCCCGTCGCCCGGGAGCTCGTCCAGGTCAACGAGCGGGACCGCCTGGTTGTCGTGGATCGCCTGGAGCGCCATGAGGGTCCCGAGATGGAGGTCCCCGCCGCCGCCCGCGCCCAGCACCGCGCAGCCGCGGGCCAGCGCGGGCAGGTTGCGCTCGTCGAGCAGCGTCTTCATGAGCGAACGTTACCGGGGCGGCGACCGAGCCGGAATAGGCTGGGCGCACGAACCTTCGGCTCGGACTGGGCGCCCGGACCGGACAGGGGACCGCGGGCGTGGCTCACCCCAGCAGGCGCGCGCGGCAGGCGAGCTGGAGGGCCAGCCGCTGGTCGGGGTCGGTGGGGTCGACGTCGAGCAGCTCGAAGATGCGCTGCAGCCGGTAGCTGACGGCGTTGCGGTGCAGGTGCAGGGCCCGCGCGGTGCGCACGATCGAGCACTGCTCGTCAAGGTAGGTCTTGAGGGTGCGCACGGCCGTGTCCATGCGCTTGGGGCCGAGCCGCTCCAGCGGGGCGAGCTGCTCGCGGACCGACTGCCGGGCGGTGTCGAAGGCGTACCACTCCATCAGCATGCGCTGCAGGCCGACGGCGTCGAAGGTCGCCACGACGCTGTGGCGCCCGGCGGCGCGGGCGGCGGTCAGCGCGTCGCGGGCCTCCGCTGCCGAGGCCCGCAGGCCCATCGGCCCTTCGTGGGCGGCGCCCACGCCGCAGCTCGGGCGCAGCGTCGGGAAGTGCTCGCGCAGCCGCTCCAGCACCCGCTCCCCCGTCTGCGCCACGGACTTGCCGATCTGCGGCCCCGGGTCGCGCCGCCCCATGTGGACCAGCAGGACCGCCGGCCCCACGCGGGCCAGGTACCAGATCCCCGCGCTCGAAAGGACCGACTGCAGGGCGAGCTGGGAGGCGGCCTCGAACACCTCGAAGCGGCGCAGCTCGTCGGGCTCGACCTCGTTCAGGTTCTCGAGCTCGACCCGCAGCACCACGTGCCAGCCGTCGATCGGCAGGCCGAGCAGGCGCGCCCGGTTGAGCAGGTCGTCGGTGTACGGCGAGCTGGAGACCAGCAGCTCGCTGAGCAGCTCGCTGCGGGAGCGGATGGGGATGTCGCGGGCGCGCCGCGCGGCCTCCCGCAGCCGCCCGACCGCGCCGGCGGCCAGGTCCAGGACCACCTGCACGGCCATGCCGGGCTCGCCGGCGACCGGCCGGGCGCACAGATGCACCTCGACCGAGCCGCCCACCACGACCGGCGCCCGCAGGCACAGCTCCCCTTCCACCGGGTCGCGCAGCTCGACCCGGGTGCCGATCGCGCGCGTGCACGCGGCCACCACGCTGTGCTCGTCGCCGCCCTCGGTCTCGGCCTGGCGGACCGCGGTGGCGCCGAGCTCGACGCGGCGCAGGGCCGCCTCGGCCCCACCGGCGATCTCGCGCGCCAGTGCCTCGATCAGGCCGGCCAGGTCGGTGCCGGGCGGCATGGACACCAGCGCGAGGTCGGCCCGGTCGGCGATGTCGACGGCGGTGACCGAGGGGGACCAGGGCGCTTCGTCCTCGACGAACGCGGCCACGGCCGCGACGCCCCGGGTGCCGGCCCGCCGCAGGGCCACGTCCAGGCGGTAGTCGACCACCTCCTGGGAGGCGCTCCGGGCCAGCACCACGAATGCCGCCCGCGGTGCCGAATGGAGGTCCTGCAGGCGCTCGGCCACCCGCACCTCGCGCACCACCCGGCCCCCGCCTCGCTTGCTGACCCGGGTCAGCGGCGGCAGGGCGGGACTCTTGAGGATCTGGTCGATCGACGCCACGCGCTGATTATCAGCAGTGCGTACCTCCGCGACAAACAACTCCAGCCAAACCCGTCGTCCCGTTCGGGCTCTGGTCCCGTTCGGGCTCCGCCCGCTCCGGGCCAGCCCCGGCCGCCGTCAGGCTCAGAGATTGCGGATCGGGACCGGGTCGACCGGGTCGGCGAGGTCGAAGCCGAAGATGCGACTGTAGAAGTACAGCTCGGCCTCGAGCGAGCGGCGGATGCTCTCGGCCTTGCGGAAGCCGTGCTGCTCCCCGTCGAACGCGAGATAGGCATAGGGGATGCCCTTGGCGTCCAGGGCGCCGGCCATCTGCTCGGCCTGGCCGGGCGGGACCACCTTGTCCTCCAGTCCCTGGAGCAGGATCACCGGGCAGGAGAGCTGGTCGGTGTGGTGGATCGGCGAGCGCTGCCTGTACAGATCGCGGGCCTGCGGGTAGGGGCCGATCAGGCGGACGAGGTAGCGCGACTCGAACTTGTGGGTCTCGCGGGCCAGGGACTCGACGTCGGCCACTCCGAAGTAGCTCGCCCCGGCCGCGAACAGGTCGTGGAAGGTGAGCGCGCACAGCGTGGTGTAGCCGCCGGCGCTGAAGCCGCGGATGGCGAGCCGCTTGGGGTCGGCAAGGCCCTCGCTGGCCAGGTACCGCGCCGCGTTGAGGCAGTCCTCGGTGTCGACCACGCCCCACTGGCCGTCCAGGCGCTGGCGGTAGGCGCGCCCGTAGCCGGTGGAGCCGCCGTAGTCCACGTCCACGACCGCGAGCCCGCGGCTGGTGAAGTACTGCACCCCGAGGCTGAGCTCGTCGACCACCTGTGCGGTCGGGCCGCCGTGACTGGTCACCAGCAGCGGCGGCAGCTCGCCCTCCGGGGCCTCGAAATCCGGGTTGGCGGGCGGGTAGTAGAGGGCGTGGGCGGTCTGGCCGCCCTCGGTGGGGAACTCGACCGGCCGCGGCACCGACACGCAGGCCGGGTCCAGGCCGAAGCTCTGGCTGCGCCGCACGACCTCGACGGCTGCCGTCGCCGGGTCCACGAGCACCAGGGCGGCGGGCTCGGTGGGGCTGCCGGCGAAGCTGGCGATGCGGCCGCTGGCCAGCGTCCGCAGCCGCGGCGGGTAGTAGGAGGTGAAGGGCAGGTCCAGCGGGGTCACCCGCCCGGCGCCGGGCTCCACCAGCCCCAGCCGCCACACCGGCCCCCGCCCGTACAGGCAGGCGATCCGGCCGTCCGGCAGGAAGGCGTAGGTCGATTGGTCAAAGGTCCACTGCGCCATGCTGAGCTCGGCCTCCATCGGCGCGAGCGGCTCGGCCCGCTCGCCGGCGCGGTAGAGGTTCCACCAGCCGCTGGAGTCGCTGATGAAGTGCAGCACGCCGTCGGGGCTCCACTCCGGCTGCGCGACCGACTCCTCGGGCCCGCCCGCGACCGGGCTGGGCCCGCCCCGCAGGCGCCCGCCCGCCGGGTCGAAGCCGACGAGCTGCAGCTCGGTGCCGTCCCAGGGCATGCGCGGGTGGTCCCACTCGAGCCAGGCCAGGCGCCGCCCGGACGGGTCCAGGCGGGGGGCGGCGTAGAAGTCGCGCCCGCCGGCCAGCACGTGCGGCGCGGCCGAGCCGTCGGCGGGCAGGGCGACCAGCTCGTTGACGACCTCGCCGCCCCGGTGGGACTCGCGCACGCACACCAGCCACGCCCCGTCCGGCGTGAGGCTCGCGTCGGCGTAGCGCAGGGCCGCGGGCGCGGGCGGCTCCGGGGTGAGCGGACGCGGAGCGGCGCCCGGGTCCTGCCGGTACAGGCGCTGGTCGGCGAGGTTCGAGAAGAACAGGGTGCCGCGGCGGGCCCGGTAGGAGCCGCCGCCGTACTCGTGCACGCGCGAGCGCACGTTGAAGCCGGGCGGGGTCAGGTCCTCGGGCGCTGCGCCGGGCACGCAGCGGCACACCACCCGGCGGCCGCCCTCCAGCGGCCGGCCCTCCAGCCACAGGACGGCGTCGCCGTCGCCGACCAGCTCGTCCAGGGCGACCCCGGCGGTCGCCACCAGGCCGCCGCTGACGGGCGACCTCCAGGAGCCGTACGCCGCGGTGGCCGTCACGCTACCCGGGCGGCCAGCGCAGCGTGCGCCCGCCGAGGACGTGCAGGTGCAGGTGGTCGACCGACTGCCCGGCGGCCGCCCCGACGTTGGTCACCATCCGGAAGCCTCCGGCGACGCCGTCCTGCCGCGCGACCTGGTTGACCGCGGCGACCAGGCTCGCGAGCAGGCCGGTGTGGCGCTCGGAGACCGCCTCCAGGCTCGGGACGTGGTCGCGGGGGATCACCAGGACGTGGGTGGGCGCCTGCGGGTTGACGTCCCGGAACGCGAGCACGTCGTCGGTCTCCAGCACCACGTCCGCCGGCAGCTCGCCCTTGGCGATCCGGCAGAACAGGCAGGCGGGGTCGTACGTCAAGCGGCCGGCACCTCCTCGAGCTGGCCTTCCATGCCTTCGTTGTCGGCGCGCAAGCCTCGCACAGCCACCAGGCGGTCGGCCAGCCCGGGGCCGCCCGGGAAGCGGACCTTGATGTAGTTGTCGCTGGTGCCCTCGGCGAGGTCCTCGCCGGCGCCCTCCACCAGCACCTCGAGCCGGCTGCCCACGTGGGCCTCGTGGAAGCGGCGGCGCAGCTCGTTGCCGAGCCCGATCAGCTCCCGGGCGCGCGCCTTCTTCTCGGGCTCGGGCACCTGCCCGGCCATGTCCGCGGCCGGGGTGCCGGGTCGCTGCGAGTAGCGGAACACGTGCAGCTTGGAGAAGCCGACCCGCTCGGTCACGCGGAGCGTGGCGCGGAACTGCTCGGCGGTCTCGGCCGGGAAGCCGACGATGACGTCGGTCGACAGCCCCAGGCCCGGGATCTCGGCCTTGGCGTGCTCCACCCGCTCCAGGAACTGGGCGACCCGGTAGGGGCGGTGCATGCGCTCCAGCACCTCGTCGTCGCCCGCCTGGAGCGGCACGTGCAGGTGGCGGCACACCTTGGGGTCGTCGCGGACCCGCTCCACCAGGGCGGGCGTCACCTGCACGGGCAGGACGCTGGAGATGCGCAGGCGCAGCAGGCCCTCGACGGCGGTGAGGCGGCCCACCAGCCGAGCCAGGCCGTCGGGCTCGCCGCGGTCGTCGCCGTACTTGCCGAGGTGCACGCCGGTCAGGACGACCTCGCGCACGCCCCGCTCGACCTGGTGGCGCACGTCGGCGACGATCTCGTCGGAGGGGTAGGAGCGCAGCGGGCCGCGGGTGCGCGGGATGATGCAGAACGTGCACCACTCGTCGCAGCCGGTCTGCGCCTTGACCGCCACCCTGGTCCGCAGCCGCTGCGGCGGCGCCGGCCGCACCGTCAGCGGGAGCCTCCGCACGCTCGGCACCTCGGCGATCAGCTCGGCGATGCGGTCCTTGGCGTCGTTGGGCACCACCAGGTCGACCCCGGGGACGGCCCTGACCTCCTCGGGGTCGGAGACGGCGTAGCAGCCGGTCACGACCACCGTGGCGCCGGGGTGCTCCGCGGCCGTCCTGCGGATCAGCCGCCGCGACGAGGCGGTCGACTCGCGGGTCACGGTGCAGGTGTTGATCACCACCACGTCCGGCTCCTCGCCGGCGTGGGCGAGGTCGAAGCCCCGCGCGCCCAGCGCCTCCAGCGCCTTCTCGGACTCGGCCTGGTTGAGCCGGCAGCCGAGCGTCTTGAGAGCGACCTTGGGCGCGCTGACAGGGTCAGCCGTGGTCAGGGGACGCGTCACAGCTACCTCCGGCTCGCAGGGCAGGTCGGTCACAAGCCTATCCGGCGCGGCGGCGCAGGCCGAGCTCGGAGAACCGCTCGACCAGCTCATCGGGCGAACGGTCGAGGACCGCCGCCAGCACCCGGACGTCGTCGCGCCGTATCGTCAGCATCTTGCCGCCGTAATCGCCACGCTGCATCTGCAGGATCGACACGAACTGCTCGAGGGTACGCGCCTCCGGCTCGTTCCGGAGCGCCAGGGCCTCCAGGTCGATGCACAGGCCCTCCTCGGGCAGGGCCAGTGCCCAGGCGGCGGCGCCGGTCGGGTCCGGGCCGGTCCGGGGCAGCAGGCTGTCGATCCGCACCACGTAGAACATGGCCAGCCGCCACAGGCGGTTCACCGAGATGCCGCGCTCGCCGCGCTCGTAGGCGCCGAGCACGCTGGCCTTGAACTCGCCCTCCGACCGGGCCTCGACGTCGTGCAGGGACAGTCCCTTCTGGACCCGGACATTGCGGAGCCGCTCACCCACCTGCTCCGCATAGGTCGCCATCCCAACCTCCCGGACCCCAGAGCGCGGCGCTCTTGCCGATGGTGGGCGGACTCTAGCATTGGCCCCTAATCCCTTCAATGTATGAAGGCGGGCAATACACACTATGAGGCTGCACTGGGCGGTTCGCGCACAGATTCTCAGGTCACCGCCGCAACCGCTCCCGCTGTGGCTTGACCACGTACTTGGGGTCGCGCGCGGACAGCCGGCCCGCGTGCACCAGCGCCTGGCGCTGGCAGGCGGAGGCGGTGAGCAGGAGCGCGCCGCCGACCGCGGCGGGCAGCCGGCGACGGCCGGCGAGCCCCAGCACCAGGGCGCCGGCCAGGCCGAGGCCCTTGGCGAGGCGGACAAGGCGGCGGGCCGGCTCGCGCCGGTACGGCTCGGCCAGCTCGCCGAGGCGGCGCTCCATGACGGCGGTGGCGGCCAGCTCGGCGACGGCGCCGCCGACGGCCAGGCGGCGGGCGGGGGCGGCGTGCTCGGGTGGGGTGAGCAGGCACGCGGCTGCGCCCGCGGACGCGGCGGCGCTGCCGGCGAACACGAACGGCAGCTCGCGGCCCGCCTCGTGCCAGACCGGCACGGCGGTGTCGGCGAGCAGCACGGCCGTGTACGTGGCAAGACCGGGGCCGAGGACGGCGGCCACGCCCTCGGCGGCACGGGCCAGCCGGGGCGCGGTGCCGAGCCGGTCGGCGACGGCCGCGCCCAGCAGCGTCGGGCTGATGGCGGCCAGCAGCCAGCTCCCCAGGTTCATCGGCGAGGTCGGCTTGAAGACCCGCAGCAGTGGTTGCCGGCCCGGCGGGCGGCGAACGCCAGCGGCGCGGACGCGCCCGCCATCCCGCCCAGGAAGAAGTACCAGGGGATCTCCCAGGTCCAGACCGGCTCCTTGAGGACCGGGCGGCCGTAGTAGGAGCGGGAGCCCGCCCTGCCCACCATTGCCGGTCCCGACCACCGGGTTCTCCCCGATCAGGAAGTAGCCCTTGCAAACTCCGTCGAGCATGGCCATGGCCGTGGCGACCGCCGAGTGGTCCCCGCTGATGCGTGGCAGGTAGTCGAAGCGGTAGTCGTCGCCGGCGGTGGCCGCGTCCCCCCACCACGCCTTGAGCAGGCTGATGGTGTAGGCGTCCATGGAGCCCCACGCGCCGCTCTTGGCGGCGTTGCGGTCGATGAAATCGGCCAGGCCGGCATACGCCTCGGCGTGGGGCATCGGGATGTAGCCGGGGAGCAGATTGAAGAGCGTCGGGATGTCGGTGGAGCCCTGGATCGAGGCGTGGCCGCGCAGCGCCAGGATCCCGCCGCCCGGCCGGCCGATGTTGCCGAGCAGGAGCTGGAGGATCGCGGCCGTGCGGATGTACTGCACCCCGACAGTCTGCTGTGTCCAGCCGACCGCGTAGCAGAACGCGCCGGTCCGCTCGCGTCCGGAGTTGTCGGCCAAGGTGCGCGCCACCTGTTCCAGCAGCGCCCGCGGCACCCCGCAGACCTCCTCCACCGTCTCCGGGGTGTAGCGGGCGAAGTGGCGCTTGAGGATCTGGAAGACACAGCGCGGGTCGGTGAGGGTCAGGTCGACGCGCGAATGCCGCTGCCCTTCGAGGGGCGCGCCCATGGCGCCGTGGTGGTCGGGGTCGTGCGCCGGCTGCTCCCGCTCGCCGGAGGCGGCCGCCACCCGCATCCCCTCGTACTGCCAGCTCGACGGGTCGTACCTGCCGGCGTGCGCGTCCCAGCCGGAGAACAGACCGTCACCGTCGTCCTCGGCGTCCACGTAGCGCTCGTCGACAGCGGCAGCGACCCGAGCAGCCGGCGGACGTCCACCTCGCGCCCCCTTGCCACGCAGCGACCTCTCGACCCTCAGCGGATACCGCGCGAGCGCCCAGCGAAACCCCCCCGCCCGGTTCCACGGACGGGGTCGGCCGGCTCCGGCTGGGCCGGCGGTCAGCGGGGGGAGCCGCGGAGGCGGGCGAAGAGGCCGGGGACGGACTCGCTGGTCTCGCCGCGCAGGTCGGCGAGCTGGCGGAGCAGGCGCCGCTCCTCCTCGGACAGGTTGGCGGGGATCTCGACCTTGAGCTCGACCAGCAGGTCGCCCCGCCGGCCCCAGCCGTCGCCGCTGGGGACGCCCTTCTTGCGGAAGCGCTTGACCGTGCCGGGCTGGGTGCCGGGATCGATCTCGATGACGAGGTCCTCGCCCTCCAGCGTGGTGAGCTGGACGCTGCCGCCCAGGGCGGCGGCCGTCATCGGCACCCCGACCCCGCAGAGCAGGTCGTCGCCGCGACGGCTGAACACCGGGTGCGGCTCCACGACCAGCTCGACCCACAGGTCCCCGGGCGGGCCGCCGTACTGGCCGGCGTGCCCGCGGCCGGGCAGGCGCTCGCGCATGCCGTCCTCGACCCCGGGGGCGATGTCGATGGTGATGGACGACTCCTTGGCGACCACGCCCTGCCCACGGCACCTGCCACAGGGCGAGGGGATCTCCTGCCCGGTCCCGTCGCAGACCTGGCAGGTGGAGGCGGTGACGATCTGGCCGAGCAGCGACTGCCGCACGGTGCGCTGCTGGCCGGTGCCGCCGCAGCGCTGGCAGACGGTCGGCTCGGTGCCGGCCTCCGCGCCGGACCCGTGGCAGCGGTCGCAGGCCGCCGCCAGGCGCAGGGACACGTCCTTCTTCGCGCCGAAGACCGCTTCGACGAAGGACAGCTCGACGCGCACGCCCGCGTCGGCGCCGCGGCGGGAGCGCGTGCGGGGCCGGCGGCTGCCGAACGGGCCGGCGCCGAAGAACTGGCCGATCAGGTCCTCGAAGGTGGACCCGAACGGGTCGCCCGCGCCCGCGCCGGCAAGGCCCTCGACGCCGTCGGGGCCGAAGGCGTCGTAGCGCTGCCGCTTGTCGGGGTCGGACAGCACGCTGTACGCCTTGTTGAGGTCCTTGAAGCGCTCCTCCGCTCCGGGGTCGCTCGGGTTGGCGTCCGGGTGGTATCTGCGAGCCTGCCGGCGGTAGGCGCGCTTGATCTCCTCTTGGGTCGCGTCGCGGCTGACCCCAAGCAACTCGTAATAGTCGGTCAAGCGTCTCCCCTGCTCTTCTTCCTCCGGCTCTCACCGGCTCTCACCGGCAGAGCCGGGCGCGGCTCGCGCAACCCGGTCAGGGCTCGACGTCGTCCAGCACGTCGCCGAGGTAGCTGGCCACAGCCTGGACCGCGGCCATGGCGCGAAGGTAATGCATCCGAGTGGGGCCGAGCACCCCGATAGTGCCGATGGTATCGCCTGCGGGGTAGGTGGAGGTGACCAGCGAGCAGGCCTGCATCCCCTCGATCTGGTTCTCGGAGCCGATCACCACCGAGATCGAGCCACCCTTGCTGAACGCCGCCTGCAGCAGCCGCAGCACCAGGACCTGCTGTTCGAGGAGCTGGTAGACCCGGTGGATGGTCTCGATCTCCTCGAACGCGCCCGGCACGGCGATGTGGGCCTGACCACCGAGCCAGATCCGCTCTGACGCGCGGTCGCTCACCATCTGCCCGATCGCGTCGGCCAGGACCGTGAACAGCCAGCGCTGCTCGGCCGGCACGGACTCGCTCATGCCGGACAGCACCAGCTCGGCGCGGTTGAGCCGTTCGCCGACCAGGCTCTCGTTGATCCGGCGGCGCAGGTCCTCCAGGTCCTCGGCTGTGACCGCGCTGTCGGTCTCGAGCAGGCGCTGCTCGACCCGGCCGGTGTCCACGATCAGCACCAGCATGACCACGTGGGACCCGAGCCGGACCAGCTCGACGTGACGCACGCGGGAGCGGTCGAGGGCCGGCGAGGCCACCATGGCCGTGTACTGGGTGAGGCTCGCGAGCAGCAGCGACGTGCGCTGCAGCGTCTCCTCCAGGCCGGCGGCGCCCTCGAGGTAGCGCACGACCGCGTCCTGCTGGCCCCGGGCGAGCTCGCCCACGCCCGAGATCGAGTCGACGTAGTAGCGGTAGCCCTGGTCGGTGGGGGCGCGGCCGGCGCTGGTGTGGGGGTGCGAGAGGTAGCCCTGCTCCTCGAGCGCGGCCAGCTCGTTGCGGATCGTGGCCGAAGAGATGCCGAGCGCGTACCGCTCGGCGAGCGCCTTGGAGCCGACGGGCTTCCCCGTCTGGATGAACTCTCGCACCACCGCGCGGAGCAGTCGCGCCCTGCGGTCATCGAGGCTCACAGTGCTCCCTCCCGCCGTCCCCGGCGTCGTCCCCTACCTGGCTGAGCGTAGCAGTCCCACCATGCGAGTGCTAAGCCTTTCAAGGACGGCCGAGCGAGTCAGGCGGCGGGCCCGGGGCGGACGCGCCGGACCGTTTGGCGACGGCCTGCGCGCGGACCCGATCGATCTCCCGCGAGGGCAGGATCACCGGCGTGCCCGCCTGGCTCGCCTTCCAGTGCACCTCCGCGACGAACTCGACCCGCACGGCGTTCTCGACGGCGGCGTCGAGGTCGGCGCCGACCGTGAGCACGCCGTGGCTGGCCAGCAGCACGCCGTTGTCGGCGCCGAGCGTCCGCACCACCTTGCGGGCCAGCTCCTGCGTGCCGTAGGTGGCGTAGGGAGCCACCCGGACCGAGTCCCCGACCGAGGCGATGACGTAGTGGACGGCGGGGATCTCCCTGCCGAGCACCGCCCAGGTGGTCGCCCAGGGCGAGTGGGTGTGGACCACCGCGCCGACGTCGGGCCGCGCCCGGTAGACGGCCAGGTGCATGCCCAGCTCGCTGGAGGGCAGGTGCCGCGCGTCCTCCTCGAGGTTGCCGTCGCCGTCGACGAGCAGCACGTCAGCCGGGTGGATGCGCCGGTAGGGCACCGCGCTCGGGGTGATGGCGACGGTCCCGCCCGGGTCGCGGACGCTCAGGTTCCCCGAGGTCCCCTGGACCAGCCCGGCGCGCTCCAGCTCCCGCCCGGCCTCGGCGACCGCCTCCCGTACCGTCTCCAGCCGCACCTGGCTTCCCCTCCTCACCACCGGTCAGGCAGCAAGCCGGCTCGTGGCCTCGCCGTGCACGAACATGCCGCGCTCGGTGAGGCGGACCCCTGGCCCGGGAAACAGCACGCCGGCGTCGCGCAGCTCGGCGGCCGCGGCGCCGGCGGGGTCGACCCCGAGCGCGCGAGCTTCGTCGTCGTCCAGCCCGTCGACCGTCCGCAGCCGCAGCGCCAGCGCCTCGAAGCGGGCCTGGCGCCGGTCCAGCGCCTCGTGGCCCTCGGTCGGGCGCCGCCCCTCCTGGACGGCCGCCAGGTAGTCCGGGACCCCGCGCAGGTTCCACCGCCGCAGCCCAGAGCCCGCGCGCCCCGGCGCGAACTCGTGCGCCCCGGCGCCGAGGCCGAGGTAAGCGCCGCGCCGCCAGTAGGTGCGGTTGTGGCGGCTGGCCCGGGCCGGGAAGCGGTCGGGGCCACAGGGGCCACGCGCCCAGTTCGACACCTCGTAGTGGCAGTAGCCGGCCGCGGCGAGCGCGGCGCACGCCTGCTCGTAGCGGTCCGCGAGCAGGTCCTCGTCCGGCTCGGCCATGCGGCCGGCGGCGACCAGGCGGCCGAACTTGGTGGCCGGCTCGATCGTGAGCGCGTACGCGGACACGTGCTCCGGGCCGAGCGCCACGGCCTCCTCCAGCGACCTGGCCCAGGAGTCCCCGTCCTCCTCCGGGCAGCCGAAGATCAGGTCGAGGTTCAGGTCCAGGCCGCGCGGCGCCGACTGGCCGGCGGCGCGCAGCGCGGCCACCGCCAGGCCGACCCGCCCGGCGTCGTGCGGCCGGCCGAGCGCGGCCAGCACGCGGTCGTCGAAGCTCTGGGCGCCGAGCGACACGCGCGTCGCGCCCGCGGCGACCAGCCCGTCGGCCAGGGCCCGGTCGACCGTCTCGGGGTTTGCCTCCACGGTGACCTCGACGTCCGGCGCGAACCCGAGCAGCTCGCGCAGCCGCAGGAGCACGGCGCCCAGATCGGCCGGCGGCAGCAGCGTCGGCGTCCCGCCGCCGACGAACACGCTGGTGACCGTGGGTCGCTCCGGTGCGCCGACGCCGAGGCCGGCCGCGGCGAGCTCCGCCTCGGCCAGCAGGGCGGCGGCGTACGGGCGGCGCAGCGCCTGCATGCCGGTGTAGGTCACGAAGTCGCAGTAGTTGCAGCGCGTCAGGCAGAACGGCACGTGCACGTACACGCCGAACAGGGACCGGTCCACCAGCGGACCGTCGCCGGTCGCGGGCGCCGCCAGGGGGCTGCTCACCGGGCTCATCGGCCGGCGTCCCCCTCGTCGGTGCGCAGCGTGGCCACGAACGCCTCCTGCGGCACCTCGACACGCCCGATCTGCTTCATGCGCTTCTTGCCCTCCTTCTGCCGCTCGAGCAGCTTGCGCTTGCGGGTGACGTCGCCCCCGTAGCACTTGGCGAGCACGTCCTTGCGCCGCGCGGTGACCGTCTCCCTTGCGATGACCCGTGAGCCGATCGTCGCCTGGATCGGCACCTCGAAGAGCTGCCGCGGGATCAGCTTCTTGAGCTTGGCCGCGGTCGCGCGGCCGTAGGCGTACGCCTTGTCCTTGTGGACGATGGCGGAGAACGCGTCGATCGGCTCGCCCTGCAGGAGCACGTCCACCTTGACCAGGTCGGCGGCGCGGTAGCCGCTCGGCTCGTAGTCGAGCGAGGCGTAGCCGCGGGTCCGCGACTTGAGCTGGTCGAAGAAGTCGAAGATGATCTCGGCCAGGGGGAGCTGGTAGCGCAGCTCGACCCGCTCCTCGGACAGGTACTCCATGGTCTGCAGCGTGCCGCGGCGGCTCTGGCACAGCTCCATCACCGCGCCGATGTACTCCGACGGGCACAGGACCATGGCGTTGACGAACGGCTCCTCGATGCGCTCGGTGCTGCCGGCCTCCGGCAGGTCGCTCGGGTTGGAGACGGTGACGGTCCCGCCGCCGGACACCGTGACCCGGTAGGCCACGTTCGGCGCGGTGGTGATCAGCTCCAGACCGAACTCGCGCTCCAGCCGCTCCCGGACGATCTCCATGTGCAGCAGGCCGAGGAAGCCGCAGCGGAAGCCGAAGCCGAGCGCGGCCGAGGACTCGGGCTCGAAGACCAGCGCGGCGTCGTTCAGCCGCAGCCGGTCCAGGGCGTCGCGCAGGTCGGGGAAGTCGTCCCCCTCGATCGGGTACAGGCCCGCGTACACCATCGGCCGTGGCTCGCGGTAGCCGGGCAGCGGCTCGGCGGCCTGGCGGCCCGCGGTGGTGACGGTGTCGCCGACCTTCGCCTGGGCCACGTCCTTCAGCCCCGGGATCAGGTAGCCGACCTCGCCGCTGGTCAGCTCCTGGGTCGCCACCGCCTCCGGGGCGAACACGCCGACCTCCTCGGCCTCGGACACCCCGGCCGCCACCATCATCCGGATCCGGTCGCCCTTGCGCACGCGCCCGTCCACCATGCGCACGTAGGTGATCACCCCCCGGTACGGGTCGTACAGCGAGTCGAAGATCAGCGCCCGCGTGGGCGCGTCCGGGTCGCCGCTGGGCGGCGGCACCCGCCGCACGACCGCCTCGAGCAGCGCGGGCACGCCCTCGCCGGTCTTGGCCGACACCCTGAGCGTCTCCTCGGCCGGGGTGCCGACCACCTGCTCGATCTCGCGGGCCACGCGCTCCGGCTGGGCCGCGGGCAGGTCGATCTTGTTGATGACCGGGATGAGCGTGAGGCCGGCCTCGAGCGCCAGGTAGAGATTGGCCAGCGTCTGGGCCTCGATCCCCTGGGCGGCGTCGACCAGGAGCACCGCGCCCTCGCAGGCGGCGAGCGCCCGCGACACCTCGTAGGTGAAGTCGACGTGGCCGGGCGTGTCGATCAGGTTGAGCACGTAGCCCAGCCCGTCGGCGGCGGTGTAGGCGAGCCGCACGGCCTGGGCCTTGATGGTGATGCCCCGCTCGCGCTCAAGGTCCATCTTGTCCAGGTACTGGGCGCGCATGTGCCGCTCGCTGACGGCGTGCGTCAGGTCGAGCAGCCGGTCGGCAAGCGTGGACTTGCCGTGGTCGATGTGGGCGATGATGCAGAAGTTCCGCAGGCGCACAAGGTCGGTCGGCATGTGGTCCCGTCGGGCTCTCAGGGAGGAGGCTTGCGCCCGGCGAGGTCATCTTCCCTTCCGCCGGGGAGTCCACGCGAGCATACCATCAGCCCAGGTGACAGCCTTTGGCGCGCGTTGAGCCCGCGCGAGCGCGTGTGCTAGCCTCCGTGGATATGGCCAACATCAAGTCCCAGATCAAGCGGAACCGGCAGAATGAGCAGGCGCGGCTGCGCAACAAGTCGGTCCGCTCGGCGCTGAAGACCCACCGGCGCCGCGTGCTCGAGGCGCTCGCCGGCGGCGATGCCGAGGCGGCGGAGGCAGCACTCAACCGGGCCGCGCGCGCCTACGACAAGGCGGCGAGCAAGGGTGTCATCCACCCCAACAACGCCGCCAAGCACAAGTCGCGCCTGGCGCGGTCGCTCAACCGCGACAGCGCCGCCTGACCCGGCACCGCGGGCCTGCCAGAGGGCGGTGAGGAGCCGCCCTCTTTGCTGCGTGGCCCGTTGCGCCCGTTGCGTGGTCCGCGCCGCCGCCGCGTCAGCGGCCCGCCGCGATGGCGGTGCGCGCGACGATCAGCTCGAGCGCCAGACGCGGTGACGGGCTGCCGTTGCGGATCCGCGCGTCGGTCTCGGCGACCAGGTCCAGGGCCCGGCGCAGGACCTCGGGGTGGAACCTGCGGGCCTGACCGCGGAGCTTGCGCACCTGCCAGTCGCCGCGCACCCCGATGGCCTGCGCGACCTGGCTCTCCGGGGCGTTGGGGTACTCGCTCACGTACAGGACGTTGCGGAGCTGGCGGGCGAGCATGCCGAGCAGCCCGATCGGCTCCTCGCCCTGCGCGAAGAGCGCGTCCAGGTAGTTGAGCGCGGTCGCCGGCTCGCCCGCCAGCATCGCGTCGGTGAGCTCGTAGCCGCGCCGGTCAGCGGTCTTGGTCAGGAACTCGGCCACGTGGCTGGCCTGGAGCGGCGCCGGGGGCGGCACGGCCACGTGCAGCTTGGCCACGGCGCCGGCGAGCTCCCGGAGGTCCTGCCCGACGGTGTCGACCAGCGCGGCGACGAGCCCGTCGCCGGCCTTGCGGCCGAGCCGGCGCACCTCGGCCCGCAGCCAGCTCGACCGCTCCGAGGGCTTCAGCCGCGCCGCGGTCACGACCTGGGCGTGCTCCTGGAGCTCCTTGAAGAACTTGCCCTGGCGGCCGACGCCCTCGGCGCGCACGACCACCACGGTGCCGGGCCCCGGGTCGCGCGCGACCGCGAGCACCGCCTGGCGCCCGGTCGCGTCGAGCGCGTCGGCGCCCTGCACCACCACCACCCTGCCGCCGCCGAACAGCGAGGCGGTGGCCAGGCTCATGGCGAACCCGTCGGGCAGGGAGCCGCCCTGCACCTCCTCGACCGTGGTCTCGGGGCCCAGCTCCTGCCGCGCGGCGCCGACCGCCTCCGCCACCGCCCGCTCCGCGAGCAGCTCCTCCTCCCCGAGCACGACCGTGACCGGCGCAAACTCAGTTCTTCCGCTCATACCCGGGAGTCTATCGTCGCGGGCCCGTTGCCGCCCCGAAACGGTGAGCTCACGGCTGCGGCCTCGTCGTCCTCGCGGTCTCCGGGGGTGTGCCGCCGGGCTGCCGGGCGCGGCGGGCGTGCGGATCGGCCCCGTCGTCACCGTGGGAGCGTGTGGCGTAGCGGAGCCTGCGACGGCGGCGGTCCTCGGCGGCGCGGTCGAGTGCTGCCGCACGACGGCGGGCCAGGACGGTGCAGGCGGCCACGGCGACGGCGGGCAGGAGCCGGGCGGGGCCGGACAGGGTCAGGGACGCGGCCGGCAGGGCGGCGGCGCGGTCGGCGACGGCCACGAGCGCGGCCAGGAACGGGTCGGCGAGACGGCAGGCGAGGGTGGCGAGCGGCGGGGCCACGGTCGCGCTCGCGGCGGCGACCACGCCGAGCAGCATCGGGGCGGTCGCCAGCGGGAGGGCCACCAGGTTCGCCGCCAGACCGGCCAGCGAGACCTGGCCGAACGCCAGCGCGAGGACGGGCAGCGCGCCGGCCTGGGCCCCCAGGGTGATGCCGGTCGCCGAGCGCACCACGTCCGGCAGCCTGCCGGGCAGCACCCGGCCGGCGGTCGGGCCGAGCCACAGCACACCGGCGGTCGCCGCCACCGAGAGCCGGAACCCGAGGCTCCACGCCAGGGCGGGGTTGGCCAGCAGGAGCAGCAGCACGGCCAGGCACAGCGCGCGCCGCCCACCCGGTCCGCGGCCGGTGGCCACGCCGGCCAGCGCGAGGACCGCCATCGCGCTGGCCCGCAGCACGCTCGGCTCCCAGCGCGTCAGCAGCGCGAACAGCACGACCAACAGGATCCCGAGCACCGCCAGCAGAGGCCGCCGCGCGCCCAGCGCGACCGCCACGCCGAGCCCGGCGGCCAGGACGACCCCGACATTTTGACCGCTCACCGCGACCAGATGCGTCAGCCCGGCGGCGGTGAACGCCTGGTCCAGGTCAGCGGGCAGCAGCGAGGTGTCGCCGAGCGCGATGCCCGCCAGCAGGCCGGCCCGGTCGGGCGGCAGCGCGGCGAGGGCGCGCTCGCGCACGGCCGCCCGCACGGTCTCGCTGGCGCGCAGCAGCCTGGACCGGGAGGCCGACCTGGACAGGATCCGTGGCCGCCGCAGCAGCACGGCGGGCCGGCCGCCGAGCGGGTCCGTGCGGTCCGAGCGCTCGACCCCGGCGCTGAGCCGCAGCCGGTCGCCGACCGCGACCGCGCCGGCTCCACGCGGGACCACCACCCCGGCGCGTTCCCGGGTCCGCCACACCCGCCCGGCGACCTCGACCCGCCGGACAGAGAGCACCACCCGCCGCCCGCCGTAGCGGACGGCGTCGGGCTCCTCGGCCACGGTCGCCTCGACCGTGACCGTGCCACCGCGCCCGGCCAGCCCGGTCAGGACGCCGCTGTGCACCGCCGCCGCCCGGACGCCCGCAACGGCGGCGCCGGCCAGCGCGAGCGCCGCCAGCCCGAGCGCCCCAGCCAGCGCGGACCGCCCGACGCCACGACCGGCGAGCCGGGCGCCGGTCGGTCGGCTGGGTCGGCCGCCCACGAGCGGGGCACCGCGGGGTCGGCCCCCGGCGAGCAGGACGCCGGCCAGCAGGGCAGCCAGAGCGACCGTGACGGCCAGCGCCCAGCCCACGCCGGCCGCCACGCCGGCGAGCACCCCCAGGGTGGCCGCGACCGCCATGGCCACGCCGTCCGGGTCGGGGTTGCGCAGCTTCCCGACCGTGGCCCGGCTGCGGTCAGCGGGCACCGGAGACCGTCACCAGGCCCTTCAGGAGCTCGAACCGGCGGTCGCCGATGCCCGGCACCTGGCGCAGGTCGTCGACCGATGTGAACGGGTG
>WNGF01001102.1_pt1 | contig 43425 bp, 31 predicted proteins | sample 5400641 | NCBI WGS metagenome assembly WNGF01 (sample SAMN13153371, study PRJNA577476) | soil metagenome | isolation source: 80 cm soil or saprolite under grassland replicate 2 | place: USA:California | collected 2016-06-15 | reverse complement strand
TGGCGATCGGCGTCTCCTGCGAGGTCAGCGCGAAGTAGTAGGCCCAGCTCTTGGTCTCGCCCGGCACCGTTCCGCAGCACGTCCCGCGTCCGGCCCTCTCGCGCGAGACTAGATCTCCCACTGGTCCGTCCCACTCAAAGACGTGGGCATAGCCAGCCTTCGAGAAGATCGCGGGCTCAACGTTCCCATAGGCTCGGTACCCGCCGGTGTTGGTGGCGGTGATCACCACGCGCATCCATGATCGTCCGGGCCCAGCTGTAACCCGAGTGTTGAACGTCGACTCATTCGGGGGCGACGTTTGGTCGGCAACTGCTGTGTAAGTCACACCGTTCAAGGTGACCGGCTTCGTCGGCAGCGGGGCCGGCAGAAAGGCCGCGTCACGCGGAAGATCGGGCAGCGTCACGAAGAAGGAATTGTCCTCTGCGGTTACGACAAAGGGCCCGTGAGCAGTGACAGCGACGGACACAGCGAACTCCATCCGCGCGCTCCAAGATGGCGGCAATAACGTGAGGACACCGACGCCGGGATCGGTTCGATCCCCCACCGCATACTTGTAGCCCTCGTTGCTAGTCACGAAGAGTCGCATCAGTGGCTTCTCGATCACCTGCTGAGGCAGAAGCGACTGACTGAACAGGAACGATCCTCGATACGTCAGGATGAGAGGCATCGCCGTCGCGTTATGCACCAGTAACGCGATCTGAATCGAGCGAAATCCAATCGGGGCCGGAAGCGAAGGCGCCTCAGAAGCGCCAAATAGGCCAAGCTCTAGCGGGCCGAGCCGCGTTCCCACGGAAGCTGTCTCCGTCGGCCTCGCCGACACCGGTGCGTTCGTGCGCGCGGGGACGGTCGAGGTTGCGGGGCTATCCGACGTCGTTGCGACGGGATTGGGGCCACAGGCTGAAAGTCCCGTCGCGGCCAGGATCAGAGTGCTCAGAAGCCGAAGCGAACCTGCGAGCAGGCCTTGCCGCGCGCGAACGTGATCCCACACGGTCGCGCAGACTATAGTCTGTAGACGATTAGTCGCGCGGCTTTGACGCTGCGGCGATGCCCCAGCTGTCCCTGCAATTGGCCGAAGTGATCCGCCGACATCGGACCGTGGCTGGAATCTCGCAGGAGGAGCTCACCTACATCTCGCTAGTTGAGAGATCGCGTCGGAATCTCACGGTCGACGCGCTTGACCGGATCGCACGCGGACTCGGCATATCGGCGTCCCGTCTCATGGCAGACGCCGAGGCCGCACGCGCCAAACGCACGTCCAGACGGCCGTGATGGAGCATCGCTGCCATCGTGAATCGGCACCCCATTCACTTTCTAGCGCTGCCCTGCCACCGGAGCCCAGCTCTGGATGCCGGATTCGAATTTGCCACTCGATCTAGAATGTTGCCTGGCTCTGACTACATAGTTACGACTGGGGGTGCCATGCAGCTCTAGGCGCTTGAGGGTGAGAGGCGTGCGACTGCAACAGCCCCGGTTTCTGGGCTAGCGCTCTCTCAAATGCCGTGATCACTGAATTCGCTGCACGACGCATCGAATTGGGCCCCTCAGCGCAAGTGAATTTCTCCGACCGAATACATCGAAAGAGGAATTCACCGTGCTGCTCGCACCGAGTCCCCGCAACCTTATTCCGCATGTGCTCGCGGCCCTTGAAGCCGTATTCGGTTCACGCCTAGCTGCGGTCTGCCTTGCTGGGTCGGTCGCTAAAGATGATTGGGTTCCGTATTTCAGCGACCTAGACGTGCACGCCTACGTCGCTGATCTCGACCGGCTCGGACGCTCCGCCGGCGAGGCCGTGCACCTGCAACGTCTGCTGGGGCAACTGGACTACCGGCAATACCAGGTGAGGGGGATGGAACTCCTCCTGATAGACACCGAACGCTACCCCGCGGGCTTTTCGCCGCCCGTGCCGGGAACCTACGAAATGATTCTTGGCGCGGAGCCGCGAGCTCGATCGCGCAATCCGAACGATTACGAACTGGGCCGACGACGAGCTACAAGATGGCGTCTGCGCGGTCAGTGCAGTACTGAAGCAAGCACTAATCGCCGCCGGGACCCTGATTGAGAAGAATCCTGCAACGACCCTCACCAGGCGCCGCAAGGATCTGGTCGCGCTCGTTGGCTTAAATACTGGGAACGCTGCCGTGCTTCTCAACTTCGATGAGTTGATCGACGGATGGGAGACGGTTCGTCGCGATCCAGAGGCCCTACGAACCATGTTCGAACTTGGGTGCACCGCGGTCGAGTCGCTCGCTACGTGGGCCAGTCGAGCAGTGCCAACCACGGGGCCTGTGAGGTCACCGTGTCGGGGCCTCGCAGAGAAGATCCGCGACCTTCGGCGCGATCGTCGTTTGACGCAGTGGACTTTGGCAGAGCGGACAGAACAGATCGGCATGCCCGTGAGCGTCGAGACGATCCGCGACATGGAGTCCGTGAGGACGCCATATCGACTGCCACGGACCATCCGTTCTGGGTATGTCGCGATTGAGGGGTTGGCCAAGGCCCTCGGGGTGCAGTTGATCGAGCTGTTGGAGTGTTTCAGTGATGCGGAGATCGCCAGATCGTGTTTCTCGATGATGCTGACGGAAATCAGACGGCGCCGGACGGAGAGAGGCGAGGCGTGAAGCACGTGAGGAATTCGGCTCTCGGCGGAAGGCATGAACTTGCAATGCGTCCGCCGAGAGCCACCCGACACTAGATCCTCGCGCTACCGATCTCCTGGTCTGACTGGACGAGGATTTCGTAGTCAGTGACAACAATTGACGTGCACTCATGCACGCAGTCGGTGATGTCATCTCGCATGAGCTCCGTCTCGATCCGGCCACGCAAACAGATGAGATTGCCGACGCTTAAATCTCTCTCCCCTGCACGCGCCGCGAGCTCATCCCAGATCTTGCAGTGGTGCATCTGCCGATCTGTCGCGACCTCAAGTAGCGCGAGCCTGCGCTCACCCGACTCGTGCAGCAGAGCAGGCGCGGCAATGCGACCTACCAAGATGGCCAGGTTGACCATGGCGATTGGCGATCTCTTGACGCATCGGGTCATGCGTCGACGAGATCTCTCCCTTCTCCTGAGGAACCCCAGGGTAGGCCCGCTGAGGCTTGTTTCTCGGAGGGCCGAACTCTGAGTTCGAGCTCTTCTTTGTCTCAAATGCGCGACCGCTCCGTCAACAAACAAGCGGCGCTCACCAGATTGCAGCCATGCCACCTCATTACTGGCTGACTCCATCGACATTACGGGCGGCGGTTTCCCACAGTGAGGTGCCGCGCCCGCGGGACGCGAGCACGCAACAGGAGAAGAGCACATGAGCGCCGCAGCAGTCCGCGTCCGGCCAAGCGACCTCGATGCCCTCTGGGCTCGGAGCGAGCCGGATCTCGAGCTCGACCAAGACGGACGCATCCGTCCTGTCACAACCGCGAATGCGCCAGCGCGCGGATCAGTCCTCGGAGCGGCCGCGCCGGTCGCCCTCGGCGCGATCGTCTCTAGCGTCGGACGTTGGGACTAAGGGTGAAGCCGGGAGCGCGCTCGCGCTCCCGGCTCTCCACTTCGAGGACGAAACGATGCTCGAACAACGGACTGAGTTCAACGAATACCACGCCCGCAACCGCGAACAAGCGACGCAGCTCCAGCAGTTCGTCGTGCTTTGTGTTGGAGTCGGAGCGACGGGATCGCATGTCGCCGCTCTGCTGGCGCAGGCAGGTTGCAGCCTCATCCTGGTCGATCGAGACCACCTCGACTACGCCAACCTGACCCGCCACTACGTCACGGATCGCGATGCGATTGGCCAGCCCAAATCGTTCGCCCTTGCACGAAAGATCCGCAACGAAGTTCCCGATCTTCAATCGATCCGCGGTGTGAACGGCGACATTGAGAGGCTGTCGGATGCGGAACTCCGGACTTTGATGCGCGGCGCGAGTCTCGTACTCGGATCGTCAGGCCGCGACGCCGTGGATCACCGTCTGAACATCGCGGCGCGAGACCTGCGCTTGCCCTTCATCGCGCCGTCGTTGTGGGCCGACAATCAGGCCCAGCTCCTCGGCGATGTCCACGTGATCGCTTGGCACTTGTCAACGCGAAGAGGCGCGTGCTTCGAGTGCCTCCGGCCACAATCTACGAGTGCGCCTGCCCCGGCTGACGCACAACGCGGGTTGAGCGCTGAAGTCGTTCGTGTCGCGAGCCTTACCGCCGAGATCGTAGTGGGGCTGCTCCTCACAGACAGCCCGCAGCACGGTGTCTTGATGCGCCAACTCGCGCGGGGCGCGTGCTACTTCGTCATTCCGCGTTGGCCACCGTCGCTTCGCGCGGTGATCACGCGGCCTCGACCCGGCTGCCCGGCCTGCGCGGCCGACGTGCCGGCAATCCATCAACCAATGGATCTCGATGCCACAACGCTTCGCGACTGGGCGATCGGCACGGGGCTGGCGAGTGCAGTGTTTTGGCATCAGCTGATCCCGGGCCTCGATGCCGCGTCCGCGATCGGCCTAGTCGGCATCGCCGGGCTGTGGTGGCGGGGGCGGCTGCCGTCGTACGTCGATGTCTCGACGCGCGTACGGCACTGGTTGAACGGATCCTAAGTGGAAGAGGTCCTCACCATTCTTGTCTGGCGAATGACGTGGTGGCTCGTCCGGATCCTCTGGTTGCCGTTCCTCGTCATCGGCTTCATCGCCTACATCGTCCTGCCGGCGTTCACGGAGCTTGCACAGCTTGTTCTGTCGCCAGGCGGACTTCTCGTGGTCGTACTGCTCCTTGTCTGGCTATCGCGGCCGGTCGGGCGAAGAAGTCGACGTGGCTAGCTGCCCGCGGTGTGGACACATCGCCGCCGCGGAGGGCCACGCGCTGCTGGGCGAATGGCAGGACTGCTTCGACCGCTTCCAGTTCGAGAAGCAGTTAGCGAAGTGGACGGCTGAGTGGTCTAGCGCCTCCGCTAGTACCGCAAGTACTCCAACTGCATCAGACCGAAGCTTGGCTGTTGACTAGTTGACTGTGATGGATCATCAATTGACTAGAATGGTCAATAGAAAGGAGGACCATCGAAAGACTGCCGGCTGGGTCGACGAGGTTGAGCTCGAACGACAACGGGAGCGTGATCCGCTCCGACCGTTTGTCCAGCTGCTACTAGACATCGCCCGCCGGCAGTTGAGGGAAGAGAAAGAAAGAGCAGCGTCCGCTGCCAGCCTGCCCGAAAAAGATCGCCATGCCGGCCCTTGACCCGCTCTCCATTGCGATCCTGCCCGCCCTTGCCGCTGCCGGCTTCTCGGCGCTGGCCTTGCGATCGCGGCTGGCGAGCTTCGAGGGCGAGCTCTACAGAGTCAGCGCCCCCACCTCATCCGAACTTCCTCTTCAGTTCTTCCAGAGCCTGCACGGTCTGTTACGTCCGCCACTCAGGCGACTGCTGGACGGCCAGCCCTGGATCTCGCTTGAGCTGCTCGGCCACGACAGCGCAGTCGAGTTTCGGCTCTGGGTCCCGCGCGGCGAGCGGCCGTTCGTTGAGGCGCTCCTGCGGGCCTCCTACCCCGGCGTGGAGCTATCGCCGGCAACGGATCTCCCGCTCCAAGGGCCGACCGCCGTCGCGCGCGTCACCCTCGCCCGAGGCAACTTCCAACCGATCCGCCGCGACTTTGACGGCGAGCCGCTATCTAGTCTCTTTTCGACTCTGGCGCGGCCGCAAGGGCAGGAATCGGCCGCCCTGCAGATTCTCGTTAAGCCAAAAGCGTCGGAGTGGAAGGTCGCGGCGCGAATCGTCGCCCAGGCGCTACGTGACGGTCAGCGCGGTTTACGTCAGACGCTCCTCGGAGTGGCAACGGGCGCAGCGGCTTCGCAGTTTGAGCGCGACCAAGCGCAGGCAATCGAGGAGAAAGCGCGCGCGCTCGGCTTCGACTGCCAAGTCCGCGTCCTCGCCACGGCAGAACGAGCGGAACAAGCGCGAGAGCTTCTGCGATCAATCGCCGCGAGCCTCCGACCATTCGCGGCCGAGAACTCATTCGACTTTCGCCACGTCTTTTTGACGCGCCGTTTCCAGGCGGACTTCGCGGCGCGACGGTTCGGAGTGGCCTCGCCAGTCCTCCTCACGGCGCAAGAGCTTGCGGGTTTATGGCATCTGCCAGCCGAGGAGCTGCCGCAGGTCCAGACGGTCCGTTCGCCGAAGCTCCCGCCACCGCCCGGCGTGAGCGAGGGCGACCGACTCGTCGGCTTCTCGACCTGGCCCGACTCGCGACCTGTGCGGCTGTCGGTCGCGGACTCGCGGCACCACTTCCACTTGCTCGGTTCGACGGGGACGGGGAAGACGACCGCGATGGTCAACCTGGCCGCGCAAGACATTGCCGCCGGCCGGGGCGTGGCTGTCCTTGATCCAAAGGGCGACCTCATCGAGCGACTGATTCCGCGCATCCCGCGCGAGAGGTTGCGCGACGTCGTCCTCATCTCCCCTCACGAGAGCGACCTCACCGTCGGCATCAATCCCTTGGAGATCCATCACGGCGAAGACCGCGACCTGGTCGCCGAGAACACGCTCACGATCTTCAAGCGGATCTACGAGCGCTACTGGGGCATGCGGACCGACGACATCCTCAAATCCGCCCTACTTACTCTCCTCCGCCAACCCAACGTCACCTTGGCCCACATCCCGCTCCTGCTCACCGATCCGGACTTCAGGCGGCGAATGATCGCTGGCCTCAGCGATCCGATCGGCCTCGACCACTTCTGGGGCTGGTACGAGAAGCTCTCCGACGCGCAGCGAGGCGAAGCGATCGGGCCGGTCCTCAATAAGCTCCGCGACTTCCTTGTGCGGCCCCGGCTTCGTCGGCTGCTCTGTCAACCGCATTCGACCGTCGATCTGCGGCGCGTGATCGACTCGGGACAGATTCTTCTGGCGGATCTCTCGATCGGGCGATGGGGCGAGACGACGGCCGGACTCATCGGTTCGTTTCTCGTCGCCAAGTTCTGGCAGGCGGCGCTGGCGCGCGCGGCTCTCCCGGAAGAAGAGCGCCCCGACTTCTTTCTCTTCATCGATGAGTTTCAGCACTTCCTGGGGATCGCCGGGCCCTTTGCTGATGCCCTTGCCCAGGCAAGAAGCCTCCGGCTCTCGCTCACGATCGCCAATCAACATCTCGGCCAGCTCCCGAAGGATCTTCGCGAAGCGATTAGCTCAAACGCCCGCAGTCGCGCCGTCTTTCAGTGCGGCCAAGACGACGCCTCATATCTTGCAAGAGAGTTCGCCCCACTCGACGCGACGGCCCTGATGTCCCTGCCTCGGTTTGAGATGGCGGCTAGGCTTTCCATTCGCGGCGAGACGTCGCGGCCCTTCACGTTGCGGACGCTTCCCTCGACCGAGTTCCCGGACCCCACCTACGCCAACGAGGTCCGGGACGTCTCCCTGGCGCGCTACGGCCGGCACGTGGCCGTCATCGATCGTGAGCTGCAGGCCACCCTCGCGCCGATGGAGGAGACCCGGCTCCCTGGGTTTGGCGTTGGTCGGAGGCCGAGGCGATGAAGCGGCCGCGGCTCGATCGGATCCACGAAGGCGACGCCGAGCGGGTCCTGCGGCGGTGGCCGGCCGGGTTCGTGGACCTCTGCGTCACCTCGCCGCCTTACTACCAACTCCGCGACTACGGTCACGTCAATCAGCTCGGCCTCGAGAAGACGCCTGACGCATACATCCGTCGTCTGGTTCGTGTCCTCGGTCAGGTGCGTCGAGTTCTCAAACCGGAAGGGTCGCTCTACCTCAACCTAGGCGACACCTACCGAAAGAAGACGCTCCTTGGCATCCCTTGGCGCGTTGTGCGCGAGCTCCAGCGGCGCGGCTGGTACCTCAGGAACGCCATCGTCTGGCACAAGCCAAACGGCGTCCCCAGTGCCATCAAGGACCGGATGACCAACCGCTACGAGTTCGTCTTTCACCTGACTCGGTCGCGTCGGTACTTCTTTGATCTGGACTCACTGCGGGTCCCGAACCTTGATGCCCGAACGAGGCATCTCACCGGTCCGGTCCGCCGCGGCGCCCAAGGTCTGGACCATCGCAGCGGTGTGCCGGTCGCCGGCAATTTCGTGCCAGATCCGCGCGGGAAGAACCCAGGCGATGTTTGGACGATCGGACCTGAGACTCGGGCCAAGCGTTACATCGTCCCCGGCACCGCGACGCACTTCGCGCCATTCCCGGAGACGATCGCGGAGCGGCCAATCTTGGCCGCCTCGCCGCGCGGTGGGGTTGTCCTTGACCCGTTCATTGGCTCTGGGACGACTGCGCTCGTCGCCAGGCGTCTCGGCCGACGCTTCCTCGGCATCGAACTCGTCCCGAACTACGCCAAGCTCGCCCGCGCCCGGCTGCGGCTGGACGCCGCCCGCTGTTCGGATCGCCTGATCGTTGGCTGTTCTGTTCGGAGAACAGCTGGCAGCGGCAAACACTATGAAAATGGGCCGTCCTCAGCGCTGAGTTTCTCCGCATCCAGGAGAGCCGCGTGACTAAGTCGATGCTCTCAGCGCGAGAAACTGAGGCACTGCTTCTAATCGGCTGCTACCGCTATCTGACGAGGAAACAACTCGAAGCGTTCCTACCTATCGAGAAGCTGACGCCACAGTCGCGCGAGGTTGTGACACGTCGGATCCTCGGTCGTCTGACCGTCAGCGGACTCGTCCGGCCTACGGAGCGCCTGGTGGGCGGTCGCGGCGGTGGGTCGGTTGGCCTGGCCTACTACCTGACTGCGGACGGGGCGAGGTTCGCGGCCTCCCTTGAACCTGGGCTGCCGCAGCGCCACCCGGCCGCTAAGGGAACGTTTCTGATGCAACACGCGCTCGTGACGGCCGACGTCGCGCTGGCCCTACGGCGAGCTGCTGCCGAGCGAGGCGACGAGCTTCTTGAGTGGAACTGCGACTGGAGGGCCACCCAGCGTCTCGGTACATCGGCAGTCGTTCCCGACGCGCACTTCGTCTACGCGACGCCGGATCGGGAGCTTGAGGCCTTCCTCGAGGTCGACCTCGGCACCGAGGGCACGCAGTTCTTTGCCAGAAAGATGCGCGGGTACATCGAGCTATTCCGGAGCGGCAGCTGGCGCGACCGCTTTCCGACCTGGCCGCTGATCTTGGTTGTGACCCCAACGGAAGCGCGGATCGCGGCCATCAAGCGGGCCACCGAAAACGTCATCGAGCGCGAACCCGACGCGGCGAAGCTTCAAACGCAATTCGAGGTCGCATTCGCCGCGCTGCCGAAAGTCGTGGCGGAGTCGCCACTGGCTGCGATTTGGAATGTCGCTGGAAAGAAGACCGCATGCGCTCTTCTATAGGATCATCTGGAATGAATGATCCATTGACTGGACAGAGTCCGGTCGATAAACTCTTAGTAAATGCCCCGCCAAAGCAAGACGACCAAGCATCAAGGGGGCACGGATCGACTCGGTCCGGTTCTCCATCGCCTTCGAACGGAGCGGAGCATTCCGGCCAGTCGCCTCTCACGGGAGACAGGTCTGTCGCCCTCGTACCTCAACTACCTCGAACGGGGACGTTTCGGGGACGTTGGGATCGAGAAGTTCGCGAGGCTCATTCGGGCGATGCAACTCTCGGCGGATCAAGTCCTAGCCGAAGCGGGCTATCTCCCACGGACATCCGAGAAGCGTCCCGACATCCCGACCTTACTCAGAACTCAATACAAACTGTCGCCGGCCGACCTGCAGTTGGCGATGAGCTTCCTCGAATTCCTGGCACGGGGAAAGAAGCGACCACGCCGACCGCGAGCGGAGACGGAAGCCAGGAAATGAAGCGAGCAGTCATCTACGTCCGTGTTTCCACGACGGAACAGGCGCAGGGTGGCTACTCGATTGAAGCGCAGCTGGAGGCCTGCCGCCGCTACGCGCGCGAGCAGGGGTGGATCGTTGTCCGCGAATACCGGGACGCCGGCGAGTCGGCCACCACCGCGGCTCGTCCGCAGCTTCGTCAGATGCTCACCGATCTCACCAGCGGCGAAGTCTCGGCCTCTCACTTGGTCTTTCATAAGTACGACCGGCTGGCGCGAAACGTCAGCGATCACCTCGGGATCATTGAGCGCCTCAAACGCCAAGGAATCGCGTCTGTTTCGGCAACTGAGCGAATCGAAGACACGCCCGCGGGTCGCATGGTCTCAACGATCATCGCGTCGGTCGCCGCCTGGTACTCGGAGAACCTCGGGCAAGAAGCCAAGAAGGGGATGGAACAGAAGGCGCGCGAAGGTCTCTGGCCGTCATTTGCACCGCTTGGCTATCTCAACGTTCGCAAGGGCACCGGTCGACACGCCGAATCGGTTCTTCAGCCAGATCCCGCGATCGCGCCACTCGTTAGGGAAGCCTTCGAGCTATATGCCAGCGGGCGATGGACGCTCACGAGCCTCCACGCTGAGATGACGCGCCGGGGACTACGCACGCGGACCGGCAAGCCGTGGAGCCGCTCGAAGCTAGCCAAGGCACTCAGTAACAAGGTCTATGTCGGAATCGTCAGTTGGGGTGAAGTCGAACGGCCCGGCATTCACGAGCCGCTCGTCTCCCAAGAGCTGTTCGATCGGGTCCAGGTCACGATCAAGGATCACGACAAAGCAGGCCCAAGGGTCCGGAGGCATCCGCATCATCTGCGGGGAACGCTCTTCTGTCGCTCTTGCGGTTCGAGGCTGTGTTTCACGCTCGCTAAAGGCAAGGGCGGTGGTGTCTTTCCGTATTTCTTCTGTGTCGGTCGATCGAAGAAGAGAACCGAGTGCAAGGAAAGAGCGGTCCAGGTCGCCGAGGTCGACGCCCAAGTTGCGGCTCTGTACACCGGGCTCAAGTTGAGTGACTCCGGCAGGAGGCAACTCCTTGCCCGGCTTGATGCAGAGATCGCCGAACAGGAGGCCGCGGGCGTAGTTACGGCTGCCCGCGACACGGCGCGGCTAGCGAGACTGCAGTCAGAGCGCGAAATGCTGATGCAGGCGCTCTACGACAAGGCGATCTCAACGGAACTTCTGAAAAGTGAGCAGGCGCGGATTGACGCGGAGGAAGAAGAGCTGCGACGCCGTCTCGCAATCGACCGCACTGCCCTAGTCAGGGCACGGGATCTTGCAGATCGCGCTCTTCGTGTCCTGACCGACTGCGCGGCTTGGTACGGGAAGGCTGAGGCGGAGTTACGGCAGGCGATGAATCGGGCGCTCTTTAGCGCGATCTACGTCGGAGACGGGATAGTGAGGAGCTTCGAGCTTCGCGAACCCCTTCAGGCTCTCTTCGCGCCCTGGGGTTTGAATAGTGTCCCTACTGGTGAGCCAGGAGGGATTCGAACCCACGACCAAGGGATTAAGAGTCCCCTGCTCTACCGCTGAGCTACTGGCCCGCACAAATGGTAACGACGTGCGATCCGTGCGGGCAACACACAGCCTGTGGATATGTGGAGAACTGCCGCGGCGACTGCCGCGGCGTCAGCCGCGCGCGTGGGATCCGCGGCCGCTCGAGGGCTCGCTGATGTCCTTCAACGTGTCGCCGACCTCGCGCGGGGGCTCGGCCCGTGCGAGCTGCGCGGTCACGAGGATGCCTACCAGGCGTCCGTCCTCGACGACGGGAAGTCGCCGGACCTTGCGGTCGGCCATCATGCGCGCCGCCTCGGCGGCGTCCTCGTCGGGTGAGATCGTGACGGGGTCCGCGCTCATCACCTCCGAGACCGCGGTCGATCTCGGATCCTTTCCGGCGGCGACGGCGCGCACGACGATGTCGCGATCGGTCACGATGCCCACGAGCTTCCCGTCACGGACGACGGGGAGCGAGCCGCAGTCCTCCTGCTTCATGAGCGTCGCGGCCTGGGCGCAGGGATCCTCGGGCCGGCAGGAGACCGGCTCGGCGGTCATGAGCTCACGTACTTTCACGGGTGCCACCTCCGACGGTCAGATCGTCGGAGCAGGAATTACGCCGCGGCGCCGATCTTGAAGATCTTCGTGCCGCAGACCGGGCAGAGGCCCTGGGTCGCGGGCCGCCCGTTCTTCATCGTCACCTGCTTGGCGTCCTTGATCTCTCGCGAGGTTTTGCACTTCACGCAGTAACCGGTCGCCACAAAGCACCTCCACGATGGTCTCGGACCGCGGCATCGTACCCTAGGCCTCCACCCCGGCCCAGAAACCACAAAACCCCGCCTCGCGGCGGGGTCTCGTGGTGAGGAAGGGAAGGGTTGGGATTTCTTGTTGTCGCTCGATACCCAAGCAAGACACGTGCCAGGACGCCGGTCGGCTGGAAGGGGATGTGCGTGCGGGCGGAGATCCTGTCGATCGGCACCGAACTGCTCCTGGGCCAGATCGTCGACACGAACGCGAATTACCTTGCGTCACGCTTGGCGCGTCTCGGCATCGACTGCCTTTACATTTCGACGGTCGGGGACAACCTCGCGCGATGCACGGACACGATCGGACGCGCGCTGGGCCGTTCGGACCTGATCGTCTGCACCGGCGGCCTGGGACCGACCGAGGACGACCTCACGCGTGAGGCGATCGCGGGCGCGCTCGGCGAAGAGCCCGTGGTCGACGCCCGTCTCGAGCGGGAGCTGCGCGAGTGGTTCGCCGCGCGCAACGTGAGCATGCCCGAGCGCAACCGCAAGCAGGCCTGGCTCATCCCCTCGGCGCGAGCGCTGCCGAACCCGAACGGCACCGCGCCGGGGTGGGACGTCCGCAAGGACGGCAAGCGCATCGTCGCGATGCCCGGCGTTCCGCGCGAGATGACCGCCATGTGGGAGGACCACGTCGAGCCGACCCTCGTCGCCGGCGCGGTGCTCCGTTCGCGGACGCTGAAACTCCTTGGGATCGGCGAGTCCGCGGTGGAGGAAGCGCTCGGCGAGCTCGTGCGATCGACGGCACCGACCGTCGCGACGTACGCGAAGAACGACGGCGTGCACGTCCGCGTCACCGACAAGGCATCCGACGCACAGAGCGCCGACGCGCGCATCGCGCGCATGGAGGCGACGATCCGGGAACGTCTCGGGCAATACGTGTGGGGCAGCGACGATGAGACGCTCGGCACGGTGATCGGGCGCGGGCTCACCGAGCGCGGGTGGCATCTCGCGACGGCGGAGTCACTTTCCGGAGGCGATCTCGCGCGCACGCTGGCCGAGGTGCCAGGCTCCGCCTCGTGGTTCCTGCGCGGCGTCGTGCGTCCGAGCGCTCCGGCGAGCGAGCTGGAGGCGCTGCTCGACAGTCCCGCACCAACAGCCCAGGTCCGACTCGTCGTTCCGTACGGAGAGGGCTCGGTCGAGCTCGTCGCGTGGACGCCGGATCGCCGTCAGCAGCAGACCATCAGGTTTGGTTCGATCGCGGAAGGTCGCCGTCGCGCCTTGCTCGGCGCCCTCGATCTCTTGCGCCGCGCGCTCGCGCGCTAGCCCTACTTCTTCGGCGCGCCGCCCTTGTCCTTTGAGTCCTTGGCATCGTGCTTGCCGTCCTTCGGCGCCTTCGCCTCGTCCGCCGCCTTGCGCGCCTCATCGGCGGACCTGCGCGCGGCTTCCACGACCTTTGATTGCTCGCCGGCACCTGCACGTCCCGCGTCGGCGCCCTGCGATCCACCACTCGTAGCCTTGTCGGCTCCCGTGCCACGACCGCCATCCGCGGTGCGCGGCGCGTCGGATCCGCCCGCGGCATCGGTCGCGCGCGGCGCCTCGGTCGCGCGCGGGGCAGCGGTCCGCGCGGCTTCGGTCGCGCGCGGTGCGTCCGTGCGGCGCGGCGGATCGCTGCGGCGCGGTGCGGTGGATGCGGGCGCTTCGGCGGCGCGGGTCTCGGCGACCTGCGCGAGGTTCTGGGCGACGTTCGCCGCGGTCTCGGCGACGCGCTCCGCCTCCGTGCGACCCGGCGCGAGCGACGACGCCGCGACCGTCGCGAACACCTCGGCGCCGCTGGCGGTCTCAGGTTTCGCGTTCAGCTTGACCGCAAGCATCTGCGCGCCGGCGCGCTGCGAGGTGAAGCGCGCGTCGAGTTGCCGGAGCAGCGCGGACGTCGTTGGCAGCTCCGACTCCAGTTGCGCGAGCTGAGCGGCGGCGCGCGCGATGTGCTCGGAGTAGCTGCTCGATGCGACGAGCGCCTCGTCCACCCGTCCGGCCTCGGCCAGGCGCTGCGCTTCCGCGAGACGGTGCTCCGCGATGCTGAGCTCGACCGCCGCGCGGTCTTCCGACGTGCTGGCGAGCGCGAGGCGCAGATCCTCGCCGGCGAGCTTCATCGCATACAGCGGATCGTCGGGCAAGCTTTCCGCGCTCGCGACGCTTGCGGCGGCGGCGAACGAGAAGGTGATCACGACGGTGGCGATCGTCCGCACGATGTACGGCGCGGGACGCGCGAGCAGCTCGAAGACGGCAGCGAGGCCGTCGGCGAGCGTCGCCTTGCGTGGCTTCAGCGAGCCGAGGACGCGCTCGCGCATGCGGGCGCGTGCGGCGTCGTCGGGTTCGTTCGGCCGATCGGCGTGCATCCGGAGAGCGATGCGGACGGCTTCACGGGTGCGCTGATCGCGGATCGAGGCGAGGTCGCGTTCGCCGCGCGCCACCTCCTCGATCAAGCGCTCCAGCCGGTCATGCCTGCGGCCGCCCACCACGGTCGTTTAACGGGTCGCCTGTCTGCCCGTTATTCGGGCTTGCGACGCCTGTCTGCTTCTCCCCCATCCGGGGGAGCGACGCTGCGCCGGCCCCGGACAACCGGCGAGGCTTAGGGCGTCGGCGCTGGCGCGGGACCACCCCAAACGGGGGCGTAGCGGCTGAAGAAGGTGTCCAGGTGCAGCACCTTTCCGTTCTCGGTCACGGTGCGCGTCCGGATCACGTCTCGTCCGGCGATCTTGTAACCAGCGGGGAACGCGGGATCGGCGGGCTGGCTCGCCGGGACGTCGACGAAGTTGCGCTGCGCGGCGTCACTGAACGCGACGCTGCGGCCCGTGGGCACGCTCCACACGTCGAACGTCACGCTGGTGTCTCCCACCCACGACCACAGGAAGACCGGCGCGGCGGTGTCGTTCCTCCACCTGAAGTCCACGCCCGGGTCGAACACCGCGGCGTCGAGACCGATCGGGTAGCGCTCGATGAGATAGCCGTGCGCGTGACGCTCGACGATCTCGTAGCCCTGCGTCGACACTGCGTTGAACATCGTCGTCGAGACCTGGCAGAGCCCGCCGCCGATCACGTTCTCGTCAGAGCGGTTGTTGATGATCGCTCCGGCGTAGGCGTACCCGCGCTCGACGGTCACCGGACCAAGCAGCTCCCAGAACGAGAAGACGCCGTCGGGTGGGATTACGACCCCGTCGAACTGCGACGCGCCGGTGGCGATGTTCGCGTGTCGCGAGCGATTCGCCGGGAAATTCGTCGTGAACGTAGACGTGCGGCTGAGCTTGGGCATCCACGTCCTGGCCTGCTCAGTGCTGAACGCCGGAACGTCGATCGCCGCGGGCGCCACGATGTGGCGCGTGTCAGCCGCCGGCCGCACGAGCTCCGCCCGCAGGAACGCGACGGTCTTGTCCTTTTCGATGCGGATCCCGTTCGCGCCTTCGACGATCCCGAGACCGGTTTCCTTGCTCACCGTGAAGCGCGCGTTCTTCGCGGGACGATCGAGCTTCACCGCGAGCGCGTCGACCCAGTCACGCACGCGTGCCTCATCCATCGTCGTGACGTAGCGGAACCGCTGTGTCGGCGCGATGGCGTCGGCCGGAAGCGCGGGGAGGTCGCCCGGCCGCGCCGTGACCCGCTCGATCGAGAGCAGTGCGGCGAGACCTTGGGAATCCTCGTTGACGCGCCGCTCTTCGACCGCGACCTCGAGCGGGGTGACGACCGCACGCGCGCGCTCGTACGCGTCGCGAAAGCCCGACTCGTCGACGGCCGGGTACATCGCCCGCACGACCAGCGCGATCTCGCGGTCGTTCAAGGAGTCCGCCGCAAGGAGCGCGGCCGAGGTCGCCGACCGGTCGAGTGCGCGACCAATAACGGGTTCAGCGGCGGACAGACCGCGCGCGGTAAGCGTTAGCTCGCCGGAAACGGCTGACCGGTCGACGGCGCTGGCGACCCCGCTCACCCACCGATCCAGCGCGTCACCCCGAGCCCGCAGCGTGAACGGTACGCGGGCCTCACCACGGAGCGCGTCCAGCCACGCTTCGGCGCGTGCCCACAGCGACCCGGACTTGCCGTACGCCAGCGCGGCTGCGGTGGCATCCTCGAGGTCCGGCGCGACGCCGAGCTGCGCGTTGGTCACGCTCCACGTCCTGCCTTCGTACGAAGCGACCACAGCGCGGTCGGCCCAGGTACCCGCGAGCTCGCCCTCGAGCCGCTGATGCAGCGCCACGCGATCGAGCGAGCCCACGCCAACCCCACCGACCGTCAGACCCGGGAGCGCGCGTGCCGCGTAGGCCTGATCGGCCGCGAAGGCGATCGCGAGCGCGACACACACGATCGCGAGCGGCACGACCGCGAATCCGAACGAAAGCGTGCGCCGGCGCGCGCCACGCTTCGCTTGCCTAGCGATCACCGCCATATCGCCGCGCCACCTCCCACACACCACGGCGCACCAGCGCCGCGCTGCTCATTCTGTCTCCCCACAGGTGTGACGAACGAAAGCCTCGCAGCGTTCCGTGCGGTCAGCGTCCGATTTGTCACGTCGGAACTCGTACATAGCAATCCCTGAACCAGACAAGAAAGGGGCAAAAAGAAGGCCCGGCACCCCAGGGGAGCAGGGAGTGCCGGGCCATCGAGGCGGTCCGGCCAGCGGGCGGGCTGGCCAGTGCCTGTCTAGGGAGTTATGAGCACCCCGTCGTTTCGCCGCAGTTCTCGCACTTGTGGCAGGTGCCGTTGCGCACGGTCAGCCAGCCACAGCGCGGACAGGGCGGCGCGTCCGGCGTTGAATTCAGGCGCATCGCGCCTGGGCCGTTCGACGCGGGTGCCGACGGACGCGCCACCGGCGCGTTCGTCTCGAGTGGAGTGATCGTGGGAAGCACCTTGGCGAGCAGTTCCATCTGCGCGGTGGTGTCCGCGATCTCGCTGGTGCGCACGAGACCGAGGTAGCTCTTCTCTTCGGCGGAAAGGAACCGGTGTCCCAGCCAGCGGAAGACGTAGTCGACGATCGACTTCGCCATGCCGATCTCGGGGTTGCCCGTCCAGCCCGACGGCTCGAAGCGCATGTGCCCGAATTTGTCGACCATATGCGCCAGCGGTACCCCGTACTGGAAGAGCAGCGACACGCTCGTGGCGAAGGCGTCCATCATCCCGGACAGCGTCGAGCCCTCCTTCGCCATCGTGACGAACAGCTCGCCGGGCGTGCCGTCCTCGAACAGTCCGACGGTGATGTACCCCTCGTGGCCCTCGATGGAGAACTTGTGCGTGAGCGACGCGCGCGTGTCCGGCAGGCGGCGGCGCTGCGGACGGTTCACTTCGACGATCTTCTCGACCAGCTGAACGGAGCCCTCGGTCTTCTTCTTGGAATTGCTCGCGTCGGCGTTCGTCGAGACCGGCTGGACCTTCTTGCTGCCGTCGCGGTAGACCGCGATCGCCTTCAGGCCGTGCTTCCACGATTCGACGTACGCATCCACGACGTCGTCGACCGTCGCCGTCTCGGGGAGATTGACCGTCTTGCTTATCGCACCCGAGATCATCGGCTGGACGGCGCCCATCATCTTGATGTGGCCCATGTGGCTGATCGACCGGGTGCCGTTCTGCGGCTTGAAAGCGCAGTCGAACACCGCCAGGTGATCGTCCTTGAGGCCGGGCGCGCCCTCGATCGTGCCCTGCTGCTCGATGTACGCGGTGATCGCGGCGGCGCCGGTGCCGGTGTAGCCGAGGCGGCGCAGCGCCGCGGGCACGGTGCCGTTGACGAGCTTCAACATCCCGCCACCGACCAGACGCTTGTACTTCACGAGAGCGATGTCCGGCTCGACACCGGTCGTGTCGCAATCAAGCATGAAACTGATAGTTCCTGTCGGCGCCAAAACACTGGCCTGCGCGTTCCTGTATCCATGTTGTTTACCGAGTGCCGAGGCGTCGTCCCACGCCTGACGCGCCGCTGAAAGAAGCGATGGCGGAACCAGGTCGTCGGCGATCCGGTAGGCCGCGGCGTGGTGCTTCTCGATGACGCGGTCGTGCGCGCTCTTGTTCTTGGGGTACGCCTCGTACGGTCCGACCGCTGCTGCCATGCGCGCGGACTGCGCGTACGCCTCGCCGGTGAGGAGCGCGGTGATCGAGGCGGCATACGCGCGACCCTCGCTGCTGTCGTAGGCAAGCCCCCGGTGCATGAGCAGCGCGCCGAGGTTCGCGTAGCCGAGGCCGAGCTGGCGATGGCTCTTGGCGTTCGCGGTGATCGCCGGCGTCGGGTAGTCGGAGTAGCCGACCAGGATCTCCTGCGCGGTGAATACGACATCGACCGCCCGCGCGAAACGCATCGCGTCGAACTCGCCATCGACGTGGAGGAAGCGCATGAGATTGAGCGACGCGAGGTTGCACGCTGAGTCGTCGATGCTCATATATTCTGAGCACGGGTTAGATCCATTTATGCGGCCCGACACGGGATTCGTGTGCCAGTCGTTGATCGTCGTGTCGAATTGCATCCCAGGGTCGCCGCATTGCCAGGCTGCCTCTGCGATCTCGTGCAGAAGATCGCGCGCGTTCGCGGTCTCCAGCACGGCCCCGTCGACGCGGGCGGTGAGATCCCAGGACTCGCCGGCGATCGCCCGCTTCATGAACTCGTCTGTCGCGCGGACGGAGTTATTGGCGTTCTGGAACTGAATCGATTGCCATGCGTCGCCGTTGAGGCTCATGTCGTAGCCGGCCTCACCCAGCGCCCAGGCTTTCTTCTCTTCCTTCGCCTTGCACCAGATGAACTCGCGCACATCGGGGTGGTCCGAATCGAGCACGACCATCTTCGCGGCGCGACGCGTCGTGCCACCGGACTTGATGGACCCCGCGACGGAGTCGGCGCCGCGCATGAAAGAGACCGGGCCGGACGCGTATCCTCCGCCTGACAGCTGCTCTCTGCTTGAGCGGATCTTCGACACGTTGATGCCGGACCCGGACCCGCCCTTGAAGATGATCCCCTCGTTCTTGAACCAGTCGAGGATCGCGTGCATGTCGTCGTCGACGGAGAGGATGAAGCACGCCGACGCCTGTTGGGCGACGCCCGCGACGCCGATGTTGAACCACACCGGCGAGTTGAATGACGCGTGCTGATGGACCATGAGGTACTTCAACTCGTGGTTGAAGATCTCCGCGTCGCGCTCGGTGGCGAAGTAGCCGCCGTCCAGCCCGGCGCGGGTGATCGTGTCGACCACACGGTCGACCATCTGCTTGACGCTCCACTCGCGATCGGGAGAGGTCAGCTTGCCGCGGAAGTACTTCGACGCAACGACGTTGGTGGCCGTCGCCGACCAGAACCTCGGGACCTCGACGCCCTTCTGCTCGAAGACGTTGCCGGCCTCGCCAGGGATCGCCGCGTCGCGGCGCTCCCACTCAACTTCGTCGTACGGGTGGACGCCCTCGTGGGTGAAGTAGCGCTCCAGACGGAGGCCCGAACGCGGCCCCTCGACGGAGACGGACTGACGCGGAAGCTCTGCGATTGCCATGGTGGACCCCCCTTAGCGAGCCGGGGCTACGTCGCGGCCGGCGAAAACGGCCTGGAACGGCCGCGGTGCGGTTAGAAGGAGGAGAAGCACTCCCGACCTGGTGTGGGCAACGGAAGCGCGCTCACGGCCCGTCATGCTGGCCCCTCCTTCTCTCATCCCCCAACCGCTTGTGGTGCCCCGCCCGGTCACCCCAAGCCCTTGGGGGAGCGAACGCTACGCCTGCGCCGGAGGGCGTGTCAAGACCGGCGCGTAAGACGGACTTGGGACGCGCGACCGCCGTGTTGACCGCTACCGAGAGTGGATGCGACGCCCCGGGCTATTAGGCGGGGGTCGCGACCTTTGCGCCGGTCGTCGCGTCGATCAAGGCGCGGACCCCGCGCCGCAGATCGTTCTCGTCGATGTTGAGTGGAGGAATGAAGCGCACCACCTGATCGTGGAAGCCGCACGTGATCAGGAGGACATCCCGCTCGAGCGCACCAGCGATCGCGGCCTTCGACGCGGCGGGCTCGTCGAACTCCACCGCGACCATCGCGCCGAAGGAGCGGATCTCGCGCACTCGCGTGTTGCGCGCGAGCGGCGCGAGCTCCTCGCGCATGACCGAGCCGAGGCGTTCCGCGCGTTGCACGAGGCCCTCGTCACGGATGATCTCGATCGTCGCCCGGCCCGCTGCGCACGAGACCGGGTTCCCGCCGAACGTGGAGCCGTGCGTCCCGGTGCGCCACTTCTCGTGGATCGCCCGCGGGGCGACGACCGCGCCGAGCGGGAGCCCGCCGCCGAGTGCCTTGGCCAGCAGCAGGATGTCGGGCTGGACGCCCATCTTCTGCGACGCGAACCAGGCACCGGTGCGGCCGAATCCGGTCTGGATCTCATCGACGATGAGCAGCGCACCGATGTTCGTCGCAATCTCGCGCAGCTTGCGCACGAACGTCGCGGGCGCGGCGACGTAACCGCCTTCCCCGAGCACCGGCTCGATGAGGATCGCGGCCACGTTCTCCGGCGGTACCTCGTGCTCGAGCATCGCCGCGAGCTCCGCGAGGCAGTGCTCTTCGCACGTTGCCGCGTCGTGGGCCGGCGTGATCGGGCACGCGAGCGGATACGGGAACGGCGCGACGTACACCTCGGGCAAAAGCGCGCCGATGCCTCTGCGGTACGCCGCCTTCGACGTCGTGAGCGTCGCCGCCCCGGTCGTCCGTCCATGGAACTGGCCGCGGAACGCGATGATCGCCTGACGCCCCGTCGCCGAGCGCGCGAGCTTGATGCCGCCCTCGACCGCCTCCGCTCCGGAGTTGCCGAAGAAGAACGTGTCGAGACCGGAAGGCACGATGTCGCGCAACAGCTCCGCCAGCGCGATGTTCGACTCGTAGCTCGCGACGCCCGTCGAGATATGCATGAGCTTCGAGGCCTGCTCGGTCACCGCCGCTACCACTTTGGGATGCGCGTGACCCACCGGCGTGACGGCGATGCCGCAGGTGAGGTCGAGGATGCGGCGTCCGGTCTTCGTGACGAGCCAGCTGCCTTCGCCGCGCTCGAGCGGCACCCAGGTGTAGTGGCCGAGCACGGGCGAAAGGACGGCGCGGGCACGCGCTTCGAGGTCGTTGGTCACCGATCGAGCCTAGCCGTTATGCATGTATTCAGCCCGGGCGGCGCTCTTCGCTTTCCGAGGCGACCAGGATCTGCAGCGTGCTGCGGTCCTCGCCGATCACCCGGACGCGGTAGCCGGGCACGCCGCCTCGCAGCAGCTGCGCCAGGCGTTCGCTGCCGCTGAAGCTGACGCGCACCTTCAGCACCCCGTGCCGGTAGTACTCCGTCCGGAGCAGTCCGACGCCACGAACGCTGCGGAGCGCGAGCTCGAAGCGATGCCAGTCGTCGGGTGTTGGCAGCGGAGTGACGACGAGGTCGCTCTCGCCCGGGCCGGGGGGTAACCGCGGCGAAGGGATGGCCGCGGTGTGCTCCTCCACGCTTTGGTCCGCGGCCCGCGGGGGCATGTACGGCTCGCTTGCGCCGACGTTGGTCTGCCGCCCCTCGCTGCGCCGCGGCGGCAGCGGAGCGTCGTGACGCGCGGGCCGCAGCGTCTCGGGATCGGGCGGCGGCGGAGGAGCTGGGGTCGGCGGCGGGCTGTCGGAGCGGGAGCCGATGCGGGACGCGAGGTCGACGGGCGGCTCCGGCTCGGGCTGCTGCTTTTTGTCCTTGTCCTTCTTTGCCACGACCTGAGGCTATCCCTCCATTGCTCCGATTGTGTACGCTTGCGGTCGCGCGCGGGGGGAGCTGGGTGGAAGAAAGGCCGGGGACGACCGTGCCCGACAACCGCGTCAACGCTTCCGACGACGTGATCGGTGCGCTCTCCGAGCGTGTCGGCGAGCTGTCGAAGCGCGTCAACGACATCCAGGCCGAGCTCGAGGCCGCCCAGAAGCGGCTTGCCGTCTACGAAGAGTTCGACGCCACGATCCAGGACGCCGTCTCCGGAGCGCTGCGCGCCGCGTACCAGATCCGGGAGCGGGCGGAATCCACCGCCAACCAGATCCTCGAGCAGGCGCGCGAGGAGCGTCGCCTCCTTTTGAAGGAGGTCGAGCGCCTGCGCGACGAGCGCGACGCGCTCATGGAGGAGGTGGCACACACGCGTCGAGGCGGGATCGCCGCCGTCGCGCCGCGGCGCGGCCCGACGACCGAGAGCGCGGACGCGTCGTCGTCCTCGGAGCTCCGCTCCCTTGCGACCGAGGCGCTGCGCTCGATGTTCAAGGGCATCGTCGAGGACCTCGTGCGCGAGGAGCGCCCAACGCAAGCGCCCGAACCGGTGCGCGCGCGCGCGTCGGATGCGGTGTCCGCGCCGGAAGCGGCGCCCGCGCCGGAAGTCGCCGAAAGGGCGCCCGCACCTGCGCCCGTCGCCGCCGCGCCGACGCCCGAGGTTCCGATCAGGGCGCCGGAGGCTGAGACGCAGGCCGCGGTGGAGCCCAAGCCCGCGCCGCCGCCCGCACCGGCCGCCGTGGCACCGACGCCAGCGCCGCCCGCCGCCGGCGCGGAGCCGATGTGGCCGGCCGCCGAGGAGCGGCCAGCGCCGCGGCCTCCCCTGTACGCGGTCGAGCGGCCAGCGCCGGAGACGCCGGCGACCGTCGAAGACACGGAAATGGCCCCTGAGAGGGAGGAGCCCGCGGGCCCGGTGTCCGACATTCAGATGGTGCTCTCCCCCGTCGGATCGTTCGCGCGCCTCGTGGAGATCGAGCGGCGCATCCAGACCCTGCAGCCGGTGCGCTCGCTGTACGTCCGTGACTTCCGCGGTGGCGTCGCGACGCTCTCCGTCGGTCTGCGGAACGCGATGACGCTCGACCAGTTCGCGGACGCCCTGCGCAGCCTGGGTCAGCCCGCGCTTCGACCGATCTCAGCCTCGCGCAACATCCTGGAACTGCGGCTCGAAGGCGACGCGTCGATCGCCTGAATAGGCGCACGATGGGCGAGTCGCCGCTTCTCGACGCGACCTTCTGGGCCGCACGTATGTCGTACCTCTGCCGACTTGCCCGCGTCGATGCGCTCGCGGTGGTCGTCGCGGGCGAACGCGGCTATCTGACGTACGCCGCGCACAACGTGCCCGCGGACATCGACTGGCTCTCGCTCGCGATGATCCTCGAGCCGTCCGACAGCATTCCGCGCACGATGTCGGCGGCGCAGCCGCTCGCCGACGGCCGTGTCGCGGACGGAGTCCTCGCCGCGCCGGTCGCGTGGAAGACGCAGCGCGCCGCCGCGCTGGTCGGCCTGAAGGTCGGTCCCGCTCCCGCAGCGGAGGACCTGACCGCGCTCGCTCGCGTGGCGGAGCTCGTCGCCCTCGAGCTCGCGGAGGCGCTCGCGCAGCGCGGGAGCGCGGAGACCAATCGCGAGCTCCAGCGTGAGGCGGCGAGCGGCCCGCAGCGGCTGCTCGAAAAAGCGATCGCGCGCCTGGCGCAGCTGTTCCGCGCGGACGGCGTATCGATCATGCTTGCCGACGAGTCCGGCGAGCTTTCGGTACGCGCGGCGACCGGACTTTCCGACCTGGCGCGCCGCGACCGCAAGAAGATCGGCGAGGGCATCTCGGGCACCGTCGCGCGCACCGGCCAGGCCGTGCGCCTCGAAGGACCGGTGCGCGGCGGCAGTGATCCGACCATCGGTGAGTCGCTCGTCGCGCCGCTGCGCACGGGCGGTCGGACGATCGGCGTCGTCAACGTGAAGCACCGCGAGGGACCGCCGCGGTACGACGACAACGACCTGAACGAGCTGACAAGCATGGCGTCCGACATTGCCGGCGCGCTCGCGACCGCGCAGGAGCTGGAGCGCGCGAATGACGATCGGGCGCAGGCGATCCTGCTGTACGAGCTCGCCCGTTTCGCGCTCGGCGCTGATCCGGCCGCCGACCTCGAGAGCGCGGCCGCGATGCTCTGCGACGCGCTGCGACAGGACGCGGTCGGTCTATGGATCAAGGACTCCGGGACGCTGCGCTTGCGCGCGTCGCAGGGATATGGCGGGGTCCTGCCCCACGACGTTCCGCTCGAGGCGCTCGACCCGACGATGCACAGGGTCATCGGCGGAGGCGAGACCGCACGCGCGAGCTTCGGCGCGGTGGAGGAACGGCCCGACTGGGCCGCGTACGGAGCGACGCACTTTCTCATCGCGCCGATGCGCGACGTCGGCGCTCTGGTCATGGGCCGGGCGGCGCGCGAGCACTCGCGGGCCGAGGCCGACTTCGCCCTCGTCGTCGCGGACTTCCTCGCCGCGTTGCTGCGACCACGCGAGGCGCCCGCGGTGGCGACCGGCACGGGAGCGGATCGCGAGGGAACGGTCGCGGAGGAGCGACGCCGTTTCGCGCAAGAGCTGCACGACGGTCTCGCGCAGGAGCTCACCGGCCTCGTGCTCGGTCTCGAGTCCGCACACCGCGCGATCGGAAAGGACAGCGCGCTGGCGGCCAAGCAGCTCGCGCGATCGGTCAGCGACGCGCGCGGCACGCTGCTCGAGGTCCGCCGCTACATGGCCGCCCTCCGGCAGGCCTCCGGCACCGAAGCCGTGGACCTGCCGGTGCTCCTCGCCCGACTGGTCGAGGACCTGCGGCGACAAACGGGCCTCGAGGTCGAGGTGGACGAGTCGGGTCTCCGTGCCGAGACGGATCGGCCGGCGGAACGCGCGCTGCTGCGCATCATCGGCGAGGCGCTGCGCAACGTCTCGCAGCACTCGGGCGCGTCTCGCGCGAAGGTGAGCGTCGAATACCGGCCCGATCGTCTTGTGGCGATCGTGCAGGACGACGGTAAGGGCTTCGACGTCGAGAAGGTCCTCGCCCATGCCGAGTCGGAGGGTCATTTCGGCATCCTGGGTATGCGCGAACGTGGGGAGGGCCTGGGCGGTCAGGTCCTCATCCGCAGCGAGCCGGGACACGGCACGGTGGTGCACGCGACGATCCCGTTCGACCGTCCCGGTGGCACCATCGAGGACGTGGAACCGCAGCCGGCGATCGAGGACACCGAACGCGTCGACGCCACAGGGCGCGCCGGCCTGCTCGGCCTCTTCCGCAGACGATGAGCGAACGTCAGACGATCCGCGTGCTCATCGCGGAAGACCACGCCGTCGTGCGCAACGGTCTGCGCTCGATCCTCGAGAGCGAGTCGGACTTCGAGGTGGTCGGGGAGGCGAGCGATGGCGACGAGGCGCTGACGCTCGCGCAGGACCTCCTCCCCGACGTGATCCTCATGGACATCCGCATGGGCGCCTCCGACGGCATCACCGCGACGCGCCGCATCCGCGCCGTCGTCCCTTCCGCGCGCGTGGTGGTACTTACCAGCTACGACGAGGACGAGCTGGTCTTCTCTTCGATACGTGCGGGCGCATCCGGGTATCTGCTCAAGGAGGTCAGCGCCCACCAGCTCACCAACGCGATCCGCACCGTCGCCGACGGCTTCTCGCTGATCTATCCCTCCGTCGCGCGACGCGTGCTCGACGAGTTCGGCCGGCCGAAGAAGTCCGGCGCCGAGCAGATGGCGCAGCTCACACCGCGTGAGCGCGAGGTGCTGAAGCTGGTGGCCGGCGGGCGTCCGAACAAGGAGATCGGCGCGATGCTCGGCATCAGCGAGCGGACGGTGAAGACGCACATCTCCAACATCTTCAGCAAGCTCGAGATCTCGGACCGCACCGAGGCCGCGATGTACGTGCACAACCGAGGGCTGCTGGGCTCATAGAAGATCCGTGGCCGCGGCGGCTCGCCGCACTCGCGCAGCTGGTCAGATCCGACGCGCTCGTCATCGCCGTCCGTCTCGCGCCTGGCGTGCGGGTGCTCGCCGCCCACGGCCTCGCATCGGCCGACGAATGGCTGCACGCCGACGCATCGGCGGTCGTCCGCCGCGCGCTCGACCAGCAGGTCGCGGCCGGCGGCACGGTGTCCGCGATCGCGCTGGCCGGCGGGCGGTCGGCGACGTCGATGGTGGCGGTGCCGATCAAGGCGTCCAAAGACGCGAAGGCGCTCGTCGCCCTGCGCGCCCAGCCCCCCTTTACGCCGGCCGACGCGGCTCCGATGACGCGCGCCGCGGAGCTCGTCGCGGCGGAGCTGGATCAGGCCGAGCGTGCCCAGCTGCCCCGCGACGTCGAGCCCGTCCACGCGGTCGACCGCTTCGCGATCGCCGCGACGGCGCTCCTGCTGATCCTCGCGGCGATCCTCATCGGCGCGATCGCCTTCGGCGTCGGCACGATCTCCGGCCTCGTCCTTGCGGGCCCGATCGCCGGCGTCGCGGGAGGCACCGCGCGTGGCGGTCGCGTGGCGCTGCGGCTCGCCCTGGGCCTCTCGGCGCTCGCGTTCCTCGATCGCGCCTCGGCGCCCTTCCTGTACGGCGATCGCGGAGACATCGCGTTCGCGCTCGAGACCGGCGGTGCGCTCGTCGCGCTCAGCGCGCTCGCGGCAGCGATCCTCGCGCTGCGCGCACGCCGGAGCGTCATGCGGTGACCATCGGGCGCGCGCTCGAGCTGCTGGGCAACGTGCGTGGGACCCTGGCGCTGGGGCTGCTCGCGCTCGCCGCGGCCGCCGCGCGACTCGACCTGCTCGAAGACGACGAGGTCCTGAAGATCCTCGTCGGCGGAACGCTCTTCGGCGCCGCCGCGGTGATCGCGCGGATGACGCGGTCCCTTCGCGTCGTCCGCCTTTCCCTGCTCGCCGGTCCGATGGCCGAGTTCTGGGCGGCCGCGATCACGGTCGCACTCCTCGAGCGGTACAGCGATCTCGCGCCGGCGCTCTTCCTGTTGCCGCTATCGACGCTGGCCGTGGTCATGCGACAGGTCGATGCGGTCGCGTTCGCGGCGCTTGCGGCCGCGCTCCTGCTGGAAACGCGGGTGCTTCGCGGCGCGCGTCTCGACGAGCTGCTCGTCGCCGCGGGCTGGACGCTCGTGTTCGTCGCCTGGGCGGTGGTCGCGGGACGCGGCGGCGCGGCACTGCGCCGGGGTATCTTGCCTCCAGGATGAGCGGGATGAGTCGCGCCGACGACCTCTGGCCCGTGCGCCTTACCGCGCTCGCGCGCCTGTGCGGCAGCGACGCGCTCGCCGTCGTGCTCCCGGAGCGCGACGCCTTCGGCACGTACGTCACGCACAACTTCACGGGCGCGACCTGGTCGAGCGGCGCTGCGATCCCGTTCTTCGCGCGCGTCATGCGCGAACGCGTGACCGAGCGCATCAGTGCGGCGATCGCTCTCGCCGACGGCCGGACGGCGGACACGCTCGCCGTCGCGCCGATCCCCTGGAAGGATCAGGTGATCGGCGTGCTCGTCGCCGCGAGCGCCGGCCGCGCGGTCACGACCGACGAGCTGTCCGCGCTCACGACGTGCGGCGAGCTCGTCGCGCTCGATCTTGCGGGGACCAACATGCTGTGGCGCGCGCAGCGGCAGGCGTACGACGCGGACACGCGACTGCGCGCGGCGCTCGAGCTCCAGCGCGCCCTCACCTCAGGTGCGAACGACGCGCTCTTCGAGCGCGCGACCGCGACGCTCGCCGAGACATTCGGTGCGGACGCCGTGTCGATCATGCTGCTCGATGGGCGCAAAGAGCTGTCGGTCAGGAGCGCCCGCGGCCTCTCGGACGACGCGATGCGCCGGCGCCGGCGCATCGGCGAGGGCATCAGCGGCCGCGTCGCGCAGACCGGACAGCCGCTCCTTCTCACCGGACGCGTCGAGGGCGGCAACGATCCGACGATCACCGAGTCGATGGTGGTCCCGCTGCGCACCGCCGACCGGAATCTGGGCGTCGTCTCGGTGCGGCACAGCACGAAGCCCGCGCGGTACGGGCAGGCACAGCTGGACACGCTCGTGGCCCTGGCCGCGGACGTCGCGGTCGCGGCGGTGCTCGCGGACGAGCTTCAGAGCGCGCAGGAGGACCGCAAGCACGCCCTCGTCCTCTACGAGCTGTCGCGCTTCGTCACGCTTGGCACCGACGCGCAGGCCGATCTCGACAGTGCCGCCGCGATGATCGCAGGGACGATGCGCCACTCCGCGGTCGGGATCTGGGAGCTGCGCGGCATGAAGCTGCGCCTCCGCGCATCGACCGGATACGGCGCCGTGCTGCCGTCGGAGGTCACGCTCACCGAGACCGACACGACCCTGGCGATCGTGCTCCAAGAGAAGCGCACCGCGCGCGTGTCGTTCGCTCCCGCGGACGCGCGGCCGGATTGGGCGGCGCCGGGCAGCGCGACGTTCCTCCTCGCGCCGATCGGTGCGTACGGCGTGCTCGTGCTCGGACGCGCGAGCGGCGCGTACAGCGACGCCGAGGCCGCGTTCGGTGCCCTGCTGTCGGAGTACCTCATCGGCATGTTGCAGAAGCATTCGAGCGAGGGCGACATCGATCGCGCGATCGCGACCGAGCGCCGTCGCATCGCGCAGGAGATCCATGACGGACTGGCGCAGGAGCTGACCGGCGTCGTGCTCGCGCTGGAGGGATGCCAGCGCGCGCTCGAGAAGGATGCCGCGCTCCTCCGCCCACAGCTCGCGAAAACGGCACGCGACGCACGCGCGACGCTCGCCGACGTGCGGCAGTACATGACGGCCTTGCGGCAGAGCGAGACCGGCGCCCTGAACCTCCCCGTCACGCTCAGCCGCCTCGTGGACGACCTCCGGCGCCAGAGCGGTCTCAAGGTCGATATGGAGGAGAGCGGATCGGAGCGCGCGCTCGCGCCGATCGTCGAGCGCGCGGTGATCCGTATCGTCGGCGAGTCGCTCCGCAACGTCGCGCAGCACTCGGGCGCGGGACAGGCCAAGGTCACCCTCGTCTACGGTCCCGAAGAGGTGACCGTCACCGTCGAGGATGACGGCAAAGGATTCGACGTCGATCAGGTCATCGACAGCGCGGAGCAGACCGGGCACTTCGGTGTCGTGGGCATGCGCGAGCGGGCGGAGGCCGCGGGGGGCCACCTCGTGATCCGAAGTGAACCCGAACGGGGGACCATCGTGCGCGCGACGCTCCCCTACGCTTCGGAGGGATCCCCTGCCGCGCAGCGCGGCGTGCCCCAGCGGGCGGCGACGGAGGAAGAGGACACGGGCGACCGGGCCGGATTCTTCAACAGGCTCTTGCGGCGTTGAGTCAGCCGAAGCTCCGCGTGCTGATCGCCGACGATCACGTCGTCGTGCGCAGTGGCCTACGCACGATCCTCGAGAGCGAGCCCGACATCGAGGTCATCGGCGAGGCTGGCGACGGACACGCCGCTCTCGAGATGGCCCAGGAGCTTCTTCCGGATGTGATCCTCATGGATATCAAGATGGGCGATTGGGACGGCGTCACGGCCACGCGCCGCATTCGCAACAGCGTGCCCTCGACGCGCGTGATCGTGCTCACGAACTATGACGAGGACGATCTCGTGTTCGCCTCGATCCGCGCGGGCGCGTCCGGATACCTACTCAAGGAGGTCCGCGGCGACCAGCTCACCAACGCGATCCGCACGGTCGCCGACGGCTTCTCGCTCATCTACCCCTCGGTCGCGCGGCGCGTGCTCGATGAGTTCGGGCGACTTCGCGCCGGCGCGCCGCTGGGCGACGACGAAGGCTACGCCGATCTCACGCCGCGGGAGCGCGAGGTGCTCAAGCTCGTCGCGAGCGGACGCGCGAACAAGGAGATCGGCGCGCAGCTCGGCATCAGCGAGCGCACGGTGAAGACGCACATCTCGAACATCTTCAGCAAGCTCGAGCTCACGGACCGCACGCAGGCCGTGCTCTACGTGCACAAACGGGCTCTCTTGGAGCGCGACGCGGGGCGCTGACGCCGCGCCTCGCCCTCCAACTAGTAGGGCGATCCCCTACGGCAGCGGCGCGTCGTAGACGGCTTCGATGACGATCTCCCGCGTCCCGCTGCACATGAGCGCGACGCTCGCGGCTCCGAATACCGCCTGCGGCGTGAACGCGATGACCGCGCGCCCCGGGAGCGGCGCGAGGAGCGCGTTCACCGTCACCCGGGCTGAGCCGTCGGCCTGCAGCTGGAGCCAGGTGCCGCCGACCCCCGCCGGCACCGGGTGGCTCGCGCCGTCGCAGGGCACGCGGAGCGATCGCGCGAGCATCGGCGCGCGCCCGCGAATGACCGACGCGATGCTCGCCGGGTCGTCGGTCGCCACGACCTGCGCGCCGCGGAGCTCGGCCGCGCTGTCGCCGACCGCGTACGTCCGGGGACCGAGCGACCCGGACCAGGGCCACGCGCGGAGCACCGAGATCCGATCCACGGTCGGATCCCAGCTCGACACGATGCGGTAGCCGTCGCGCGGCAGACGCGACACCAGATGACCGGTCTCGTTCTCGGTCGCGAGCATGAGCGTCCGCCGCCGCGCGTAATACGCGAGGTCCGGGTCGTACGCGCGTCCGATCACCGCGACGAGGTCGTCGGGGCCGCTGAGCGACGCGAGCTCGCGCGCGCGCGGGAGCACCTGCTCGAAGTCCGAGAGCGTCGGGTACATGCGCGACCAGTACTCGCGTGCCGACGCGAGCGAGAGCCCGAACGCGACCAGGATCGAGACGGCGGCGGCGACGCGCAACGGGACCGTGCGCGCGCGCGCGACCAGCCACGCGACGCCCAGGCCGAAGATCGTCGCGACCTGGGGTGTGACCGCCACCCAGTAGTAGTCATGCTTGTAGTAGCCGCCGTAGAAGATCGCGAAGGGGAGGATCGCCGCAAGGCAGAGCCCGACCCAGAACAGTGGACGCCGAGCTCGCAGCGCCACGACCAGACCGAGCGCGGGCACCGGGATGAGCCACGCGCCGAAGACGTAACCGGACACCCACGACCACGTCCGTGTCCAGATCGCCGGATCGAGACGTTCATCCAGGCTCGCGTAATAGAACGGCCGCGTGGCGGACGACGTCATGAAGGCGGCGGCCTCCTGCGAACCTTTGATCGCGTCGGCATGCGCCGTCCACGCCAGCGCCACGAGCGTCGGTACGATGCAGAGCGCGATCAGCAGCGGATCGAGCCGGGCGCGGATCCAGTCACCGAGATCTTCACCTTCGGCGGGGATGCGCCAGAGCACGAGCGGAAGCGTCCAGAAGATCGGCGTCGTCGGTTTCGCGAGCATCCCGACGATGCCCGCGATCATCGCGACCGCGTAGAGGCTCCAGCGGCGATCCTCACGCCACGCGATCCCCGCCCAGAGGAAGCCGGCCGCGCCGGCGATCGGGATGTATTCGATCATCCCGGCTCTGCTCCACAGCAGGTTCTCGGGGATGAAGAGGAAGAACAGGAGCGCGGCGAAGGCGGCGACCGCGCCGGCGATGCGACGCGCGAGGCCCCAGAGCACCACCGCGGCGGCGACGAACGTCACGAGACAGGTCACGCGCACCGCGAGGTCCGGCGCGACGCCGGCGTTCATCGCGAGCGCCGCGAGCGCCTGGAAGATCGGGAACTCCATCGGGACCTCGAAGGGCGGCCCGAAGATCGGCAGCTGCGGATGCAGCAGATCGATCCCGCGCTCGTGGTAGATGAGCGCGGTATAGGCGGTCCAGGTCTGACGCCATCCATGCCACTCGATGAGCGGGAGGTCCAGGGAGGGCACGCGGACGGCGATGGCCACGACGAACGCCACGATCACGGCGGCGCGCTCAGCGACCAGACGGCTCAACGCCGCCACACGTGGGTGAAGTCATTGAGCATGAACGAGCCGAGCTCGTAGATGGCGAGCAGCGCCGCGCGCGGCGTGACGCCCTTCGCCCGACCGGCGATCCGCGGGCGATGCTCGATCACGACCTCGCGCACGATGCGATCGCGACGGCAGATGCCGATCAGGATCTCGGCCTCGAAGAAGTTGCTCCGGCTCCGAATGGGGACCGAATGAAGGTCGGCGGCGCGATAGAGCTTCACGCTGTCGATGTCGTGCACCGGCAGGCGGAACGCCGCGCGCAGCGCCGTCGAATACACCTCGGCGATGAGCACGCGACCGAGCGGATCGCGACGCGGCACTCGACGGCCGACGACGAGCGCCGCGCCCTCGCGCGCCGCCCACATACGTTCGAGGCCGCTTGCGGGGACCTGTCCATCGGCGGCGTTGAAGTAGATCCACTCGCCGCGCGCGAGCCCGTAGAGCCGACGCATCGTGGCGGGGATGCCGAGGTTCCGTTCATTCGTGACGACGGCGAGCTCGGGAACGTCACCCTTCGCCGCGGCGAGCGCGGCGCCGGTGCCGTCGGTGCTTCCGTCGTCGCACACGATGATCTCGAAGTCACGCGCGACGCGCGACGCGACATCGCGATGCCCGCGTATGACGCCGCCGACCGTCGCGGCCTCGTTGAACGCGGGCATGACGATCGAAAGCTCAGGCATCGTCACCGAGCCACCGGGCCTTCGCGAGTCGCCGCCGGAAGACGACCAGCGCGACGATGGTGAGGGCAGCGAGCAGGAGGAGCGGCGTCTTGATGGGGGTGGACTCGTATCGCGCGGTGATGAAGTGCGGGCCCGCGGGCATCTCGAGCCCGATGAAGCCGGGCGACACCATGAACGTCCGGGCCGGCTGATCGTCGACGGTGACGCGCCAGTTCGGGTGGTAGGTGATCTTGAGCACGACCGTCGCAGGACCGTCGCAGGCGATCAGCGCGTCCACGCTGTCGCGCAGCGCTCGCTCGTACGAGACGCGGCCGTTCGCGCACCAGGCCGTTCGCGCACCGCCGACCGAATCGTTCGCCGCGGGATAGTCGTACCGCACGAAGCTGCGCGAGCCGGGCGCGTCGCTGAGCAGCCAGTCGCGCATGCGGAAGAAGAGGTGCTCGTCGGTCGAAGCGGATTCGCGGGTCGTGGTCGCCGCGAACGTGACCCAGCCGCTCGTCGGTGCCTCGTAGAGCGTGTACCGGCCGAATGTCCGCAGCGGTCTCAGGAAGGGCGAGACCGGCTGGCCGAGCGCGCCCACTGCGTAGCGCGCGTTGAAGAGGTCATACATCACAGGATCGCTGTCATCGAAGTGGAACGCGAGATCGGCGTTGAGCGCCAGGCTTGCGTACGGCTTGGCCACCCGTGGCACGCGGTCGAAGTTCAAGAGATCGGCGAACTTCGCGCTGTTGAAGGGCACGAAGGCGAGCCAGTTGCCCCAGTCGTTCGACAGGCCGGCGTACGTTCGCGCGACCGGGAGCCGCGCGACGGCCAGCGCCAGCTCGTTCGCGCCCTCGTCTCTCGCGATCGCCGCGCGCGTCTGCTCCATCCACGTCGCGTTCTGCGCGTAGTAGGACGCGCGTTCGGCCATCGCCGGCACCAGGAGCACGACGAATAGGGCGGTCGCGATGACCGCCCGTCGCGCCCGAACGTCCGCGCGCGCCGCCACCCAGAGCGCGCTGGCGCCCATCCCGATGACGATGATCGCGGCGATCTGGACGCCGCCGACAAAGCGATGGACGTGAAGACCGGACCCGAAAGGAAGCAGATCCGCGAACGGGCCGAGCGTCGCGCGACCCGACCAGAGCACGAGCCACACGATAAGCAGCGAGGTCCCGAGGAGCGCGAGCCGATCGCGCCAGCGCAGCGCCACCGCCATGCCGACGCCCAGCAGGAGCGTGAGCACGGGAAGGCGTCCGTGATCGAGGAGGTCGCCGCTCACGAGCCAGCCCAGGATGGGGCCGATGCCGAACGAGTCGAAGCGCCAGCGCGGAAGGTACGGCTGCGTCACGTTGAGGTACGCCTTCGACTGCAGGAAGGGCAGCCACATGTACGACGTGACGAGCGCGACGGCGGCCGCGACCGCCGCGAGGCGTGCCAGTCGCTGGCGTGCGTTCGCGCGTGAGATCCCGACGAGCAGCACGACGAGCGTGGTGATGCCCGCCATGTACGCGTAGATGAGATGCGAGAGCGCGAGCGCCGACAGCGCGATGATCGTGAAGAGGAGGCCGCGCCCGCGATGCATCAGATCGGTCACCGCGGCGAGCGACAGGAACGCGAGGTGGGCGGCCCACAGTTGCGTGTACATCCCCCACCCGCGCCACACGAAGCTGTCGTACTCGAGGCCGAACCTGCCGTCGCTGGAGAGCAGCCCGGCCGCCGCGCCGGCCGCCACGGCTGCCGGCGTGGCGAACCCCATGCGCCGCAGCGACCACGCGACGGTCAGCGGCAGGAGGACGAGCAGGAGCCAGCGCACGACGTTGAAGAGCGTCAGCAGATCAACGAGCCCTAATGTCACGCGATGCAGCGCGACCACCGCCAGATGCGGAAGGTGCTGGTAGTACACGAATGGCGGGAAGCCGAACTCCATCTCCGGGGCCCAGAAGTCGAATGGGTCCTCCCCGTTCGCCAGGGCCTCGTCGGCGCGCTGCACATACGCGAAATGGTTCGCGTCGTCGTTGTTGCTCGGCAGCGCGATCGTGACCTCGGGCAGGAGCGTCACCGCGTTGAACGCCATCGGCACGACGAGCACGACCGCGAGCGCCGCGCGCTGCACGCGCCGCTCGTGGGCGCGCTCGATCGCGATCCACGCCGCGATGCGCTCCCGCATCAGGCCGAGCCCGGCCAGAGCGCGCCGCGCCCAGCGGCGCGCATGCTCTTCGACGCCGAGCGGGTCGCGCTCCAGCGTGCGATCGGAGGTCGCGAGCATGACCGCGCAGGCCGTGGCGCAGCCCATGAGGACGAGGGCGACCGCGATCTGCGCGGGTCGGGTGAAGAGGGTCGTTTCCAGCCAGCGCGGCGCCTGGACGTCGGTCGCGAGGGTGCGCACGAGCGCGAAGTAGAGCGTGAACGCGTAGGCGATGGAGAGAGCGATGTACGGCACCAGCACGCGCCCGCGGGCCGCCGCGAACGGCACGAGCAGCGCGACGGCCGGGAGCAGATAGCGCTCGTGCGCGCGAGTCGGCAGGAAGTAGAAGGCCAGCGTCGCGCAGGCGCCGGCCGCGAGTAGCGTGGCGACATCGCGTCGCCACCAGAGGGGGACGCATGACGCGGCAAGCGCCGCGGCCAAGAGCACGCCACCGATGACGACGTAGCCGCGATCCGGCTCCCAGAAGCCGACCACCACCGACCATAGGTTGAACGCGTAGAGCGACGTGTACGCGTACTCGTCCGCGGCGAACCGAAGCAGAGACCAGAGCTCGAAGGGGCCCTGGCGGAACGGGAGCGCGACAGCGAGCGCGACCGCCGCCGCGACGGGTAGGGCCACCAGCGGCCGCCACGAGCGCGATCGGTAGGCCTCGACCGCGGCGGCGACGACGATGATGATCAGCGCGACGCCCAGCTGGAACTTGAGGACGCTCGCGAGCCCCGCGAGCGCGCCGGCGACCGCCCAGCGACGTGTACCCGCCGCGACGAGCGCCCCAAGGATGACCAGCGTGCCGACCGCGTCGACCTGGCCCCAGTACGTACCGGCGATCACCGCGCCCGGCGCGAAGGACCATAGACTCGCGGCGACCACGGCCCGCGCCGGACCGGCCGAGTGCCACACCACTCTCGCGCAACAGAGCGAGATCGCGACGTCGAACGGGATCGAGATCGACTTGAGCGCGATCCGCAGCGCCTCGCCGTCGAAGAGCGCCGCGATCGGCCACAGCAGGTAGAGCAGCGCGGGCGGGTAATCGATGAAGTAGCCGGGAGCGTAAAAGCGGGCGGGTCCGAGCTGCGCGACGCGCTCACCCCACGCCGCGAAGAGCCGCACATCGCCGCCGTAGCCCTGCGCCGGAAGGAAGATCGCGCGCAGCGCGATGCCGAGTACGACGACGACGCCGATGGCGATCCGGGCGCGGATCGGGCTCGCGGCTTACCTCGTCGGGGTGGCGCTCGGCCGCACGGTGGGTCCGGGGGCCGTCGTCGACGCGGGCGTCGCGCTCGGGGTCGGCGGCACGAGCTTGGGGTCCAGCTGCTGCGCGCGCTGGAACATCTGATTCGCCTCGGCGGTCGCGCCCGTCTGACGGAGCAGGAGCGCGAGGTTGTAGTACGCGCCGGCCGCGTTGGCGTCCGCCTGCACCGCGCGCCGGTAGAGGTCGATCGCCTCGGCGGTCGCGCCGGCGTTCGCGCGGAGGATCGCGAGGTTGAAAAGCGCCGGGCCGAAACGCGCGTCGATCTCAAGCGCGAGGCGGTAATAGGCCTCAGCCGACTGATCGCGCTTCTGCGTCTGCGCGATCTGGCCGAGGTTGAAGAAGGCGAACTTGTTCTTCGCGTCGTGGCTGAGCGCCTCGAAGTACGCCAGCTGTGCCTCGTCGTACTTTCCGGCGGTATGCGCTTTCAGCCCGCGGTTGAGCGCGTCCGAGGATTGATCCGCCTCGCTCTTCGCGCCGCCACCGCAGCCGGTGACGGAGAGCGCGAGCACGCCGACGAGGACGAGACGCGCGACGCTGCCCATACCCCTCCAGAGATGCCCCTCTACCGACGGCATGGTAGCCCGGGTGCGGTATGAGACGGCTCGGCCGCGAGTACTACGACTCGAGGATGAGCGCGCTCAGCGCAGGTCGATGAGCACGCGCGCGCCGCCCGAGAGGCGAACGGAATCCGCGATGAGTCGCAGCTGGATCCGCAGCGTCCCCTTACCCGTCAATTCGATCAGCGCGCTCGGCGCGTACACGGTCCCGAACAGCGACTGGATGGCGCTGCCGCCCGAGAGCGAGATCTTGGTCGAGCAGCCGGCGTCCTGGTGAACGAGGAGCCCGGCCCGATCACCGATGCGCGTGGCCTCGAGCGACACCGCGGCTTCTCCGCTCAGGTCGATCGGACCGCAGGTCGGTTTCTTCTGCGTCGAGAGCGTGTTGTAGAAGAACACGCCGGTGCCACGTACGGTCCCCCCCGAGATCCTCAGGCCGCCGCCGCGCAGGTAGTACGTGCCGGGCATGATCGTGACGTCGGTCTTGTCGCCGCTGATCTCGATGCCACCGTCGTACACACCCGGACGCAGCGTCGCGACGCCCTTGGAGATCTTCATGTTGGTGAATATCTCCATCCCGGTCGTGGACGGCGCGGGAAGACCCAAGTATGGGTCCGCGGTCGGCGTCTGCCCGGTCTGCGGCGCCGGCGTGATCGCGCCGCTGGGCGCCCTCACGCCGCCGCTGACGCGGATGTAGTCGGCCGCCAGCGTCGCGCCGCCGCCGAGCGAGATCGCGTTCGAGCTCGTGGAATTCACCACGACGCCGCCGCAGATCACGGTGAGGCTCGCACCACCATTCAATCCGAGACCGGTCCCGCTGGACGAGAGCGTCACGATCACGTCCGGGCAGGGCGAGCGCACCACCGTGACCATGAACGTCCCGCTCACGGCGTTGCCCTCCGGATCGATGGCCGAGCAGTTGACGGCCGTCGTCCCGATCGGGAAGAGCGAGCCGGACGGCGGCACGCAGGTGACCGTCAGCGACGGGTACACGATGCTGCCCGCGGTCACCGTGTATGTGACGATCGCGCCGTCGGTGCGGAACGTCGTCACGGTCATGTCGGCGGGGAGCGTCATCGTCGGCGGTGGCGCGGCGACGTGGATCGCCACGGCGTGGCTCGTCGTGTTGCCGTGCGCGTCGCTGATGGAGCACGTCGCGATGCTGTCGCCGAACGGGGCGTAGACCGTCACGACCCCTGGTGTGAACGCGGAGCCGGGCGTGAGTCCGGCACCGGAGCACGTCACCAGGAAGATCGCACCGTCCACGACGCTCGACGCGGTCGCCGGGATCGGCACCGGCGTAAGCGTCGCCGTCGCGACGACGCTCACCGATGTCGGCACGGTCAGCGTCGGCGGAGGCACGACGACCGTGAGGGTGAGCGTCTTGGTGGCGGTGTTGCCGGCCACATCGCTCGCGGAACACGTCACGAGGGTCACGCCCGGCGGATACGGCGACGCTGGAGCGCAGTACACCGGCACGACGCCGTCGACGGCGTCGATGGCGCTCACCGCGAGCGTGACCGGCGTCAACGGGCCGGTCGCCGTCACGGTCACGTCGGCCACGGTGAGCACGGGCGGGACGAGGTCGGGGAACGCGGTGTCGTCCACGATGAACGGCCCCGCGGTCACCGCCGCGATCGTCCCGCCGGGACCGGTCGCGTAGTAATCGATGTACCACGTGCCGTTGCTCGGCAGGTTGAACGACGCGGATGCGCCGGTGATGGTCGTGTACGCGGGCTTCGAAGCCTCGGGCGTTCCCGTCAGATAGAAGCGGTAGGAGACCGAGTTGACGCAGGCGATGCTCGTGGAGCTAACGCCGAACGTCGTGCTCGTCGAGTAGATCGTGTCCAGACCGACCGTCGTCGTAGCGCCGCTGATCGATAGATCGACCACCGGCGGGAGCGGCAAGACCGACCCGTCACCCGCGGGCTTGAAGTGCGCGATGAACGGAGCGTTCTCGGTGAACCAAACGGTCCCATCCGCCAGCGCGGCCATCGCGCCCGGCTGCGGTGTTGAGACGGTGATGGACGTCTCGGTGACCGATCCGCCCGCGGGGAACGTCCCGGGATCGATCCGCGCGACCTTGCCGACACTCGACTCGGTGAACCAGACCGCGCCCGCCGGATCCACCGTCACTCCATCGGGCCCACTTGCCGCGGTCGGCGTCGGCAGTTGTGTCGCGACCTTCGTGAGCACGTCGACCTTGCCGACCATCGCGCTGCCGAACTTTGTGAACCACACCGCTCCGCTGCCCGTCGCGATGTTGCGCGGATCTCCTCCGACGCTCACCTCATCGGTGACCACGCCAGTCGTGAGCATGCGACCGATCTTTCCCGAGCCACGCTCGGCGAACCAGATCGCGCCGTCGCCGCCGACGGTGATCCCCCACGGCAGCGTGCCGGGCGTGAGCGGGTAGACGGTGAATGCGCCTGATGGGGTGAGTCGGATGATCGAGTCGGATCCGGATGCGCTGATCCAGAACGCGCCGTCGAGAGGCGCGTAGACGATGTGCGTCGGTCCGCTCCCGGTGGGCAGGTTGATGAATGAGTACGCCCCACCGGGGATCGCGGGATCGATGCGTCCGACGCGCGCGTAGCCTTGACCGTAGCCGCCCACGAACCATACGCGGAGGTCTGGCCCGCCGACGACGCCGAGCGGAACGTCCATGCCACTGCCGTCGAACGCGTCTGGTCCCGGTAGAACGAATTGCAGCATCGAGAGCGAAAGAGGATCGAGGCCCTCGAGATATCCGGTGGTGCCCGCCGTCTCGGTCATCCAGATGCGACCGAAGGCGTACCCGAGCTGCTGCGGGTTACCTGCTGTTCCCTCCTCCAGGAACGTCGTGCACGTCGTGACGCTGGGTGACACGGCGCTTGGTGAAAGGTGCGCAGCAGCGGACGCCGGACGTGCGAGCGTCACGAATGAAAGGAGCAAGGCGCCGGCAAGGGCAAGTGCAACGCGGCGCGATGCGACTACTCGCAAGCTCGAAATCTCTCCCATCCCACTGCGCGCGACCTTCCCGGCATCCACCATGTCCCGGGAGCGCTCGCATCATAAAAGGTCGAGCCGACGCCCGGGGCGCGGGATTCCTCGACTGCCCGCCTGCGAACGGCTTGGCGGTCGATTGCGACCGATCCGTTACGGCCGCGGCGAGGGGGAAGGCGAGGGCGACGGCGTTGGAGTCTGACGCTGCGTCATGCGACGGATCGCGTCGTCCGTGACCTGTCCGTACAGCTGGTCGGCCCGCGCGACGATGCCGTACAGCTCCGGCGCCAGGAGGACCCCGCCGCTGCCCGGAGCCGGCGCGTCGAGACGGGACTCGGTGGTGCGGACGTACACGTCGGCGTCGGACGGTGAGAAACCGTACGACGTCGCGATCGCGCCGAGCGCCGCGCGACGCACGGCACGCAGATCGTCGACGGCCTTGTTGATGATGGCGTTCGCCTCCGTCGTGGGGATCGGCAGCTTCAGTTCATTGGTCTTGCGCAGCTGAGTGACGCCATTCGCGAATCCCCGTGCGAGCGCGTTCTCGGCCGCCTGGCGCTGGGCGTTCAGTGCGGCCGGGTCCGCGGCGAGGCGACGCTCGAAGAGCCAGCCCACGGTGTCCTTCCCCAGGCCTCGCTGCGCGGTGATCGCGCCGACGACGGCTGATGTCGGAGCAAGGCGCTCGACGGCGAGGACCTTGTCGCGATTGATGCTCATGCCCTCGGCCGGCTGGTGCGCCTCGCCGCCCCGCTTAACCAGACCGAGCGGAAGGTTCGTCGAGCTCTGACGCGCGTCCTGGAAGTAGTACACGTCGCTGAGCCGGATCGCGCCGCCGCTGCCGCCATCGTCGAGGTGACCGAAGTACGCCTGACCATCGAGCAGGAGGACCGCGGTGATCCGCTCGGGGGACAGCAGTGGAAGCGCGGTCGCATCGACGTTGGCGGAGAGCAGCAGACCCAGGACCGCCGGTGCGACGATGAAGCGCGCCCACCACGGCGTGCGCGGCATCCGCGGCGCGCGCGGAACGCGCCGCGTTCGCATCATCGCCTCACCCGGTCCTGCGTCATGAACTGGGCGATGGGCGACGCGCCGCTCAGGTCCTCGACGAACAGCACCGTCGTGCGCGGGATGAGCATCCGGGTCTGCGGGCCGTGGAGCTCGCCGCCACGACGAACGAGACGCGTTTGCGCCGGCTTCGTCGGATCGGGGTCCGCCGTCTCTTGGATGTAGTAGGCCTCCTCGATCTTCACGAACGGACCGAAGCGGTCGTAATAGCGGCCGAAGTAGGTCTGTCCGTTCACCAGGAAGACCGCCTGGTATTCGGCGCGGAACGCCGCGGGCACGGTGAAGTCCCACCACTGCACGAACGCGAAGGCGAGCGCGAACGCGACGACCGCGACGAGCGCGTTGCGAAGACGCGGGAGCGCGCGGTTCAGCGCGTCGGGCTCGGGCTCGGCCGAGCGGTGCCCGGCGCGACGGTACCGGGTGCGGGCGTCGCTACCGGTAGCTGGCCGGACTTGAACTTCGTGATCGCGGTGACGACGTCCGAATTGCCGCGCAGGTTCTCGATGAAGAGGACGTCGCGCGCGGGGATGATCATCGGCTCGGTCGGGCCATGCAACTCGTTCCCGCGCTTGATGAGCTGGTTGGGTTGCCCGCTGTCGCCGGTCGATAGATAGAAGACGTCGCTCAGGGTGAAGTAGTCATCGCCCGCGACCTCGAGCCGGCCGAAGAAGACCTGGCCGCCGGTGAGGAAGACCGCCTGATAGCCGTTGTGGTCGATCTGCCTGCCGATCCCGGGCGCGACGAGATCCCCGAGCCCGACGCGCCAGAGGTTCTGGCGCGCGACGATGAGGGCGGCGAGCAACAGGATGATCAGGACGAGCCCGATGAAGACACGCCGCAGCGCGGTCACCGGGATCACGATGTTGCTCTCGCGCACGTCAGCCCCTTCCTCTTTTTCGGCTCGAAGTCTAGCGACCGATCACCACGTAGAACCACGAGTACGTTCCGTTCCCGGCGGTCGTCGTATTCGCCGTGATCACGAACGTGCCCGTGCTGGACGTCACGAACGGCATCGTGTTCGTGTTCGTGAGCAGCGCTGTCGCCGAGTCGTGCGGCTGTAGCGCCACCGTCGGCGCGTTGCCGCGTCTGCGCCGATACGATGTGGACCGGTGCCGACGAGCCCGTCCCGATGTTCAGGGTGCCACTCAGCGTGGTCACGCCCGTCACCGCGAACGTGCCGGCGACGGTGCCGTTGCCGAGCAGCGCCTGCGTCTGACCGGTGTGGCCGATGTTGACCGTCGTCGCGGTCGTGCCGCCGATGTTGATAACGTTGGCGTTGCCGGCATCGATGGTCCACGTGCCGCTCGTCGGTCCGATGAGCGTTCCGGCGACGTCGAGCCCGCTCTGGACCTGCACGCGACCCGAGCCCTTGGGGACGATCTGCAGGCTCACGTTCGCGTCGGTCGAGCTCGAAGCGATCTGGAGGGCAGGGTTGCTAGGCGATGTTGCACCGACGAGCTGGATCTTGTTCGAGCTGCCCACAATGATGTCGCCCGCGACATCGAGACCGCCACCGTTGCCGGTGACACTTACGCGACCGGAGCCCTTTGGCGTCAGGTTCATTCCGACGTTCGCATCCGAGGCGCCAAACGCCTGAAGAACCACGGGATTGCCTCCGGATGCTGCACCGCTGAGGCTGACATAGTTCGCCGATGTCGAGCCGAACTGACCGATGCCCTGCGACGTGAGGTTGCCGGTCGTCGACGACACGACGAGCTTGTTCGGCGTGCCCGGACCGACCACGAACGTCTCGGTCGAGGTGAGCACGCCACCGACGACCGTCGACTGGCCGGTGCGGCCGATGTTGATCGTGGTCGCGGTCGCCGTGCCGAGGTTGATCGCCGAAGCGTTTCCGTTGTCGATGGTGAACGCGCCGCTGTTCGGACCGGCGATCGCGCCGGTCGTCGCGTTGATCGTGAGCCTGTTCGTGTTCACGGTCACGTCGCCGGCGACGCCGAGGGTGCCGGCGACGACCGTGTTCCCGCTCGCGGCGGTGACCGCGAACTTGCTCGTGCTGACCGCGAAGTCACCGCCGACGCCGAGCGTTCCCGCCACCGTCGCGTTGCCGAGCAGCGCCTGGATCTGATCGCTGCGACCGATGTTCACGGTCGTCGCCGTCGTCCCGCCGATGTTGATGGCGGAGGCGTTGCCATTGTCGATCGAGAACGCGCCGGCGTTCGGGCCCGTGATCGCGCCGGTCGTCGCGTTGATGATCAGCTTGTTCGTGTTCACGGTCACGTCGCCGGCGACGCCAAGCGTGCCGCCCACGGTCGTGTTCCCGGCCTCGTCGACCTTGAACTTGCTGACGCTGTTCACCTGCAGGTCGATGAGGCTTCCGGTGTATCCACCGGTGGTGTTGAGCAGGTAGCCGTTACCCGCGGTGCCCAGCAGCACGCTGACCGCGTTGCCGCTGGTCAGCTGCTGTCCGTCGACGCGCAGCACGTTGCCCGCGAGCTGGTTGCTCTGGAAGTTCACCAGGTTCGAGGCCGCGGCGCCGACGCCGATCGCGGAGACGTTGAGGATGTTGCCGGTGAACGACTGCGCGCGGATGTTCACCGCGCCGATCGTGCCGAGCGAATCGGTCGTCCCCGAATACAGCGTGCCGAGCGCGACGTCGATGGCCTTGCCGCTCGTCAGGTTCTTCGCGCTGATGCCGAGGACGGTTCCGGTCGTCGTCGAATCCGCGGTGAGTGCGACGAGGGTCCCGGTGAAGGCGCCGGAGTTGGAGATCGTCACGGCGCCGGCGTATGAGCCCGTCGCGCCGCCGTAGAAGAAGCCGCGGGTCGCGTTCCCGACGTCCTGCGTGTTGCCGGTCGTGAAGGTTGACGTGCCGGTGTTCACGTTGAACGCCTGGCCGCTCGTGAGACCGTTGCCGGTATTGACGCCCACGAGCGTGCCGGTGGACGTCGTGTTGCTCGAGTCGCCCACCGCCACCGTCTTGCCGTTGGAGACGGTCGTGTTCGCGAGCGTCGTGTCGCCCGTGAACGTCTTGTTCCCGTCGACCGACTCATTGATGCTGCCGGTGCGGTGCACGAAGCCCGAGCCGTCGACCGTGATCGTGGACCCGGTCTGGGTCAGCACGAATCCATTGGT
>WNGF01000926.1_pt1 | contig 43448 bp, 46 predicted proteins | sample 5400641 | NCBI WGS metagenome assembly WNGF01 (sample SAMN13153371, study PRJNA577476) | soil metagenome | isolation source: 80 cm soil or saprolite under grassland replicate 2 | place: USA:California | collected 2016-06-15 | reverse complement strand
GCGACTCAACTCCTTTCACTTGGCCGTGAAGGAGCGAGAGTGAGCCGCAAGTCGGACAGCGCCCGGCGATCGCCGGGCGCTGTCACGTTCAGAGCTCTATCGAGGTCCCGGTTATCGGGACAACTCGGTGATAGTCGAGCTTAGACCGCCTTTCAAAACGAAGCCTTGTGCCGCCGTGCCGCGCTGCGCGGCGCGTGGACTTCGTCCTCAGTCGCACCCGGATCCTCCGGATACGAGCGCTCCCTGCGTCTTTGCCACGCACCACCGATCGCGTCCCGACGGCGAAGCGTCACTCTGAAAATGGGCTCTTAGTCCACGAGCTCGAGCCGCGGGTTCGGGCGGAAGCGGCGGCCCACCTTCGCCGACGGGCGGCCGTCGGTCATCACGATGTCGGCCGTGAAGTCGTTCTCGCCGCGGATCAGCGCGGAGCCGACGCCGTAGGAGTCGACCGGTACGCCACGGCGCTCGAATTCGCGGATCCGCTCCGCGTCGAACCCGCCGGAGGCGACGATCTTCACCTGCTCGAACCCGTCGCGGTCGAGCGCCTCCCGTACCTTCCGGACGAGCCGTTCGTTGACGCCGCGCGGGTCGAAGTCGCCCAGCTCGCCCCAGAGCGAGCGGTCGACGAGCTGGCTGGAGGTGTCGAGCCGGACTCCCCAGAGCCGCGGTCCGAGCGCACGAGCGACCTCGAGCGCCGTGCGCACCGAGTCGTTCTCGTAGTCGACGAGCACGGTGATGTTGATGTCGGGATCGGCGTTCTCGGCAAACTTCGTCGCCGCGAGGACGGTGTTGCCGCCGTAGGAGGCGATCAGCGCGTGCGGGACCGTGCCGACTCCGCGGCCGCCCCACCACGAGGCCTGCGCGTCCGAGGTGACGCCGATCTCGGCCCCGACGACTCCGCCTGCGATGTATGCGGCGTAGCCGTCGCCCGTCTGCACGCGGTGGTGGTCGTGGCGGGCCGGCATGAAGATGATGGGCTTGCGGTTCGCGGCCTCGAGCACGCGCACGACGTTGCTGGTGATCAGCGTCCGGCGGGCGAGCACGCCGAGGTAGAGCGTCTCCAGGTGAGCGAAACCGGTGTAGTCGCCCTCGACCGTCAGCACCGGCTCGTAGGGCTCGAGCTCGTCGCCGTCGTAGAGCGCCTGAACGGTGAGGTTGTCCCAGTCGTCGGCGCAGAGCTTGAGGATCGCAATCGCCTCGTCGATCCCGCCCAGGTGTGAGTGCTTCTTCTGGAAGACCTGCATCACGACGCGCGGGTGGCGGCCGTCGCGGGTCAGCACCTCGCGCGTGTGGTTGAAGTACGCGTCGGTGTGGTAGCCCTCCCGCATCTTCTCGACCGGGAGCTCGAAGATCTCGGGCGGAAGCCGTTTAGTGCGCGTCTGTTCCACGCTACGCGTCGGGCTTGGCCGCCGAAATGGTTGCGTTGCCGGAAGGTGATCGCCGCACGAGCTACCTAGGGCTAGGCGGGGTCGGGTGTGCTCCGGCCTCGTGTTCGAGCTCGAGGCATGCGGCCAGCGCGGCCTCGGCCACCTCGAGCTGCTCGGGCGTCGGCTCGGCGGTGGCAAAGCGGTGCTGAAGCTCGTGCCCGGGGCGGGCGAGGATGCGCGAGACGGCGTGGTCCGGGTTGTGCACCATCCAGCCGAAGATCTCGGTGGACGCCGCGACCGCGCCGAGCTGCGCGGTCAGGCGCGCCGGCCCCCGCAGCTGGGCGGGCGCGCGAGAGGCGAGCGCGCCGCCGACGGCGGAGCTCGCAAGCAGCGGCCCGAGCATGTGCGAGCCACAGCGCTCGTGCTCGCGGGCCCGCCGCTCGCCGTGCTCGTAGCTGCCGATCGAGATGTGCTCGGCGCCGTGGTAGGCGGCGAGATCCGAGCTGCGGATTGCGAGCGCCGCCGGGGCAAGCGAAAGGAGGCCGCTGACGAGCTCCCGGGCGAGGGGGCTGAGACGGGTCGACGCCTTGATGGCTCGGACCGCGACCGCGCTTCCGGCCATCGTCGCAAGCACCGCCGGGCGCTGGAACGGAAGCCGGGCGTCGGGCAGGCGCCGGCGGATCTCGGGCATGATCGCGAAGACCTCGGCCAGGCGGGCCGGGCCGCGCAGGAGCGCCGACCGGATTCGGCTCGCCCGCAGCCGCTTGTAGCCGGAGGCGACCTGGAGCCTGCCGCCGGACGTGCGGATCGCGCAGGCCCAGGAGTTGGGGCCGTGCACGAGCACACCGTTGGCGAGGGCCATTCCGCCGAGTCGGATCTTGTCGTCCTGCTCGGGCGACTGCGCCTCGTTCGGGTCGGACCCGACCATCGCGGAGAGCGTAGCGCGGGCAGGAGGGGCCGCGCGCGTCAGGCTTTCGGCACGGCTTCGTCACCCACCTGCGCGCCGTTCCGGAGTAGGCTCAACACGGGGAGGAGGTCACCGGGTCCAGCCCAGGGACATGTCCGTTTCGGACAGGGCGGTGCAGCTCCCCCACCGAACATCCGGCGCTCGTCAGCCGCAAATCGCCCGGGCGAGGTGCCTGAAGCAGCGAACGGCGAGCTCCAGATCGTCCGCCGCAATCCGCTCGTCCGCCGAGTGCACGAGCCGCGCCGCGAGCTGCGCGTCCATCGCCCGCGTCGGGAAGAACCCGTACGCGACCGTACCGAAGGACTCGCGCAACCAGTGGCTGTCGGTGAAGCCGGCCACGCAGATCGGCACGAGCCGAGCTTCGGGCTCGACCTCCGCGACGAAGCTCTCGATCGCGTCCCAGAGCGGCGTCCCGAGAGGAGAGCGCGTCCCCCCGCGCCCTTCGATCCACTCGAGGTCGTAGTCGTCCCCGCCCAGCAGCTCGCGCACGACCCCCTCGGCCTCGGCCTGCGTCTGTTCGGGGAGAAGCCGGCAGTCGACGACAACCTCGCAGATCGACGGGACGACGTTGCGCCGCTCCGACGCGGAGATCATCGTCGGCGAGAGCGTCAGCGAGAGCAACGGCTCGAGCAGCTCGGCCGCGACCGGGTCGAGCTCCTTTGCCATCGCCAGCGCCTCGCCCGCGGCCAGCGGCTGTCCCGCGACGGCCTGGACGAGCGCGTCCGTCTCCGGGCCGAGGCGCTGCTCGGGCCGGTAGTCGGCCAGCTTCTCGATCAACCGGGCAGCCTTGACGAGCGCGTTGTCCGCGATTCCCGGCATCGACGCGTGGCCGGCGCGTCCCCGCACGCGCAGCCGGAACGGGGAGCTCATCTTCTCGGCGCTCGAGCAGACGTAGAACGGACGCCCCAACAGCTCGATCCGCTCGCCGGCGCCCTCGTTGACTGCATAGTCGGCGCGAACCGCCTCCGGGTGCTCGCGGCAGAGCCACGGCAGCCCAAAGTCCTCGCCGACCTCCTCGTCGGCGGCGGCGACGAAGGCGAGGTCGCCGGCCGGCCGAAACCCGTCACGCGCGAGCGAAGCGACGGCGACCGCGCTCGCGGCCACCTGGCCCTTCATGTCGAGCGCACCTCGGCCCCAGACCTCTCCGTCGCGCAGCTCGCCGGACCACGGGTCGACCTGCCACTCGGTCGCGTCGGCGACGACGGTGTCCGTGTGCGAGAGCAGCAACAGGCTCGGGCCGCCGCGACCCGGCAAGCGGGCGACGAGGTTCGCGCGCTCCGGCACCTTCGCATAGAGCCCGCTGTCGACCCCGCTCTCGGCGAGGTAACCGCTCAGCAGCTCTGCGGCCGCCGTCTCGTTGCCGGGCGGGTTGACGGTGTCGAGCCGGATCAGCTCCCTCAGGAGATCGACCGCCTCGTCGCGGAGCGAGGCCGCCGCCACTACCGCCGCATGCCGAGGATCCGCAGGAACCCGCGGCGCCCGCGCACCCCGTCGCCCTCACGCCGGTCCTCGTAGAAGGCGACGAAGTCGCGTCGGAACCGTTCGGTCCGCCCCTGGTCGAGCGTTCCGAGGAGGGCCTTGAACGGCGGCACGGCGGAGCTCCACAGCTCCCAGATCTCCTCGCCGGACGAACCCTCGACGATCCACTCGCCGGTGCCGATATCGAGCTCGAACTCCGCGCCCAGCAGCTCCCGCACGGAGGCCTCGTCCTCCCAGCGGTCGGCCTTCACCGTCGGCTCCGGGGCGTAGGGAGCATAGAGGTCGTCGACCGCCTGATTGGCCACCCAGCTCGTCAGTCCGAGGCGCCCGCCGGGCCGGCACACCCGGCCGAGCTCCCTTGCCGCGGCCTCGGGATCACGCGCGAAGATGACCCCAAAACAGGACGAGACGACGTCGAAGCTCCTGTCCTCATACGGGAGGCGCTCCGCGTCGCCGAGGTCGAGGCGGACATCGAGTCCCTCTAGAGCGGCGGCGCGCTCGGCCTTTCGCAGCATGTCCTCCGAGAGATCGAGCCCCGTGACCTCCGCACTCGCGCGAGCCGCGCGCAGCGCGATCCCGCCGGTGCCGGTCGCAACGTCGAGCCAGCGGATGCCCCGCTTGGGCTCGAGCGTGGCGACGAGATCGTCGTGGATCTCGGAGAAGAGCTCCGCGATCCGGCCGTAGTCGGCACCGCTCCAGACCGCGGCCCGGACCGCCTGCTCCTCGTCGAGCAGGGTCAGCCCTCCTCGCTCGAGAGCTTGGTGAGCCGGTTTCGCGCCTGCCAGAGCTCCGGGAAGAAGCGCTGCTTGATCAATCCCCCGAGAAGCTCGACCGGCGTGCCCTGCGTGCCGACCACCTCGTCCCCGATCACCCGCGACACCACGAGGTAGTGGCGCATGCGCCACAACGAGATCCGCTCGTCCCAGGAGATCAGGAGCTCGGCCAGCTGGTACAGGTCCTCGTGCTCGCGGCCGCGGCGGTAGAGCTCGACGACGTTCAGGCCCTGCGCGCGCAGGATGCGAGAAAACTCCTGGCCGAGCGGCGGGGTCACACGGCGGATCTCGCGAAACCCGGGGGAGTCGAACCCGCTGCCGTGCCCGAGCACCTTGCGGATCTCCTGGTACTCCCACGGCGACATCTCTTCGAGCATGTCGAGCAACCGCGTCACGTACACGAGGCAGAGCGTCGCGCGCCTCAGAAGGCGTTCGGCCGCGGCCAGCTCGTTCTCGCCGAGCAGCCGCGTCGCCTCCTCGACCTCGGTCCAGGCTAGCTTCAGCCAGAGCTCCGAAGACTGGTGGACCGTCTGGAAGAGCAGCTCGTCCCGGTGCACCTGCTCGCCGGGAGGTTTCTGGAGGGCCAGCAGCTCGTCCGTGCGCAGGTAGCGCTCGTAGTCGCTCGCCCCCTTGCCCCGCAGGACAGGCCGGCTGTAGTCCTCAGCCTCGCGGCTCGCCACGGCGAGAGCATACTTCGCGGCGTGAGCGACCTCTTTTCGGACGCCGCCCGCGAGCGGATCGACGACGTCGCGCCGCTGGCGTCACGCCTGCGGCCGCGCACCCTGGACGAGTTCGTCGGGCAGGAGGACGTGCTCGGCGAGGGCTCGGCGCTGCGGCTGGCCATCGCCGAGGACCGGGTCGGCTCGATGATTCTCTACGGCCCGCCCGGAAGCGGGAAGACGACGCTCGCACGCATCGTCGCGGAGACCACGGGCGCGGTCTTCGAGGAGCTCTCGGCCGTCTCGGCCTCGGTCGCAGACGTCCGCGCGGTGCTGGCGCGGGCGCGCGAAAGCCTCGGCGCCGCCGGGCGGCGCTCGATCCTCTTCCTCGACGAGATCCATCGCTTCAACAAGGCGCAGCAGGACGCGCTGCTGCCGGCCGTCGAGGGGGGCCTCGTGACGCTGATCGGGGCGACCACCGAGAACCCCTACTTCGAGGTCAACTCCGCGCTGCTCTCACGCTGCCAGATCTACGAGCTCCAGCCGCTCTCCGACGACGAGCTCGCGCTGATCGTCCGGCGCGGCGCGAGCGCGCTCGAGGCGCAGGTGCCGGACGAGCTCGTCGGGCTGATCGCGCGACGCGCCGGCGGCGATGCGCGCAACGCGCTCAACATCCTCGAGCTGGCCTCGCAAACGGCACAGGCGGAGGGTTCGGCGCTTTCGGCGGAACACGTCGAGGACGCCGCGCGCAAGCGGCCGCTGGTCTACGACAAGGGCGGCGACGCGCACTACGACTTCATCTCGGCCTTCATCAAGTCGATGCGCGGCTCCGACCCGGACGCCGCCGTCTACTACCTGGCCGCGATGCTCGAGGGCGGCGAGGATCCCCGCTACGTCGCGCGCCGGATGATCGTGCTGGCCTCGGAGGACATCGGGAACGCCGACCCGCGCGCGCTGCTCGTTGCGGTCGCCGCGGCGCAGGCGGTCGAGCACGTCGGCCTGCCCGAAGCGCGGCTCAACCTGGCCCAGGCGGCGATCTACCTCGCCAGAGCGCCGAAGTCGAACGCGTCCTACGTCGCGCTCAGGGAGGCCGCGGCCGACGTCCGCGAACACGGGCACCTCAGGCCACCGGACGCGCTGCGCGACGCCCACTACCCGGGCGCGCGCAAGCTCGGGCGCGGTACAGGGTACGTCTATCCCCACGACGAACCCCGCGGGTTTGAGGTCGACCACCTCCCGGAAGAGTTGCAGGGCACGACGTACTACAGGCCGACGGGGTCAGGAGAAGAGGAGGCAGAGAATGGCAATTGAGCGACGCGCCGATGCGACCTGGGAAGGTGACCTGCGCAGCGGGACGGGAAGGTTCGATCTCGCGAGCGGTGCGATCAGCGGGCAGGAGGTGACCTTCGCGTCCCGCTTCGAGGAATCCGGGGGGAAGACGAGCCCCGAGGAGCTGATCGCGGCAGCGCACGCGACGTGCTTCTCGATGGCGCTCGCGAGCGCCCTCGCGCAGCAGGGCAATCCGCCGACGCGCCTGGAGACGACCGCCGTCTGCTCCCTCGACCAGGCCGACGGCGGCTTCCGGATCACATCGATGAACCTGACTGTCCGCGGGGAGGTGGAGGGGATCGACGATCGCGGCTTCCGCGCCGCGGCCGAGCAGGCGGGGGACGGCTGCCCGGTCTCGCAGGCCCTCGCCGGGAACCTCGAGATCTCGCTCGACGCGTCGCTCCAGTCCGGCTGAGGCCCGCGCACCCCGCTCCTCGGTGGGGCCGGTCCCCTAGTCGGAGCCGCGCTCGATCCGCTTCGCCGCCATCTCGCCGAAGCCACCGCCCATGCGGCGGTACGCGGCCGCCGCGCGCTCGACCTCGTACTCGGCCCGGCGGAACTCGAACTCGCCCCCGTCCGTCCGCACCCCCCAGGCGGCGCGGCGGTTGCCGTCGAGCGGCATGCCGACGCTCCCCGGATTCAGCAACGAGGTTGCTGCGGGGCCGGGCCGCCGGAACTGCTGGTGGCTGTGACCGAAGACGATCGTCCGGTCGCGCACGCCGGCGAGCATCCGCGCCTCGTCCTCCTCGGGCTCGGGCGCAAAGCTCTCGACGTCGGAGAGCGGCGAGCCGTGGACGTAGAGCACGCCGTCCAGCTCCGCCTCCGCCGGGAGTGAATACAGCCAGTCGATCTCCTCTTCCGGTAGCCCGCCGAGGAACAGCTCGTAGACCTCCATCACCTCGGGCCGGTCCGCCGGCGGCTCCCGCAGCCAGCGCTCGCCGTTCCCCCGGATCCAGGTGGCCTCGCGAAGTTGCCGAAGCCGCTCGAGCGTTTCGAGCGGCCACGGGCTCGGTGTCCCGTAGTCACCCCCGAGCAGCCACCGGTTCACCCCCTCCGCCTCGGCGTCGGCCAGCACTGCCTCGAGGGCGGGCAGGTTCCCGTGGATGTCGTAGAGAAGACCGAGCACGGATGGGTAGTCTCACGCGCGTGAAGATCGTCTGCCTCGTGAAGCAGGTTCCGCGCGGCGACGCGATCGAGTTCGACGAGGAGACGAAGTCGCTGAAGCGGGAGGGCGTGCCCCTCGAGCTGAACCTCTTCGACGCCTACGCCGTCGCGCACGCCGTCGCGCTTCGGGCGGCACTCGGTGGAGAGGTCATCGCGATGACGATGGGACCGCCCCAGGCGGAAGAGGCGCTGCGACTCACGCTCGCGCTCGGTGCCGACAGCTGCATCCATCTCTCGGACCGCGTCTTCGCCCTCGCCGATACGGTCGGCACCTCGCGGACGCTGAGCATGGCGCTCGAAAAGGAAGGGGCCGATCTCGTGCTCTGCGGGCGCAAGTCGCTCGACTCGGAGACCTCGCAGGTGCCGCCCGAGGTCGCAGCCCGGCTGGGATGGCCGCAGGCGACCAGCGTGACCGCGCTCGAGGCGGACGGCGGCAGTCTCCGCGCCAGACGGCTCGGCGACGAGAGCGGCGAGCTGTACGAGCTGGAGCTGCCGGCCGTCTGCTCGATCGCCGCACCGCCCGAGCAGGGCTGGGCGCTCGACGCGGAACCCGTGCCGGACGCAAGGGGCAGGATCGCGGTCTGGACCGGAGCGGATCTCGTTCCGGACGTCCGCCCGAACGACAGGCGGTTCGGGCAGACCGGCTCTCCGACCCGAGTGCTGGCCGTTCGCGACGTGACGCCGGAGCGGGCCGCTGAGCGGTTCACCGAGCCGGCCCGGGCGGCGGAGCGGGTGCGAGCGCTTCTCGCCGAGCGCGCCCCGGCGCCTTCTGCGTGGGAGAAGCCACCCCGGCTGGGCGAGAAGCCCGGCAAGTCTTACGACTGCTGGTCGGTGGTCGAGCTGGTCGAAGGACGCCCGGCCCGGATCTCGCTCGAGCTGCTGGCCAAGGGCCGCGAGCTGGCGGGCAAGCTCGGCGGTGAGAACGTGGCGCTTCTGCTCGGCGCCGGAGTCGAGGAGGTCGCGCGCGAGCTCGGCCAGGGCGGTGCGGAGGCGGTGGTCGCGGTCGACGACCCACGCCTGCGCGAGTACGAGCCGGATGTCTGGGCGGACGCGCTACGCCAAGTGCTCGAGCGGGAGCGCCCGCACGTCCTCCTGATCCCGGCGACGACCCGCGGGCGCGACTACGGCCCACGCGCGGCCGGCGCCCTCGAGCTCGGCATGACCGGCGACTGTGTCGACCTCGGAATCGACCGCGGCGGCCGTCTGATCCAGTTCAAGCCCGCGTACGGCGGCAACATCGTCTCCGTGATCATGGGCTCGACGACGCCGCAGCTCGCCACGGTCCGGGCGAGGATGTTCGAGCCGCTCGAGCTGCGCGCGGGCGCCCAGGCTCCCGTGCGGTCGCTCGCCCTCGACCCGTTCCGGGGACGCCGGGCGCGGCCGGTCGAGCGAGGCGGGAACGATCGCGCCTTCGAGCTCGACGAGGCCGGCGCCGTGGTTGCGATCGGAGACGTCGGGGACGGCCAGGCCGTCGAGCAGCTCCGTTCACTGGCGACCGCGCTCGGCGCCGCCCTCGGGGGCGACCGCAACGCTTGCGAGGCGGGACTGCTCCCGCGCAGCCGTCAGCTCGGCCTGCTCGGGAGGCCGGTCGCGCCGAGGCTCTACGTCGCGGTCGAGACCGCGGGAGATTTCGAGCACCTGACCGGCTCGGTGAAGGCCGGGGTGATCGTCGCGCTCTCGCGCGATGTCGATTCCCCCCTCCTCAGTGGCGGCGACGTCGCGCTCGTCGGCCAGTGGCGCGAGACGCTGCCGCCGCTGATCGAGGCGCTCGACGTCGCGCTCTGATGCGGCTCAACCTGCACGAATGGGGGGATCCGCGAGCGCCGGCGGTTGTATGCGTGCACGGCGTCTCCGCACACGGCAGGCGTTTCCGGCGGCTGGCGGAAGAGTGGCTCGCCTCGCACCTCCGGGTGCTCGCTCCCGACCTGCGCGGGCACGGCCGGTCGGGCTACGACCCGCCCTGGGGTGTGCGCACGCATCTGGAAGACCTCCTCGAGACGGCGAGCGCGGCCGGCGTCGAGACCGCCGCGTGGGTCGGGCACAGCTTCGGCGGGCGCCTGGTCGTGGAGCTATGCGCTCGTGCTCCCGAACGGGTCGAATCGGTCGCGCTGCTCGATCCGGCGATCCAGATCCTTCCCCACGTGGGCCGCGACTTCGCCGAGGAGGCGGCGAAGGATCGGTCCTTCGCAACAGCGGACGAGGCGATCGAGGCACGGCTGGCGAACGGGGCGCCGACACCACGGGAGCTCCTAGAGGAAGAGGCTCGCGAGCATCTCGTCACCTCGGCGGACGGACGGCTCCGCTGGCGGTACTCGCCCCCTGCCGCCGTCACCGCCTACAGCGAGCTCTGCACTCAGCCGCCTCCGCCTTCGGTCGTTCGCGTGCCCGCCCTGCTCGTGCACGCTTCGCAGTTCGGGCTCGTCCGCGAGGAGCAGCGCGCGGAATACGCGGCGGAGCTCGGGGAACAGCTCGAGCTCGTGGCCGTTCCCGGCGGCCACGACGTGTACTGGGACGCGTACGAGGAGACCGCGGGCGCGGTTGAATCGTTTCTGTTCCGGCACACACGCGTCACCCACGCGTGACGTCCTCGCCGCTAGCCTCGCAGCGGGGGGAGAACATAAGGGGGACCCCCGGGGGTTCAGAGGGCAGGTGTCACGGAAGCGTCACGAAGGTGTCACGGGATGCGTGCGCCGTGAGTGCCGAGCGCAACGGAGTGATCTCCTCCGAGAACGAGCGGGAGGAACCCTTCTCCGACAGCCGTCGCCACTAGTCCCGCGACCCGGGCGCTCGTCGCCGACCGCGCTCGCCTCGGCCACGGCCGTCTCGACGTTGCCCTAGTCCTCGCAGCGTCGCCCGAGCTCCTCGATCCGAGTCTCCAGGCCTGCGTAGGGGATCGCCGAGGGGCCCATGTCGACGCCGCGCCGGCCTGCCCGAGGTCGAGCCCGGCACCGATCACGGCGACCGGCCACCGGCCTAGAGAGGCGGATGGCGAGGGCCGGAATCGAACCGGCGACACCACGGTTTTCAGCCGTGTGCTCTACCAACTGAGCTACCTCGCCGCGCAGCGATGCGGAGCCCAGAGTATCCGACGTACTGGGAGAGAACCGGCGAAGCTCGCCTCCGGCCGCGCAGGATCGATGACCGAAAGGAAGGACGTCCGGGCCGGTGCTACCGCGCCGCGAACGTCCTTTGGAACGGGAGCCTACCCCGCGTCCCGCTTTCGAGCAAGAAGCGAAGTGCCCGCGCCGGCCCGAAACTCCGCAAACTCCGAGAAACCACGGCGCGAAAGCTCCCTGCGAAGCCGCGTCGGCGGCACCCAGATCGGTGTCTCCGCGCCGGAGGAGAAGGAGAAGATCACCCAGCCGCCCGGGGCCGTCACCCGATCGAGCTCGTCGAAGAACGGGATCATGTTCGCAAGCCCGACGAGGTCGAACCAGCCGTTCTCGTAGGGCAGTCGAGCCGCGTCGGCTCGCTCGAAACGGACGCGGCCGACGAGCTCGGGCGGGGTCTTCGAGCCCGCCTCCGCGAGCATCGCCTCGGACAGATCGGCGCCGACCACCTCCGCGGCGGGAAACCGGCGCGCGATCGCAAACGCCGCCGCGCCGGTGCCCGTCCCGAGGTCGAGCGCCCGGCGAGGCTCGCCCTTGACGGCCTCGAGCGCCAGCTCGAACGACGCGAGGTGACCCGGGTCGCGCATGGTGTCCCAGCGCGGCGCGAGCCGGTCGAACTGCCGCTCCAGCAACGGGCGGAAGGCACGCCAGAGCCGAGGCCGCCGGACGACGACGTCGGTCGCGAGCCGCGCAAAGCGACGACCGAGCTCCTCCGAGAACGGTCGGTTCACGGCACGTTCAGGTGGATTCGGACCTCCTGCCCGGCCCCGACCCCGAACATCTCCGCCGCGCTCCCGCCGCTGATCGCGATCGCAACGTTTCTGTACGCGTCCTCGTAGAGAATGATGTCGCCGGGCCCGGCGTCCGCGAACGTGCGCGCGGCGACGGCGTAGTACCGGTCGAGCGCGATCTCCAGCTCCACCCTCACGCCCGGCCGCACGTCGGCCTCCTCGAGATCCTCCCGCTTCATGTTGAGCTGGACGTTCCCGAAGTGATCGACGTACAGGACGGTCGCGCGAATCCGGTTGAGTCCGACCTCGGGCTTGGGCACGTCGATCCGCACGAGCCCCTGCTGGTCGATCGGCGGGCCGAGCTCCTCGAGCGCGACGCCTCGAGCGAGGTGTGCCGCAGCCGGCGAGAAGAGGTCGCGGCCGTGGAAGGTGCGAGACACGGTGTCGAGGGCGTACTCCGGATTTGCGAGCTCGTGGACCGCCGCGATGCCTCCGAGCCCCTCGGCCGCGGGCACGAGGAGCCCGTTGTCCGGGCCGACGAGAAAGCGCCCGTCCCCGGTGCGGAGGACAAGCGCTCGTCGGTGCCCGCCCACGCCGGGATCGACCACGGCGAGGTGCACGCCCTCGGGCATGTACGGCAGCGTGTTGGAGAGGACGAGCGCACCCTGGAGCACGTGCTGAGGCGGGATCCCGTGGGTGATGTCGATGATCTCCACCTCCGGCGCGATCCGCTTGATCACGCCGTGGCAGGTCCCGACGAAGTCGTCCTGGAGCCCGAAGTCGGAGAGGAAGGTGATCAGCACGCGCGAGAGCCTAAACGGCAGCGCGTGCGGCGCGCGCGACGGCGGCGACGAGACCGTCGAGGTCGTGCGTCTTCGCCTCTGCCACAACGCGGATACCGGCGGCGTTGGCGGCGCGCGTGGTCTCCGGGCCGATCGAGACCGCCGGCAGGTCGAGCTCGAGCGCGCCGAAGGCCTCCGCGGCCGAGGTGGACGCGAGCACGACCAGCTCGCCCGTGGGTGCGGGATCGGGCCGGAGCAGGCGTGTGCGGTAGAGGGGCACGAAGTCCGCCCCGAGCGCCTCGGCCAGGTGGCGCCGGGCTCCCTCGGCGCCGGCGAAGAGAACGCGCCCGGGCGGCCGGGGGAACTCCGCGACGAGACCTTCCTGCGTGGAGACGCTCGGCACGAGGGCCGGCTCGATGCCGCGGTCGCGCAGCGCGGCCGCCGTACCCGGGCCGATCGCGGCCACCGGCGGCCGCCTGCCGCGGCCTCGGACGGCCAGCTGGCGGACGGCATTCGGGCTCGTGACGACGACCCAGTCGTATTGCGAGAGCTCGAAGTCAGCGGGGCCGGCGGGCTCGAGCTCGATCAGCGGGCAGCGGACGACCTCGTGCCCGAGTGCCTCGAGGCGTTCGGCGAGCGGCTCCGCCTGCTCCCGCGCCCGCGTCACGATCACCCGCAAGCGGAACCCATCCCAAACCCCCTCCCACCCAGGGGATGCTTCACGCTAGCGGCAGGCGGCGCGCAGGTGTGTGACCGATTCGCGTCGACTTCGTCACGATTCGTCTCGGCCCCTCCCCTTCGTCACGCCTCGGCGAATGCCGACAGCTCCGCGGCGAGCGCGGCCGGATCGTCGCCGCTGCGCCGCTCGAGCCAGCTGCCGTCCTCGGCGGCGACGAGGGCCGTCAGCGTCTCGCCGTCGTGATGCGCCGCGACCGGCGCGAGGCAGCCGCCGCCGATTGCGAACACGCACGCCCGCTCCGCCTCCACCCGGCGGCGAGTCTCCGCGTCGTCCGCCTCCGAGACGAGACCCTCCTCGCCCATCCGCACCTGGAGCGCGAGCGCGCCCTGGCCCGCCTCCGGCAGCAGCTCCTCCGGCGGGAACCGCCGCCCGATCTCGCCGCCGAGACCGAGCCGGTCCAGACCACAAGCCGCCAGCACGACCGCGTCGAGACCCCGCTCCCCCCGCTTGCGCAGGCGCGTGTCGATGTTCCCCCGCAGCGGCTCGACCGCCAGCTCGGGCTCCAGCGAGAGCAACTGCGCCCGCCGCCGCACCGACGCCGTCCCGACCCGCATCCTCGGCCGCAGCTCCGAGGCACCGCACAGCGCATCCCGGGGATCCTCCCGCGGGAGATACGCACCGACCACCAACCCCGCCGTGTCGGAGGAGGTCATGTCCTTCGCCGAATGCACGGCGACGTCCACGCGCCGGTCCAGAAGCGCCTCCTCGAGCTCCTTCACGAACACGCCCCGGGAGCCGATCTCCCCGAACGGCTTCGTCCGGTCGCGGTCGCCGGCGGTCGTGATCGGCACCAGCGCGATCTCCAGCCCCGGCCGTCGAACCAGCTCCGCCGCGCGCTCGGCCTGCGTCAGCGCGAGCCGCGAGCCGCGCGAGCCGACCCGCAGGAGCACCTAGACCGAGACCTCTTCGCGCTCCGCCGCACGCTCGGCCCGCCGCCGGGCCAGCTCGGCGAGCTCCTCGACGTCCCGCTCGAGGCGCGCCAGCTTCGCCGCGATGATCGCCACCCAGGCGAGCACCGCGACGAAGACGACCAGGTACGCGGCCGCGACGTACTTCTCGGAAGCACTCACGACCTGCGCCTCACGCCAGAAGCTCCCGCAGCTCGCGCAGACGAGCGTCGAGCCGTTTCCCGGCCAGCTCGACCCGGTACATCGTCCCCGCCAGCGCGAGCAGCGCCGCCCAGGAGACGCAGAACGCGAGGAACATCGAGGCCGACATCTGCGGCCCGTGGCGCGTGAACACGACCGGATGGATGAAGTCGTTGGCCAGGCGAATCGCGAGCCAGCTGACCGGGATCAGGACGACGCCGAAGAGTGCGTAGACCGCGCACATGTTCGCCCGCGCCGGCCCCGGCTCGACGGAGTAGCGGAGCATGAAGTAGGCCGAATAGAAGAGGAACAAGACGAGGAAGAGCACGAGCTGGTTCGAGCTCCAAGTCCACCAGACCCCCCACGAGATCCGCGCCCAGATCGACCCGGTCACGAGCGTCAGCGCTCCGAAGATCACCCCCTGGTGGATCGCCGCGTAGCTCTCGAGGTCAGCGCCCGGGCTTCGCTTCCAGAGGTGGAGGAACGCCTTCGCCGCTCCCCAGCCGAAGCACGCGTAGGCGGTCAGCGCGATCGGCACGTGGATGTAGAAGATCTTCTGCGAGAGCCCCTGGTCGGCATCCAGCGGCGCGTAGAAGAAGATCAGCGCGAGCGCCGCCGCCAAGAGCACGACCGCGCCGGAGGCAAGCAGCGAGAGCGGGATGTTCCGCAATCGAAGGGTCACTGAAACCACTGCAATGATGGCAGAACGGCGGCGACGCGCCGGCGGTAGACTCGGCGCGTGGCTGATCTCGGCCGAGCCGCGCTGATCGTCGCGTTCGGACTCGCGCTCTACGCTGCGATCGCCGGCGGTATCGCCGCGCACAGAGGCCGGCGGCGCCTGCACGAATCGGCGCGGAACGCGCTCTTGGGAGCCTGGGGCGCGACCGCCGTCGCCGCGCTCGTGCTCGTCCGCGCGCTCCAGGAACGCGACTTCTCCTTCACCTACGTCGCAGAGCACTCGAGCCGCAAGCTTCCGTTCCCGTACTCGCTGACCGCGTTCTGGGGCGGCCAGGAGGGCTCTCTCCTGCTCTGGCTCTTCGTCCTCACCGGTCTCGGCTCGGCGGCGGTCCTCCTCAACCGCGACCTGATCCGCCGGCTCCTGCCCTGGACCGTGCCCGTGCTCGGCGGCACCGCGGCCTTCTTCGCGTTCGTCCTCGCCTTCGTCGCAAGCCCGTTCGCGCGCCAGGTGGCGCCGGTTGACGGCTCCGGGCTCGTGCCGAGCCTCCAGAACCCGTACATGATGATCCACCCGCCCCTCCTCTACCTCGGCTACGTCGGCCTGACGATCCCGTTCGCGTTCGCCGCCGGCGCGCTCCTGTCCGGCCGCACCGACGAGCGCTGGATCGTCGCCACCCGCCGCTGGACGCTGCTCGCCTGGACCGCGCTCGGGATCGGGATCTTGCTCGGCGCCAAATGGGCCTACGAGGAGGTCGGCTGGGGCGGCTACTACGCCTGGGACCCGGTCGAGAACGCCGCGCTGATGCCGTGGCTCGCCTCGACCGCCTTCCTGCACTCGGTGATGGTGCAGGAGAAGAAGAACATGCTCCGCGTCTGGAACGCGATCCTCGTCTCGCTCGCGTTCTGCCTCGCCCTCTTCGGCACCTTCCTCACGCGCAGCGGCGTGCTCAGCTCGATCCACAGCTTCGCGCAGTCCTCGATCGGGCCGTGGTTCCTCGGCTTCATCGCCGTCGCAGCGGCATTCGCCACGAGCCTCATCTTCTGGCGGCTACCCCTGCTACGGACGAAGACGAGGCTCGAGTCGCTTGCCTCACGCGAGGCGGCCTTCCTCTACAACAACCTGCTGCTCGTGGCCTTCACGCTGACGGTGCTCTGGGGGGTCGCCTTCCCGCTTCTCTCGGAGGCCGTGCGCGGCCAGAAGATCACCGTCGGGGCGCCGTACTTCGACTTCTTCCTGCGCGTCCTCGGGCTGCCGCTGCTCCTGCTGATGGGGATCGGGCCGCTGATCGCCTGGCGCCGGAGCTCGCTCAGGGCCCTCGGCGCGAGCCTGCTCTGGCCGGCGGCAGTCGCGCTCGTTACCGGCGGCGTGCTGATCGCGTTCGGCGCCGGCTCGAGCAAGCCGGGACTCATCGCCTACACCTTCTCGACCTTCGTGCTCGCCGCGATCGTGCTCGAGTTCGCCCGCGGCACGCGGGCCCGCAAGGCCCTCGGCGACGCGACCTGGCTGGGCGCCTTCTCGTCGCTCGTCGGGCGCAACCGCCGCCGCTACGGCGGCTACGTCGTCCACGCGGCGATCGTCCTGCTCGCGCTCGGGATCGCAGGCGGCGCCTACGGCGCGACGAGGACGCAACATCTCCGGCCCGGCGAGACGATGGCGATCCGCGGCTACCACCTGACCTACCTCGACACGGTCGCGCGCCGGAAGGCGAACCACGTCGAGGAACGAGCCCGCTTCAGCGTCTCGCGGGGCGGCAACCGGCTCGGGGTCTACGAGGCCGGCATGAACCGCTACCCGGCCGAGCGCCAGGACTCGAAGGAGGTCGCAATCCGGACCGACTGGCTCCGGGCGGAGGACCTGTTCGTGATCGGCGACCAGTTCAACTCGGACGGCTCGGTCGTCCTGAAGGTGCTCGTCAACCCGCTGGTCGACCTCGTCTGGCTCGCGGGCGTCGTGTTCCTGCTCGGCTCGCTGATCGCGATGTGGCCGGATGTGCGCGAGCAGCGCCGCCTCGCCCGCCGCGGCGCGCCGGTACCCGCTATTCCGTGACGACGTACTCGAACGACGCCCAGGCGAGCAGCGCGAAGATCGCGTCGTAGAGCGCGAGGAAGCCGAGGTAGCGCCCGGAGCCGTGGGCGACGCTCGCGCCGACCCCGCCGATCACGATCGGCAGCGCGGGCGGCAACAGGAGCAGCGGGAGGAGCAGCTCGCGCGCACGGCCGGCCGCCGCCATGGCCGCAAAGAGCGTGCCCACCGCACAGATTCCCATGTCGGCAAGAGCCACCCCCGCGATCGTCGACCAGCTCACCGGGGAGAAGAAGAGCCCGAACGCCGGCAACGCGACCACTTCGGCCAGCGCGAGGAACGCGAACATGGTGATCCCCTTCGCGAGCCAGATCGCGCTCCGGTCGCAGGGAGCGAGGACGAGCCCGTCCAGCAGCCCCTGCTCCCGCTCCGCGACGAATGCGCGACCGAGCCCGAGCAGTGCCGTGAAGACGATCGCCACCCAGAGCAGGCCGAGCTCCGCCAGCCGGGAGGAGCCGGACGGAAGCGCGAAGTGGAACACCGCCAGGATCGAGAGGACGAAGAGGAGCATCGCCGGCAGCGTGTCGCGGGCCCGTAGCTCGAGCCGCAGGTCCTTGTGCGCCAGCACGGCCGCATCTGCCAAGTAGCGCCTCACGCCAGCGCGAGCCTCCCGCTCGCGAGCGGAGCCACCCGTTCCGGGTCGTGGGTGGCAACGAGCAGCGTTCGCCTATCGCGCATCCCGGCGAGCTCGCGGTCGAGCAGCGCCGCTCCTTCGGCGTCGAGGCCGGCGAACGGCTCGTCGAGGAGCAGCAGCTCCGGCCTGTGCAGGAGCGCCCGGCAGAGCGCGAGCCGCTGGAGCATCCCGCGAGAGAGCGCGGAGGCCCGCTCGCGCCGCGCCTCCCAGAGCCCGAATCGCTCGAGCAGCATCCCGATCCGCTCGCGGCGCTCGGGGACGCGGTAGAGCCGCCCGTAGAGGTCGAGGTTCTCGAGCGCGGTCAGCTCCCGGTAGACGAGCGGCTCGTGCCCGAGAAAGCCGATCCCGCCCCGCTCCGGCTCGACCTCGAGCGTCCCCGCCGTCGGCAGCGCGAGCCCGGCGCACAGCCGCAGGAGGGTCGTCTTCCCCGACCCGTTCGGCCCTGTGACGACGAGGAACCCGCCGCGCTCGAGCTCGAAGTCGAGCCCGCGCAGCACCCGCTTGAGCCCGAAGCGCTTCTCGAGCGCCTGCGCCCGGATCATGCGAGCGCGTCCGCGAGGACGAAGGCGAAGAACGTGACCGAGATGACCCCGTTCATCGTGAGGAACGCCGTATCGAGCCGGCGCAGGTCACCAGGTCGCACCAGCGAGTGCTCGTACGCCAGCAGCGCCGCGACCGCCGCCACGCCGAGCCAGTAGAGAGCGCCGACCTCGAGTCCGAGCCCGGCGACGGCGAGAAGCGCGACCGTGCCGAGGTGGCAGAGCCGCGCACCCCGGAAGGCCCCGTGCTCGCCGAACCGCACCGCCGCCGACTGGAGCCCCTGGGCCCGGTCGACCTCCAGGTCGAGCAGCGAGTAGAAGAGGTCGAAGCCGGCCACCCACAGAGCGACCGCGCCGCCGAGGGCCCAGGCCTCCCAGGGGATGCTCCCGGTGATCGCCGCCCACGCGCCGACCGGCGCGAGCCCGTCCACCGCGCCGAGCCAGGCGTGGCCGAGCCAGGTCCAGCGCTTCAGGTACGGATAGATCACGAAGCCCGCGACGGGGATCGGCCAGAGCCAGTGCACGAACGGGTCGAGCTGGTACACGGCGACCAGAAAGAGAGCGAGCGAGCCGATGCAGAACACGACCACCTGCGCGGGCGTTAGCAGCCCGACCGGAAGCTCGCGCCCCGCGGTGCGGGGATTGCGCGCATCGAGGCCGGCGTCGATCAGCCGGTTGAGCCCCATCGCCAGCGAGCGGGCGCCGACCATCGCAACGGTGATCCAGAGCAGGTCGTGCGCGCCGGGGACGCCGTCCACGGCGAGAAAGGCGCCCACGTAGGCGAACGGCAGCGCGAAGATCGTGTGCTCGAACTTGACGAGCGAGTAGAACCGCCCGGGATAAGCGATGGCGCTCACAAGCCCACCTTCTCACGGACGGCGTGTCGACCGGTCGTTGCAGACGGCCGAGCCGCTGAGGCATCGCTTGCGATGCCGGCTTGGAGGCCGTGCCGGCTTTGCCGGTACGGCCGTTCGTTCTGCCGCCCGGCCTGACAGAGACGACGCAAGCGTCGCCTCATGTCTGCCGGTGCGCGGTCGGCTCGCCGGCGAGCAATGCGAGCGCGTGGTGAAGCGCAGGGCGCAGCACCGCGAAGCCGTCACGGCAGCCCCCCGGCGAGCCCGGCAGGTTGACGACGAGCGTCCGGCCGCGCACGCCGGCGACCCCACGCGCGAGGAGACCGTGCTCTGTCTTCGCGATCGAATCGGCGCGAATCGCCTCGGCGATCCCAGGCGCGGCGCGCTCGAGCACCTCCGCCGTCGCCTCCGGAGTGACGTCGCGGGGCCCGAGGCCGGTGCCGCCCGTCGTCAGCACGAGCGCCGCCTCCTCCGCGAGCTCGGCGATCGCCTCGGCGATCGCGTCGCGGTCGTCGGGCACGACCCGGCGCTCGACCTCGTAGCCCTCGCCCAGCAGCAGCTCGGCGAGCAGATCGCCGCTCTCGTCCTCCCGGGCCCCCTCCGCGACACCGTCCGAGATCGTGAGCACGGCGGCCTTCATTGCTTGGTCTTCTCCAACAGGCGAACCTCCGCGATCTCCATCCCGGAGTCGAGCGCCTTCGCCATGTCGTAGACGGTCAGCGCCGCGACCGAGGCGGCCACCAGCGCCTCCATTTCGACACCGGTCTGCGCGGTCGTCTCCGCGGCCGCGACGATCTCGACGGTGCCCTCCCCGATCTCGAGCTCGACCTCGACGTGCGTGAGCGGCAGCGGGTGGCAGAGCGGGATCAGCTCGCTCGTTCGCTTGGCCGCCATGATCCCCGCGAGCTTGGCGGCCACGAGCGCGTCACCCTTCGGCAGCTGCGAGAGCCGGGCCGCAGTCTCCGGTGCCATCCGCACCGAAGCCCGCGCGACCGCGCGCCGGCGCGAGAGCGGCTTGCCACCGACGTCGACCATCCGAACGGCGCCCGACTGGTCCACGTGAGAGAGCTCCTTCACAGCCCCGAAAGGTACCGCCGCCCGAGCGCGAGCAGGCCCCGGCGGTGGCGCCACGCCGCCCCGAGCTTGCGCGAGAGGCCCCCGCCGTAGAGCAAGCCCACCATCCCGCGGAACCCGTCGAGGGCGCCCTCGTCGTACGGGAACCAAGGAGCGGCGCCTACCGGCTCTAGCGTCGCGGGATTTACGGGCCGCAGCGCCGCGGCCTCGGTCCGGCGGGCCATGGCGGCGATCTTAGTGTCCCGGGGGAGTACGATCTCGCCCGGACCGATGACGCGCGCCGAACGCATCGAGAAGAACGAGAAGCTCTTCCGAGAGGTCAACGAGCGCGTCGAAGACATCCAGGAGAGCTTCGGGTCCGGGGGCGAGCCGGAGTGGGTCTGCGAGTGCGGCGACGAGACCTGCGCCGAGCGGCTCCAGCTCGGTCTCGAGGAGTACCGTGAGATCCGCGCGCACGAAGACTGGTTCATCGTCAAGCCCGAGCACGTCGTGCACGGGGTCGAACGCGTCGTCAGCGAGCGCGGCGGCTACACCGTCGTCGAGAAGAGCGGCGTCTAGCCCACACGGGCCGAGACGCGATCCAGGTCGGCCAGCTGCGCTTCGATCCACCCGGCGACGTCGTGCTCGCGCACGTGCGAGCGGATCGCCTCCAGCCGCTCGCGTCGCTCGCCGGCCGGCATCGTCAGAGCGCGGTGAATCGCCTCCGCCTGGCCCGCGACGTCGAACGGATTGACGGTCAGCGCCCAGTCGCCGAGCTCCTCGTGGGCACCCGCGTTCTCGGACAGCACGAGTACGCCGTCGCGCTCGTTCAAGAGCGGCGCCTCCTTCGAGATCAGGTTCATGCCGTCGAAGATCGCGTTCACGAACAGGACGTCGAACTGCTTGTACGCGGCCACCGAGCCGAGGAAGTCGTCCTCGATCACGAGCTCGATCGGCGTCCAACCATCCTGCTGGAAGCGATCGTTCACCCGCCGCGCCTCGCGCTGGACCGCGCCGACGTACTCCGAGTACTCCGGGATGTCCGGCCGCGAGGGATCGAGCAGCGCGAGCATGCCGACCCGCCCGTGCATCTCGACGTGCGCGTCGAGATAGAGCTCGAAGGCACGGAAGCCGCGGACGATGTTCTTCGACGGGTCGGTCCGGTCCACACGCAGGACGAGCTTCTCCGGCCGGCGCGAGGCGAGCTCCCGCTCCGCCGCCAGCACCCTCTCGCTTCCCGCGAGCTCGTCGAACTCGGCCGGATCGACCGAGATCGGATGCACGGTCACGAGCGAACGACGGCCGCCCCACGACGCCGTGCTCGCGGCGAAATCGGCGTCGGCGCCCGCGAGGTCGCTCGCCGCGCGCAGGAAGTTCAGCCGCCAGCGGTGCGTGTGGAAGCCGATCACGTCGCTGGCGAGCACACCCTCGTGGACGGCCCTGCGGATCGGGTCGGGGAGGACGTGCCAGTAGTCGGGCTGCGGCCAGGGGATGTGGACGAAGTGCGCGAGCAGCGCGTCGGGAGCCCGCTCCCGCACGAGCTTCGGCGCCAGGTAGAGGTGGTAGTCGTGGAAGAACACGGCCGCGTCCGGCTCGAGCTCGAGCTCCTCGAGCACCGCCTCGGCGAACGACTCGTTCACGCGGACGTATCCCTCGTCCCACGCGTGCTTGAGCGCCACGTCGATCGACGGGGTGTAGGCCAGCTCCCAGAGGTAGTGCTGGAGGAACCACAGCATCGGGTTCGAGACGACGTTGTAGAACCAGTCGTAGGCGGTCTCGTCGTGCGCGACGAGCCGGAGCCGGAACCGTGAGCCGTCGCGCGCGGTCTCCTCGACCGCGCCGCCGCCGGCCTGTTCGACCACGGTCCTGTCCTCGCCGCTCATCGCGCTCGCGATCCACGTGACGTCGTGGTGCGAGACGAGGCTCCGCAGTGCAGTGACGAGCCCGCCCCCGCCGCGCCGCGCCACGCGTTCGCCACCCTCGTCCCGCCCGAAGGTGACCGGCCCGCGGTTCGAGACGACGATCAGCTTCCTGCGCCCGGCCCCCATGCGAGGGACCCTAGCGTCTCGGCCTAGAAGCGCCCCGCCGCGCGCTCGGCCAGTTCTTCGGGACTGATGTCGACCGCGGCTTCCCAGTGCAGACGCTCGAGCCACGTCGCGTCGAAGCGATAGAGAGGCTCGAGGTTCGAGCAGCACAGCAGCCGCGGGTTCAGCGGATACCCGCTTACTTCCGGACGCCCGCCGTAGATCGCCATGTTGAAGCTCTGGAAGCCGAGGTCGTCGTGGAGCCGAAGCGCCGACGAAATGCCCTCGCCGAACTCGGCGACGAGGTCCTTGTCGAGCTCGGTCGGCGATCCGACCCCGAAGGCAAATGCACGCAGCTCGGCGGGGCCGAGCGGCGCAAAGCTCGTGAGCCACTCGACATTCCCCGTGGTGCCGACGTAGCGGTGGCCCTGGCGCTTCTCCTCGTCGACGTGGTCTCGAAATCGCTCGAGCGGCGTGTCGGCGAGAGCGAGCGCTGGAACGTCGTCCGAAACGGGTTGAGGCTCCCCTGGAGATGCAGATGAGGAACATCGGCGCTAGGAAGCGCCACCGCAGGGGTCCGCTCCACCGCAAACAGCTCCTGGACGACTGGGGAGCACGACTGAGCGAGGTGCGCTCTGAGCTGGCCAAGTTCACCGGAAGCGGGACTACCGGTACGCGAGCGAGCCGACGGGAACGAAACAACGATCGTGGACGGAGGTGATCCACCGTTCCATCGCCGGACGGGCGGGGCCCGTCCACTCAACGGTAGTCGCCGCGCCCGCCGCGGCCGCCGCGGCCGCCGCGTTGAGAGTGTGCCCGCGCGACCTTACGTACCTGTGCCGGAGCGGACAATGCGAGCTCGAGAAGCATCTCGCGCAAGGTGTCTCTTCCCTCGATCTCGATCAAGCTCTCCAGAGCCTGCGCCGCCAGATACGGGTCGGGGGCGGTCAAGGCGATGGCGCGCAGGGGTTCAACCGCGGCACGCTCGCGTCGCCGGCCGAGGACCTTGGCGGCGATCATCTGCCGCTCGGCGAGCGGGTGGTCGAGCGCCCACAGGAGCCTCTCGACGTACGTCGCTTGGGCCGGCGCCTCGACTCGTCCGCCGCAGCGCCGACAGCTGCCGCTGGGCGCGTCCGCTTCGGCGTAGCACTGCCAGCAGTAGTAGACCATCGTCCTAGCGAGGTGGACGCTCAGACGGCTCTCGTCGTGGACGAAACGATCCGACCCGCGGCGAGTGACCCTATGAGCTCGTCACCATCGTCCGAGAGCTCGGCGCTGAGCTCTGCGAGGCGCCTCTCACGCAGTGCGAGCTCCTCGAGTCGGGCGGAGACGTGCGCGCGACCGCTGCGCTGCTCGCGGCGCGACCGCTCGACGGCGGCCTCCACCGATGCGACCGCCTCTCGCACGACGAAGGCGAGCTCCCGCTCGTAATCACGGACGCTCGTTTGGATGCGCTCGGCCAGGTCGGAGCGCAGGCGCCCGGCGTGGCGGTCGAGCATCATCCGCAGCCGCTCCTGAGCCTGGTGCAGGACGAGCCGGCGGCCGAGCGCCCCGGGCGCGGAGGCGGCGGCGAGGGAGGCAAGTTGGTCGAGCGGCTCGCGTTCGTCGTGCAGCTTGAACGTGAACTGCGAGGGTCGACGCAATCGCACCTCCGGCGCGCGCAGGCCGGCGCGGGCGCCGAAGACCTCTGCCGCCGCTCGGTCGAGCTCGGTCAGAATTCGATCGACGCGCCGCGCGTAACGCTCGTGGAGCTCGGCCAGCTCGTGCGCGATGCGTTCTTGGAACTCGTGGGCGAGCCGCTCGAAACGCTCGTGGATGGTCCGATCGATCCAGGCCTCGAGTCGCTCGGCGAGCGCACGAGGAGTGATCTTGCCGCTCTCGGCAGCGGCCGTTCGTAGCGCCTCCGCCAGATCCGGCCCCTCGCGGGCGGCGAGCGAGAGCAGCGATTCGTTCACCGTCTCGGCAATCAGGCGACGCGTGGACTGAAAGAGCAGCTCCGCCGCTTCCTCGCGCGTGCGCTCCAGCAGGGCCGATTGCTGCTGAAACTCGCTCAGCTTCCGCTCGAGCTCGACCAGCGGCAGCTCGACCGTGTGCGCCTCGAACCGGATTGCCTGCACGGCCTCGGCGGCAAAGGCGGCCGCGAGCGAGCGGATGGAGCGGGCGAGCACGGCCTTCCGCTCCCGGACAGCGAACTTCTCCAGGTGCCGACGTAGTGCGCCCAGTCCCTCGCCGCTGCGGGCGCTGAGCGGAAACAGCTCCGGTTTGGCCGCGAGCAAGGCGCGCAGACGCTCGCGGACGAACTCGACCGTCTCCTGCCGCTCGCTCGGTGCCAGGTGGTCGAGCTTGTTCAGCGCGAAGAAGATCCGCGGGATCCGCGCGGCCGCTTCCCGGATCAACGCCTCCTCCGCGCCGGACAGCGCCTGGTCGGCGGCGAGGGTGAACAGAGCGGCGTCGACCTGCCCGAGGAATGCGAGCGCCGCCTCGGTGTTGTGTTCGTAGACCGAGCCGATCCCGGGCGTGTCGACGAGTTGGATGCCGAGCGCCAATAGCGGCGCCGGCAGCTCGACCGTCAGCTGCCGCACTCCTCGGCGGTTGCGTGGGTTGCCCACCTCGGTGGCGAACTCGGCGATCTGCTCGAGCGAAACCTCCTGCCTCCCGCCGTCCGCGAAGGAGACGAGCAGCCTCGGCCGGTCCCCGTGCCGCAGGATCGTCACGGCCGCCGTCACCGGCAGCACACCGGTCGGCACGGCGTCGGCGTCCACGAGCGCGTTGACGAGCGTGCTCTTGCCCCGCTTGAACTCTCCGAGCACCACCAGGTTGATCCGCTCCTCGACCAGCCGCCGGCGCCCCTCCTCGAGATCCCAGCGAGCGCTCGCCGGCACGATTCCGTTCACCAGCTCGAGCAGCTCGCCGACCGTCTCGCCCAGCCGCTCCTGGCCGACGTGGTCGGCGGTCATCGGCTTTCTCCTCGTCGAGCAGCGACGTTCGCGGCGATGGCCGGATCCGCACTGGTTGGGGATGTGCGCGTGTCGATAGCGGTGGCCACTGCAGTGCTCCGTTCTGCAGGAGCCATCAGCCGATCGGCGCTTTCCGGCACGAGGGCCGCGGCGGGATCCATCGCCGGGCGGCACGAACCGCCGCTCGACAGGATACCCGGCGGCGAGGAGCGGCAAAACGCGCGGACGTGCCAGACGCCCCGGGCGGATACGAGCTACGCCGCCGTTTTCTCCAGCCGGGTGATGGTCTCGGGTGTCGTTCGCGAGGGGAGCAACACGATGCGAACGCCGTAGTCGCGCAGACCGGCGGCGACCTGGAGCGCTTTGTGCGGCTCCTGCTTCGGCGTCAGTCGGTTGGGGACGTAGATCTGCTCCGGATAGGCGTGTTCTGCGCGCCACCCACGCTCGCACTCGATCACCTTCCCCCAGAGCCGGACCCGTCCGAGAACACGCTCGACCGCCGAGCGGCCGGGATACGGACTGTCGAGATAGGGAGCCAAGGTGTCCGGTTCCCCTGGCGCCGTAGACGCCGCACTCGCATTCGTCGGCTGGGGCACGGTGAATCGGTGTTGCTGCAACCTCCGCCGGGTCGCAGAAGTAGCACCGGCGATGGGGAATGCAGACGGCGTCGAACAATCGCCGCGGCGACCACCGGACGGCGTAGAGCACACTCTCGAGCCAGAGATAGCCGCCATCACCGACGACGATCCATAACCGCCAGCCCACGACGGGTTCGGCGAAGTCCGGCGCGCTCCCGAATGCCGCGGCCGGGAGCCGCCCAGATTCCGTTTCGTCGGGTGGAGCGATCAGCGCCTCACTTCTGCGGCTGGCTCCGGTGCGGCGTCGGGAGCGGTACCGAAGATGCGCCGGTAGGAGTCTTCGCCGTAGCTGGTCGGCAGCGGCTCGCCTTCGAGGAGTCGGAACGTGCGCCGGCCGTCCGGGCGCCGCTCGGCCCGGAGAAAGAGCGCGTGGTCCGCGGCTTCGACGTAGAGGCTATGCGCCAGGTCGAACATGTGCGTGACGAAGAAGACCTTGATCCCCGCCTCCATCAGTGGGCGGACGATTTGCCGCGCGATTTCCGAGCCTTCCCGCTCGTTCGTGGACGCGAACGATTCGTTGCAGAGCACGATGCCGTGCGGCGTGATTGCGTCGGCGATGTCGCTCATCCTGCTCAGCTCCTCATCGAGCTTGCCGCTCTCCATCGTGACGTCTTCTTCGCGCTTGTAGTGAGTGAAGACGCCGTTGCAGACGTTGGCGGTGAACGACTCGGCCGGCACGAACATCCCGCACTGCATCATCAGCTGCGCCAGGCCAACGCCGCGCAGGAACGTGGACTTCCCGCCCTGGTTGGCGCCGGTGATCATCACGAGCACTTTCTCGTCGGCGTTCACGTCGTTCCCGACGGCTCTCGCGTCGAGATGCAAGCTCAGGCAGACGTCGTAGAGACCCTGGGCCGAGAACGCGAGCTGGTCCGGAGCCAGCGGGACGGGAACGGAGGTTGGCTCGCCCTTCTCGGCAAGCTGCTCGTGCAGGTTCAGGCAGCCGACGTAGAAGGCGAGCTCTGTCCGCACCATGCTGAAGAAGCCGAGGATGTGGTCGGTCGATTGTGCGAGCGCGTTGGCGACGACGTTGATCCCCTTGCCGCGGAGCTCCTCGAGAGCCTTGAAGCCGTTCTCGTCGCGATCGGGGATCGTGAAGCTGTAGCTGCGCGGAGTCTTCAGAGAGAGCCGCTCCTTCCAGCTCTGCTCGAGCGGTTTCCGCAGGACGTGGCGGATGCCTTTGTTGCCCTTGCCGAGCTCGGCGCTGATCAGCGCGCCCCGGCGAAACCGGAGCCGCCTGAGGTGGCCTTCAATCGTCTCGAAGTACGCGTCATCGAGTTCCTGCGCGAGCATCGCGAAGAACCGTACGAACCCCTCTGACCGGAACTTCCCCGCATGCTCGTCGCCGATCTGCCGTAGCCTCTTGAGAATGCCGACGAAGAACTCCAGGACGTTGACGGATCCGTTCAAGATCATGTCGGGCGAATCCCGGAAGAAAAATCCGTAGGCCTTCTTCTTCCCCTCGATCGCCTCGACGGCAAGGTCGTAGATCTCTCTGACGATCGCGGGCTGCTCGAGGCAGTCGGCGAGCACTCGCTGGCGGTACACCATCGCGTCGGGATCGGCCAAGCTCAACAGCACAGCTCGCTTTGCCACCTCGAGCAGGAATTTGTCGGCTGTAGCCATCGCGTTGAAGAGCGTGTCGAGCTCGAGGTCCTGCGTCAGGTCCTGCTCGTTTGCCGGCAGCTCTCGTTCGAGGTCGAAGTCCTGATCTCGGTGCATGAGGAAGGCCTTCACGAAGCCACCCGCTGCTTCAGTCGCTCGTACGTGAGGCCGTACTTCTCCGCGATCGCCCAGGCGTAGGCGAGCCCGTCGGCGGGTTTGCGCACGAGCTTGTAGGTTCGCTCTGCCGGGTTCTCGGGGACGATCGTGCTGACGATGCTCACCGTCGACTCGCTGAGCGAGGCCAGCTCGTCGACGAAGGTCACATATACGCCCAGCGGGTCCAGCTCGAGGATTCGTTTCATCACCTCGGTCCCGAGGAAGAGCGAATCGTTCAGCGTGGTGGAGGTGAAGCTTTCGTTCATGACGATCACGCTGTTGCTCGTCGCCTGCTCGAGGATCTCGTGCACGCGGACGAGCTCGTCGTCGAGCTTCCCCCGCAGCGTCTCGATGTCCTCCTCCTTCTCGAAGTGCGTGAACAGGCGGTCGGGCAAGAAGAGCCGCGCGCCCCTGCCAGGGACCAGCAAGCCGAGGCTGGCGAGGTAGTGCAGCTGGCCGAACATCCGCGCGAAGGTCGTCTTGCCGCCGTTGTTTGGGCCGGTGACGACGAAAACCCTCTCCGGCTCCTCGAGGTAGAAGCCGTTGCACACGACCTCTCCGCCCTCAGGCACGAGCTTGTTCGCCAGCGCGAGGTCGAACGCGTCCTCGGCGGAGACCTCCTTCGATCGGGCGGAGACGTGCGGGTAGCAGAACGGCAAGCTCGCTGACTTGAACCGCTCGATGTATTCGAGATAGGCGAGGTAGAACTGCACCTCTCGGTCAAAGGTGCCGATCGTGCTGTCGAGGTAGTCGCGGCGGCGGGCGCAGTACTCGTCGAGCGTCCGGAAGACGTCCGGATACATCCGCGCGACCCCGTCCAGGACGCGGGCTTCGACGTGGTTCATCTCCACCCAGTCGGGGAGCTTGACCCGGTAGTCGTTCACCGCTCCCTGCTTGAACTTCGCGAACGTTTCCTCCACCTCGGCGCTGTAGTCGGCCTCAGCTTCGTACCTGGTGACCCGGACCCGGCTCCCCCTGATGTGGACGCAATACTTCACCTCTGCGAGAGCGTCCTTGAGCTCGCGCGTCTCGGCCGCAAGCGACGTAAAGCCATCAGACGCAACATGTTCCGTCAGGTACTCGCGGAACGCGCGGAAGCCGTGCGATGTCACGTCTAGGGAGGGGAGCTCCTCCGCCAGAGATGTGACGGCAGCGCAGTAGATCTCGACGGCGTCCAGGAACCAGCGTTCCTTTTGGTACTTGTAGTGGAGCTTCTCCGCCCACGCGAGATGCTCGCGCATCTTCTGCATCTTCTGGGCGAACTCTTCGAGGGCCTCGAATACCTCCTTCTTCTCGAGGTCGCGCAGGACCTCGTGGCGATAACGCACCGCCGAGACGTCATGCAGCGGCGCATAGAAGAAGGGCTTGAGGTCGTACTCCTCGCGGCCGGACGTCATCGACTCCAGTACCTGATCGAGGTTCAGGTCCGCGAAGAAGTCGGGCTCTTTCGACCCGTCGACAGCGACGCTGCTCGCCGGCTGGTCGAAGAGGATGCCGTGGAATCGCACGGTAGAAACTCAGCTCCAAGGAGGACGAGTCGGGGCCACGACGGCGGACCAGTCCCCACCGCACCTATCGGAAAGGCGAATCCAGCTCGAGTGATCGCGGCGCGTCATCATCAGCTTCCACCGTTCGGTAGAAGCCATCAGCCGCTGGGGCGGTTCAGGCGGGCTTCATCGCCTTGCGCAGATGCTACCGGGCCGACTCGCCCCGTCGACGGGTGCCAGACTCGTCCCAGACGTTGCCGAGCCACCGCGGCGTCTCGCTCCAGCCGCGTTCGAGGTCGCGCACGATCTCCTCGACAACAGGCGGTAGTAGCAGCGGGTGATCGTGATCGGCGAGGTCGACGAACGTCAGATCAACGGACTCGAGATCGCCGGTCGGCTCGGCCAGGAAGATCAGGTTCAGATCGGCCCTGCCTTCAAGCCATAGGAGGTAACGGTGAGTGATGTTGCTCTTGCAGGGGTGGAGGCGACGGCGGTGATGACCCCGCAGGTGGCGGCGAACGGGTCGCAGGATCTGAACGGGCTGCGCGAGTCGTTCCGGACTTTCCGCCGTGGAATCGCGGGACACCGCCCCTTGCAAGTCTCGCAAGCCTGAAAGAGATCCTCGAAGCAGGGCGGTAGCACCTGGGTCCCTCCTACGCACGGCGAGAGATTCGTGCGGGTGGTCACGCGCGTTTGGGCGCTCAGATCTTGGCGGTGTCCTGGTCCGCCCGGTTCGAGGGACTACACTTGCCGTAGCTTGACCAGCAGGCGATGAGGCCCGCCATGACCCGTGGCTCTCAGCCGCTGATGGCCTCTACCGAGTCCAAGCGTCAAGTCCAAGTCCCTTGGTTGACATTTTCAATTACGACCTCGTCGAGGCGCTGAGACGGCCCGGTTGCCCGCTGTGCCGCGCGCTCTTCCTTGACGAACGGCGGTGGGTTGATTCGTTCTGGCGAGAGGGGAAGCAGGACTCCGGTACACGCAAGCGTTTCTTCGAAGCGGGTGGCTTTTGCCGCCGCCATGCCTGGTTTCTCCACGGCCTAGTGGCCGCCGAAGGGAGTGGGGCGGCAATCGCCGACGTGTACGGATGGCTCGCCGGCTATGACCTCCGCTGGCTCGAAGAGATCAGGCGGAGCCTCGACGATCGGAAGCGCCCTCGAAAGGCTTCGGTATTGAAGCGGCGCCGGCGTTGCCCGGCGTGCGTGGCCGCGGCAGAGGCGAACGAGCGCAAAGTGCATTTCTTCGTCGAGGCCCTCGCCGAGCAGCCGGTGCGCGACGCCTACAGGCGATCCCAGGGCTTGTGCTTCTTGCACCTGGCTGCATCGGTCGAGCACTCACTCGCAACTGAAGGTTCCGAGTTGGCGCGCTTTCTGCTGGACGACTGGCGCGCGCGGCTGACGGAGGTGCGCTCCGAGCTGGCCGAGTACGACCGCAGGCGCGACTACCGCTACGCGGCCGAGCCGAAAGGAAGCGAGCAGCGGGCGTGGACGGAGGTGATCCGCCGCTACGTGGGCGAGGACTTCAGCTAGGCGACGGGCTCAGGCGAACGCCGAGCGATCTCTTGAAGCGGGTTGCGGCGACACCCGGGTCGCATTGTTGCATCGGGAGCTCGAGGAACCCGCGCTAAAGCAAGCTGGCCGTACAGGCACGAGCTCAAGGGGCCGGAGATGACAGCCCGGCTATGTCCGCCCGCGCTGATCGACGGCCGCGTCTTCGCGGCGGCCCAGCCAGGCGGCTGCACCAGTCGCGCTCAGCGGTGGCGCCCGCGGGTCCGACGCGCCTCCCGCTGGCGGAGATATGCCTGCGGAACGGCGGTGATCCCGAAGAAGAGGAGCACCGCCCAGATGATCAGTGCGCTGGGCGCGAGCGCATACCCGATGATCGCCCCCGGCGATGAACATCGCGGCGGCCCACAGGATCGTGCCCGTCTCGCGCTGCGCGTTCGATCGCTCCGACATCAGCGGGGGAACCTCGTGATTCGCGCTCCCCCGCCCGCTGCCGTCGGGCAGGGACGAAGCGAACGACTGGCGCCAAGAGCACTGCCAACACCGACGAGTTCCCCAATCCCAGCAGGACGATCCAGAGCGTGTCGAGTGCGGGCGCGAGCAAGAGTCCGAAGACGGCGATGGTGGCGCTGATCAGGCCGGTCCATACGACCTTCGCTTCCGCTCCGCTTGCCGCACGAGCCGGCCGCTCCTGCCGCCGCTCGAGCTCAGTCGCGCGAGCAGAAGGGCCCGTTCCTGCTCGCCCTCGAGCGGGTCGAAGCCTCTGAGTCTGAACGGTGGCCACGACAAGCATGGCCACCAGGACGATGAGAAGCGTGTCGTGCACGGAACCTCCTTGACGGTCTCGACTGGATAGAGGCCATCAGCCCCGAAGGAGCGGTTCCGCGCGGAGCCTCATCGCGCTGAAGCGTGAGTCTAAACCGCACTGCCGCTCAATTGCACGGCGTCCTCGACGTTCGCTGTGGGTAGTGATCCAGCTTGCCGCCGGATCGAGCCGCAACGCGCCGCCAACGCGATCCTTTCGCGCCGCTCGGTCAGACTAGGCTGGCGGCTGCCAGATGTTGCCGAGCCAGCGTGGGACCGTCGGCCAGCCGTCCGCCGCGTCGCGAGCGATCTGATCGAGCAGCGGAGGCAGGACGCCCTCGGCCGCGGCGGGATCGACGAGTCCGACACGGCGGCGCCCTTCCAGCCGCTCCTTGATGGAGGCGAGGAAGATCAGGTTGAGATCCTGCAGCTTGTAGGGGGCGACAACCTCTGCGACGTACAGCAACCGCTCCGGCTCGACGAGGAGGCCGGTCTCCTCTCGGACTTCGCGAACGAGTCCGTCATGGACGTTTTCCCATCGCTTCAGGCCACCGCCCGGAAGGGCCACGTGTGGCGATCCTCGCCGACGCTCCTCGGTGACGACGAGCCGATCGTCGATGAACATGACTGCGCGGACCTCGACTCTCACCGGCGCTAGTACTCCATGAGAAGCCTTAGCCCGCTCGGATGAGCGCTTGCTCCCCGAAGCGCCGGCGCGCCTCGTCGATCTCCTGCTCGGCGGTGGCCCGGTCGGCCCAGCCCTCGATGGCCGTGACCGTGTCAGGCTCGAGCTCCTTGTAGACGGCGAAGAAGTGGGCGATCTCGTCGCGCATCCGGGCCGAGAGATCGTCCAGCTCGTTGACCTCGCGCCACTCGGGATCGTGGAGGGGAACGCATAGCACCTTGTCGTCGATCCCGGCCTCGTCGCGCATCTGGAAGAGTCCGATCGGCCGCACGTCGATCCGGCACCCGGGAAAGGTCGGCTCGCTGACCAGGACGAGTGCGTCCAGGTGGCGGCCCTCCTCCTGGAGCGTCTCTTCGATGAACCCGTAGTCGGCGGGATAGACGACCGACGAGAAGAGGTGGCGGTCGAGCTTCATCACGCCCCGCTCCTCGTCGTACTCGTACTTGTTCCGGCTTCCCTTCGGAATCTCGACAAAGCAGGTGAGCTGCACGGCGAGCGGCTCCGCCACGCCACTACCTCCGTTTCCGCTGGTAGAGGCCATTAGCCGAGACGGCGGTTCGGCGGGCCCCATCGCCGGCGCCAGTATATGGCTCGTCTGGGTCCGCGAGCTTGCGCGCGTAATCCCACCCAGAGAACCAGCCGAGCGCTTCGATCCACGCCGCGCGCTCGAGCGGACCGGCCGGCGCTCCGCCCACCGTCTGCGAGCCGACAAACACTTTCAGTCTGTCGGCGAGGGCTTCGAGCTCGGGCCGGAGTCCCGGTTGTGGCTCGGCGCCTGCGAGGATGTGTTGGCGACAGACGAGTCCGCTCCCGCCGTGGCAAAGCGGGCAGGCCCGAGGCTCCCATTCCGCCCGCGCCTCCTCGACGCGTCTTCGCACGCGGTCGAGACGGTTCACGCGCTCCTGCTTGTTGCGGAAGCTCGGCTCGACCTCACCTCCGAGTTCGGCGTACTCACAGGTGAAGCACGGCCGCTTCGGCTCGAGCGCGCTCCGGGCGTCTTCCCGGAGAAGGGGGATAGAGCGGTTGTGCAACCTCGCCGCTCGACGCGTCAGGTCCTCGCAGAGGATCGCGGTCGCAAACGGAGTCCCGCCGCGGAGCTGACACTCGACCACGCCCAGTCCCCAGGAGTGCCGCGGGCAGAACCCCCAACCCTCGCGGAGGTGCCGGCGGACGTCCGGCGCCATCATCGCTCCGTCCAGGAACCACCAGAGCTGCTTGGCCTTGGCGAGGGTGAACGTCAGTTCCCCGACATCGACCGCCGGTGAGGGGGGTTCGTTCTGTTCTGGCCGCGCCACGCTCGATCCCTCCGACGTAGGAGCCATCAGCCCGCGTGGGCGGAATGCGGCGGGACCCATCGCCGGACGGGCAGCGCCCGTCGGCCTCATGGTAGTCGCCGCCCTCAAGGCGAGCTTCCTGATCCGGCACGGAGCAGAGGAGCACAACTGCGTGTCGGCTTGACAGTCGTTCGACCGCCTCTCTACCCTGCCGCAATCCAGATGAAGCTCTGGAGGGAGCTCTCGGCTCCCGAACGGCCGGTCAGCGGCTGATGGCTTCTACTCGCAGGGAGCGCTGCGCAAAAGGAGCCGCTGACGGATGCCGACACTCAGAGACTGGCAGATTCAGTTCTTCCAGGTGGGGACCGTGCTGCTGCTCTCGCCGCTTGTCACCGGCGCGATCGCGCGTGCGGAGGCGATCGTCCAGATGCGCCGTGGGCCGCGGCTGCTCCAGCCTTATCACGACATCCTGAAGCTCTTCCGGAAGGAGACCGTGCTGCCCGAGGGTGCGGGGCCGGTGTTCCGTGCGGCGCCCTACGTCTCGTTCGCGGCGTACGCCACGGTGCCGCTGCTGATCCCGGTCCTCACGACGTTCCCGCTGCCGCTCGGCTACATGGGCGACATCCTCGGCGGCGGCTTCATCCTCGCCCTCGCCAGCTTCGTCGTCTCGCTTGCCGCGATCGACAGTGGAAGCCCCTATGCTCAGCTCGGGTCGAGCCGCCTGCGCAGCTTCGGCGCGCTCGGCGAGCCCACCATCCTCTTCGTCATCTTCACGGTCGCGCTGATCACGCACACCGACCTGCCCTACGCGCTCGTCGCGACGCTGAAGTCGTCCGCGGTCGAGGTCCTGCGCCCGGCGCACCTGCTGGCCGCGGCCGCCTTCTTCATGGTCGTGCTCGCCGAGACCGGACGCATCCCCGTTGAAAGCCACGGCGGCACGCTCGAGTTCGGGATGATCGAGGAGGCCCGCACGCTGGAGCACTCCGGCCCCGGCTTCGCCCTGCTCCGGTGGGGCTCCTCGATGAAGCAGCTGATCCTCTACGTGATCTTCGCGAACGTGCTCGTTGTCCCGTGGGGGCTGGCGGCGGACGCGCGGCTCGATCACATCCTGATCGCGGTCGGCCTGCTGTTGGCGAAGGCGCTCGGAGTCGGCCTGGTGATCGTCGTGATCGAGTCGTCCTTCGCCAAGCTCCGCCTCTACAAGATCCCGGAGTTCACGGTGGCGAGCTTCCTGCTCGCCGTCCTGGCCGTCGTCACCTTCGTCTTCGAGCGCCAGTTCGGCCACGCCGAGCTGACCGTCTTCGGCGCGATCTCCAGCCTCGTCGCCGTGGGCGTGCTCTTGCTCGAGTTCGGGATGCTGCGTTCCCAGGACGTCTGGGAGCAGCTCAGTCTGTACGGCTTCGGCTCCGCGCTGGTCGCGGCGCTCGCGTTCGCCGCGGCCGGTAGCGGACTCGGCAGCAGCCTCTACGCGCTCGGCGCGGTCACGATCGGCTTCAAGGCGCTCGCCGTCCCGCTCGGGATCGGCTTCGTCCTGCGGAGCCTCGAGGTCGAGACGCGGGTGCCGTCAGCGCTCGGAGTGCCGACGATGGTCCTGCTCGGAATCGTCCTCTCGAGCTTCTCGTTCCTTGCACTGGCGCACCTGGACGTGCGCCCTGCGGGCGGGCCGCTACCGCTCTCGGCCTTCGCGGTCGCGGTCGCGGTCGTGCTCGTGGCATTCCTGCTGATGGTCGTGCGCCCGTACGCGCCCTCGCAGGTGCTCGGCTTTCTCGCGCTGGAGAACGGCGCCTCGCTGGCCGGCCTCGTGATCGCGCCTGGCCTCCCGCTGATCCTGGCGTTGCTCCTCCTCTTCGACGTCTTCATCGGGCTGCTCGTCTTCGTCGTGCTCGTCCAATACCTCGGCGTGCAGCGGACGGCCGTGACGACCGACATCCTCGACCGTCTCCGAGGCTGAGGCGTGGACTGGCTGCTGATCGCGCTGCTCGCCGTGCCGCTGGCCCCGGTGCTCATCGCGCTGCTCGGGCCGCCGCAGGCCGCGGAGCGCGCGACCGTTCTGGCAGGAGTGGCCGGGCTCGGGCTCGCGCTCTCCGCGGCGGCCGAGGTTCATCAGGGCGACTCGCTCACAGCGCTCGGCGGCTGGCTGCGCCTCGATTCGCTAGGGGCAGTCTTCCTCCTCGCGACCGGACTGCTCTACGCGACCGCGGCCGTCTACTCGGTCGGCTATCTGCGCGCCGACGAGCGGCGGCGAGACTACGCGCCTTTTGCGCGCCGCTACTTCGCCTACCTGAACCTCTTCGCCTGGACGATGCTGCTCGTGCCCCAGGCGAGCGACTTCGGCATGCTCTGGATCGCCGTCGAGCTGACGACGATCGTCTCGGCCCTGCTCGTCGCGCTCGATCGGACCGACGCGGCGCTCGAGGCGGCGTGGAAGTACGTACTGATCGCCTCCGCCGGCCTCGGGATCGCGCTGATCGGCGTGATCGTGCTCTACGCCGCCGGGACGGTGGCGTTGGGCCACGCGTACCTGCCCCGCTACGGCTCCTACCTCGGTGCGGCGGGCGCGCTTACCCCCGCGCCCGTCAAGGTCGCCTTCTTGCTCGCGGCTATCGGCTTCGGCACCAAAGCCGGGCTCGCGCCGCTCCACACCTGGTTGCCGGATGCACATAGCGAAGCGCCGACCCCGGTGTCGGCGATGCTCTCCGGGGCGCTGCTCGTAAGCGCCTTTTACGCGATCCTCCGCTTCTACCAGGTCGCCGTGGCCGTGGACGGGTCGGCCTTTCCGAGGCGGGTGCTGCTCGTGTTCGGGACGGTGTCGCTCGTCGTCGCGGCGCTGTACGTCCTCAGCCAGCGCAGCTACAAGCGGCTGCTCGCCTACTCATCCGTCGAGCACATGGGGGTCATCGCGCTCGGCATCGGCTTCGGCGTTCGGATCGCGGCGGTCGGGGCGCTCCTGCACGTGATCAACCACGCGGCGGCGAAGGCGCTCGGCTTCTTCGGCGCCGGCTCGATCCTACGGCGGTTCGATACCAAGGAGATCGGCGCCGTCGAGGGGGCGGCTGACGCGCTGCCCTGGAGCGGCCCGATGTTCCTCGCCGCCGCGCTCGCGCTCTCGGGGCTGCCGCTGTCCGGGATCTTCCGTAGCGAGTTCCAGATCGTCATGGGCGGATTCTCGCGCCCCGCCTATGTCTCCGTCGCCCTGCTGATCCTGCTCGTGAACCTCGCCTTCTTCGGCGTCGTCTGGCATCTCGGCCGCATGGTGCTCGCCCCCGCCGCTCCCGGTGCTCCGGCGGGGGAGACCAGCTTCTGGATGGTCGCCGCGATGGTGATGTGTCTCGTGGTCGTCGTGGGGCTCGGCCTCCATCTCCCTTCCAGCCTGGCGCAGCTCCTCCACAACGCCTCGACGCAGCTCTTGAGCCCGGCCCAATGAGACAGGAGCGCCGACAGCTCCGGGAGCACCAGCTACGTGGGTTCCTCGAGGGACGCTTTCGCGCCGTGCACGAGCGGGGGCCGCCGCTGGAGCGGAGGGTCCGCCTGCCGCTGGCGGCGATCGGCCGGGCCGCGGGCGTCCTGGCGGGCGAGGGTGGCCGCTTCGTATCGGCCTTCCTGGCGGAGCGGCCAGAGCGTTCGCTCGTGGTCGCCTTTGCTCTTCGCGGGGAGCTCGTCCTGCTCCGGTCGTCGGTCGGCGCGAAGGGCCAGGCGTACGCCTCCATCGCCATCGATCTCCCGGCGGCACGCTGGGCCGAACGCGAACTGCACGACCTCGAAGGGATAACGCCGCTCGGCCACCCCGACCTCGAGCCGATCCTCCGTCCCGAGGCCGACCGCTTCGGCCGCCGCGTCCGCGGCGCCGACGTCTTCACGATCCCCTACGGCCCGGTTCGCTCCGGCGTCTTCGAGGCGGTTCAGTTCGTCATCGACACAGGCGGCGAGGACATCCTCCGGCTCGACGTGCGCCCCTCCTTCAAGCGCAGGAGCCTGGAGTCGCGTTTCAGCGGCCTCGCGCTCGCCGACGGGGCCCTGCTGGCCGAACGCGTTGCCGGAATCGCCTCGGTCGGGCACGCCGTCGCGTTCGCGCAGGCGGTGGAACGCGCGCTGGGAGTCGAGCCGCCGCGCCGAGCCGCCCTCTGGCGCAGCGTCCTGGCTGAGCTCGAGCGGATCGCCAACCATCTCGACGTCTCGGCTCGACTGGCGGAGGATCCCGCGCTCGCCGTCGGCCACGCGCGCTTCGCGATCCTCAAGGAGGACGTCCTTCGCCTCCAGGCTCGGCTGACCGGGAGCCGCTTCGCAAGGGGCGTCGTTTTCCCGGGGGGCGTGCGGGCAGAGCCGTCGCTCGACCTCGATGAGCTCGTGCATGTGCTCGACGCGCTCGAGCACGATCTCGGGCGCGACCGTCAGCTCCTACTTCGCACGACCTCCTTCACCGACCGGCTGATCGGGAGCGGTTCGCTGGATCGCTCCACCGTCGACGCGTACGGCGGCGTCGGCCCGGTCGCGCGCGCCGTCGGCTTCGCGACCGACGCCCGCTTCGAGCGTCCCTACGCGGCCTACGGGCGGCTTGGGTTCGACGTGGTGACACGGGAGGCGGGCGATGCGATGGCACGGCTGGAGGTTCGCTTGGGTGAGATCGGGCAAAGCCTGCACCTCCTGCGCCAGGCGATCGACAGACTGCGTCGGGAGCAGGGCCCGATCGCCGTCGTCCTGCCCGAGAAGGACGGCGAGGCGTGCGGGTGGAGCGAGGCGCCGCAAGGCGAGCTGCTGTATTGGGTCGAAGTCGCCGCCGGTCGAGTCGAGCGGGTGCGGATCGCGTCGCCGTCGTTTCGCAACTGGCCGCTCTTCGCCGAGAGCTTCCGCGGCGACGTCCTCACCGACTTCGCCTTCATCGAGCACAGCTTCGGCCTGACTCCGGCCGGGGCGGATCGGTAGGCCGCGCATGCTCGAGTGGGTGCTGCGAGGGCTCGGCAAAGGCGTGGTGACCACGCGGTACCCGCGCGGCGAGGAGGCGGCGCCTCCCGGCTTCCGCGGGCGCCTGGAGGTGCTGCGCCGCGATGGGGCCGATGCCGAGCTCGAGCGCGTTTGCCCGACGGCCGCGATCCGCGTCGAGCACGATCGGGTCTCACTCGATCGCGGCCGCTGCATCCTCTGTGGCGCCTGCGTGGAAGCGGATCCGACTCGCTTCGCGTTCGTCGCGGCCTACGAGACGGCGGCCCGAAGACGGTCGGGACTCATGGTCGGAGACAGGCTGCCGGCCCTGGAGGGGGTGCGACAGGCGCTCGGCGAGCGCACGCGCACGCTCAGACGCTCGATCCACATCCGCCACGTCGACGCCGGCTCCGACGGCGCCGAGGAGTGGGAGCTCGCGGCGCTGACCAACCCGTACTACGACATGCAGCGCCTGGGTCTCTTCTTCACAGCGGCGCCTCGTCACGCCGACATCCTGGTTGTCACCGGCGGTGTCACCGGTTCGATGGCGGCTCCGCTCGGGCGGGCCTACGAGGTGATGCCCGAGCCGAAGGCGGTCGTCGCGGCGGGCACGGACGCCTGCTCGGGCGGATTCGCGGCAGCGGCAGGGGAGGTGCGTGGGGGTGTCGACTCCGTCCTGCCCGTGGATGTCTACGTTCCGGGCTCGCCGCCCAGCCCGATCGCTCCGCTGCACGGGTTCCTGCTGGCGATCGGCGTAATCGCGGAGGCGGCGTGAGGCGCCGCTTGCGGCGCCGGCCTCAGGACGTGCGGGCTTGCCCGCACGTCCGTGTGCGGCGCCGGCCGATCACGCGTGGACCGGAGGAGGCGGCGTGAGCGCGCTCCTCGTCATCGCGCTCGTGCTGCTCGCCGCGGCGATCGCGTTCCCTGCCGTCTCGACGCGGGTGGGCGCGCTGCTCGCACTCGGCGGCTCGATCGCTATCGGGATCGTCGGCTTCGTCGCCGCCGGCCGGTGGGCCGAGCCGGAGCTCGGCCTCGGTTCGTGGGTCGGTTTCGGGGTCGCGAACCTGCATGTCGCCGGCCTCTCGGGCATCTTCCTCGCCCTCACCGGCCTGAGCGGCGCAGCCGTCTCGCTCGCCTACCTCGAGCATCCGCCCCGGAGGCTCGTCGCCGGCCTGCACGGGCTGCTCCTGCTCGCGATGGCCGTCGTGGTCGGCAGCGACCAGGCATTTCTCTTCCTGCTGGCGTGGGAGTCGCTGACACTCACGCTCTACCTGCTTGCCGGGGCCGACCGTAACCGCCCCGGCACGCTGTTCGCCGGCTACTTCACCGGCGCGATGAACAAGCTTGGCGGCGGCGCGCTGCTCGCAGCCTTCGGGCTCCTCTACGCGCAGACCGGCAGCTTCCGCTTCGACGAGTGGGCCAGCGCGGCGCCCTCGCTCGGCGCAGGGACACGGGGAGTCGCCTTCGTGCTCCTGCTGGTCGGATTCGGAACGAAGGTCGGGATGATGCCGTTCCAGGGCTGGCTGCCGGTCGGCCACGCGGCCGCGCCGGGCGCCTCCTCGGCGACGCTGTCCGGGATCGCGATCAATGCCGGCTTCTATGGGTTGTGGCGTCTCGTCTTCGACGTGCTCCACCCGGCGGCGCTCTGGTGGGGCGAGCTGACGATCATCGTCGGGGGATTGACGGCGCTCGTCGGGATCCTCTACGCGGTCGGCCAGGACGACATCAAACGCTTCCTCGGCTTCTCGACGATCGAGCACTCGGGGATCGCGCTGATCGGGTTCGGAGTCGCGCTGATCGGCTCGGGCGCAGGCATGCCCAGGCTGGCGGCGGCCGGATTGCTCGCCGGAACCCTGCACGTGATCGCGCATGCGATCGGGAAGACGCTCGCGTTCCTCGGGGCCGATCGCGTGACGCGCGGCACCGGTACCCGCGACCTGGCGCCGCTCGGCGGGCTCGCCCGTTTCCTTCCCCGCACGGCCGTCGGCTTCGGACTTGCCACGCTCACGCTCGCGGCGTTGCCCCCGTTCGGCGGCTTCGTCAGCGAGTGGCTGACCTTCGAGGCGCTGCTGCAAGGCTTCCGCTTGCAGGACACGGTCGCCCGCCTCGTGATGGCACTCGGCGCAGCGCTCCTGGCGCTGACCGCCGGGCTCGCCCTCCGCGAATTCGCAAAGCTGTTCGGCACGGTGTTCCTCGGTCGGGTGCGCGGCGCGCTGGCCGGGCTCGGGGAACCGCGCGACCTTGGCTCCGGACTCGCCCTGCTGAGCGTCGCGGCACTCGTCCTGGGACCGCTCGCGCCGTGGGAGATCCGGTGGGTCGGGCGCGGGTTGCGCGAGCTGCTCGGCTTCGACCTCGCCGGCAGCACGATCAGCCACCCGCTCGTCCTCGGACCCGTGTACGAGAAGTTCTCGGTGCTGGCGCCGACCTGGCTCGGCGTCGTCCTGCCGGCGTACGCCGTGCTGACGGCGCTGCTGGTCCGCCTGCTCCTGCGACCCCAGCGCCGCGTCGCCCCGGTCTGGGTGAGCGGTACGGCACCGCCGGCGGCGGCCGTGCAGTACACGCCCGCCGCCTATTCGAATCCCGTCCGGGTCGTTCTACGCGGGCTCTACGGCCTCCGCCGCAGCGTCCGCGCCGAGGGCGCCGGGCGCGGGGGAGCGCCGGCGAGCTTCGTCCTCGAGACGCACGTCGTGCCGGCATTCGAGGAATTCCTCTACCGGCCCGTAAGCCGCGGCGCCCTCTGGGCCTCCGCCCAGGTCCGACGCCTGCAGTCGGGGAAGCTGAGTGCCTACCTTCTCTACATGCTCATCGTCCTTATCGTCGTCCTGGCGCTGATCCCAGCGCTTCGCTCCTGATGTTCCAGCGCATCCTCCTCGCATGGGACGGCTCGGAGCCGGCCCTGCGCGCTCTCGATCTCGCGGTCGACCTCGCGCGGCGGTACGACGCGGAGGTTGTCGCCGCATCAGTGGCCCACTCCCCCGCGCACGCCGAGACCGAGGACGACCGGGTCGAGTCCGTCGACGCCGCCCGCCGCTACCTTCGGGAGAGCCTGGAGAAGGTGCGGGACCGGGCCGACCGCGTCGGGGTCCCCCTCGAGCAGGCGCTGATCGAAGGCGACCACCCCGCCGAGGATCTGCTCAGGTACGCCCACGAGCACGGCTTCGACCTCGTCGTTGCCGGGCATCACCGCGGCGGCCGGGCGAGTCGCTTCCTGTTCCGCGATCTGGCGGAGACGCTCGTCGCGGCGGCGGCCATCCCGGTGCTGATCGTCGGCGAGCGAAATGCCATCTAGGGATGCGTCTCGTCCTTCGCCTGCTCGCGCTCGTTCTTGCCGCCTACGGGCCGCTCGCGCCGCTCGTGGTCTTGTTCGTGCTTGCGATGCCGCCCGTGATCCTGGTCAGCGGCTGGCCGCTCTGGCTGAAGGCCTTGTTGCTTGCGAACGATGTCGGCTTGCTCGTCGGCACCGCCCTCTGGCTCGGCCCCGGGATGCTCGAGGAAGTGCGTCAATTTCTCGAGGAGGAACGACGCTCGTGATCGCGGCGCGCTTCGGCCACCGGGCGCCGGACCCGAGCGAGCGCCTACGAGCCGTTCTCGATCTGCCCGACGATGCCGGCTCATGCGAGGCCCTGCTCGAGGCGGCACGAGATCCCTCGCTCGAGGTGGCCAAGGCGGCGCTCCGACGCCTGGGCGAGCTCGGCGGCCCTCGCGAGGCGGCCATCCTGCGCGAGCGGCTCCTGTCAGTCGACCTCGGGCTCGTGGCCGCCCGCGCGCGCACGCTGCGGCTGCTGGGCGACGATGGAGCGCCGGCCGTCGCCTGCCGCGGGCTCGAAGACCCCGCTCCCTCGACGCGCCTCGCCGCAGCGATCGCCTTGGCAGAGCTCGGGGACGACCGAAGCCGCGGAGCGCTCCATGCGGTGCTCGCCGATCCGATCGCCGGGGTGCGGCGGGCGGCCGTCGAGGCTCTCGGGCGGCTGAGCGCGGACCCAGCGAGCGAAGAGCTCACGGCCAACCTGCTGACGGATCGAGATGCAGAGGTGCGAGCGGCGGCAGTGCGGGCGCTTCTCCGCACCGCCGCCGACCCGGATGGGAGGTTGATCTCGGCGGTCGTCGACCCCGAGCCGCGCGTGCGGCGCGAGCTGGCCAGGGGGTGTGGGCGGTTGAACGAGCAAACGATCCGCATGCTGGCGGGCGACGAGCACGGCGATGTTCGTGCCGAGACGATGTGGGCGCTCGTCGAGAATCCTAGGCCCGAGCTTTTCTCCACCATTGCCCATGCCGTCGGCGATCCGGTCTGGCAGGTGCGGCACGCTGCCAGTCGCGCGCTTGGCGCCTTGGGCGACGAGCGCGCCTTCCCGCCACTCGCTCGCGCCCTCATCGACGCGCATCCCACGGTGCGAGCGGGGGCGCTTCGCGCCCTCGGGGAGATCTTTGCCGAGCGGCTCGTCGACAGACTCGGGACCGAGCTCGAGCGAGCCGACCCGGCACTCCGACGAGCGCTCGCCTACGCCCTTGCGTCGACCGGGGAGGCACGGGCCGCTCCTTGGCTGGCGCAGCTCGAGCACGATCCGGATCCTGATCTACGCATCGCCCTGGTGCATGCGCTCGTGGATCTTCGGGCAAGTGAGGCGGCTCCGACGCTGCGGCGGCTCGCGCGTGACCCGGACGCCGGAGTCAGGCATGCGGCCAAGACCGCGCTCGCAACGGAGAGGGAATGAGCGCGCGCCGGGAACGCTTCTCCGAGACCCACAGGAAAATCTTGGGCTCACGCCTGCAGGGGATCCAGAAGAAGCTCGACGAAGCTCGCGAGCTCGGCTTGCAGAGCGAGACGCTCACGACCCTGTACGCGGAGGTGGAGCAGCTCAAGGGCGAGGTCGAGGCCATCGTCCCCCCGCGGCCGCCTCACCTGCTCCGTACCGCGCTGGTTGAGGCGCTGACGCTGACCTACGAGCTTCGGCCGAGGGCGCTGGGCGCGTACGGCTCGCTGCCGGAGGAGAGCGCCTCCTATCTCGAGGATTGGGCTCTTCGGCTAGGTCAGCTGGCGGGACGGCTGATCGACGAGGTCGAGGGGGAAGAACGTACGGACGGAGGTGACGGCTAATGCCCTTCCAGAGGATCCTGGTTGCAATCGACGGAAGCCCGGGAGGGCAGAAGGCCCTCGAGACGGCGATCGAGCTCGGCGAAAATCGCGGGCGCCTCGCTCAACGCACTGGCGGTCGAAGGGCGGCTACCGCCGTATGCGGCCACGATCGGCGAGGTCGACGAGGTGAAGCGGGAGAAGGACGTGTTCTTCGAGACGCTTGCTCGACTGGCACGGGAGCAAGCGCGGGAGGAAGAGGTCGAGCTCGAAGTCGACGTCCGTCCCGGCATGCG
>WNGF01000925.1_pt1 | contig 43502 bp, 44 predicted proteins | sample 5400641 | NCBI WGS metagenome assembly WNGF01 (sample SAMN13153371, study PRJNA577476) | soil metagenome | isolation source: 80 cm soil or saprolite under grassland replicate 2 | place: USA:California | collected 2016-06-15 | reverse complement strand
CCACGCTGGGCGCACCGAACTGGGCTCGAAGCCGCGCACGGGGTCGCATCGGCGAACCCTGCCACATCCCAGTGACAACACGGGCTTCGACCCCACCGCAGGCCTACCAATCACCATGTGCGGAAGACGAGGCTAGGGGGAGGCTAGGCCAGGTGACCCGAGGAGTGCCGTGAGTCTCGGACGTGTGGCCCGGCCCTGGCAGGGTCCTCTGCCAGCGGTGCCAGCCCCCGGCGGGGTCTCACCAGGACCGGGCCTTCTCCGCCGAGCCGTTTGGTACCCGCCTCGACGAAGCCTCCACGTCACCGGTCGGCACCAGCTCCGGCCGCACGGCGGTCCGTCAGGTTGATGGCGTCCAGGAGCGCGTCCAGGCGTGCCCAAGGCAGGTCGGCCAGCAGGGCGAGGAGTTGCTGGTCGGGTAGGCCGCGGATGTAGGCGATCATCCGGGTCGCATCGACGGCTGCCGTGTGGACGGCGATGCCGTGGTCAACCCGAAAGGCCCAGCCGCGCAGCTCATGGACGGTGTTGCTGATCACCGCCGGCGCCACCAGACCGCGTGCCGCCGCCTGCTCCACGAGAGCGGCGAGCGTGTCGGCGGCGCCGGTGATCTCTGCGGCCAGGCTGCCAGGGCCTGCGACCAGCCCGGCGGTCCCCTTCCAACGCGCGACCGTGCGCCGCAAGACGGGCCTGCCCGCGACGATCCTACGCATCGTTCCTCGTCTGCTCCTTGTTGCGTCTCAAACGGATGGGGTGAGCGGATACTCGGGCGGCTCTGCGCTCAAGCGAGAGCACGCCAAAGCCCCCTTGAACGTTCAGGGCGAGCTGGAGCATACGAGCTGAATGCACTCAGTGAACGTACTGTCAGTTCGGGTCGACCACCGGCTCGGGCTCAGACGGTGAGCAGTCCGATCCGGGCTGCCAGACCCCGCGTTTCCGCTGCATAGGATGGCCGTACCCGCTTGACGAGACCGCGGACCAACTCACGTGCCAACACGTTGTACCGCAGGTCTTCGGGAGCTTCGCGCTCCGCGGCGAGCAGATGCAACAGCACGGCCGGGTCGTCGCGCCGTTGGTCGTAGCAGCGGGCGACCTCGAGCTGGAAGGTCAGTCGCCGCTCGATCGAGGGCGAACGCGAGGGATCGACGCCGTCGGCCAGGCGAAGCGCCTCGCTGGTCTCTCCCGCCTCCATCTCCAAGCTCACGGCATGCAATCGAACGTTCGTCGGCCCGAACACAGTCCAGAAGACGTTGCCTTCACCGGCCCGCCTGGCCGCCGGCCCCGCCTTCTCACGGAGCCAAGCCCGTGCCGACCAGGCGTCGCCGCGACGGACCGTCGCCGCGACCGCCACCAGGTACAGGGCGCCGTACATGGCGAAGAACCTCGCGTCAGCATTGCCCAGGCGCGGCTCCAGCTCCTCAGCCGCTCTGATCGCGACCTCCTCGGCGGCTTGCGCCTCACCCTCCGCCAAGAGCACATGGCCGAGGTTCCACTTGGCCGCCGCGATCCGGAGCGGATCGTCGGCCGCCTCGACGGCCCGGATCGCCCGGTCGGCGGCCAGCAGCGACAGGTCGATCCGGCCGATGCGCTTGCAGAATGTCCGCAGCAGGAAGTACAGGTCGGCGGCTACCCGGAAGGCCTCCCGCCGATCCTTGGCCTGGCCGGTGCCGTCCTGGACGCGGATCGCCTGCTCGATGTCGAGGACCAAGCCCGGAAGCAGCTCGCTGGCTTCGCTGTACCGAGCCGGTGACGACTGCCACACCTTCCAGGCAGCGTCCACCCGCCGCCGAAGCTCGCCGAGGCTCGGAAGTGCCTCCCCCTCAGCCCGGAGCTGGTAGCCGAGCAAGGCACCGTGGATCGCCGTCGTCGTCGGATGGCCATGGCCCTCCGACTCGGAAGGCGGCTCGCCCAACAGCTCCGAGGTTGGGACGCCCAGGACGCGGGCGATCGCGTGCAGCACCGGGATCGTGGGAGTCTTCAGCCCGCGCTCGATCTGCGACAGGTAGTCGACCGTGATCCCGGCCAGCCCGGCAACCACCGTCTGCTTCTTGTGCTGCGCTTCCCGGAAGAACCGCACCCGCTCACCGATAGGGATGTCGGGCGACACGCTTCACCTCCCTCCACTGAGCCACGACCAACGCAACGACCAACTGCACCAAGTGCCTGGGACTGTACCGTTTGCGCTTCCCGGCGTATACGAGCCAAACGGGCCCGCCCGACCAGCGATCAGCGACGGCCTATAGAGTTGAGAAGCTCGGAAGAACTCGGCCGACACCATCGCCGCTTGGAGCGCCACCGTGACGAGTGCGGGACGGCTGGTCCTATGGGACGTCGATCACACTCTCGTCAGCACCGAAGGAGTCGGCCGACAGCTCTACCGCGAAGCGTTCGAGCAGACCACCGGGCAATCCATGCAACGCCAGGCCGACCCCACCGGTCGCACCGAACCTGAAATCTTCCGCGATACCCTTGCCATCCACGGCATCGAACCCACCGACGAACTGTTCGCCAGGTTCGCGGACACCCTGGCCGCCGGCCACCGCGCCAAGCTTCGCCTCCTCCAACAGCGCGGGCACGCCCTACCCGGCGCAATCGAAGCCCTCCGAGCCCTTCAGGCCACTCCCGGAACCATCCAGTCAGTGCTCACCGGCAACATCAAGCCCGTCGCCATCATCAAGCTCGCCGCCTTCGGCCTCGACCGCTACCTCGACTTCGAGGTCGGCGCCTACGGGTCCGACGACCCCGTCCGTGCCAACCTCGTGGCCATCGCAAGGCACCGGGCCAACCGGAAGTATCAGCTCGCCTTCGACGAGCGAACCACCGTCCTCATTGGCGACACCCCGAGCGACATCGCGACCGCCCACCAAGGTGGGGCCTTGATAATCGCGGTTGCATCGGGCCGGAGCGACATGGCACAACTGCGGGCCGCTGGAGCCGAGATGGTCCTGTCAGACCTCACCGACATCGCCAAGGTCGTGGCCGCCGTCCGTCGTTGAACCCGGGTAGATCAGCAACTCGTTATGTCTTGGGATCACGCTCAGGTGACCCCTGTCTGGTGCCTTGTTCTGCAATCCGCTGCAGCAGATCTCGATACCTCGATCCGAGATCCGCGTATCGGTAGTTAGCTCGGAATGTCAAACGCCAGTACCGTTAGGATTAGCTCGCGGTTGGCGTCATCCCGATTGCTGAGCACGGCCCGGAATCCGGCCTCGTGATCGTAGGCCATCGCCCGCTTGAAGTTGGGATGAGCCTGAACTACCTCTGGGACCTGCTCGACCACGTGGGAGAAGTTGCGCGTCCGGTTGAATACCGGGATGGCCGTCTTGGTGTCCCTCCAGGTCGTATATCCGAGTAGCTGGTCGATTGCATCCCGGAGCGACTTCGGACCTCTCCACAACTTGCACTCTGCGATGAAGACGTTCTTGCCCTCAACCCGGATGAGGATGTCGGTCTTGCCCTCGTAGTTGAACGTCTCTCCGGTGGCCTGTCCTTCGTAGATCCCATTGAGCTGGACGAGGAAATGCTGCCGGATGCCCTCCTCGTTGGTGTCACGGAAGGCCTTGGGACTGCGCTCCATGACCGTGGTCATGCCCCGCATGATCGACAGGATGTGCTCGTACTCCTTCATCCCGAGGGCGGGCTCCGGCACGAAAGGCGCCGTCTTGGCGACGACTGGTCGCGTCGGGATCTTCCTGCGCACAGCCGGTGTGACATAGGTTCGGCTGGCGTCTGGGCGCTCGCGGAGCGGGAATCCCAGGCTGGCGACGAGGCCGCGGTCATTCAGGAGCTTCTGACGGCGCTTCTCGATGAGCTCCCGCGCAAGACCAGGAAGAGCGGCGTTGAACTGCGCTGCGTCTCTGCTAACCCATCCGAGGTGCTTCTTGACGCTGGCAAAGTCTGAGTCGAACTGGCTCTTGATTCCCGCTGCGTCATGGCCTGTCACGCTGTACGAGAGGATGAGGATCTGGTCGCGAGTGACCTGGCCACGGGGTGGGTTGTAGCTGAAGGTTGATGCGCGGCAGAAGAATAGGTCACGGTCGCCCGTGAATGGGACGTAATACTTGACTTCAGTCCCCGGAATGTAATATGGGCGACTATGATCAGTAATGAAGCGCATCGGGTCACGGCTGACATCGACCTGGGTCTCTTGCTGGTCAACCGTAATCTCGTCCTCGCGGAGTTCCGGCACGTCGAGCCGGTACTTCGCGTGGATGTAACCGAGGAGGTCGTCAGCAGGAGTGTTGAGCAAGCCATTCGGGTCGATCCCGGCGACCTCATCGCTGACTCCTTGCTGATGACGCCCGATCACTAGCCCGAGATCATACTTCGCAAACAGAAGTTCATTGTCTGGCACGCCACCATCTCCCCTGAAGCCATACGAGCACAAGCGCGGCAACTCAACCGGGGAAGCGCCGGCCATGCTAGCACAGCCGACCAATACCCGAATCATTTGCTGATTGCGCCGGTGTTACTACTGTAAACAAGGGTGATCCGGCTCCCTATTCATGGTGAATAGGAGCGACGCGATCAGTCCTCACCGAGGAAGCGACCGAGGAGGACTCGCACGACCTCCTCTGTCCGCTCGCGAAACTCGGCAGCGTGGGCGGCCACGTCAACGGCGAGGGTCTGGATCACCTCGGGCAGCTCTTGGGCGAAGTCCATCCGGTCGTCGTCGGTGGCGGGGATCAGGTCGTAAGCGACCTTGTCATCGACTGCGGGCAGGAGGGCGAAGCGGCGGACCTGGCGGAGGGTGGCGCGGGCTTCGGCCTGCTTGCGTCGGGTACGTCCGGAGAGCAGCGTCCCGAGGACATGGTCCTCCCGGAGTAGAGCCATAGCGCCGTGCGGATGGGGGCGTTCCGCACCGCTGGCATCGGCCTCCTGCCAGGTGATCTGCTCGACGCGGTATAGCGCCTCGCCGACCTGGGCCTGGTCGCCAACACGAAGGTGCTCCAGCAGCGTCCAGGCGGCCAACTCGACGGCGTCGCGGAAGCGCTCGCGGTCCTGGCGGCGCAGCTCGGCCTGCCGGACGAGGTCGAGGACGGCGAGCGTCACTCGCGCGGGGTCGGGCATCGGGCGGCGCCTCCTGTTGACGACACGCTACGGGCGGGAGTGGAGGACTATCGTACGTTGGCCACGCTGGAGGAACATGCCCGCGCCGCTTGCTCTACCTGGCGGGTGCCGCCCGCCTGGCGATGACGTAGCTGTCGATGTCCTCGGGCCGCCAGCCTTTGTGAACGGTCTGGCGGCGGCGCGCCCTCTTGGGTCCGATGAGCTCGACCGCCGCCGGCGGGAACCGGGGGTCGCTGGCTTCGAGCTGGCGGACCCGCTCGACCGTCACGCCGAGTTGGTCGCTGATCAGGCTGTACCCGAGGAACTGTCGCGGCGGCTCGGCGTCATCGGGCTGCCTTCCACGCCGGTAGGCGACGATGGCCTCCTCGCGCCAGCCTCGGCGGACCAGGCGCCGCTCGTGGATCTCTACGGCGTGCGGGGGGAACCGTGGATCCTCGTTCCGGAGCTGGGCGACGCGCGTGTCGCTCAGCCGCAGCAGCTCCTCGGCCATGCCGATGGTGACGTAGGGCTCGGCCTCAGCAGCCATCGGCCAGCCTCCTCCACGGGTTGCACTTTGCCAACTTGCAGGATAACGGGGGCAAGGCGGCGGGAGCCGGCTTCGGCGCCGGCTCCCGACTGGTAGGCCGCCGGAGCGGCGGGTTGCTACTCCTCCACCGCGATCGAGCCGTCGGCGGACTGCTCCAGCTCGCGCTGCTCGATCTCGCGCGGCTCGTAGCCGAGCTTGCGGAGCATCTGGTAGTGCTCGGCGACGAGCGGGTGCCCGAAGCTGGGCCACTCGCCGCTCAGCCACTCGTCGGCGATGGTGAATGCGACCGCGACGACGGCGCGGTCCAGCTCGCGGTCGCCCTTGGCCGCGTAGTCAAGGACGGGCGAGACCGCGCCGGACTCGGCCTCCGTGTCGGCGCTGGCGTCGATGCCGAGCAGGTCGCAGGCCGGGGTGTCGTCGTAGCCGGGCATCACCGTGGTGTGCAGGAACGCCCAGGAGACGTAGCGCTGGACCAAGGCGCGGCTGAGCTTGCCCTGCAGCGCGACCTTCATCGCCTCCCAGCGGGCGGTCGCGGCCTCATCGAGCGCCGCCATCCGCTCGCGCGCCGCCGCCTCTCGCTCCGCCTGCTCGGCCCGCTCGACGGCGGTCAGCTCGTCCTCCTCGTCGCCGGGCTCGGGCTCCCGAGCGGCGGCGTCCGCGTCCGGCTGGGTCGGCGTGCCCTCCGGACGCTCCGTGTCCGGGGACTTCGCGGGTTCCTGGCCGCCCTCGCCCGCCCCGGTGCTCGGGGACGGCGCGGGTCCATGGCGCGTCGGGTCCAGGCAGACCCACTCGACCGTGGCGTCCGCAGCGACGTGTGCCGCGTGGCAGGGCTGGCCCAGGTGCGCCTCAGGCGAGTCGAGGCCGGCGGCGATGGCGCCGTCGCCGAGCCGGACGCCGCCGCCGGTCCAGTCGTCTGGCGCGATGGTGACCCCGCCGGCGCGCAGGTCGGCCAGGACGCGGTCGCGCTTCTGCTCGCGCTCCTGCTCGCTGAGCTGCTGGCGGATGGCCGCCGCGAGGTCGCCGCCGTCGCGACGGACCTTGAGCGCCTTGCGCAGGCGGTCGGGCCAGCGGACGAGCTTGGCCAGCTCGGCGCCGTCGTCCACGCCGATCTTGCCCTGGTCGATCAGCTCGAAGGCGTCCCTGGGGAGCTTGCCGATCGCCGCGTACTTGGAGACGCCCGGCTGTGACATGCCGAGCCGGGTGGCCAGCGTGCCCTGCGTCCAGCGCCGCTTACCGTTGCCGTCCTTGCGGCTGAGCAGATAGGTGATCGCGCCTGCAAGCTCCGAGGGCTTGAGGTTCTTGCGGTGGACGTTCTCCACCATCTGCGCCTCGATGCGCTGGTCGACCTCGTCGACCTGCCTGACGATCGCCGGAACGGTGGACAGTCCGGCCATCTTCGCGGCGGCGCAGCGGCGGTTGCCCATGATCGGGACGTAGCGGCCGTCCCCGGTCGAGCGGATGGTCACCGGCTGGAGGATGCCCTGCTGCTCGATCGAGGCGGCAAGCTCCTTCAGCTCGCCGAGGTCGCGGCGGACGTTGGCGGGGTCGAGGTCGATCAGGTCGAGGCTGATCTCCTGAACCTCGATGGTCGTGGTGGTCGCTTCGGTCATGGTGGTGCTCTCCTCCGGGCTTTCTGCCCGGTGTCTGGCGGGCATGCTGCCCGCGGTTCCTGCGTCGGTCGGACTGCCCTGGATGGGCGGTGCTCGTGCCCTGCGCGGGCCCATTGCCTGCCTCCTACGTCTCGGTGCGGATCATGCGGTCGGTGGACTCGGCGGTGGTGATGCGCGCGGCGACGTGGAACCGCCAGCGCTCGCGGCGGTTGCGGTAGACGGCCAGGTACAGCTCGTCGTTGGCCAGGTCCATCCGCCGCAGCTCCTCGGTGGTGTTGTCGGCCCACCAGACCAGCACGGGCTCGTCGCGCAGCCGGAGCATCCCGGCCCAGGTCTGGGTCAGCGGGCTCGCCGAGACCATCGCGGACGCGCAAGCGTTGGTCGCCAGCGTCGAGGTGACGTCCCTGGGCTCGGCCGCGCCGAACACCACGACGTAGCCGTAGGCCGGGATGACGTGATCCTGATCGGTGCCGCTGCGGTTGTGCGGGTTGCGGTAGCTCAGCCGCGCGACCATCTGGTGCGAGCTTCCGTTGCCCTCGAACGTGATCGAGTCGGCGTGGCGGAGGATCTCGATGTCCTTTGCGGTGATGCCCATCTGGCCCTGCCCCTCTCCGGGCTTGCTGCCCGGCTGCTCGTGGCTCCCCTGACCACGGACCGGCGTGGGTCGGTCATTCACGATGAATACTTCGCCGCCTACTCCTCCACCTCCTTGACCCAGTACCGGACGCCCGCCAGGACGGTCTCGAACCTCTCGCCGCTGGAGATGAGGTTCAGATCTTCCGCGAGGAACGCGAGCTGGTTTGCGACCTGGCGCGGGCACGACGAGTCGTCCTCGTGGCCCAGCTCCTCGCAGTCGTGGTCCGGAGGGTCCGCCCACGAGTCGACGTTATCCGCGTGGTCCTCCAGCTCGCGGATCAGCCATCGCTTGGCGTCGCCGTGGTCCTGGAACCGCGCGGAGTCGTCGAGGTCGGCACCGTCGTAACCAGCCTCCCAGCGCCCGTGCTCGTCGCAGTCGTGATCCATCACAGGCTCGTGGCAGTCATCGCAGTGCACGAGGTAGCAACCTTCCGAAATGTCGAGGATCGGCTGGACGCCGTTGCCCTCGGAGTCCTTCGCACCCCGGTCCTCAGCACCGTGGAACCTGTCGTGGGTGCAGCCAATGCAGTGGATGGCAGCGTCGTAGGCGTAGGCGACGATGGTCATCTGGCGATCCTTTCCGGGCTGGCTGCCCGTCCCTGGCGAGCTTGCTGCTCGCCCTTGGTCTGGTATTCACTGTGAATAGTTCGAGCTACAGCGCCACGATGTACGAGCACTCGTTGCCCGCGTCGTCGTTGTGCGTGGTCGGGAAGTCGTTATTCGCAAGGTCGAAGCCGCACAGCGGGCACTCGTCCGGGATCTCGTCGCAGGGGTCCCACCAGTCCTCGAGTTGGTACTCGACCAACTCGGCCGCCAGGTCCACGGCCGCCTCGCGGTCGCGCTCCTTCCATGCGCGGTATGTGTGCTCCCACAAGGGCTCCCCTGGGCAGACGCACTCGGACTGATCGATGCGGACGGAGTGCTCCCAGCCCTGCCCGCAGTAGACGGAGTAGAGGCCGGTCACCTTCACGAGGATCGGGTCGTACTCATCCCGCCGGTAGGAGTAGCGGCGGACCTCGCGCCAGTCGAAGCGTTGCCGCTTCTCGTTCCAGACCATCTGCTCCGTGACCTTCACCGGCTTGGAGTAATCCCGCTGGCGCTTGCGGCGAAGACTCACGCGCAACCCCTCGTACGCGCCAGGACCGAGGCTGCCAACAGATCCCTTCTCCGGTTCCTGCCCGATGAAATGCGGAGCAAAGACAACAGCACGCGGCATGCTGACCTCCCTTGGGCTCTCTGCCCGAGCGCCGGGCGGGCATTCTGCCCGCCTGCACGTCAACCTTATCACTTCAAGTTGGCCAAGATCAAGAGCCTATTTCCAGATTCAATTGACGATATCCGCGCAGGTGAAACACGCGAGGCGCGAGGAGAGCGAGACTCTGAACTTGGCACGCGACAGACCCAGAGCCGATCGCGCAGCATCCGAGACGCGCTCGGCAGAGGCCAGCGGGCAGACGACACGCGGAACCCGGCCAGCGGCATCGGGGAAGGCGCGCTGGCGGTGGAGGAGGGGAGTGAGGCCGCCCGCCGGTCGCCGGCGCCCGGGTGGGTGGGCCAGCCGCGCTATGGGATGCGAAGCAAAGCGCAGCACGCCGAAGGCGCGCCCCGTCCCATAGCCGGCTGGCAGTCGGCCCGGTGTTGGCGACGCGGAAAGGGGCGGTGAGCTGGGCGTTTGGGTGCGCCAGGGCCTACCGATCTATAGCTGGTAGCCCGGCCGGTAGACCCATCGGTAGGGGGAGACGTAGCAGGATCGGCGGCTCCTACCCCACCGATAAGCTCACCGAGGCGATCCTGTCGGCCAGCCTGCCCATCAGAGTCAAACTGCCCCCCGCATCCATTGCGGTTTGCGATCCGGGTCGTTTCTCGCCACAGGGCACAGAAGACGAGCGATGGAATTCGCCTCACCGGGTCTGCAGCAGGACGGAGCGAGAAGCGGAGAGCTGCGCTTCGCATGGCAACCGGGCCCTGGAGCGCGCTGTCCACACAAATCCCGTAGAACACCCGATTCCCGTGATTACCGCAGAGAGTGCAAGCTCTGCGCGACGCAGCAACGACGGAAGAGAGGTACCGATGCGCCGCATCTGGCTCGGGCTACTGGCGGTTGTACTCATGGGAAGCAGCCTCGGGGCTGGCATGGCGCTACAGCACGCGCGTGACCAGGCCCAGGTTGACGGGCTCCTGCGTGACTACCGCAAGGTCAGCGCCGAGCGCGGCACAGCCCACCGGGAGGCGCAGGAATCGGCAGTAGCAGCGATGCAGGCAAGCGCACAAGCCGCGAGAGCAAGCAGCGACCTCACTGAAGCACAGGCGAAGGCGAGTAGCGATGCCGCGGCCAAGGTGAAAGCGGCCGACGATGCCGGGTTCATGCGTGGGTTCTGTGAGGTCGCCTCCGTCGTCGGGACGGACAAAGCAACCCTTGGACAGGTCGTGCATTCGATTGATGACAAGCTCTGGTCTGCGTGTATGGACGGCATCGCCGCTGCGCTCAAGGTTGGCGTAGGGGCCGCGCCAGTGCCGGCACCAGTTTGGCAGCCAAGCGTTCCGAGCGCACCGCTCTCGGTCTATGGCGGCATTCTCTGTATTGATGGGTCCATTTCGCATGCCGCCCAGCGGCAAGGCGCGTGCTCCTGGCATGGCGGCATTGCCGGCTAATCCGTAGGAGAAAACCTTGAAACGTCTCGGTATGGCCCTGGCTTTGGTTGTGCTGGTAGTCGGCTCGGCCGGCGCAACGCGCTACTACGACCTACGCCAGACTCCAGCAGCAATCCGCAACGCCTGTCGGCTCGTAAATCGTGCCTACGACGATGCCAACAAACCGGCACAACAGCAGAACGAGAGAAACCCGGTGAGCTCGATCGCGGTCGCCTCACAGTTTTGGACTGCGCGTGATCAAGCGATGCTCGATGATGCCGCTCGGTTCACGGCGGATTATCAGAGGGTACCGCTCAAGTGGCAAAACGTTGCCATCATGATCAACAGTGCCGATGACCAGATGACGAAGAGTCCTGATCAATGGGCCAGTGGAGATCCCCTGATGCTGGCGCAAGCGGCGTGCGTCGGACGCTAGGCCAACCACACCGGAGCCTGCGTCCCGAGCCGTTTACACCGCTCATGAGACGCCACCTGCTCTCCTGATGCTGATCTCTGGTCTGCACTCAAGGACTACAAGCACAACGGCAACAGCTATGCACTTCGATCAAGACAGCTCAGAGCACCTCTGTGAGAACGGCCTGGGCAGGCTCTCGCTCCGTAGAAGGCTGAAGGACGCAGCGACCTCCTTGCTTGTCCTGCTGTCGCTCATCCGGAGACCGGACACGCCGAGTAGATGGGTGTGGAGGTGAACCGCACGGCGGGAGGTTGCGATGCCAACAGCACATCAGTACGACACGGAGAACCACGAGAACGGACAGCAGGTCCGAGCGACCTGCATCTGTGGGTGGAAGGGATCATGGCGTCTCTACAACCGACCAGGCTGGGATGACGTTGTCTTCCGGGACTGGAACGAGCACACGGAGAAGCCATCAACGGAGTAGAAGCGGGACTCGGGGTAGGGTTAAGCAAGGGCTGGGAAGGTGGCAGTGGGGGTTGTGGGGCAGGAGCTGATGGAAGCATCTCGACCTGCCGTCGACCGACCTCACACACAGGAGGTTACCCACTGAGCGAGAAGCTCCGCGACGTCTACGCCAAACTCGATTGGGCCGACAAGCACATCGCCGATCTCCACCGCCGCATCCAGACCTACTTCCACAGCGACCCACCAGCGGTCAGCGGCGAACTTGTATTCGACCTGGATCGAAACAGGTCAGACTGGTCCGCAGTCCGCTTCAAGGTTCTCGATGTGTCCGTACCGCTCACAATCGGGGATGCGGCCGAGAACCTCCGGGGCGCGCTCGACTACCTTGCCGGAGTCCTCGTCCGCGAAGCAGGCAACGACCCCCCCGCGGCCAAGCCCTTCTTTCCCATCCTTGACCGGCCGGCACTCGACAGATCCGGAGCGCCCCAGCCGCCGCAGGTAAAGGGGGGCGTCAGCGATGAGGCATTGAAGATCATTGACGCGGTACAGCCGTACAAGGTCCCGACTCGGCTTGACCACCCGCTCTTGGTCGTCAGGAACCTGGCGAACATCAACAAGCACCGATCGCTGCTCACCGGCACCAAGGAGATCGGCGACGTGGTCTTTACTGCCCATCCCGGTATTCGACTCGCCCGCTACGCCATTACCCTCGGAGAGGTGGGAGACGACTACGCAGCACTCGTCTTCACCCTGATCGGCACGCCAGGCGCAGAGGCAGAGACTGGGAGCGCCTATATCTGGGTCGAACACGCGGAAGGCCGGCAGGTGGCCCCGATCCAGGGTCTCAGGGATGCGTCACGGTTCATTCGTGAGGCAATCCTGGCTCCCATCGAGCGCTCCTGCATCTGACTGTTCTCGTGGTCGCGGTGCGGCCGTGACCTGCGATGCACTCACCGACGGTAAGGTAACGGGAGGGCCGGTAGCTGACGACTGGGGCGTCGTGAGAGCATCCATCCCCCATGATCGACACCGTGGTCGGTACCGCCAGTGCTTCGACGAGCGACCCCACCGCCAACCTGCTCTCCGGGCTGATCGGGGCGATCATCGGGGCGATCCTCGGCGGTGGTCTGACCTTGCTCGGTTCCGTGATCGTCAATCGGATGGAACGCCGGACGCAGGCCAGGCAGCAGCTCTACATAGAACTCGTCCCCGATGCGGTGGAGCGGATACAGGAGGCCAGGCAGTACGGTAGTGCCGACGAGGTGACCTTGAAGTACCTAAGCGCCATCAGGCGGCTTGGAGTCATTGCTGGGAAGCATGAGCGCGAACTTGCCACGCGGGCATTCGTGCGCTGGCGAGACGCCAGTACGGCCGGGGACGAGCAAGACTTCACCCGCATGGGGTCAGCAATGAAGGAGAGCCATGTCGCCCTCGGTGCTCTGATGAGCCACCTTCAGAGGCGCCTCGACTGAGACGGAGGGTCGGATGGGTGATGCCATCATCACCTTCGTTGCTGTCCTCGTCGGTGCTGCCGCGTCACTGGCTGGGTCGGTCGTTGTCAACCGCACGGAGCGCCGGACAGCGATCCGGCAGCAGATCTACATGATTGCGGCTGACCTTGTTCCCAAGATGGATGAAGTGGTGCGGCTAAGAGATCCCTCGACGACACTGGGAAGCAGCTCGACACGATGCAACGGCTGGGGGCTATCGCCGGCAAGGACGAGCGCCAGCTCACCTTCGAGGTCTGGCAGCAGTGGTTGAAGGCGGGAACGCCCATGCCCGTCAAGACCTACCGGACATGAACTCGGGTGGCGTCCAGGTAGCGGTGGAAAAGTAGGACGGGCGTAGGCTCCAAGCAGAGCTACCAACTCAAGCTGAGGAGGACCACGCCCGTGTCCCAAGACTATCTGCTGTTGAGCGTATCCGCGCTCGGATCGACGAGCTGTTCGCCAGCGACCGCGACCTCGACGATGACCTGGAAGACGTCGCCCGACTCGGCGCCTGCCTGCTGCTTCAGGCCGCCCTGGAAGCCGAAGTGACCGCCTTCCTGGGCCGTGAGCGCTACGCCCGCGGCGACCGCGACCGCGACGGCTATCGCAACGGCCATGCCGAGGTGACCGTCAAGACCACCGTCGGGTCCGTCACGCTGGAGCGGCCGAAGGTGCGCGGCACCACCGAGCCGTTCACCTCGCGACTGCTCGGCAAGGGCGTCAGCCGCACCAACGCGCTGGAAGCGCTGGTCATCGCCGGGTTCGTGCGCGGCCTGAGCGTGCGCGACGTGGAGGCCGCCCCGGCCGAGGCGCTGAGCCCGCTCGACCGTCGAGGTGGACGCCCGATGGCCGTCGGCGCGCATCATCGCGGCGATCTCGCGGTAGCCCCACGCAGGCCAGTCGGCCGCGTACTTCGCCGCCAGGGCCTCGGCCGCATCAACCGCCGGCGACGGCCACGGCCCCCTCACCGGCGCGTCGCCGCTTCGGAGCGTGGCCAGGCGGTGGTAGGTGCGCTCCGCAATGCCGGCCAGGCGGCGAACCTCGCGACCGGCAGCTCGGCTGCCGCTCTCAGGGCCTCGAGGTCGGCGAAGGGACCAGGTCGACGCCCTCCGAGCCCTTCTGCCAGATCCGCAGCTGTACGGTCGCCTGGGCCAGCGCGAGCTTCAGCTCCTGGATCTCCGCGCGCTGCCGTCGCTCGACCAGGCTGCCGCGGCTGCCGGCCTTGCCCGGCATGCCGTCTTCCATCGCCGCCTTGCCGGCGTCGACGAACCGGTTGCGCCACCGGTTGATCGACTCTGCCGACACACCGTGACGACGCACCGCCTCCGCGACGGTCATCTCATGGGCCAGGACCGCGAGCACCAGCTGCAGCCGCGTCTCGACCGGCACCGGGTCGTTGCTCCTGCTCAAGATCCAACTCCCTGTCACGGATCAGCCCCGAAACCCTCCCAGAAAGTCTGACGCACACCACGAAGCCGTCGAACACCTCCGTCAACCAGACCCGGTCGCGACACGCATCGGCTACCGCGCACTCCACGAAGCCGGTGTCAACGTCGCCACGGGCTGAACATCCATCGCAAGACAGCATGTCAACCCGGCCTTTCCCGGCCGGTCAAAGGCGATCCAGTAAGGCTGTAGGGAGCACCGATGCTATCGGCCCCCGCGGGTGGCGAGGGCGGCGAGGCGGACGCGGCGGGTGTGGTTGCCGGTGGGGAGCCAGACGGCGGCGGAGGGGTCGGTGGCGGGGCCGTGGGCGGTGGCGACTGGGACGGACGGGGTGGCGATGGCGCGGCGGATCTCAACCTCGCGGGCGGGGCTGGGCAGCCAGAGCAGGGTGGGGGTCCAGATGCCGGAGCCGGCGGCGAGGTCGGCGTAGCCGCGGAGCTTGGCGGCGACCTTGGCGAGGGTCTCGGTGCCGGTGTCCCACTCGAGGAAGAACTCGACGGTGCGGCCGGCCTCGGCCCAGCGGCCGAAGCCGTCGGGGCGGACCAGGCGTCCCCAGCGCTGGGCGCATCGACGCTCAGACCACCAGGCCAGCAGGCTGGCGTCGGGCCGGCGGCGGGCTGCGGCGGCGAGCACGGCGAAGAAGCCGTTAACGCCGACCTGGTGGGCCAGTCGCTGGCTATGCGCGATCGCCAGCGTCTCGGTGCGGCTGTAGCCGAACTCCCCCACCGACTGGCCGCGTTCGGCGGCCAGGACCTGGGCGCCCAGCTCGCCGAGGACGTACTGGTAGGGCGCGGAGCCGGTGAACTTGAAAGGGCGGAAGCGGTCGAGGACGCCCAGCCTGGTGAGCAGCACCAGCCGGTGCGTGGCGGCGACTCGGCTCGGGAAGCACAGGTCGGTGAGCTGCTCGCTGGTCAGCACCCGGTGGTCCCAGACGAGCCGGCATAGCCGCCGGTCCCGCTCGGTCAGCCGGTGGGCGATGTTGGCGAGCCGGGCGGCTCTGTTGGTGGGGCGGACGATGGTGGCGGTCATTGGCGATGCCTCCTGTTAGCGCTGGTGGCAGGTGTTGGCGCGGCGGTCAGGCCGGTGTCGGCGGCCGAGCCGGGGTGTTGGCGGGCGGCGGCCTCGTCGGTACCGACCTGTTGGCGGACGCCGTGGCGGTGACGCTCCTGGTCGGTGCGACCGAACCGCTCCCTGGCCTGGGTGCGCAGGGCGTTGGCGCGGCCGGGGATGACGGCGGGGGCGGGTCGGGTGCGAAGCGTGCAGGCGGGCTGCTCGGCGCCGTCGGCGACCAAGCGGGCGGCGGCCTGGAAGGCGCCGAGGTTGGCCAGATCGTGGGCGGTCAACTCGGGGGCGACGTGCCGCTCCAGGACGGCGGCGTCCTCGGGGGAGACGGCGAAGATGAGCTTGTTGCGGGCGTTGGCGCTGATCGCCTCGCGCAGCTCGCGGGGGAGCTGGCCGAGGTACTGGTGGGCCAGGCACAGCGACAGGCGGTACTTGCGCGCCTCGGCCAGCGCCTCGTCGAAGCGGATCGGCAGGTTCAGGAAGTTGTGCGCCTCGTCCGCATAGGCGCAGGTGTCGTGGCGGGCGAACTCCCCCACCCTGGCGCGGTGGGTGGCGGCCTGCCAGACCTTTGAAAGGACGAAGCTGCCGAGCAGGCGGCTGGTCTCCTCCCCCAGCAGACCCTTGGGGACGCGGGCCAGGAGCACTCCGCGGTCGTCGAGGAGCCGGTCGAGGTCGAAGCTGGAGGCGCCGCCGGCGACGACCCGGTTGACGAACGGTCGCAGGAAGAACGCGCGCAGCTTGTTGAGCACCGGCCCGACCGCCTGCGCGCGGGCCCAGCCGGTGAGCTGCTGGTACCAGCTCCAGAAGCCCTCCAGGCCCGCGTCGGAGGCGACCGCCTCGACGTACGGGCGGCGGAACTCCGCGTCGCCGAGCAGCCGGGGCACGTGCGCCAGGGTCACCTCGCCACGCGGCTGGCGCAGCAGGGTCAGGCAGCAGGCCCGCAGGATGTCGTCGGTTCGAGGCCCCCAGTAGGAGCCGTAGATGCGACTGAAGATCCCGACAACGTGGTCGACGGCCAGGTCGGGGTCCGGTCCGTCGAGCATGTTCAGGATCGGCGGCGCCTGATCCTCGCTGGGGTCCAGCAGCACCAGCCGCTCGCCGACCTCGGCCGGGAGCCGGTCGAGCAGGTCGTTGACCAGGTCGCCGCTGGGGTCGACCACCACCACGCCGCGGCGCTGCGCGACGTCGTCCAGCACCATGCTGGCGATCAGGGTCGTCTTGCCCACTCCGGTCGCGCCGACGACGTGCAAGTGGTGGCGCGCGTCGGCGGCGGTGATCGCGACCGGACGTGGCGGGCCGGCGTCGGCGTCGCCGAGAACCTTCCCGACGCTGCGCAGCCACGGAGCGGGCGCCACGCTTCGGGCGGTGGCGCGGGCCAGCCCCGGCACGGCCGGGTCGGCCGGCAGGTGAGCGAGCATCGCCAGTTCACCGACCGACATCAGGTCCCCACGGCGCAGCCGCCGCTCCGCCAGCACACGAGGGGGCTGACGGAGGCGATGGCGTTCGAGCCGGTTGCGGCCGTCCAAGCCGGCGTACGCGGCAGCGAGGGCGTGGCCTCGGCCGCGGAGCTGGCGCCGGGTCGCGGGTCCCTGCGCCGGGGACGAGACGCCGTAGCGGAGGACGGCATCCCAGCCCTGCCCGGCGGCCTTGGCCAAGATCAGACGGACGTCCGGCGCGATCGTAGGATCGTCACCGCGACGGCTTCCGGACGGCCCAGGGCTCAGAAGGTCCAGCAGCCTGCCAGCACGGGTCGTGCTCTGCCCGGAACGAAGTGCCCGCGCGGCGCCGCGGGCGCGGGCCAGCCGGCGGGCGCCGACCGGGCGGGCCAGCACCTGGACACAGGCGCTCTCCCCGTCCCGCAGGCTCCCCACCGAGCCGAAGACGGCCCGCAGCGGGTCGGCCTGCTGGTCGAGGTTGAGCGGGAACCACTCTGGTTGCGCCAGCCGCAGCTCCCCACCCGCGGCCGAGCCCGTCAGCGGCAGCGGCGGTTGTGGTGCCTCGGTTCTGGTCTGCGCACCGGGCCAAGCGGCCACGATCGCCCGCTCGACCATCTCGGGCGGGACCGTGCCGGGGACCCATAGTCGGATATCGACGCGCCGTGGGGTCCAGACCAGCTCGAACGCCAGGTGCGGCTGGCCGGCCAGGCGGACCCGCCAGGAGGGGCGGATGAGGCCGTGGAGGTTTGCCCATAGCGCCTGCGCGCCGGCTGCATCGACGGCCGGTGGTGCCAGGATCGTGATGCAGCGGGCGCCCTCCACCAGCCGCCGGGCCTGCCAGGCATGCCGGGCCAGCGTCGCGGCGGCGGCCACCAGCGCAACCGCGAGCAGCTCCGGCCAAACGTGCTGCGCGACCGCGATTGCGGCGCTCAGGAGCTGCTGGGCGGCATCGCGCAGGGTCCGGCCGGGGTGGAGCAGGAGCCGACCGAGTGGGCTGTCGGCGGGATCATGGGCCGGCGCCGATCTCAGGGACACGAGTAGGAGCACGAACGTGGCAGTAGGAGACAGCGTGACCTCCCAGGTCGGGGTGCGGAGGAGCTACGCGGGGTGCTGGACGGTGTGTGCCTGCTGATGGAGTCGGTCGGCGGTGATCCGGCAGTAGCGCCCGTCGATCTCGACGCCGACCCCGCGGCGGCCGAGCCGTTGGGCGGCGAGCAGGGTGGAGCCCGAGCCCAGAAACGGGTCCAGGACCATGCCGCCAGGCGGGCAGTGCTTGCCGATCAGGTACTCCAGCAGCCCAACCGGCTTCTCGGTCGGGTGCAGCCGCTTGGCGCCAACCGGCGGAAAGCCCCGGACCACCGCCCCATCGCGACGGCCCGCGATTGCCCGGCGACCATGGGCGCCGTACAGCAGCACCTCGTAGTCGCGGGCGTACTCCATCCTCGTGTCGCCAGGGCCACCGCGGTCCTTGTGCCAGATCAGCGCGTTCTTGATCGGCACCAGCGGACAGATCGCGTCGTAGAAGTCGGGCCAGGACTCCCAGTGGCAGAACACCAGCACGTGCGCGTCCGCCCGCAGCAGCGGCAGGGCCGCGAACAGCGCCTGGCGGACCACCCGCACGCCCTGGCGGGCGCCGTCGGCACGGATGTTCAGCTTCCTGACGGGCCGGCCTTCGGCAACGTAGTGCTTGCCGTAGGGCGGATCGGTCAACAGCAGGTCCACCGACCCGGCCGGAAGCTCCGGGAGGACGTCGCGGCAGTCGCCGTGGTACAGGCTGACCTCATCGGCCTGGAAGAAGGGCCTCACCGTGCCGCCTCCCCGCTGTCAGCCGGGACGCTGCCTGGCCGGGTCGCTTCCACGCGCTGCGCGGCCAGCTCGCACCAGCGCTCTTCCAGCTCGATGCCGACTGCGCTGCGGCCGAGCTGCTTGGCGGCGACCAGGGTGGAGCCCGATCCGGCGAACAGGTCCAGCACGCGGCGACCGCCGCTGATCTCGATCAGGTAGCGGAGCAGCGGCACCGGCTTCTCCGCGGGATGGCCGCTCGGCTTCCGTCCAGCCGGCCAGCGGCACGGGTAGACGTCGGTGAGCGTGCGGTCGGGGATCTTGAACCGGCGATGGGCGAACAGAGCGACCAGCTCGTACCGCGGTCGCAGGCCCCGCATCCCGGTCCCGACGGCCTGCTTGTCCCAGACCAGCAGCGACTCGATCGGCCAGCGCGCCTCCCAGGCGCCCCGCGCGAGCGCCGGGAAGCTGCGCCAACTGTTGAACACCCACGCCGCTCCCCCAGGCGCCGTCAACCGGCGGCACTCTGCCAGCCACCAGCCGTACCAGGTCGCCGCGTTCATCAGGTCCGCCCACCCGCCGACCTTGCTGGTCTCCTGCACCGACGACGCGAGCCCGAGGACATACGGTGGATCAGTGACCACCAAATCGACGGGCTGGAGGCCAGGGAGCACGTCGCGCATGTCGCCGTGGTAGACGCTGATCCCGTCAGCCTCGTAGTACGGCGGTATTCGTGGTGAATACTCCGGCAAGGCTCCACCCGATGGCATCGAGAGCGTAGGCAGGACTCCTCTCCTTCCTGCTGGGGCCGATCCTTGACGACGTGAAGCGGCATCGAGGCCGGTCTCAGGCGGTCACGCTGAGATGCACGTGCTCGCCATGCAGCAGCGCGCAGCTCGAGCTCGGGTCGCGGCAGCCATGCCAGGCGGGCGCGGGCTCGCGGAAGTCGATGATCTGACCTTGGAAGATCACGTACTTGACGTGCAGGGCCTCGGCGTTGACCGCCGCCCAAGTAGCAACCTGCCAGCCCAGCGCCGTGTTGGTGCCCACCATCACGTCGATCGCGTGTGCCTGCCCATGGGCGTCCGGACGATGGTCACTGTTCTCGATGTGGCCGGAAAGGGCGCAGCCGCCGATGTCGGTGATCCTGAACAGCACGGTGACGAGGTGCTTGGCATAGTCGGCGGCAGGTGACAGTCCGCACGGGCCGGGGGTGCCATTGCCGGGTGGGACACTGCCGTCGGCGATGGGGACCACGAAGGTGCCGAGGGCCTGGTCGGCGGCGGCGAGGGCCTGGTCGGCGGCGGCGAGCCGGGCTTGGTAGGCGCCGGAGGTGTAGGTGGTCCACTCGCTCCAGTCGCTGCCGCCTGCGGAGATGCGGTAGGTCGTGACTGCTGCGCAGGCGAGGTCGTCGGCGCAAGCGTCACTGACTTCCGGGTGGTAGCAGTTGTTGAGCTGCCACGCGCCCCGGTCGGTCGAACCGTGCGGGCAGCCGGGGGTGGGCGGGTTCAGGTTGCGGGCGGTGGGGTTGCCGCCGGACTCGGCCAGCCCTACCGCTATCGCCAGCCGCAGAGCCTGGCCCGTGAAGCCGGCCTGGGCGGCCGCGACCGCGAGCCCGATGGCGCCGCCAGCACCGACCCGCATGGAAGGGTCCGCGCCGCCGCCGAGCGCGCCGACAGCAGCGGCAAGCAGCACCGCTGGGAGCAGCATGAGCACGACGACCACGGCCACCATTCGGGTCATTCCCCGCCGCCCTCTGCGTCGGCGTCCAGCTCGGCGAGTTCGGCCGGGTCGGTTGTGACGAGCTGATGCTCGGTCGGGCTGGCGAGGCTCCGAAAAGAGACCCGGTAGGGCGGAGACAGCAGGATGGCTTCGCCTGGGCGGGCGGCCAGCAGGAACGCCCGCTCACCCTGCGAGAGGTGGAAGGTGTCGGCGAGGGCGTCGATGGCCTGGGGGGACTGGCCGAGGAGGACCTGGGTGGCGGAGTTGGCGGCCACGGCCTTGCCGAGGTCGCTGCCGAGCAGGTCGGCGGCGTCCTGGGTGACGACGGTCAGGCCGGTCCAGTGCTTGCGGGCGCTCTTGGCCAGCCGCAGCAGGTAGCGGGCGCCGATCGGGTCCTGCATGAGCAGCCACGCCTCATCGACCAGCACCAGGCGCCGACGGCGGCGGGCTGGGTCGGTGATCCGCCGCCAGATCGCGTCGAGGGTGAGCAGGGTGCCGAGTGCGGCCAGCTCCTCGGGGAGGTCCCGCAGCGAGAACACCACCAGGTAGCCTTCGGGCCGCGCGGTGGTGGGGCCGTCGAACAGCATCCGGTGCGAGCCGGTGGTGAACGGCGCCAGCCGCGCGGCCAACTCGCGCCCGGTCGCGTCCTCGTCGGCCTCCAGGGCCGCGGTGAGGTCCCGCAGCAGCGGTGCGGGCCGGGCGTGGGTGCGAGGGTCGGCGCTGATCCCGCGCGTCTGGTAGGCGGCGAGGATTGCGCGGTCCAGCGTGGCGCTCTCCTGGGGGGTGAGCGGGGTGGCCAGCATGACCGCGATGAGGGTGTGCAGGAACAGCGAGCGGCGGGCCAGCGCGTCGGGACCGCCGTCTTTCGGCAGGTCGAAGGGGTTGAGCCGCACGTCTGGAGCGCCCAGCCGGAGGTAAGCGCCGCCGACCGCGTCCGCGAGCCGCTGGTACTCCCGCTCTGGGTCGATGATGGCAACCTCGACCCCGCGGTACAGGGAGCGGAGGACCTCCAGTTTGGCGTGATAGGACTTGCCCGCCCCGCTCTTGGCGAGGAGGACGGCGTTGTAGTTCTCGCGGGCGAAGCGGTCCCACAGCACCAGTCCCTGGCTGGCGGAGTTGCGCCCGTACAGCACCCCGTCGGCGGTCGGCAGCTCGGGTGAGGCGAACGGGAAGGCGGCGGCCAGCGCCTGGGTGTCGAGCGTGCGCCGCAGCCGCAGCGCGTCGAGGCCCATCGGCAGGGTCGTGGTCCAGCCGTGCAGGCTGCGGAAGGTCGCCGGGTGACTGTCGAGGAGTTGCGAGCCGAGCAGAGCTCGGACCGCCTGGGTCTGGTCCTCCAGGGCCGCCGGGTCGCCAGCCCGGATCGTCAGGTACAGGCCGGTCCGGAACAGCCGTCCCTCGCCGCGAGCGAGCTGGCGGGCAAGCTCAGCGGCGTCGTCGGCGGCGGCTTCGGCTTGAAAGTCGATCAGGCGGCCCCGGCCGGCGTCCAGGCGACGGGTGGATTCGAGCCGCGCGAGCTGGCGCCGAAGCCGCTGAGCGGCTACGGGCGTGGGGATTGGCTCGACGTGGATGGCGACGTCGAGGGTGCCGGGGGCGTTGAGTATCGGCTCGAGCCAGCCCAGCCCGACCTCGTGGGGAAAGCCGGTCACCGCCAGCGTCCGTGCCCAACGCTCCCCCACGCGCAACCAGCGCGCGCCGACCTTCAGCGCCTCCGGGCCGAGCAGCCTGCCTTGGGGCTCGCTGGTCACCGCGCTGGCCCGGCGCAGCAAAACGGGCAGCCTCAGCATGCGCGGCTCCTGGTGATGGTGTCCTCGGGTGCTGCCAGCCCGACGGGCCGGGGCGGCGCGTCAGGGTCGGCGGCTCGGGTCAGGGTCTCGATCGCGGCGGCCTGGTCGAGCGGTGTGAGCCTGACCCCCGCCTGCGCCAGCAGCCCAGCGGCCTCCTCCGCTCGACGCAGCAGCCGCGGCCCGGCACCTTGGCGTGCTGGCTCACGGAAGACAACGAGCACCTCCCGGCGCAGCACGTCACGGCGGCCGGCAAGCTCGCCGAGGAAGCGGGCGTGCTCGCGGGCACACCTCTCCAGTTCCAGGTCCGGCAACTCGCCAGCGGTTCGCTCCAGCTCCCCTACGAGCGAACCAACCTCGATCCGTTCCGCTCGCACGACGACCTGGACCGGGCTCGATAGCGCCTGGAGGAACCGCGCGAAGGCGGCGACCAGCGCCTCCTGCTCCACCTCGGTCCGCAGCGCGAAGTTGACAGTGGTCGCCCGGCACAGCAACGCCGCGCCCTCGCCACCCAGATCGACCACCCCATCAGGGTCGATCCCGCGGGCGGGCAGGCTGAGCGGCGCCATCGCTGGCGGGCGGTGGATCGAGCGCAGCAAGGCGGGCAGGTCCGGGATGCCCTCCGGGGCAGGGACGCGGCGACGCGGGACTCTGGCGTGATTGACCGCTGCCATCAGAAGCCGGTCCAGCGACAGCCCATCGCGCTCGCCGACCGCCACCAGCAGACCGGCCGCCAGCACCGGCAGCACCAGCACCGCCGCGACCGGCAGCGGCACCAGCGACCGCAGGGCGAGGGCCAACAGCCAGGCAAGCGTGCCTGTACCGGCCAGGATGGCGAGCTGGCGGGCCGTGAGGCCGAACACCAACCGGTCCTCGACCTCAACGTTGGCGGGAATGCGGACGCGACGCACCGCCTCACCTCCCAATCCCGATGGAGCGCACACCGCGGTAGATGACGTAGGACTTGACCATGCGGACCACCGTCGACCCGCGCCGGCCAAAGACCATGCGCGAGACCCACGTCGGGATGCGCAGCAGCATCCAGAACAGGCAGCCGACCACGATCAGGTCGACGAGATGGCCTGAGCCGTCGAGCCCGAGCACGCGGGCGCGGTCGCCCTCGAAGAACACCCGCACCGCCATGCCCAGCACCAGCGCCTGACCGACCTGGATGCCGAGGCAGCCGGTGAACGCCCGCCACCACAGGCGAGCCAGCCCCTCGATCGCCGGCAGCGCGTGGCAGGCCAGCGCCAGCGGCGCGCCCACGATGAGCACGATCAGCAGCGACACCCGCACCACGTAGGCGGCGACCAGCCCGACCGCCATGACCGCCAGCGCGATGGCGAGAAAGATCAGCAGGCCGCTGCTGGTGTCCACCGGCGCCAGCGCCAGAGTCTTGAGGGTGGCGCGCACGTGGTCGGGATCGGTGCTGGTATCCAGCAGCGCTCCGGCGAGCGCGTTGGCCAGCGGGATCGCCTGGCCTGCCAGGAGCAGGCTGAGGTTGGCCGCCACGAACGCCAACACCAGGCGCGGCGCGATCTCCTTGGCCGAGTAGCTGCTCTGCAGGGTCTCGTGGCTCATTACCAGGACCCCGCCCGCCACGATCAGCAGCACGAACCCGGTGTTGGCGATCCCGGCCGACACCAGCCACAGTTCGCGGACCCGGCTGCCGGCCGCGGCCAGATCCGGCGTGGCCAGGATCGTGCGGCCGACCAAGTCGAGCAGCGGGTCCAGTGCGCTGGCGGCCAGATCCCGAAACCAGGCGTTGATCCGCTCGCCGATATCGAAGAAGCCCGGCCCGTTCCCGAACGGCGGCGGCAGCCGATCCCGCAGGCTACCGCCGTCAGATGGCTGCGGCGGCGCCGTGGGGGGCGTGGTAGTTGTGGGTACCGCCAGCCCGCGGCGCGCCGTGCCCGCTGCCGCGTTCGCCGGAGGCATCCCCACCGCAACCGTCAACACCAATACCCCGGCCGCGATCGTGAGCGTCCGCCAAGACGGGTGAGAGATCGCCGCTGGGAGCATCGTGCTCATACCCCGAGGACGTACTTCAGTAGGGCGAACAGCGCGGGCGCCAAGGCGGCGACGCCGTAGCCGATGGCGGCCGACCGCAAGGCGGTCTTGGCCTTCTCCATCTGGCCGGGATCGCCGCCGGCCATCATGTAGCGGGTCCCCGCCCACGTCAGGAACAGGGTCGCCAGCCCCGCCGCGAGCCCGATGATCAGGGCCTGGATGCGGTTGATCACCTGCGACAGCGTCTGGGTCGGGTCGGCAGCCTGCGCCAGTGCCGGCAGCGGAAGCAGGGCGATGCACAGGCCCGCGGCGCCGACGACCATGGCCAAGCCCAAGCGGCGCGGCAAGCGCTTCAAGCGGAAGCTCCCTTCAAGCGGATGCGGGCAACGATCGGCGGTGCTGTCGGTGGGACGCCCAGGGCGCCGGCACCAGGGGCCTCAACTGCTCGGCGGTTGCTGCTGGCGTGCCGGCCGCCCTGGCGTCCCACCCACAAAGCACGCTGGAGCGCGCTGTCATGACAGCCGATCTCGCTCCGCGGCCAAGAACTTCACCAACCGCCGCTCAGCCCGGTGGCGACGGTGGCGGACAACGTCGATCGAGCACTCCTCCACCAAGGCGAACGACACCAGGTCAACGCCCTCCAGCCGAGTCGCCCCGATCAACTCCGCCTCCGCCGCCGTGATCGCGCCGGCCTTGACCGCCCGGGCCAGGACGAAGTCGGGATGCCCCCACGGCCGAGCCGGGACGTGGGCCGCCGCCGTCTCCGGGATACGCCGCAGCGCCTGCTCGAACTCCACCATCCGCACCCGCCGCGCGTGCCGGTAGGCCGGCCACAGCAGCCGCGAGGCCAGATGCTCGCCGGTCGGCTCCAACCCGTTCAGGGCCTCCAGAAAGCCCGCCAGCACCTCCGCATCGATGTCTGCCGTGTCTCCGGGAAAGTCCCGCGCCAGCCTGCCGGCCACCCGCCGCAGTCCGGGCAACAGCACACCCGCCAGCCCAACCACCCAGCCACCCCGCTCCTCCTGCGCGCGGCGGATCAGCTCGCCCAAGGCGGCGTTGCGGACCGTGTTGCTGGTCCGCCCGTCCAACAGCAGCTCCCGCAACTCGTCCAGCGGGATCCGCCGTGCCGGCAGCTCCGGGTGGACCTCTCCCCCATCCACGGTCAGCGGCGCCGGTCCCGTCACCAGCAAGCGAAACGCCGTCGCCAGCGTATCCAGCACTTGAGGATCGCGGTCCATCTGCGGCTCCTTTCGGCGATCGGAAACCTGGAGCCACAGAAAAAGCAACCGAGCCAACAGAAACCCAACAGAAATGCCACCAACAGCCGTGATCTCGTACCAACAATGCCCGTGGACGGTGCCGGACTGGCTATGATCGTGAAGTCAAATGATCGCGCGGAGCAGCGCAAACAGGGCCACCAACAGCACGAGCGGCAGTTGTTGGTAACCGTCTCACAGATTTTTCAAGATTCTTTCCATCACCTGCGGATCGGGTCGGGCCAACAACGAGATCGCGAGCTGTTGGCGCGGTTGTTGGACGCCAACAGGTCGCTTGCCGTCCGCCAACAGCCAGGGAGGCGGTCACCGGCGATGCCGAACCCATGTCCCCCGTCCACCAACAGCCGCCACGAGGTCATGACAGGGCTCTCCTGGGGTGCTTCGTAAGCGGGGTCGCGACCGCGGCGCCACGGCAGCTCGGGCTCGCCGTCCTGATCGCTCGGACCTGGAGGCGCACCGACACATGTCCGACGCCGACGACGCTCGGACCCCCGACCCTGCGCTCGTGGTGCTCGCGCCCGTCCTTCTGCCCCTCAGCGCCGAGCGCGAGCGGCGCGCTGTCGACCTCCTTGCCGAACTTCTCGCCGATCTCCTGGAGGACTAGGACGACCCACTAAAGGGAGCCGACCAGGCCCCCGGACGTCGCCGCCGATATTCACGGTGAATAACGCGCGACACGCAAAACGAATGGCAAATCCATTTGAATTGTCACGCGAATTATGAGAAAATAGAGGTAATCCCACCCCAATATCGCGGACCACCTCGCGCGTGCGCAATAGCGCCCAGTCCACTCTCGCCACCCCGCGCTCCTGGACCGCTCCAGCAGCAATGACGGGCCCACGCGAATTCGTGCCGTGTGACCGAGCCAGTTCCCCAAGGAGTCCCTGCATGGCCACCTATGCCTACCGCTCGAACAAACGCCCCAAAGCAGGCGACGCACCCGCCACAGCCGGCGATCGCACCAGCCGTGTGCGCAAGTACCGCCGGCGCTCGACCAACGAGGAGAACCAGCCCTACTCCATCGAGGCCCAGGACGCGCGCTTGGACCCCTTCATTAAGAGCCAGCCCGGCTGGGAGCTCGACGGCCAGTACGGCGACGACGCCAGCGGCGCCACCATCGACCGGGAAGGGCTTCAGCAGGCCCTCCGCGACGCCAAGGCGGGCCTCTACGACGTGCTGCTGGTCTACCGACTCGACCGGCTGACCCGCTCGATCCGCGACCTGCTGGTCATCGTCGACATCCTCGACGAAGCCGGCGTCGCCCTGGTGTCAGCCACCGAGCACTTCGACAGCCACACGCCGCTGGGCCGCATGGTAATGCGCATCCTGGCGATCTTCGCCGAGTTCGAGCGCGACATGATCATTGACCGTGTCGTCGCCGGCATGGAACGCAAGGCCGCCCGCGGCGGCTGGACCTCCGGCTCCCACCCCTTCGGCTACTCCCCCGAGATCGGCCCGGACGGCAACAAGACCGGCTTCCTGGTCCCCAACGAGCACGCCCCGCTGGTGCCGATCATCTTCGACCTCTACGCCCGCCGGGACCACGGCGCCCGCGCCATCGCGCACTGGCTCAACGAGCGTGGCCACCGCACCCGCAAGCACAAGCCCTGGAACCACAAAGCCGTCCTCCAAGTGCTCCGGAACCGGACCTACATCGGCGAGATCTGGTTCCGCGGTACCTGGCACCCAGCACCCCATCGCCACCTGGTCGACCCCGACCTCTTCGCTACCGTCGAAGACCTGCTCGTCGAGCGTGGCGAAGACCTCGCTGGCAGGGTCGCCAACCGCTCCGACTACGACCTGGCCAGCCTGGTCATCTGCACCAAATGCGGCAAGCGCTACATCGGCAACGCTGCCAGAGGCAGAAACGGCCGCTACCGCTACTACACCTGCTACTCCCGGCAGCGTTACGGCACCGCCACCTGCGGCGCCGACCGGCTCCCCGCCGACCAACTGGAGCGGGCCATCCTCAACGCCCTCCTGGCGACCTACCGCCGCGCCGACCTGTTCCAACGTGCCATCGCTCAGGCAGCACGCCAGGCCAACAGCCACCACCTCGCCCACGCCGCCGAACTTCGGACCATCGAGGTCAAACTCCACCGAACTAACCAAGCGATAGACCGCTACCTCGCCGCGTTCGAGCACGGTGACATGCCCGCCGACCTCTGCCGACCGCGCCTCGAACGACTCCACGCCGAGCGTGACCAACTCCACGCCCGCCAGCAGCAACTCCAAGACCTGTTGGCCACCAACACCACCGCAGGCCCCGACCCCGCAGCCCTGGCAGCCCTGCGACGGCGCATCCGCGAAGTGTTCACCCGAGGCGACGGGCCAACCCGAAAGGCCCTCCTCAAGACCCTCATCGCGGAGATTAGGGTCGACGACCGCAGCCACATCCGACCGTTCTTCTACGTCCCGACCCTGGCCAGCAACAACAAGCCCCAGGTCGCGGTTCGCGACCTGGGGCCTCAAGTGGAGGTGGGGGGACTCGAACCCCCGTCCCATGACGTCGTCCCAGGGCTTCTCCGAGCGCAGCCACCGGGTGAATCTCGGACCTGGGTTGTCCGGTGGCACCGCATCCAGGCCCCAGCCCGCTTCAATGTTCCCGAACGAGAACGGGCCCCCCGTCCGGGTGGAGCCTGCTATCGACGCCCTATCCGCTCCCACAGGCAAAGAGCGGAGGACGGCTACCTAAGCGAAGTTAGGCAGCGAGCGCGTAGTTGTTCTTGGCGCTTATAGCGTTCGCGGTTTGATACGGAGCCCCGCGAACTCCGGCTCGCTTCCCCTGAGTCGATCCGCCACGGTCGAACCCAGGCACCCCCATATGTAGTTGTGTCGCTTCTGTCCGCTCCTGGCAAGCAGCCGGACACCCTCATTGTATCGACCGGCCGCCACCGATGGCTCAGCCGGCGCGGACCCGCGCCTTGCGAACGCGGTCCATCTCGCGGGCGGCGTCCCGCTGGGCGATCGCCTGGCGCTTGTCGTAGGCGCGCTTGCCCCGTGCGACTGCCAGCTCGACCTTGACGAGCTGCTGCTTGAAGTACAGCCGCAGCGGCACCAGCGTGAGCCCGCGCTCGGCGACCCGCCGGGAGAGCTGGTCGATCTCCTTGCGGTGGAGCAGGAGCTTGCGGGGCCGGGTGGGCTCGTGCCCGTCGTAGCCGGTGTGCGAGTACGCCGGGATCTGCATGTGCAGGATGACCTCGCCGTCCTCGACCACGGCGTAGGCATCCTGGAGCGAGGCGCGACCCTCGCGCAGGGTCTTCACCTCGCTGCCGCGCAGCGCGATGCCAGCCTCGAAGGTGTCAAGGATCTCGTAGTCGTGCCTGGCACGGCGGTTGCTGGCCACCGTGCCAGGTGGCTGGCGTCTGGGCATGGCTACACGCTACACGCGAACGTACTTGCGCAGGGCGAGAAGGCTCGCGAGCGCCGAGGCGATCACGCCGAGGAACAGCAGCACCACGCAGGACTCGTAGAACTCGTGCATGCCGGCGATCGGCAGCAACTGGAGGAACGAGACCTGGTGGCGGACCCGGCCGAGATAGTACATACCACCGCCGAGGAGACCGAACGCGACCATCGTCCCGAGCAAGCCGGCGACCACACCTTCCGCCAGGAACGGCAGACGGATGTAGGTGTTGCTGGCCCCGACCAGCTTCATGATCTGCGTCTCCTTGCGCCGGGCGAAGGCGGCGACGCGAACGGTCACCGCGATCAGCACGACGGCGGCCATCCCGAGCACGGCCGACAGCACGAAGAAGGAGTTCTTCAGCATGTTCAGGATGGCGAACAGCCGCTCAACGAGCTTGCGCTGGTCGACCACGGAGTCGATGCCGGCGTTGCAGATCTCCTTGCCACGCGAGTCGGTCTTGCCGGAGCAGAACAGGTCATGCACCTGGTCGAACTGGTTCGGGTCGCGCAGCTTGACCCGGTAGCTCTCCGGCAGAACGCTGGCGGTCACGTTGCGGACCATGTCGGGCGAATCGCGGAACTGGTCCTTGAAGCGCTGGTACGCCTGCTGCTGCGACTCGTAGAAGACGGTCTCGACCGCGGGCAGGGCGCGGATCTGGCCGCCGATGCTCTCTCGCTGCTGCGGGGTGATCTTCTTGGCCAGGAAGACCGACACCTCGATCTTGTCCGACCAGTAGCCGCCCCACAAGTTGACCTGCTTGCCCGCCAGCAGGGCGATGCCGAACAGGGTGAGGCTGATGGCCACGATGATGACCATGGAGCCGGCAAGCAGCAGGTTGCGACGGAACCCTCGGTACGCCTCGGCGACGATGTAGCGGATCCTAGCCAAGGTCGTACACCCCTTGCTCCTGGTCGCGGATGACCTTGCCATGCTCCAGCTCGATCACGCGTCGGCGCATGGTGTCGACGATCCGCTCGTCGTGGGTGGCCATGACCACGGTCGTGCCCGTCCGGTTGATGCGCTCGAGCAGCTTCATGATGTCCTGGGAAGTGGTGGGGTCCAGGTTCCCGGTGGGCTCGTCACAGAGCATCAGCAGGGGCCGGTTGACGAACGCGCGAGCGATCGAGACGCGCTGCTGCTCGCCACCGGACAGCTCGTGCGGGAAGCGGTCGGCCTTGTCGTGCAGCCCCACCAGCTTGAGCACCTCGGGGACGGTGCGGTCGATGGAGTGGCGACGCGCACCGATCACCTCGAGCGCGAAGGCGACGTTCTCACGAACCGTCTTGTTCGACAGGAGCTTGAAGTCCTGGAAGACGCAGCCGATCGCGCGGCGCAGCGCCGGCACCTTCCATGAGGCGAGCCGGTTCAGCTCCTTGCCGGCCACCCAGAGGCGTCCGGCGCTGGGCCGCTCCTCTTTGATGAGCATGCGGATGAAGGTCGACTTCCCGGAACCGGACTGGCCGACGACGAAGACGAACTCGCCCTTGCCGATGTCGACGGTGACGTCGTCGAGGGCGATGACTTCATTGCCGTAGACCTTGGTGACGTGGTCGAGTGTGATCACGGCTGCGAGCAACCTTTCGCTCTCGGGGGCCCCGCATGGCTGGGGGGAATGGAGCCCACGTGGGCCTTCGGCCGGTGGAAGACGTTATCAAAGACAGTACGGTCGTACATAACCGCGCTACCTCGTCTGGCGGAAACGCCGGATGCCGACGGCCACGCCAGGCAGTACGAGGACGGCGAGCCCCAGGGCGCTCAACGCGTTGCCGCCCATCTCCACCGAGGTGTCGTCGTAGGTCAGCCGGACGTGGGCCTGGGTGGGCACGACCACCATCAGCCCTGGTGAGAGTTGCCACGGGCCTTTGGCGCCCTGGACATGCCAGTTGGGGAAGTAGGAGACCTTGATGATGTGGGGCTCGCCGATCCGGTCGGTGGTGAAGTCGATGGTCCCGTCCTTCTGGGTCGACGCGATCTCGCCGGGCCGCTCCAGGGGCTGGTGCGGCAGGGTCTTGACCGGCAGCTTGCCGGGGTCGGCGAAGGCGGCCCGCGCCGCCGGGTCGCTCTTGGAGGCGAACGCCAGCGGCGTGTCGAGCCATTGGGTGTTCCGGTACCAGGTCAGCGCGTTGTCGCGCCAGTCGGGGTCGTCGAACAGCACCGGCCGGTACGGCGGCACCTCGACGATATTGCCGTCGCCGACCTCGTAGATCGTGAAGTGGCCGCTGGTCGCCACGACCTTGAGCCCAGCCTGCTTGGCAGCCTCCTTGGTCTGGTCGGTGTAGGCGACGTACCAGCGCACGCCGAACATGCGCAGGTGCTCGAGCCCGGTCTTGAAGTCGAAGCCGGGGTACTGGATGCCGGGCACGGCCTGGGTCGCCGTCTGCGAGGTCTCGGCCTGGTTGATGAAGTGGAAGGGGGCGTTGAGGGACGACTCGATCAGCAGGCCCTCCATGGAGTCCTGCGTGCTGAAGGCCGGGATGTTCTCGAGCGTCCTGGTCGTGCCCATGCGCTCGTAGTCCCGGCTGAATTCCCACATGACGCGGCCGTGGGGCAGCCGGTCGAGGGTGTGGAACAGGGCGACCGCCTGCGGCCAGTCGGGCTTCACCTCGAAGCCCGAGTAGTTGTACTCGGTCCAGCCGGGCACGTCGCCGCGGGTGCGGTAGGCGGAGATGATCGGGGTCAGGGCCAGAGCGAGCACCACCACCACGTAGCCGATGCGCACGGGCATGCCCGACCAGCGCCGCAGCAGCTCGGTCACCCGGCCGATGATCACGGCCGCGCCGTAGGCGGCCACCAGCAGCTCGCACAGGTAGATCAGCGGCAGCATGCGGGCGTTCCAGATCGCCCCGGCGGGGATGACGTGGGGCAGCGTCACGTACGCGAAGGCCGCGAGCATCGCCGGCCAGGCGAACAAAAGGATCCGGCGCTCGCCCCGCGCGATCGCGGCGACGAGCCCGATGGCGGTCAGGATCAGGTAGGGGCGGATGGGGCTCGGGAGCAGGTAGGTGTAGTTGGTGAGCTGGTCCCATTTCATGTGCGCGGTGTAGGACTGCCGGAGGATGAACGGCAGTCCCCAGAACGCGGTCAGGCAGAACGCCACCCCGAAGATCAGCAGCAGGCGCAGCAGTGCCTGCCTGGCGGCGCGCAGCGGCGTCTTCATCACCAGCATGGAGCTGGCGAGCACCAGCGAGATGGTGGTGAGGATGTGGGTGAGCACCACCCCCGCCATGATCACCGAGGCGAGCCGCCAGCCCTTGCGCTCCTCCACCGACCGGTACAGGACGGCCAGCGCCAGCGGCAGCAGCGCGAACGACAGCGCGAAGGAGAACTCCCCCGCCATGGTGCTGGCGATATTGCCACCCCAGATGTTGAACTGATCGGCTTCCGCCGGGCCGATCTGCTTCATCATCAGGAAGACCACGCTGCCGCACGCCGCCAGCAGCGGCGCGGGCTCGCGCAGGCGCAGCACCTTGAAGGCCGCCCAGCAGGTCAGGGGAAGCAGGAACGGACCGCCGGCGGTTACCAGCTTGAAGGCGATCTGGTTGCCGAGCAGCGGCGTGAGCGCGGCGATCGACAGATACGGCAGCGGGAAGTAGAACGTCAGCATCGGGAGGCCCGCGAACCATCCCGGCGCCCAACCGGTGATCCTGTGGTGCGGCAACAGGTCCGTGCGCAGGAACGTATCGATGTAATGATGCGAGCCCATGTCCCCGCCCGCTGCGGTCGTGCGGGACAGGATAAGGTTCAGGTGCATGACCTTGACGAGGACGAGGTAGATGGCGGCGAACGTGACGACCGTGAGGACCCGGTTCACCATCGTCGCTCGGGCTCGGGCCGCGGAGAGCCCCTCGTGCCGTTGCTCCTGCCTCGGTGCAGCGATCGTTGCCAAGCCCGCTCCCTCGAATCGGCCGGAAGGTATGTGCCTATGAAAGCAGGTACCGCTTGGTAATGCCGCCACCGGTCACATCGCACAAAGCGAGCGAGTTTCCCCCCTGGGCCGGCACGTGGCTCCCAGCGGGCGACCTCGTGCTGGATGGCGGGCAGGTCGCGACGGTCTCGTTCGACCGCGATGGGCGCTGCCGCCTGCTGCTGGCCCTGGACCGTCCAGCGGAGGTCGAGGACGTGACGGCGTTGGAGGAGGCGGCGGACGCACTGCCCTACCTCCACCTCAACGACCTGGAAGGCGGTGCGGGCTATCCTGCCCGCCACGCCGAGGTGTTCGCGTTGCCGGAGCCATTGCCCAGCTTCGCCTTCAATTCGAGCGCCCGCGTCGAGTTGGTCGCCCGCCCCGGCGGCCGCCGCCTCCCCACCCGCCTCGGTACCTTCGGCCTCGCCGCGACTACCACGCTCATAGGTGCGTCGTCCCCGGAGAAGCTCGAGCGGTTCGCGCCGGAGGCGCGCGCGGGGGACGAGCCTGCCGAGGTCGAGGAGGCGCCCGCGGTGGCGCCGCCCGAGGCGGTGGCGCCTGGGGCGGTTGGGGCGCGGCTGGCGGCAACCGGCGTGCCCGGGGGCACGCTCGCGCTGATTGCGCTCGGGCTCGCCTTCGCGGTGTTCGTGGGCGTCTTCGTCGCGCAGACGTGGGCGCTGCACCGGCACTTCGGCACCTACGGCTTCGACGTCGGCATCTACGACCAGGGCACCTGGTTGCTGTCTCGCCTCCGAGCCCCGTTCGTGACCGTCCGGGGCCTCAACCTGTTCGGCGAACACGCTTCCTACATCCTGATCCTGGTCGCGCCGCTGTACCGGCTCTGGGCGGACCCTCGGCTGCTGCTCCTGCTCCAGGCGATCGCCCTGGCCCTGCCAGCCTGGGTCGTCTACCGGCTCGGCACCAGGCATCTCGGCAACCCCGCCGCCGGGCTCGCGGTCGCCATCGCCTACCTCGCGTTCCCCGCCATGCAGTGGGCGCTGACCTGGCAGTTCCATCCTGAGACCCTGGCCGCCGGGTTCCTCGCGCTGGCCGCGCTCGCCGCCGACGGTCGCAGGACCCGGCTGATGGCCGTCTGGCTCGGCCTCGCCCTGCTCTGCCGCGAGGACGTCGGGCTGGTGGTCGCCGGCTTCGGCGGCCTGCTCATGCTCACCGGGCAGCGCACCGTCGGCCGGCGGGTGCTCATCGCCGGCCTGATCTGGTGGGTGCTGGCTACCTTCCTGTTCATCCCCTGGGCGAACGGCCGCCAGACCAACCTGTTCGAGATCAACTACGGCATCACCGGCGTCGGTCCGATCGCCCTGCTGAAGGCCTTGCCGTCGATGCTCGGCAGAGCGCTGGCCACCGCCCTGTCCAACCAGGGCCTCGGCTACTTGCTGCTGGTGCTGGTGCCGCTCCTCGGCCTGCCGCTGCTGGCCCCCAAGGCGCTGCTGCCGGTCGCGCCGGCGCTGTTCCTCAACCTCGCCGCGATCCCGCCGGAGCAGCACCAGATCCGCTACCAGTACCTGGCCACCTCCGCGCCGTTCCTGGCGATCGCGGCCATCGCCGGTCTTCAGGTCGTGGCCGGCAGGCGGCGGGCGCTCCTGGCTCCACTGCTGGTCGCGCTGGTGATCGCCGCGCTGGTGATGGACCAGCGCTACGGCCCGGCGCCCTGGTCCCACAACAAGATCGTCGCCACCGCCTCCCCCGCCGACCAGGCCAGGCGCCAGGCGCTCGCGATGATCCCCGCCGACGCGCCCGTCAGCGCCCAGTTCAACCTCGTGCCCCAGCTCAGCCACCGTGTGAAGATCTTCGAGTTCCCCAATCCGTTCCGGGCGGCGAACTGGGGGTTGAACGGCGACGTCCACACCGCCGCCGACCAGGACGGCCTGCGCTACGTGGTGGTCGACCGCAGCCTGCTCGACAAGGATCAGCAGACCCTGCTCAGAGACCTCCAGGCGAGTCCCGACTGGGCCACCAAGCTGGACTCGAACAACGTCGTGCTGCTCGAGCGGCAAGGCGCGGGAGGGACGCGATGAGCGCGCCGGCGCTCACCATCGTGTTCCCGTGCTACAACGAGGCCGGCCGGCTGCCCGGCACGCTGGAGCGATACCTCGCCACCTTTCCGGACGACCCGGCGGCGGTGGAGTTCGTGATCGTCGACGACGGCTCGACCGACGCGACCTTCGCCGTCGCCGAGAAGACCGCCACCGGCGATCCAAGGGTGCGCGTGCTGCGCTCCGAGCCGAACCATGGCAAGGGCTTCGCGGTGCGAACCGGCGTCCTGTCCGCCGAGGGCGAGCTGGTGGTGTTCACCGACGCCGACGGCTCCTACGGCCCCGACCAGGTCGAGCAAGTGGTCCAGGCGCTGGAGCGGGCCCCGGTCGCCATCGGATCCCGCACCGCCACACCCCCGCCTGGCGCCGCGGGATCCGAGGCGCCAGGGGCGCCCGGCGCCGCGGCGCCGCGAGGGCTCGGGCCCGCGCTCCGGCGCGCGGCGAGCCGGGTGTTCAACGCCGCCATGCGGCTCGCGCTCGGCCTCCCATTCCATGACACCCAGTGCGGCCTCAAGGGCTTACGCCGCGAAGCGGCCAGGTCACTGTTCGGGCGCGCCCGCCTGGACGGGTTCGCCTTCGACGCCGAGATCCTCTTCCTGGCCCGCCGCCTCGGCTACGAGGTGGTCGAGGTCCCCGTCCAGGCCAGAGACCGCGACGGCAGCAAGGTGCGGCTGGCCGTGGACGCGCTGCGGATGCTCACGGAGGTGTGGTCGGTCCGCCGGGCCGCCGCCCGTGGCGTCTACGATCAGATGCGGGTCCGGGACCACACCGGCTGACGTTCACCGGTCATCTCACCCGGCGAGCCATGCTCTGGCGGCGCCACGAACACCCAGCGCTTGTAGGTCGTGAACCGGAACAGCATGCCGAGCACCAGGCCGGCGACCTGCGCCACGTTGAACCACAGCACACCGGACCGCCCCAGCGGCCCCATCACCAGCCAGATGCAGGCCAGCGCGATCAGCAGGCCGACGCCGTTCAGCACGAAGAACAGCGCGTACTCGCGGCCGAGGCCGGTGCGTGCGCGGTGCCGGAAGGTCCAGTAGCGGTTCATGAAATAGGAGGAGGTCGCCGCGATCGTCACCGACACCGTCTTGGCCAGGTACTGGTTGGTGTGGAGCCCGACGTGCAGGAGGTTGGCCACGCCGAAGTCCAGGCCAGTGTTGAAGGCGCCGACGATGCCGAACTTGGTCAGCTCGTGGACGAGCATCCGCCAGCGGTGGTACAGGCTCATCACCGCGGTCATCCGTTCATCTCCCACGGGATCTCGAGCAGACCTGAGGGCGGGCAACGATGCGATCGCAACTGGTCTCCTGGAAGTGAATGGGTCTCCAACACTAGCGCAATCACTTTGGGCAAATCGGTCATCGGGATCACGAATCGGCATCGGTCACTCGGCAATCCTGCCCAGTGCCTGGCAAGTTCCGCACCGGGACAGTATCCGTCATGTCGCCGCGGACCGCCGCGCGACGGGATCAGCCCGGAGCCACCCGGCGTGCCACCACGATCCCGTCGACGTCGAAGACGATCCTGAAGGGCCCTCCGGTGGTCACCAGCCGATCGTAGAGGCCCTGCTGCGCGCCGTTCAGGGTGATGTCCAGCACCAGGTAATCGGCGGTCTCCGGGTCGGGCGGGTTCTCACCGTTGGCGCCCCAGTTGGTGGGCACCCACGGGTTGGGGAACTCGTAGATGTGGACCCTGTGGGTGAGGTGCGGCACCAGGTTGTAGGTGGCCGACACCCCCGCCCCGGCGGGTACCAGCTTCAGCGCGTCGCGCACCACCTGGTGTCTCGGCTGGGCCACCGCCCAGATGCCCGAGTCGTACTGCCTGCCGAGCGGCGAGGGCGACCAGACCACATTGGCCGCCAGCGAGGTCACCAGGATCAGCCCGACCAGCAGGCGCCGCACGACGACCCTGCCACCCAGCCGCGCGCACGACTCCACCGTGGCCAGGAACACCGCCGCGATCACGATCGAGCTGTAGTGGTAGCGGATGTCGTGCGTGAGCGAGTGCCCGGAGATCGAGTTGACCGCGGCCTGCGGGAGCCCGATGAGCAGCACCTCGAGCGCCGCCAGGGGCATGAACGCCACCGGCACCAGCAACTGGCGGTAGTAGGTGAGCCGGTCCGGCTGCGTGACCAGCGAGAAGAACCTGCCGGGATGGGTGATGAGGTTGACCGCGATCGCGCTGAGCGAATCACCGAATCCCGGGAACAGCTCCCGCACGTAGAACGGACTCGACCCGCCGTTGGCGATCGGGATGATCACCTTGGTGGCCAGCAGGAACCAGCCCACCCCGGCCACGCACGTCAGCGCCCCGGCCCGGCGCCGCCCACGGATCGCGAGCGCGAGGCCGAGCGCCGCCACCGCCAGCGCCGCGTCCTCCTTGCAGAGCAGCGCCACCGCCACCGCCACCGAGAACCAGCCCCAACGCGCACGGGTCGCCAGCCACCACGCGAACAGCAGCGGCGTGATGATCAGCGCATCCGGGTGGAAGTGCCACCAGTTGATCCATTCGAGCGACGGGTAGAGCAGGTAGCTCGCCGCCAGCCCGAGCGGCAGCCACCGGCTGGCCAGCCGGTCGCGCGCCAGGAGCCAGATCGGCAGCGCCCCGAGCGCCATCCAGATCGTTTCGACCAGGTAGAGGAAATGCGGACCGGCGCCCAGCCAGTAGAACGGGACGAACGCCAGCGCGATCACGTTCACGTGGTGCGCGAAGAAGTTCAGGCCTCGGACCGTGTCGAACGGGTTCTTGAACCGCGAGAGCAGCCAGATCCCCTGGTCGTAGATGCCCATGTCGAAGCCGAACGTGCCGAAGTTCGTCTGCTGCATCCACGTGAGCGTCCCGAACACGATCACGTACAGCGCGATGAGGGCCGCCAAGGCCACCGCCGGGGCCAGCTCCGCCGGCCGCGGCTCGGTGCGGGCGGTGGTCCCGCGCGACCGCCGCTCGGCGGCGTTGGACGGCTCCGCCTCGGGCGGCGTCGTGGTCGCAGCGCTGGGCCGCGTGCGGGCTCGAAGGAACGACTGCGCAAATGCGCGAGAACGAATGAGCACGGCGGAGTATACGGCCAGGACCAGGGTCAATGGATGCGGCCTGCTCCTGCTCCCGCCTCCGATTCCGTCGGCCCGCCGCGGCGAGCTGCGCCGCACCCGCACTGCCTACCCTTGCTCCCCACCTTCGCTTCCGCCGCTCCGCACCGCGGCGCGGCGGCGCAGCTCGGCGGCGACGAACTGGTCGAGGTCCCCATCCAGGACCGCCTGGACGTTGCCCGTCTCGACCCCGGTCCGGTGGTCCTTGACCAACTGGTAGGGGTGCAGGACGTACGAGCGGATCTGGTTCCCGAAGGCGATCCCGCGCCGCTCCCCACGGAGCGCCGCGAGCTGCTGCTCCCGCTCCTTCCTGGCGCGCTCGGCCAGCCGTGCCGCCAGGATCTTCAGCGCGATCGTCTTGTTGGCGAGCTGCGACCGCTCGTTCTGCACCGCCACCACGATGCCCGTCGGCAGGTGCGTGATGCGCACCGCCGAATCGGTGGTGTTGACCCCCTGGCCGCCGGGGCCGGACGAGCGGTAGATGTCGATCCGCAGGTCGCTCTCGTCGATCTCCGGCGCGTCCTCGTCGTCCAGCACCGGGATCACGTCGACCGCCGCGAACGAGGTATGGCGCCGCCGCGCCTGGTCGAACGGCGAGATCCGCACCAGCCGGTGCGTCCCGGCCTCTGCCGACAGCAGGCCGTAGGCGCGCGGGCCCTCGATCGTGAGCGTCACCGACTTGATCCCGGCCTCGTCGCCCTCCTGGTAGTCGTTGACGGTGACCTTGAAGCCACGGCGCTCCGCCCAGCGGGCCTCCATGCGCCAGAGCATCTCCGCCCAGTCCTGCGACTCCGTGCCGCCCGCCCCAGGGTGGATGGTCGCGATCGCGTCGCGGTCGTCGTACTCACCGCTCAGCAACGCGAGCACCTCGAGGTCGTCGACCTTGGCCGTCAGCTCCTCCAGCCCCTGCCGCACCTCGGCGGCGGAGGCGTCGTCCTCCTCCTCGATCGCCAGCTCGTTCAGCGTCTCCAGATCGGAGAGCTGCCGCGAGAGCCGCTCCACCTCGTCGAGATCAGCCTCCACCGACGCCATTCGGCGCATGACCCTGCGAGCGCGGTCGGGGTCCTCCCAGAGGTCGGGAGCCGCCGACTGCTCACGTAGCGCGCTCAGCTCCCGCTGCTTGGCGTCCAGGTCAAAGGAACTCCTTTGCGTCCGCGAGGCGCTTTGCCAGCGCGGCGAGCTCCGGCGCGTGATCGGTGGGCATGATGCTCCGCTCTCCATGTCGACGACGAACCTCCTCATCCTACCGGCCAGCGCTCCGCCCGCCGGGCCTCCTCAGCCTGCACCGCCCCGTCTCGAGGTTCCCACCGCCTCAAGGCTCCCGCAGCAGAGGTTCCTGCCGCATCAGGGCTCCAGCAGCAGGTTCCTGCTGCATCAAGGCTCCAGCAGCTCGGCGGTGGCCGTCGCGCTCCCGACCATCTCCGGCGCGACCACGTGCAGGTAGCGCAGGAACGCCGCTGGCGTGGCGGCGCGAAGCTCCACGGTCACCTTCGGGCCGGCCGGCGCACGCTCGACCCGCACCGACCCGGGCACCACCCGCTCGAGCCCCGAATCGCCGGCCACGTCCAGCAGGTATCGCCGCACCGTCGCCAGGGCTCGCGTATCCGAGATCGTGACCTGGCGGCCATCACTCGCGTAGAACGCCTGGAGGTCCACGTCGCTGGCGACCGCGATCGCCGCCCCGTCCGCCAGGTTGTCCAGCGCCCTGTGACCCAGGAACCAGTTGGAGGCATCCCATCCCAGCCCCAGCACCATCAGGATGAGCCCGACCAGCCCGACCAGCAGGATGAGGATCTGGCCCTCCTCACCTGTCGCCTTCGGATCGGCTTCGTCGCCATCGCTCCGGCGCCGGACGCACGGGTCCATGCCCCTCATGGAACGATGCCTCGGTAACGGTCCACGCGGGTGTGGTGGGTCGCCCCGATCGGGAGGTCCGGGCCGGCGACGGCGCCGATGAACGGAAGCCGAGCGACCGGAACGCGGTAGGTGACCCGAACCACGACCTCCGCGCCAGGCCCGATGCCCGCGAGGCATCCCGAAGCCTGGCTGGTGCACTCCGCTCGAACTTGGAGCCGCGCCCGAGGATCGCCGGCCGCATACCCGTAGTTCTCCAGCACCTCCTGATAGGCGAGCGCGGCCCTCCGCTCCGCGTCCTCGGCCGTGGCCGCCGTCACGTACACACGACCAACCTCCCGCGCCGCCGTCGACACCGCCAGCAGGGCGCGCTGCACGTCGGCCATCACGACGATCGCGTACACCAGCGGCACCACAAGTGCCAGGAACACCAGCACGAACTCGATGACCGCCGCTCCCCTCTCCCCCTCCGACGCGGGTCCGGCGAGTCCGGCCCGACCTCCGGGTCTCATCCGCCCACCTCGTCCGCGCCCGCACCTGTGGCCGCGGCCGCGCCGGTCGATCCCGCGGAACGTGGTTCGCCCACGACCCGGAGGTCCTCCTCCTTGTGCATCGCGGCGGTCATGTGGACCTCGAGCCCGGGGAGCCCCGGGACGAACGACGGCAGGGTCGCATCGGCCCGCAGCACCACGAGCCCGCTCTCGACCGCGCCGCGGACCGGCACGGTCTCCGCGATCCGTCGGCCGAGCGCCTCCCGCAGCAGCTTGCCCGCGGCGCGTTGGCCATCGGCGGTCGTTCGACCCGACGTCGCCGCTACCCGGGCGCCCTCCGACAGCGAGCCCATGACCACATTGCGCTCGTACAGGAACAGCGCGAACTGCGCCACCGCCATCGCGACCACGACCGCCAGCGGCGCCACCAGCGCGAACTCGACCACCGCCGAACCGCTCTGGCGCGAAGGTCCCTGCCGCCACCACCCCCGTCGGGGAGGTCGATGGCACCGCCTGGGACACCGGTCTCGGGCGGGCGGCGGGGGGCGCCTCTCACCATCTTCGACAGGCACCGGCTCACCCGCCAAAGCTGAGGTCGTTCAGGAAGCGGTCGAGGATGCCCCGCAGCGCGCTGCTGGTGATGCCCCAGACCAGCAGCACGAGCGAGACGGTCATCGCCGTGATCAGCACCCAGCCGGGGACGTCGCCGGACTCGTCTCCCAGCCTGACCAGCAGGCGAGTGACGAGACGGTGGATCGTGAACATTGACCCTGCCTCCTATCGTTCTCGCCCCCTTGGCCATTGGTGCACCCTCACCGAGCGATCTCGATCAGCGTGAGAAAGCCCGGATACAGCGCGAACAGCACCACAACCGGCATCAACAGGAAAACGACCGGCACGAGCATGTAGACCTCGCGCCTGCCGCCCGCTTCGATCAGCTCGCGTTTGTGCTGCTCCCGTACATCCGTCGCCTGCGCCCGCAACACGTCCGCCAAGGGCGTGCCGCGCTCCACCGCCACCACCAGCCCGTCCACGAACCGGACCACCTGCGGGACCGGCACCCGAGCGGCCAGGCGCTCCAGCGCCGCGACGAACGGCGCTCCGGCGCGCAGATCCGCGAGCACCAGCCCGAGTTCCCGGCTGAGCTCGCCGTGCGCCCTGGCGACGACCCGCTCGATCGCGGCTCGCGGCGCCTCGCCGGCGGTCACCGCCAGGCAGATCAGGTCCGCCAGCGCCGGAAGCTCCTCCAGCATGCGCGCCTGGCGGCGCTCGACCTGCTGGGTCAGGCGCCAATCACGGCCGAGGACGCCGCCGAGCAGGCCGAGGATGCCGGCCGCTGTCCCCGCGACGGCCGGCACCCCGCCCGACACGACCGGCACGATGAGCCCGACCGCGCTGGCCGCCGCGAGGCCGACGAGGCCCCAGAGCATCTGCTCGGCACGGAAACGCGGCACGTTCTCCGCGAGCCCCGCCTCGCGGAGACGCCGCGCAACCCCTGTCGCGCCCCCGAGACAGCGCTCGACGAGCTGCCCTCCCTCGTCGAGGATCGGCCGCAGCAGCCGATCGAGCATCGGGACCGGCACGAGCGGCGCCTCCTCGGTCTCCAGAAGCTGCGTCGACCGCGGTTCAAGGCCTCGCAGGTACGGGTCGAGGCGGGTCAGAAGGCGAGGGGCACGCCTGCCAGGTGCGCCCGAGCCGAGCAGTACCAGCCCGAACGCCATCGTCAGGCCGGTGAGCAGCGCCGCGGCGGGGCTCATCGCTCCGCCCTCATCGCAGGACACGCTCCTCGACGGGCAGGCGCCCGATCCGCAGCATCAGGCGGTAGCCCGCGGTCGCGAGCGCCGCCCCGACAGCGATGACCACGGCTCCCGCGGGACGTTGGTAGGCGGCCACGGCCTCTGGCTTGGTCGCCAGCAAGAGCAGCACCAGCCACGGCGTGCAAAAGGCCAGGCGCGCCGCCACGATCACCCAGCTCTGACGAGCCTCCAGCTCCCTGCGGACGCGGTGCTCGTCTCGGAGGAAGGCCGAGAGGGTTCGCAGCGTGCGACCAAGGTCGCTGCCGCCCACCTCCCGAGCCACCCTGAGTGCCTCCACGACCCGGTCGGCGGCCGGGTCCGCGAGCTCCTCCTTCAAGCGGTCGAGGGCTTCGCCGAAGCGTCCGGTCGCGTGGTAGGCCGCAGTGAAATGGACGAACGACTCACGCAGCGGATCGGGGCCCCGGTCGGCGAGGACCGAGACGGCGTCGGGGAGCGACATGCCGGCCCGCACCGCCGAGACGAGGTGATCGATCGCGTCGGGCCAGACTTCGCGCCGCTCCCGCACGCGCCGCCCGTACCGCGCCTTGAGCACCGCCACCGGCAGATAGCCGGCGAAGACCGCGAAGGCGAGCGCGAGCCAGACCGCATGCGTGATGGCGAGCAGCGCCAGCCCCGTGACCGTCCCGACCCCGGCGCAGAAGGCGAGCAGCTCGCCGACGGACACGCTGCCGGCACCCGCGCGGGTCATCCAGTCACGCACCCGCCTGCGGTGCTGCCGAGCCGAGCCAGGCCGCTGCGCGCCCGTGACTCCCAGGACCAGCATCAGCACGCCGGCCACCAGCAGGCTCGGGATCGCCACGATGACCGGATCGCTCACGAGGCCGCCCTCCTCATGCGCAGAGCACCTCGCCCAGATCGATGCCGGCGGCCAGGAAGCGCTCCTCGTGTGGCGGGTAGTGTCCGGTCCACAGCAGCTCGCCCGCTACCTGGCAGAACAGCGACTGCGACTCGATCTCTCCACCGGCCACCCGACCCGGCACGGCCAAGACCTCCTCGACCCGACGGCGCCCGTCGCCGCCGCACCGCATGAACACGATCAGATCGATGGCCGCCGCCACGGCCGGCACGATGAACCGGTGCGAGATGTTCTCGCCCGTTATCTAGAGGGATAAGAAGGGCTTCCTTCACGTACAGCACGTAGGGCATGACTGTCTCGTGGACGTGGTTATCTGGCGTCGTCCACCACGCACCTCTCCCTGGAGGAGTCATGCACGTGCGACGCGTGCTCATGCCCAACACCGGCCTCGAGTCCTGGACCGTTCTCGACAGTGACGGCCCGGTCGAGCCAGTCGAGCGCTGGCTGGCCTACCTGACGTCGATCAAGCGGTCCCCCAACACCGTCAAGGGCTATGGCCACGACCTCAAGGACTGGTTCACCTACCTCGCAGGCCGCGGGCGGGACTGGCGCGAGATTCAGCTCGAGGACCTGGGTGACTTCGTCGCCTGGCTGGGGCTGCCACCCGAAGCGCGCGACGGCCAGGTGCTGGTGCTGCCCTCGGTGGAGGAGCACTGCCGCGACAGCAGCATC
>WNGF01000924.1_pt1 | contig 43509 bp, 30 predicted proteins | sample 5400641 | NCBI WGS metagenome assembly WNGF01 (sample SAMN13153371, study PRJNA577476) | soil metagenome | isolation source: 80 cm soil or saprolite under grassland replicate 2 | place: USA:California | collected 2016-06-15 | reverse complement strand
TCACGGGCCGATCGTCGCTGTTGGCCCGAACGCGGCAAATCCCCATTACGAGCCGGCTGAATCCGGCTCGACGCAAGTCAATCGTGGAGACATCCTGCTGGTGGACCTGTGGGCGCGAGAAGAAGACGGCGTCTTTGCGGATCAGACGTGGATGGCGTCGCTGGGTGAGCCGAACCGGCGTGATGTCGACGTTTGGAACGCGGTGCGTGATGGGCGCGACGCAGCAATAGCGCTGCTGCGTGAGCGGATCGGAACGGGGAAGCCAGTTCGGGGTGGTGAGGTGGATGATGCCTGCCGCGCGGTGATCGAGAGCCGCGGTTACGGCGAGCGGTTCATCCATCGAACGGGACACTCCATCGATCCTCGTGAGCTGCACGGATCCGGTCCCCACATCGACAACCTCGAGACGCGTGAGGAGCGGCTACTCGTTCCCGGCCTCGGCTTTTCGATCGAGCCCGGTGTCTACCTTACGGGAGAAGTGGGAATGCGCACTGAAGTCAACGGCTACGTCGGTGAGCGTGAGCTCGTCATAACGCCGCGCGAGATTCAACGCGAACTCATCATCGTCTGACGCGTTCCCGGAACAAACCGGTTATCGCGGGATCCGCACCGAGAGCGCCGTAGATCGCGAAGCGGTAAATCCCGATGCGTCTCGCTTCGTCGACAATCCTTCCGATTACCTCGTGATCCGGAATCCAGATCTCCCATCCGTCACGATCGGAGCGTGCGTGAAGCGAGAGCGACGAGGGATCGCGGACGAGTGATGCGCCTGAAGCCGCGGCGAGCGTTGCAGCCTCATCGTAAGTCACTCGGCGAGCGGCCGACGCCCGCGGCCACAGGTAACCGTATGCGGGAATGCCGACGACGAGCCGCCCGGGACCCACGTCGGACGCGCGGATACCAAGGTGCCTTCGCGCACGTTCCACAGTCACGACAGGGCCTGCGGGAGTTCCTTGACGATGCTGCTCCTCCAGCTCGACGACGACGAGGTCTGCAACGCGCGCGATTGGACGAGCCGGATATGCCAGAGTATCCGCCGCCGGAATGCTGACTGCGATGGTTCCGACCCTTCGGCTTCGGAGCGAGTCGGACACCGCTCGAATCAGCCCGATGAGCGCGGGCAGGTCCTCGGGGGACAATCCCTCGATATCGAGGATCGCGCTCTCGGTACGCGCCGTGTCGAGCTGCGCGGCGACGAGCGCTGCAGTCGTCGCCAGCATTTCGGCATTTTCAGTGACTGCGCGGAATACTTCCGGCCGCGCAGTGCTTCTCGCGGAAAGAGCGACGATCGACAGCGTCTGCCCTTCGGGAACCGTGCCTCTCACTGGTGACGGCAACGCGGGATTTCTTGCCGCCCCGACTTCTGCGCTGGGCAGCCATACCGGCCGAAAGGTGACCGTGTCGAGGGAGAGCCAACGCGAATCGGCGGGTCGGACGGCTTGAGACTTGGCTATGGTCGCCGCCGGAAAGTCGATCCACCACACTTCCGGGGGACGCCGGACCGCGGATGGAAGTGAGGCACAACCGCAGGCAGCGAGAGCGAACAGAGCTTGCAGCCACCGATGCCGCATCATTGCCTGAAGCTAACGCCGAACTGGCGACCCACCGTTACACTTTGCAGAATCAGGAAGTGAAATCTCGAATCGATAGAACAATGCGCATTTGCATGGGCGCGGCACTCATCACGCTCAGCATCTCTGCTTCAGTCGGACGCGCGCAGTCGGCTCCGGCGGCTCGCGCCCGGCAAACGGCAGACCTCGTTCTCGTAAACGGGCGCATCTACACCGTTGACCCCGTGCGACCGCTGGCCACTGGGCTCGCTGTGGCTCGGGGAAGGATCCTCTTCGTCGGGTCCGAGACGGAGGCGCGGGCGCTCACCGGTCCTCGCACGCGCGTGGTCGATCTCGCGGGAAAAACTGTGGTGCCAGGATTTATCGATGCGCACGCTCATCTTCTTGGGCTCGGTCGCTCGCTGCGCAACGTCCACCTCGCAGGGGCAACATCATACGAGGAAGTGATTCGCCGGGTGCTTGAGCGCGCCCGGGAGATGAAGCCAGGCGAATGGATCATCGGTCGCGGATGGGACCAGAATCGGTGGCCGAGCAAGGAGTTTCCGACGCACGAAGCGTTGTCGCGAGCGGTGCCGTCGAATCCGGTGATCCTCGAGAGGATCGATGGGCATGCAGTGCTCGCGAATGCGGCGGCGATGCGTATCGCCGGCGTCAGTGCCGCAACGAAAGATCCCGCGGGAGGTCGTGTACTTCGACTGCCCGACGGCTCGCCATCGGGAGTCTTCGTGGACAACGCAACGCCGCTGGTCGAGCGCAGAATCCCTCGCTCCTCACGTGAGGAAACGCGGAGAGCGATTCTCACCGCCGTCGCGGAAGCGAATCGGTGGGGCCTGGTGGGCGTGCACGACCCCGGTGAGGGCCGCTCCGACATCGGCGAGTTCGAGTCGCTGGCGCGCGAAGGCCGGCTGACGCTTCGGGACTACGTGATGGTCAGTGACGACAGCGCCGCGATCGCCCATTTCATCGCCCGTGGTCCGGGGATCGCCCTATACGACGGACGAATCTGGATTCGCGCCATCAAGCTTTACGCCGACGGTGCGCTGGGATCGCGGGGAGCGGCGTTGCTCGAGCCGTATTCGGACGATCCTGGGAATCGCGGCCTGGTCAGAACTCCGCCCGAGCATCTCGAGCGAGTAGCTGAGCTGGGGCTGCGGCACGGATTCCAGGTCAACATTCACGCGATCGGCGATCGGGGGAACCGGATTGCCCTCGACGCTTTCGCGGCGGCGCTCAAGGCGGTTCCGCGCGCCGACCATCGATTTCGCATCGAGCACGCTCAGGTGATCTCCCCTCCCGATATCCCGCGCTTTGCCGCGCTCGGTGTGATTCCGTCAATGCAGTCCACTCACCAGACGAGTGACATGCGATGGGCGGAGGCACGCCTCGGTCCGCAACGCATACGGGGCGCCTACGCTTGGAGGTCGCTGCTCAACACCGGCGCGATCATCCCGAACGGTACCGACTTCCCAGTGGAGGAAGTGAATCCCATCATCACCTTTCACTCCGCCGTCACGAGGCAGGACGCGACGAACTGGCCCCCAGGCGGCTGGTATCCCGGTGAGGCGATGACTCGCGATGAAGCGCTCAAGTCGATGACGATCTGGGCGGCGTTTGCGGGATTCCAGGAGAATGTCATGGGCTCACTCACTCCCGGGAAGTACGCTGACTTCGTGATCCTCGACCGGGATATCATGACCATCAAGGAGAATGAGATTCTCTCGACGCGCGTGCTGGCTACTTACCTTGGTGGGATTGCGGTGTACCAAGCTAAATAAACCGAAGTCGTAGTTGCCGTTTGGCACGAGCGTTGCCCCGCACTCCCACAATGAATCTTCGCTCCCTCATAATTTTCCCGACGCTGGCGGTTGTCACCGCTTGCTCTGCTGAGAAGAAGGCTGTCGCCGCGCAGCCCAATGTGAATGAAGTGCGTGAGGAGGGGTCCGTTCCTCCTCGTGCCTCCGTTGTTGATCCGCCGACGTCCGCCTACAATCAAATCGCCGTCATGGAACCGGCGCGGATCACAGGAACGGTCGAGTTCAAGGGAACTTTCCCACTCGATTCAACGATCAGGCCGGCCGCGGAGAAGGGAGGATGCGGACCGAGGATTCTCGATCGGCAGGTGGAGCACGCTGGAGCGAGAGTCGGCGGGGCGGCGGTGTGGCTGACCGATATCCGCTCAGGAAAGGCGCGTCCCGTCGAGCGGCGATTCGAGCTCGTGAATGAGGATTGCCTTCTCGACCCGCGGGTTCAGATCGTGATGGCGAGCGGTACGCTCAACATCATCAGCGACGACGTTGCAATGCACCGCAACCGCATCATCAACGTGGCGACGGGAAAGACTGAGGCCGTCGCTCCGTTCAATGACAACGGACAGGTGGTGCCATTCGATCGACTCCTGAGCGCGCCGGCCGAGCTCGAGGTTGTCTGCGATCTACATCCCTGGTCGCACGCGTGGATTGTCGTTCTCGACCATCCCTACTATGCTACCACGTCGAAGACCGGGGAATTCACGCTCGATGGCGTTCCGCCGGGGACTTATCATCTCCGCGCGTGGCATCCCGCGCTTGGCCGCGCAGATCAGACGATCACCGTCACTGGTGGCGCGCAGGCCTCAGTGGATCTCGAGTTGACCGCGACCCCGCCCGCGCCCTCCGCCGGTCCCGGGCCTGCGCCAGCCGGCGGAGGATCAACCAGCCCTAACGGGTAAAGAAGGAGAGCCCGACCAGAAGTCCGATGGCGTTAGTGCCATCTCCCTCGAAGGAGTGGCTAAAGTTTCCTTCGAGCCTCGTTGCCAGCCGGCGGTCGCCCCACGGAATCTTCACGCCCACTCCGGCTCCGAGAAAGCCGTTGCTGTCGCTGTCGCCGCCTCCGCTCACTCCCACGACTCCAGCGAACGGTCTTACGTAAATGCCCGAGCCGGTGCGCTCCGGGGCCAAATGGAGCAGGAGGCCAAGCGCCGCTTCGTACGTCGTGAATGTGTCGTCATTCACATGCACGGACGTCAGACCGAACGCCGGCTCTAGCGAAAGGTTGTCGGCGAAGAAAAAGCCAACGCGAAATGCGCGGAACGGAAGACCGACCGTTGTCACCTTTGGCTCATCGAGGCCAATTGAGACCCCCGCGTCCATACCGAGCTCGATGGGGCGTGACGTTTCGCGCCCGTACCTCCTCTGCGCCGATGCATTCGACGTAGCAAGCGCGCTGACGACAAGGGCAGCGAATAGAACGGTTGACAGTTTTCTCATTGTCGTTTGGGGTTGCGGGTGGGTTGCGTCTGGTGAACACACCCCCGCCGTCGCGGCAAATAGAATACCCGCGAACCGATTCCAGTTACCCGTTGCCCGCTACGCGTGTCCTGCGGCCCGCTACCCGATTTTCGGTTTCCCGCTTCCCGCGGCCAGCTGCTAACGGGTTACAGGCAACGGCAAGCGGGCAACTGGTCGCGGGTCGCGGGCGGCTGGTTACGGGTTACGGGTATCGGGCAACGGGCGCCTGGCCACTGATAGCCAGTTCCTCAGTCCGGAACTGTCCGCGGTAAAGTCGCGAGTATACCCCCTCCGACGACACGAGAACGCTGTGCGTTCCTTCCTCGACAATGAATCCGCGGTCGATGACTACCACCCGATCTGCACGAAGCACAGTGCTCAGCCGATGAGCGATGATCAGCGTCGAGCGCCGGCGCAGAAGATCGCCCATCGCCTGCTCGACGAGCCGCTCGCTCTCGCTGTCGAGACTCGATGTTGCCTCGTCGAGAATTACGATCGCCGGATTCTTGAGGAACACTCGCGCGATCGCCAGCCGCTGCCGCTGCCCACCCGAAAGCTTGATTCCGCGCTCGCCGACCAGCGTGTCGAATCCGTTGCCCAGACGCTCGATGAACTCGGTTGCGTGCGCGGCATCAGCAGCGCCGCGAATTGCTTCCTCCGAGGGACTGGTTTCGTTGTCGAGCAGCGCGTAGGCGATGTTCTCCCGGACAGTTCCACTGAACAGAGTCGGCTCCTGCGGCACCATTCCAATCGCCGACCTCAGATCGCTTAGCGAGAGCTCGCGAATGTCATGTCCGTCGAGTGTAATGCGTCCCTCGTCGACGTCCCAGAATCGCGGAATCAGCGACGCGATCGTCGTCTTGCCCGCGCCGCTCGGGCCTACGAGTGCGACGACTTCACCTGGCGCGATCATCAGCGACACGTCGGTGACGACGCGTGGAAGCGTCGACGCGTAGCGGAAGCTCACGTGCTCCAGACACACCTCGCCGCGAACCGGACGTGCCAGCGGCACCGGCCTCGGCGGATCGGCTATCTCCGGTTGCGTCGCCAGCAGATCGAACGTTCTCCGCGCGGCGCCGACCGCTTCCTGATAGACGCCGAACAGGGAGCCGAGCGATCCCACCGCTCCCGCTACGTACAGCGCGTACAGCATGAATGAAACGAGCGCTCCCGCGGTCAGCGATCCGGCGAGCACGAGCCGTCCGCCTTGCCACAGCACCGCCACGACGCCGCCGAATGCGCAGAAGGTGAGAATCCCGAAGAACGTCGCGCGAATTCGCGCCCGGTCCATCGCCGCGGCGATGACGTGCGCCATGTGCCCTGTATAGCGCCGTGTCTCCTCGGCTTCGCGCGTGAAGCTCTGCACCGTTCGAATCTGAGAGAACGCCTCGTCGGCGCTGCCGGTGGCTTCTGCGATGCGGTCCTGTACGCCGGTACTGGCCCTGCTCAAGCGCCGGCCGAAAAAGAGCGCCGCACCAATCACGATCGGCACGACTGCGAGAGTCGTCGCCGCGAGACGCGGGTGCGTCATCGTCAGAAGCACCACTCCGCCGATGAGAAACAGAGTCTGGCGCGCAAACTCCGACAGGTTGTAGCTGAGGACAGTCTGTAGAACGGTCGTGTCGGCGGAGAGACGGCTCGTCAGCTCGCCGGTGCGCTGCTCGGTGAAAAATCCGGGAGAGAGTCGCACGAGATGAGCGAACAGATCTCTCCGCAGCTCGGCGATGATTCGCTCCGAAGTCATCGTCAGCAAGTAGACCTGCACGTAGTTGAGACCCGCCTGCACCAGGAACAGCGCGATCAGCCCGAGCCCGATGCGATTGAGCAACATCCGGTCGCCGGAAATGAACGCCGCGTCGAGCAGGCGACGGACGATCTGCGGGAACGCAAGCGCGATGGAAACGCTGAGCACGAGACACACCATCGCGCCGGCCAACCTCGCACGGTGCGGATGAACCCTCGGAAGGAGTCGGCCGAGCGGCTTGGGGGATGGAAGTCGCCGCCTCGACTTCGACTCGGCCATCAGAGTCCGATCTTTCGGTCGGCGACCATCGCCCCGAACAGCAGCGCGAGGTAGAGGAGCGAGTACTTGTAGACCCACCACGCGCGCGCTGTCCAGTCAGTGGCGCGCATCATCCGAACGATTCCCCAGAGGAGAATACCCCCGAGCGCCAGCGATGATACGAGATACACGATTCCGAACGCGCCGAAGCTCGCCGGCAGGACAGTCACGCCGATGAGAATCAGCGTGTACCAGAGCATCTGGTGCATTGTCTCGCGCTCGCCCCAGACGAGAGGCGCCATCGGCACGCCCGCTTTCCCGTAATCCCGCTGCTTTAGCAGAGCCAGCGCCCAGAAGTGCGGCGGAGTCCAGTAGAACACAATGGCGAAGAGATAGACCGCGGCGAGATCCACTCGCCCCGTCATCGCTGCCCATCCCACGAGAGGAGGGAACGCGCCGGCAGCGCCACCGATGACAATGTTGTGAGGCGTCGTTCGCTTGAGCCACCGCGTGTACACGTACACGTAGAAGTAGAATCCGCCGAGGGCAAGCGCGGCGGTGAGAATGTTCGTGAAAAGCGCGAACAGAAAGGTTGCAGCGGTGGCGAGCGCGATCCCGAACGCAAGGACGGATCTGCCACTCATTCTTCCTGCGGGTATTGGCCGCAAGCGGGTGCGCGCCATGCGATCGTCTATGTCGCGGTCGAGGTACATGTTCACCGCGTTGGCGCCGCCCGCCATCAGGTATCCTCCGATCATCACGACCAGGATGAGTACCCAATTCGGGTTTCCGGCGACGAACATCGGCGCCACCGTCGTCAACAGCAGCAGCGAGATGATCCTCGGCTTGGTGAGCATGACGAGGTCGCTCATCAGACCTCGCTCCGCCTGAATAGCCACGGTCATGCTGCCACCCGCCGTTCCGTTGCGGGCGTAGTCACTGAGCGCGCAGCACGATAGGCGGTGGAAGCAAAGACGAATACCGCAATCCAGACCAGCGTGCCTGCCGCCTGGTGCAGTGAACGAAATACAGCCGGCAGACGCATCTCGACCATTGCCGCCGCGATCAGGATCTGGACGATGATCGCGCCGAATGCGAATCGCGCACTGCTCACCACTACTGCCGGCTCACGACGTCGCGCCACGGCTGCCCGAATGCCCCACATGTGACCGAGTAACAGGAACCCGAGCGCGCGGTGCGTGACCTGCACCCAGAATCCCGGACCGGTGCTGGTGATCCATCGGCACCACGGGAATCCGCCGCATGCCACAGCCGCATCGGGAACGTTCGCGGTCAACGCCCCGAACGTGACAGTGATGAACGCCATCACCACCGCAATGCGCGCCGCACGCCAGGTGCGCAGATTGGCTCCGTCGAGTGAAGCTGCCGCACCCAAGCCGCCGGTGCGCATCACCGTTGTCGCGAGAACCGCGAGGAGAGCCATCGCGATTGCGAGATGTGCGACGATCACCAGCGGATTCAACAGCAACTTTACTGTGCCTGCGCCGAGTAGCGCCGCCGTGACGACGAGGCCGGCGGCAAACGCGGCCGGTCGCAAAGCTCCGCCTTTTCCGCCCACACCGAGTTCTTTCCTCTTGATCCACGCGGTCACCAGCAGAGCGATGACCGCCACCGTCAGGCCCGCTGCGATGTAGCGGTGCGTTATCTCGATGATGAGATCGGGCCTATCGTGCGGCGGAAACCAGCGACCGTTGCACTTCGGCCAGTGGTCACCGCATCCAAGGCCTGAGCCGGTGATGCGGACTATCGCGCCGAATACGATCTGGAGGTAGGCGAGCGCGAAGGCCGCCCAGGCGAGACGGCGCAGAGTTGCCATCAGGCTGCGTTCAGCGAACCGCTCGCCAGGTGGCGACCAGCAATATCGCGACGCCGATCGCTGGGATCACGCCCCAGAGAATCTCTGCCCCACGAGGAGAGTGCGGCATCGGCGGACGAGACTCGCTAGAGGTCCGTCGCGTAATGAAGACACTCCGGAGTATCGCGATCTCGCCTGCGGTGGAAAGTGTTGCGGCCGCCCAGAACACAGCGGTGCCTGCTACATCAACCATTTGCGGAAGGCCCAAGCGTTCGCGCACGGCGCGCACAGCGCGCATGCCGCGCATTCGTCAGGAGCATCGCGGGTAAACCTACTCGCGCCGCTACTTCCTTTGCAGTAGCGTTTCATGATGGTCGAGCCTGTGCGATCGACGAGTGACACATCTTCCGCACCAGGTTCCCTCACGGAAGTTCCGGCAGGTGGCGCGCTCGAGCCGCCTGAACCCACGCGAGGGGAGCTGCCACGGCGAATCGGCTTGTGGACGGCGGTTGCGATTCTCGTCGGGTCCACGATCGGATCGGGGATATTCCGCTCTCCGGCTGGAATCGCCGACAAGCTCCCCGGCCCCCTTCCGCTTCTTTTCGTCTGGACAACGGGCGGACTGTTCGCGCTCTGCGGCGCGCTCACGCTCGCCGAAGTCGCCGGTGCCTATCCGCGGACCGGTGGCGTTTACGTCTTTATTCGTGAGGCGTGGGGGCGTCTGCCTGCTTTTCTCTTCGGCTGGTCGGAGCTCGTTCTCATACGTGCGGCCTCGCTGGGCGCACTAGCGACGACGTTCTCGGAATATCTGATCAGAGTCACCGGCCACGACCCCGCAGTTGCGCCGTACTCGCAGTACACTCATTACGTTGCGGCGCTAGCAATCTTCGTGGCGGGCGCGACCAACTACGTCGGCGTCAGATCAGCGGGATTCGTCCAGAATCTCACCACCGCGGCGAAAGTTCTGGGACTGCTGGTCGTGGTGGCGCTGGCATTCGCTATCGGTCTCCCCAGCACGGGTGGACACTACACGCCGGTTGCACCGCCAGGCAGCTTCACGATTTCGGCCTTCGGCCTGGCACTGGTGTCGGTGCTCTGGGTCTACGATGGGTGGGCCGACGTCAGCTTTGTTGCGGGGGAAGTGGAGAATCCGCGGCGAAATCTTCCGCGGGTCCTGATAATCGGAACGCTGGGCATCATCGCGATTTACCTCCTCGCAAATCTCGCGTATCTGGCGGTGATGCCGGTCGAGGAGATCCGGCACTCGCGGCTTGTTGCCGCCGACGTGGCTCAGCGACTCATTGGGTCGGCGGGAGTCGCGTTCATCGCCGTAGTGGTGATGATTTCCACCTTCGGAACTCTGAACGGAACGATGATCACCGGTCCGCGGATAATCTTCGCGACGGCCTCGGACGGAATGCTGTTCAGTCCGCTGGCTAGGGTGCATCAGCGATATCGAACTCCGTCGGTGTCGATCGCGATAATCACGGCGCTGGGAATTGCCTTCGTTCTGGCGGGCACATTCGAGCAGCTCGCCGATGCTTTTGTGACCGCGATCGTTCCATTCTACGCGCTGGCGGTGGGGTCGGTATTCGTACTCCGGCGTCGGGAAGGTTACGACCCGCCATTCAGGGTTCCGCTCTATCCTGTAGTGCCCGCGCTATTCATCATCTCGACGTTTCTTCTCCTCACAAACGCGGTCATCGATCCGTCGAGCCGCTGGCCGACATTAGGGGTTTTAGGCGCGATTCTGGTGGGTATTCCGGTGTATGTGGGAACAGTCGGACGGAGGCGCGTATAGAGTCGATCACGGGTGCGCAAAGCTCCCGAAAATTGCTTGCTCGCACGCTGGCCCTCCTGTACCTTTGACCGCAATTCGAGCCTGATTTTTTCGCCGAATTTCCCACCTTCCAGTTAGGACCACACATGCTCACAAGACGTTTGACCAGTACGCTGGCCACCATCGCCGCATTTACGGCATCGGCAGCCGGGGCACACGCGCAGGGGGTTACCACTGGAGCCATCGGCGGGACCGCACGTGATCCGTCCGGCAACCCGGTCGCGCAGGCACGGGTCCAGGTCACCGACAGGACCACCGGGTACACGACCGGCGGTACCACTCATGAAAATGGACAGTTCCTCGTGGGGGGACTCCAGGTCGGAGGCCCTTACACAGTCGTCGTCGGCCGCATTGGCTACCAGGCGCACACCCGTGACAACGTTTACGTCCAGCTCAGTCAGACGACTCCGCTGGAGATCCGCCTCGAGCCGCAGGCGACGCACCTGAGCGAGCTCGAGATCCGGGCGACGACGGGCGAGATAATCGCGCCGACCAATACCGGAACCAAGACGACCGTGTCGCAGCAGGCACTGGAGCGCGCTGCCTCCACCACCCGGAACCTGGTGGACTTCACGCGAGCCGCACCGCAGGTGTCGAGCTCCGGACCAGGCTACTCGGCTGGTGGAATGTCCAACCGCATGAACAACGTCCAGATCGACGGCGCCACCGAGCGCGACGTCTTCGGACTCGGCTCTACCGGCCAGCCTGGCGGTCAGATCAGCGCCAAGGCGATCTCGATCGAGGCGGTAAAGGAATACCAGATCCTGCTCGCTCCCTACGATGTGCGTCAGGGAAACTTCGGCGGAATGCTTCTCAACGCCGTCACGAAGAGCGGAACCAACGACTTCCACGGCTCTGCATTCCAATACTATAGGAATCAGGACTACGGACGCAACGTGCCGATTCTCCGTGCGACGGACTTCAGCCGTCGTCAGACCGGCTTTTCGGTTGGTGGACCGATCATCCGAGACAGGTTGCACTACTTCACCGCGAACGAGTGGACGCGTGAGACGACGCCCGTCAGTGGACCGTACTTTGGGCAGCAGGAGGGCCCGGGCGTCGTAGCGTTTGCGTGGACGGCGGCTGACCTCGCGCGGTTCGAGGCCGCGTATAAGGCGAAGTCGGGCGGGGAGGACCCCGGCACCGCTGGAATCGTCAATACTCCGACGCCAATGGACAATCTCTTTGGACGATTGGACTTCCAGATCAACGACGTCCACCGTCTTGTTGCGCGGTACAACTACACGGACGCGCTCAATGACAATCGCCGCGAGACATTCCGCAGCGCGACCCGCGCCATCTACTCGTCGAACTTCCATTCGATCAGCAGCAACAAGAAGTCTCCTGTGGTCCAGCTTTTTTCCAACTTCCACAACGGCTGGAGCAATGAGGCTTTTGCGGGCGTCACTTGGGTGCGCGATCGCAGGAATCCGAAGACCACCACTTTCCCCGAGGTGACGGTCAACTACACCGGAAACCGTGCGATAATTGCGGGCGCCGATCGGCCTTCGCAGGGAAATCAGCTCGACGCTGATACCTATGAGTTTACCGACAATCTGACTATTCCATTCCGCCAGCACAGCTTCGTGGTGGGTACGAGGCAGGAGCTGGTCAAGATCCGCAATCTGTTCAATGAGAGTGCGTACGGCGTATGGGCGTTCGACAGTATCGCGAAGTTCGAGCAAGGTAGTCCAAGCGGATTCCGCCGCGCAATCGTTCTCAGCCAGGACGGAAACGCGTTCTTCGACGCGCTCCAGTCTGCGTTGTACGCACAGGACACGTGGGCCGTCAACCCGAAGTTGACGTTGACCATCGGCGTTCGTGGAGACGTCAGCAACTTCCTCAAGGATAACAGCTACGCTCCCGCCGTCGATTCCGCATATGGACCGCAGAAGACCGCGACCGGCGCGTTCCAGTTCTCACCGCGCTTTGGATTCAACTTCGACGTCACCGGCGATCAGACCAATCAGATTCGCGGCGGTATCGGTCTGTTCGTGGGTACTCCTCCGTATGTCTGGATGGAGAACGCGTATGTCGATAACGGAAGGATCCGGGCGGTCCTCACTTGCGGTCCGGCTCAAAGCAACCCGGCTGATCCAGCGCCCGTGTTCAGCGTCGACCCGACGGTTTATAACACGTGTGCCAACGGACGTGGTAGCAGGCCCATTGGCAACCTCAGCTTCCTCGATAAGGACCTGAAATTCCCGCAGCCGTTGCGGGCGAACCTGGCGTTCGATCGAGTCCTTCCATTCAACCTTGTTGCAACTATCGAAGGCCTTTATTCGAGAACGCTGAATCAGCTCTTCTTCGTAAACGAGAACGTCGCTGGTCCGATAGCGACCGATAAGTTCGGCCGCGTTCTCTACGGCACGATCGCAACCACCGGGATTGCTACCGCGACGCGACCAGCCGGCGTCCTTGCGAACGGGGGTCCGGCGCGATTCACCTCCGCGATCCTTGCGACGAATCAGAACAAAGACTACGCCTACAACATCACGGGACAGCTGAGAAAGCGCTACGCCAACAACTGGGAAGCGTACGTTGGCTATTCATACGGTCATGCCCGCGATGTGCAGAGCTTTACGTCCAGCACCCACCTCTCGAACTGGAGTTTTGGGCGGACGCTGTTCGGTCGTCAGGAAGACGCTACCACTGCTGTCTCGCTATTCGATCAGCCTCACAAGATTTCAGCATTTGTCACCAAGACTGTACCTTGGAGTCGGCTAACGCAGCGGCTGGGTAGCTGGGCGGCCGGCCTCGCCACTGACTTTACCGTCTCATACCAGGGTGTCTCGGGTGCGCCACATGATTATATCTACGGCGGATCCGGAGGCCGCGGTGACTTGAATGCCGACGCTGTGAGCGGTAACGATCTGATATATATCCCGACCGACGCCACCGATCAGAACCAGATCAGGTTCCAGAACCTTACAGCCGCTGTCGGTGACACGTTGAAGATTGCAGATCAGGCCGCTGCCTTCGAGAAGCTTATCGCGATGACGCCATGCCTCAACGAAAATCGCGGACACATTCTGCCGCGCAACTCGTGCAGGCTGCCGTGGTCGAACAACTTTGACGTCACGATTCGCCAGAACATCCCGCTGATGCGTTCCTCGCAGCGCGTGGCGATTCAGCTCGACATCTTCAACTTCGCCAACCTGCTGAACAAGGATTGGGGCCAGCAGCTGGTCAGCCCCTACTCGACCCGCAACAACATTCCGCTGCTCTCGCAGACGGGAATGTCCAGCGCGGATCCAGCGACGGCCGTACCGATAGTGACGTTCAACTATCGGACTATCGATCCGAAAAAGACACTTACTCTGGAGCCGTACCAGCTCGGCAACTTCGTCAGCAACTACTATCGCTGGCAGCTCTCAGCGCGCGTCAGCTTCTAGCGCGCGGGACTGAAATGAAAACGGCGCGGACCAAAGTCCGCGCCGTTTTTTTTGTCCTTCGGCTAGAACACCGAAAAGTTGATGTACCTCCGCGGGTTCCTCTTGAAATCGGCCATCAGCGAATCCACCCGCTGCAGCAATGCCCGAACGTCGTTGTAGACACCGGGATCGTTGACGAGCTTGGCCGCGGTCCCGCCGCCACTATCAACCTTCGCCACGATCGCATCGAGCTTCTCGCTCGTGGACTTGAGCTCGGCGCTCATCGCCGAGAGATTCGCCGACGCCTGGCGGAAGTTGGTCATCGCGGAATCCACCTTTGCCGGATCTATCCCCGACGCAGCGCGCCGGAACGTTCCCAATGTTGCTGTGAGCTGACGGTTCTGCTCCGCAGCTATCGCGCTGAACTGCGCGACGAGGCGGTTTGTTCCGGTGATCGCCTTGTGCAGATCGGCCAACCCACCGGCGGCTACGAGCTCGCTGTGTAACGACGTGGTGATGGCGTTGATGGAAGACGCTATCGAATCTGCTTTCGTCGTGAGCTGCGCGATCCCCGGAGACGAAGGTCCCACCGGCACCGTGTCGTTCGGTGGAACCGATCGCGGATTCGGCGCTTTAGGCGTGAGCGCAATCGCCATGTCGCCGAAGATGCCGTTCGGCACCACTGTCGCTGTTGTACCCTGGGGCACCTTGTACTGCTTTCCCACCCGGAACGTCGTCAGCACCGTACCGTCCTGACGGAGCTCGACTTGATCGACGTAGCCGACGTTCACACCGGCGAGCAGCACTGGCTGCCCCTGCTTGAGCCCGGAATTCCATGGAAACTTCGCGTACAGCGCATAGCCCTTGGAGAGCCCGCCCCGTGCCAGCCAGAGCGAGCCCATTACCGCGACGAGAATCGCCGCAACCATCACCAGACCAACGAGAACCTCGTCGCGTTTCTTCATGCCTGTAGGTAGGGTGCGAGGAGCAGCGCAGTGAGCGCGTCGAGTACGAGGATGGCCACCGAGGTGATGACGACTGCCTGCGCGGTGCTGCGGCCGACTCCCTCAGCGCCGACATTGGCGGTGTACCCCTCGTACGAGCAGAAAAAGGCGATCGCCCCGCCGAAGATCGTCGCCTTGATGATACTATAAACTATCTGGAACGGCGCGAATGCCAGCCGTAGTCCTTCGGAGAATGCCGCCGAAGTGACGTCAGTCGCGAGTATCGCCGTCAGATACGCGGTCCCCACGCCGATCGCGTCGGCGAGAATTGTCAGCACCGGCAGCATCACCAGCGCTGCGAGCAGCCGCGGCACCACGAGGTAGGCAACGGGATCGTACGCCAGCGTCTCCAGCGCGTCGATCTGCTCCGTCACTCTCATCGTTCCGATCTCGGCGGTGATGCGGGCGCCCACCCGCCCGGTCAGCACCAGTCCGGTCAGCAGTGGCCCGAGCTCGAGGATGATCGATTGGCGTGAGATGAGTCCGACGACGGAGAGCTGAACCCCTCCGAAGAGCTGATAGCGGGTCTGGAACGCCGTCACGGCGCCGATGAATGCGGCGACGATCGCAGCGAGTGGAATCGAGTCCACTCCGATGTTGCGCATCTGCCTGATCGTCTCGCCGCCGTAAGTGCTGAAATCGGGAAGCGCCCGTCCGATGTCGCGAACGAAATAGCCGCGCTCGCCGACACGGGCGAACAGCGACGCGACCGGCCTGATCAAGTACGAACCCTGACGAACAGGACGATCCCGAGGATGCCGAACACGATGCTCGGTGTCCACGCGGCGAGCGCCGGCGGAATTACTCCGCGAGCGCCGATCGCCTTGGTCAGCTGGACCAGCATGATGAAGATCACCGTTGTACCCAGGGCAACGCCGATTCCGTAGGCCCGGCCGCCTCGTTGCGTGCTCGTCGCGAGCGCCGATCCGAACAGGAGAATCACGAGACTTGTTACCGGAATCACGATCTTGAGCATCCGCTCGACCTTGAGACGGTTGACGTCCGCGCCGGAGCGTTCCATCGCCGTAATGAAGCGCCCGAGCTCGCGATACTCCATGTCGGTCGGCGCCTTTGGGGTTACCGTCAGCTCGCGGGGCGGCTCGATGAACTTCCTGTCTCGAAGCGAGTCGAAGGAGTAGGTGATGTTGTTGATTGAATCGGGGATCACGTGCATCGTGCCGGACGCGAGAGTCCATCCGCGTCCGGGCTTGTACATCGCCCTCGATGAAACAGCGATGTACGAGGGATAGTCGGGACCGCGTCCCTTTCGCTCGATCGTCATTCCATCAATCGCGTTCTGCTGGACGTGAAGCGCCTGGACCTTGTAGACGCGGCCGGCGTCGGCTGCGTAGGCGAAGTTGTAGCGCTCTCCGCTGGGCGAGAACTTCTGCGTCTCGAGCAGCTTCGACCGTCGCGCGTTCGCCGCCGGCGTAACTTCACCCAGCGCAAGACCTCCTACAGTCGCGATCAATGCGCCGAGAAAGATGGGCGCGATGAGCCGGTAGAAGCTGACTCCCGATGCCTTTGCCGCGGTGATCTCGGAGTGCCGTGTCATGGCTCCGATCGAGAACACCGTCGCGAACAACACCGCCGCCGGTAGAATCAGGAACATCGACTCGGGAAACCAGAACAGGTAGCTCAGCGCGATGTCGCCAGTCGGAAGCTTGTGCGCGAGGTACTTGTCGAGGTTGTCGGTGAGGTCGAACATCGTGAGCAGCAGCGGGAACCCCAGCGCTGTCGCGAGGAAGATCTTCCAGAACTCGGCAAAGACGTACCGGTCGAGGGCCCGGACGAATCTCACGTAGTGGTTGGCCGGGGAGCGGGAGCCGGCTGCGGATCGTACGTCCGTCGGCGGAAGCGGCTGCGGATTCCCTCGAAGATCTCATGCATGTCGCCGGCGCGGCTGGACCCTGCTTCCTTCCCCATGTGTGCCAGCAGAACGAGGGCGACAATGGTGAAGATGATGTTTGCCATCCACATCGATACGAAAGCGGGCATGAGTCCGCGCCGCGCCAGCGACTCGCCGGCGATCAGCGCCACGTAGTACAGTCCGAAGACGATCAGACTCACCCCAATCGTGAGTCCCACGCCTCCGCGCGGGAAGCGCAGCGCGATCGGGGCGCCAAGCAGCGCAAGGACGAAGCACGCTGCCGCGAGCGCGAACTTCTTGTGGATCTCCACCTGATAGAGATTCACGCTGATGAGGGCATCGCGGACCTGCATCCGCGCGCTTTCGAGAAGGCTTGGAATCGACGCGTCGGGAACCTCAGCGGGTGCTTCGGCATCGCGCACCGCGGGGGTCACGCCCACGCTTGGCGGAGGCGCCCCTTGATTGGTCGCAGCCGCGCGCACGGCACTTTTCCCTCCGCTTGGCGGAACGGGCTTGGCGAGCGACTGCTGGAGCGTAGCACGAGCGCGGGCCCTGAGCGCTTCCTCTTCAGCCGTCGCTGCTCTCACCGCCGAGTCACGCTTCGCCCTCGCAGTCGCGGCGGCTCGCGTTGTGTCCGGACGCGACGGCTCCTGCGCACCGAGCTTCTTCGTACCGATGGCCGCAAGGATGCGACAGTACGCTTCTCCGATCTCGATCGTTGGAGGGTAATCCGCTCGCGTCGTCAGAACGTCGCGGCTCAGCTTCACCTTTCGCTTCCGCGCGAGAGCGAGTCGCTCATTGAACTGCTTGCGCGCTAGGGTAAGCAGTCGGCGAGAGTTCTCGGCGTTTCGCTCCATCTCGCACACCGACATCTCGCGCTCGCCCTTGTACATGTCGTTCGTCGTCTTCTGGAACTCGTTGCCGACTCCGCGCACTCGAACGACCTCGCTCTGGAAGAAAAGCCGCTGAAGCTGCTGCGGCTTGTCGCTGGGAACATCCTCGACATGACCACTGTAGAGAGTCAGTTGGAGGTCCGCCTGGTTCGGCGTCATCGTCATGTTCCCACTGTCGGCGTATATCGTTCGTCGGCGCGTCCCGTCGCCAACGTCATAGAGCGTCACCTCGTGCATCACGTTCGACGTTTTGCTGAGATGTCCGGCGCGGAGGTAGAGCTTGCCCGGGCTTACTTCATTGATGACCTGCTCGCGCAATCCGAAGGTGGGCTTTTTCTGCGCGATATCACTCTGCAGCGAGCGCAGCCGATGATTCGCACGGGGGAGAATCTGATCGTTGAACGCGACCATCCCGAGCGACAGCACGAGCGCCGCGAGCAGCACCGGTATTAGCAGGCTCCGAAGACTCACGCCGCTCGCTTTCATCGCCGTGATCTCGTTTTCCGCGGCGAGCCGGCTGAACGCGTACAGTGTCGCAACGAGTACCGCCATCGGCAGCGAGAGCGCGACAGTCAGCGGCACGGATAGCCCGAGGAACTCGGCGATGACACTGAACGGGAGCCCCTTTCCCACCAGCTCTCCGAACCGCTTCGCTATGTATTGCAGCAGCAGCAGGGAAGTGAGCGCGGAGAGGGCGAACAGCAGCGGGCCGAGATGCTCCTTGAGGACGTATCTGTGGAGTATCTTCACCGGGTGAAATATAGGTATGGCACCCCCGGCCGTGACGCGGCCGCGGTGGCCGTCTTATCGCGCATCTCCGCCGTCGCGTTGCTGTTTCTGGCGGCGGGTGTCGCGGCGCCACGACTATCAGCGCAGCAGCCCGTCCCCCCACGTCGCGACACCGTGCAGCCGCCCGTTGCTCGCGACACTGCGGCAACGCGGCCGGGGCTACGCGTACGCCTCGGAGCCGACTCCATCGCCCTCCGACTGCCGCCCGTTCTGTCGCGAGCGGAGCGCGAAACCTACCGAAAGGCGGTCGAGCAGATCGAAGCCGCGCGCGCCACCGCCTTCCAGCAGAACATGCGCTCGATTCTTCAGGCGGTGTGGGGTCAGGTCGCGTCCTCCACGTTTGCCACGAGAGAACAGCCGCCCGCCTTTCCCGCCGAGCCGGCAAAGCCAAGAACGGTGGCCACCCGCGCCGGCGACATTATCGCCGAGCACAGCGACCTCACGCTCGAGCTCAACGGTCGCATGGAGGCGCGTGCCGAAAGAAATCAGAGCGAGCAGTGCCGTGTCGGCGTAATCGATCCGGTGTTCAATTGCCGCAGCGCCTTCCAGCCGCTGATCGACTTTCAGTTCAACGCCCGCTCCGGCGGAGTGATCGCAGACCGCATCCACGTCGATGTGGATTACGATACGCAGCGCGAGTTCGACGCATCGAACAACATCTCGATCAACTACGAGGGGAAGGGAAAGGAGCTTCTCCAGCGACTCGAGATCGGGAACGTCACCTTTCAGCCCCCGGTCTCGCGCTTCATCACCGCCGGAATTCCGAGCGGGAACTACGGCATTCAGGCGGTCACGAGGATCGGACCCGCTCGAGTGCGAACGATTCTCGCCCAGCAAAAAGGAAACGTCGTCAGCGATCGCGTATTCACGGTTGGGGACCGCACACTTCAGGCAATCGACCGAACCATCGAGGACCATCAGTTCGAGCCGCGTCGTTTCTTCTTCACGGTATCGCCCCGGCTGTTCGGTAGCTCGTATCCGAACATCGACATCCTCGACTCGAGGCGCATGCTTACACTCGCCGCTTCGCTGCCTGACACTGTCCGTCCGACGAAGGTGTTCGTCTACCGGCTTCTCATCGGTGGACAGCCCGCAAATCCGAGCGGTCCGCAATTCCGGATTCTCGGCGACCCGTTGTCGCGTCGCGGCCCGATCTACGAGCGACTGCGTGAAGGTGTTGACTACTACATCGATCCGTCACAGCTGTGGATCGCTCTCGTGCGACCGCTCTCTCTCAACAACGAGCGCCTCGTCGTCGCTTACCGCGTGAACATCGGCGGACTCGACACGATTCATGTCACCACCGGAGGAACACCCGATCTCGAGTTCAGTGCACAGACCGAGCAGTTCGCGAATCTGCTCTGGGATCCGCAGGTCACTCCGTCGCACCCGGCGTTCGATCGCGAGATTCGCAGTGTGTACCGCATCGGCGGACCCGAGGTGCGACGACGCAGCGTGGTCGTGAAGATCGTAACCGGGACCGGCGAGGATCAGGAGAAGGCGGTCGGTGCTGCAGGCTCGAGCGACACGTATCTCCAGCTCTTCGGCCTCGCACAAAAGACGAATACATCCACCTTCGACATCGAGAACCGCCTCTGGCCGCGGCCTGGAGATCCCAACTTCGAGCTGAGTCTGGCATCGGCGCAGGCGATAATCCGCGATCAGTTCCTCGTATTTCCGTCGCTTCGCCCGTTCGCATCCAACGGCCTGGTGACTCGCGGCAATCCGACCAACGATACCATCTACACCACGCCCGCCGAGTATGTCAGATCAGCGCAGCGGCCGGCGTCGGTCTACCACATCCGCACCCGCTATCAGGCAGAAGGCAGCGGCGAAGCGGGAAGTCTGATGCTCGGCGCAGTTCAGCTCAGACCCAACTCGGAGCGACTCCTCCTCGACGGCGTTCCTCTCGTTCGAGGGACGGACTACACAGTCGATTACGATCTCGGACGTGTGTCGTTCTCCCGGCCCGACACGCTCTTCCTCCGTCCGAGGCAGGTGTCGGTTCGATTCGAGGAGAATCCGGTGTTCGCGGAGACTCCGACGTCCATTTTCGGGGCCACGGCCGAATTCCCGCTTGCGAGCGGCAGCGTGAACTTCACCGCCATCTCGCAAACCCAGAAGACCACATTCAACCGTCCGCCGCTGGGCTTCGAGCCGGCGGCATCTCTCGTCGCGGGCGTAACAGCGTTGTTCAGTTTCGACGCGTCGCCGCTCACCTCGCTCGTGTCGAGACTGCCATATGGCAAAACCTCGGTCCCGTCGCGCGTGAACGTATCGGGCGAGTTCGCAGCGAGCAGGCCGAAGCCAAACGCGGCTGGGCAGGCGTATCTCGAATCGTTCGAGGGAGAAGGTGGTCTTCAGGTGTCGCTCCTCGATAACCAATGGTACTACAGCTCGCAGCCTGCACTCGGCTCCACTTTCCCGCAGCGATTCGGATCCGGAGCTCTCGATATCGACCGGGCGTCCACAATGGCGTGGCAGAGTGACGGCCTCGATGCAGCCGGCGCAGCGGTGCGTTATACGATCGAGGAGATCGATCCTTTGACCAACCTGATCGGGCCCGGCGTGTCGGCGCCCGAGCAGCTCCTATGGATGACGCTCTATCCGATAGCCATCGGGGGGCTGCGTGGAGACGCCGGCTTCCGCTGGACCATCGCCAACGCGCCATCGGGGCGGCGCTGGCGATCGATCCGCACGTCGCTTGGACCGAGCGGATCCGATCTATCTCGCGTCGAGAACATCGAATTCTGGGCGCAGGTGAGTGTATCGCCGGCAAAGCGGACCAGGAATCCGATTCTGATGCTGGACTTCGGCGATATATCGGAGAACACGGTCGCATTCGCACCCGACACCGCGCGAATCATCGAGTCGGCTCGCACGGTCAGTGGAAAGGACACGCTGTACTCCGGACGGTCCCTCCAGGGCTTCGACCGGCTCGACAGCGAGCGTGATCCCTTCTCGCGCGCGTTCAACGTCGGCGTGAACGACAATGGTCTCGCCGGTGATGTTGCAGGGGAAATCACGCTGCTCACGGACACACTTCCCGGCCGCCCGGCGGAAGCGCAGGTCGTCGGAAACTTCGCAACGTGCCGCGGCGGCTTCACCCTCATCCGGATCCTCGGTGATTCCCGGACCGACTGCACGGTCGGCAACAACCGGCTCGACGAAGAGGACATAGACATTGACAATGTCCTCAACCTCACAAGCGCCGAGCGCGAGCGGGAGCAGCTCCGGCGCTACATCGTGGATCTGTCGGATGCGGCGGGATTCACCCGCGTCGGAAAATGTTCAATGTCGCGCCGAACCGTCGTCGGACCGCCGCAGGACACGGTTTGCTGGGTTCTCTTCCGCGTTCCCTTCGCGAGCCCCAGCGACTCCATCGGTCGGCCCCTTCTCCGCCGCATCAGGGCAATGCGCGTAACGATGCTCTCGGGAAGTGAAGCCTCCGATTGGGAATTCAGTCGCGTCGCAATCGCGCGGCTGCGGCTCACGGGAGCGCCGTGGCTCAAGCGTCGGGACAGCGGATTGAAAGGGATCGGCGCTGAGGAACCGGGCCGCGGCGCAGTAGCCGCGTCGACCATCGGCACCCAGGATCGCGCTCTCGCCAGCGGAATCAGCTACGAGTCACCACCAGGTGTCGTAGACGAGCCGGATACGAAGCGATCCACGTTTCAAACCAGCCGCATTCAGATCAACGAGCGGTCGCTCCGTCTGACCGCCAATGATCTGGGCATCTACGACCGCGCCGAAGCGTATTTCCGTTTTCCCGAAGGCGAAAAAAACTTCATGGCCTACAAGGAGCTGCGCCTTTGGGCGCGCGGAATTCGGAACGGCTGGGGGTCGAACGGACAGCTCCAGTTCTTCGTTCGGATCGGCCGCGATCCAAACAATTTCTATCTCTATCGCACCGACCTCAACGGAGGAATTGGTCGCTCGTCATGGCTTCCTGAGATACGCGTCGCCTTCAACAGATTCTTCGCGTTGCGTGGCGCGATACAGAATGCGTATCTGCACGGCCAGCTGTCGAATTCGTGTACCGGTCTGGATTCCGTTCTCATCGCGAACACTCCTCTTCCGCTGAATGGCATCCGTTATTTTGCCTGCTCCGACGGTTACATCGCCTACAGCGCCGATCCTGGAACGAGCCCACCCAACCTCGCGGCGGTGCAGGAGCTTTCGGTTGGAATGTTTCGAGTTCCGGGTGGGGCCGGCACCGCACCCGTCTCACCTGTCGACACCCTCGAGCTGTGGGTGGACGACATCCGCCTCGGGGGAGTTGTGGATGAGGCGGGATTCGCCGGGCAGGTAGGGCTGTCCGTCGTCGCCAGCGACTTCGCCGACATCCGGATCAATCTCAGCCGGCGCGATCCGAACTTTCGGCAGCTCGCCGAGCAGCCGACGTTTCTGACCGACAACAGCGTCAGCGTGAGCTCTGCGGTCCGTCTCGAGAAGCTCCTTCCGCGAGCCGCAGGGCTCGCGATCCCGTTCACCGTGAACTACACCGCGGCCAGCAGGGATCCATTGTTCGTGTCCAACTCCGACCTCGAGGGTGACGTCGTGGAGGGGTTGAGAACTCCGCGTTCCTCGGCGACGTCTCTTACCCTGTCAGTTACCCGCGCGACTCCTCTCCGTGATTCACCCTTCGCTGGTCTGCTCAATAATCTCACGCTCCTCAGCACTTACACGGCTGCGGACGCGCGAACCGAATACGAGAAGGGTCGCGCTCACAACTTCACCGTCGGTCTCGACTACAATTTGTCGCGCGCACTGCTTCCCGAGGTCTCGAGATGGGCTCCCGCCGAGCTTCATTTCACGAGTGTGTACACCAGAGGAAGCGACCGACGCTCTGCGTTCAGCAAGCCCGCCTCAGCGAGTGACGACATCGAGCGAAGGATTTCGGGACTGACAGCCACCTGGCGAAACGGTACGACGCTTCAGTTCAGACCTTCGCGGCACGTGTCCGGGCGGCTCGACTTCAGCTCCGTGCGCGACTTGCGCGGTTATGGAAACGACTCGCCACTCGGAATCATCAGCACCGCGGACCGCGACCGGTGGCTGGGCGCGGATGTCGGTCTCGAACGCGAGAGGGAGATGCAGGCGGGAATCAATTTCACGCCGCAGTTCTCGTCATGGCTTCAGCCGCGCTTCGATTTCGGCAGCTCGTACAACATGCTGCGCGATCCGAACACGCTCAGTTATCTCCGCGCCCAGGACACCGCGGCCGAGCTGCGACTACCATTGCGACTGGGGGGGTCGCAGACGACAACCGCTGGGCTGCGGATTGATTTTCCCCTGGCTGCCAGACTCTACCTCGATAGCACCACGCTCATGCACCGGCTTTTGCGGGCGGTACAGCCGATCGACCTCAATTACAACCGCAGCCTCATCTCTGTGTTCGACGCGACGCCGTTCAGTCCTCCGGTTACGTACCAGCTCGCGTTTGGCGGCATTGAGACATTTCGCGAGTTACGGGGTCTGGCTGCCACAAGCGCTGGCCTGCTGCGACAGTTGTCGGCGAACAACACGCTGCTGTTGCCGTTCCGGATGCAGCTCGCGAACAGGTATCAGCTGATCAATGCGCGCAACTGGACGCGTCGGAGCGAGAACAGACAGGCGGTGGCGGACGGAACTCAGCTCGTTTTCCCCGACGTCACACTTCGCTGGGCATGGAAGCCGCCGCAGCTGCGAGCGTTGCTGGCGAGTGTCGGCGGAAGCGCGCGCGCAGTGAAGACGCGGCAGCTCACTACGAGGCAGCCCGAGTTCCCGACGGAGATCCCAGCCGGCCAGAGCAGCACGCCACTCCTCGATACATCGTTCGGCGCTGATCACGCCGAGAGCGATGTGTGGAGCTTTCCGGCGAATCTTTCCGTCGTTTTCAGCGGCGGCCGTCCGGTATCCGCTACCGTCGGCTACGCACTCTCGCGACGGCGCGAGGCGCGACCGGGTCTAAGCGCGAAGACGAGCGACGCCGACATCAGCGTTGACGTTTCCAAGCCCTGGCAGCTTCCGCGTGACTGGAAGCTTCGCAGCGATCTTCGAACTCGCGTCAGCTATCAGGACACTCACGGCGATAACTTTGTTCTCAACCCGCTCACCGTTAGCCGCGAGAGCCGATTGAGCGACAAGGGCCGGCGTGCATTCAGCTTCACCGCCGACACCGATGTCGCCGAGAATCTCTCGTCGAGCTTTGTCATCTCTCGCGTCGAGAGCTTCGACAAGAACCTCAACCGTCAGTTCACGCAGACTGTGCTTAGCGCCGTGATGCATCTGCAGTTCTTTGGCGGAGAGATGCACTGACCCGTTACCCGCCACCCGTAACCCGCTACCCGTCGCGCGTTGTCCGCTGCGTCTTCGTACTCGCTGCGCTGGCGATTGCTGCAGGATGCGAGAGACCCGCGCGCCGGATATCCAAATTCGACGGCGACGCCGCCCTGCGTTACGCCGCCGCGCAGTTCGACTTCGGCCCGCGGATACCGGGCACTGCTGGCGCTACTCGAGCCGGCGACTGGATCGTGCGGGAGATGACCGCCCGCGCGGACACTGTGATCGTGCAGGAGTGGACTCATGTAACCGCGCAGGGCGTGAAGCTGCCTATGCGGAATATCCTCGCACGGTTCCGTCCCGAGCTGACGGAGCGTGTGCTGTACCTGACGCACTGGGATACGCGCCCGGTGAGCGACGCAGCCGAGGACCCGGGCGACAGGCAGCGTCCGGTTCCTGGGGCAAACGATGGCGCATCCGGCGTGGGTCTCTTCGTTGCTCTTGGCGAGGCTCTGAAGAAGTCACCGCCCGCGGTGGGAGTCGATCTCCTGTTCGTGGACGGCGAGGACTACGGTCAGTTCGGGCCGCCCGATGTGGACGTGCTGATCGGCTCGACGTATTTCGCCGACCATCTTCCCTCGCCAGGATACAAGCCTCTCTTCGGAGTTCTGTGGGACATGATCGGGGACAGCGATCTGCGGATATATCAGGAGATGAATTCAGTCGCGCAGGCTCCGGAGGTCGTTCAGCGCGTGTGGTCGAAGGCGGAAGAGCTCGGACATGGCGATGTATTCGTTCCCGAGCAGCGTTACCCTGTCACCGATGATCATCTGCCATTGCTGCGCGCGGGGCTACGAGTGATTGACGTCATCGACCTCGATTATCCGGCGCACCACAAGCCGACTGACACACTCGATAAGATCTCGGCAAAGTCATTGTCGATTGTTGGAGAAGTAGCGGAAGCGTTGCTTCGGTAGTGGGTCAATCGCGAACGGCAACATCAACGTCGGGCGCGTTGTGAGTCTACCGTTTATTCTGTTTGTCCGTTTGACCGTTCAAATGCACGTGCACAACCCGACAGTTCAGCGGGCCGTCAGAATGTGCCTTTGACAAACGGAAGGTCGCAAAACGGTTAAACGGTAAACTCACGACGCGCCCGGTGTTTCCCTCCACGAGCCTCAATTGGCTTATCCAAGCAACGCATCGATCCGGCAGAGTACGCCGCGCTCCATGACAGTTCGGCATGCCCACTCGCGGCGAACGAAAGGCACTCCTGTTCCTCGCATCCGTCGCAGTTCTCGGTGCCGGCGTACGAGCAGCCTCCGCTCTTCACAGCGACGTTCCTGACGATGCCGCCGCTCGCCGCGCCCTCACCGCGCAGATAGCGCTCGTCGACTCGGCTCGGGCTCATCCGAAAAAGAAAGGCAGGCGGGCAAAAAGGCCGTCGCCGTCAACCGATTCCGCCTTAGCCGCGGCTCCGCCCGCAATCATTGACATCGACATTGCGTCGGCAAAGGAAATCGAGACCCTTCGCTGGATCGGACCAAAGCTCGCCGAGCGCATCGTTTCCGATCGGGATTCGCTCGGTCCATTCGGCAGTATCGACGAGCTCCAGCGTGTCCGCGGAATAGGGAAAAAGCTCGCCGCTCGGATAGCGCCGCAGGTAACCTTTTCCCTCCTTCCGCGTCCTTCCGGTACAACGAACGGCGGGTCATCGTCGCCACACAGGAGACGAAGAACCCGCCGGGGGGAACCACTTAATTGACAGCTCCAGCCGCCGTTGCCGAACGACTAGGTGAGACGCTCGTTCGGGAAGGGCTCATTACGCGCGAACAGCTCGACCATGCTCTGCAGGAGCAGCGCGAGACCGGCACGCGCCTAGGGTACAACCTCGTCTCCCTTGGCTACGTCAAGGAGATCGATCTCACGCGCATGCTGGCGCGCCAGTACCGCATGCCCGCAGTCGATCTCACGAGCTTCGAGGTCGATCCGCGTATTGCACGTCTCATCCCCAACGAGCTGGCCAGCAAGCACCTCGTCCTTCCCCTGAAGCGCGACGGCCGCACTCTGACCGTCGCCATGGCCGACCCCACGGCCACGTCCATACTCGACGACCTCAAGTTCATCACTCGCTGCGACATCTTCCCCGTCATCGCCGGCGAGTACACCCTGCGCCACGCCATCGAGCGACACTACGAGTCGAACGAAGCGCAGATGGACTCGCTGCTCAAGGACATCGCGAAGTACGGCGACACAGATGTCGAGCTCGTCGAGCAGCTCGAAGAGGACATGACCGCTGCGGCGCTCACCATCGCCGTCCAGGAAGCGCCCGTAGTAAAGCTCATCAATGCGATCCTCACCGACGCGGTGTCACGCGGCGCATCCGACATCCACTTCGAGTGCTTCGAGCACGAGCTCCGCGTTCGCTACCGCATCGACGGCGTGCTCCAGGAGATCATGAAGCCGCCCCTCAAGCTGCGGGCTGCACTCATCTCCCGGTTCAAGATCATGGCGAACCTCAACATCTCCGAGCGCCGTGTTCCGCAGGACGGACGCATCAAGCTCAAGATCATGAATCGCGTGATCGATTACCGTGTGTCTACCCTGCCGACGCTGTTCGGTGAGAAGGTGGTGCTCCGAATTCTCGACAAGGGGAATCTCAACCTCGACCTCACGACGTTCGGCCTCGAGCCGCGCGCCGAGCGCGAGGTGATGGAGGCAATCGCCAATCCGTACGGCATGGTGCTGGTCACCGGTCCGACGGGTTCCGGAAAAACCACCACGCTGTATTCGGCGCTGTCTAAGGTGAACAACATCCACGTCAACATCATGACGGCGGAGGACCCGGTCGAGTACAACCTGTTCGGTATCAACCAGGTGCTAGTACGGTCGGAGATCGGGATGACGTTCGCCGCCGCGTTGCGTGCGTTCCTGCGGCAGGACCCGAACATCATCATGGTCGGTGAGATCCGCGATCTCGAGACGGCCAGCATCGCCATCAAGGCGGCGCTCACCGGTCACCTTGTGCTGTCGACGCTGCACACGAATTCCGCGCCGGAAACCGTGACTCGTCTCCTCGACATGGGTATCGAGGGATTCAACGTCGCGTCGGCAATAAACCTGATTGTCGCGCAACGCCTGGTCCCGCGTATCTGTCTCTCGTGCGCCGAGAAGTACATGCCCGACGACGCGGAGCTGGCGGGTGCCAAGGTGAACGGCAGCATGACGCTCGGCGAGCTTCAGTTCAGCGATGTCGCGTTGCGGGACGCGAAGGCTCGTGCTACCAAGCACGCCGCTCCGCACCTGGCGAAGGTGACGCTCGATACCCCCATCGGCGATCTCCCGTTCTACCGCGGAAAGGGTTGTGAGGCGTGTCAGGGCACCGGCCTCAAAGGGCGGCAGGGGCTGTATGAGACGATGAACATGAGCCAGCGCTTGAGGAAGCTGATCATGCAGCAAGTGGGCGCCGTCGAGATCGGCAAGGCTGCGATCGCCGAAGGAATGCTGACGCTTCGAATGGATGGATGGCTCAAGGTCATCAAGGGCATTACCACGCTCGATCAGGTCGTCCGCGAGACGAGCATTTGACCCGGCCTGCGCCGCTCTGGATCACGAGGCGAGGTAAAGCCGCATCGGGCCAATCGCTTACCCCGGCCGACCCACGGTCGTCCTGCATTGGAAGGAAACTGAAAATGAAGGGAAGGAACCGATGACTTCACCGATGCCGGCGCCTCTGGCGCCATCGGAAATGAACCCGACCGCTCCGTCCGCCGAGCCTCCCGCCGCCCATCCGGTGTCGGGTCGGTCGGCGCAGGCGATGAGCCTCAACCTTCGCAATCTCCTTGAAGAGATGGTGGCGGTTAACGCGTCCGACCTGCACATCGTTGCGGGCGAGACGCCGAAGCTGCGCATCGACGGGGAGATAACGAGCTCGCGTACCGGCGGCATGCTCGGACCGAAGGACACGCTTCAGCTCGCGTATTCCGTGCTGACCGAGAATCAGAAAAAGCGATTCGAGATGGAGGACGAGCTCGACTTCTCGTTCGGCATCGCGAATCTCGCCCGCTTCCGCGGCAACTGCTTCCGCCAGCGCGGGTGCGTATCAATGGTCATCCGGCAGATCCCATTCAACATCCGGACCTTCCAGGACCTCGGACTCTCGTCGGCCATCTCGAAGATGGCTGAGAAGCCGCGCGGTCTGGTGCTGGTTACCGGCCCGACAGGGTCGGGCAAATCGACGACGCTGGCTGCGCTGATTGACAAGATCAACCGCGAGCGTAAGGGACACATCATCACGGTGGAAGACCCGATCGAATTCATCCACCGGCATCAGGGGTGTCTCATCAACCAGCGCGAAGTTGGCACGGATACCAAGTCATTCGCCAATGCGCTCAAGTACGCTCTGCGTGAAGACCCCGACGTAATTCTGATCGGTGAGATGCGCGACCTGGAGACGATCCAGGCGGCGCTGACAATCGCCGAGACCGGACACCTCGCCTTCGCCACGCTGCACACGAATTCAGCGGCTGAAGCGATCAACCGAATCATCGACGTCTTTCCGTCGCACCAGCAGTCGCAGGTGCGGGCGCAGCTCGCATTCGTTCTCGAGGGGATCATTACCCAGACGCTGGTTCAGAAGGCATCGGGGCGCGGGCGCGCGATGGCGGCGGAGATCCTGGTTGTAACGCCGGCGATACGAGCGCTCATTCGTGACGACAAAGTGCACCAGATCTACTCGTCGATGCAGGCGGGGAAGAAGTTCGGCATGCAGACGCTCAACGACGCGCTGTACACGCTCTACATGGCGCGCGACATCACGCTCGACGAGGCGCTTCGAGTCACGAGCGCTCCGGACGAGTTCCTCCGCATGATCGGAAAGGATCCGGCAGAGCCCGAGGACAAGAAAAAGGAAGGTTGGGTCACCCGGCCCGTGACCGGGCAACACGCGAAGAGGTAAGCGATGGGAACATTCACTTACACTGCGCGCTCGTTCTCGGGCGATCTGAGATCGGCGACGCTCGAGGCCGCGTCACGCGACGACGTCATTGCACAGCTCCGTCGTCAGCGGCTGACCGTCGTCAAGATCGACGAAGGGGCGAAGAAGAAGGGAAAGCGCGGCACAATCAGGATGAAGGACATCGTCATCTTCACGCGTCAGTTCTCGACGATGATCAACGCCGGTCTGCCTCTCGTTCAGGCGCTCACGATTCTGGCGGAGCAGAGCGAGAACAAGACGCTCCAGGAGATTACGCGAAAGGTTGTGTTCGACGTCGAGTCGGGAAACACCGTCGCCGACGCATTGGTGAAGCACCCACAGGCGTTCAGCAACCTCTACGTGAACATGGTAGCCGCCGGCGAGGCGGGCGGTATCCTCGATACGATTCTGATGCGACTCGCGACGTTCATGGAAAAGAACGACGCGCTCGTTCGGAAGGTGAAGGGCGCGATGATCTATCCGGGCGTGATTATGGGAGTTGCCGGTGTGGCCGTCACAGTGCTGCTCATCTTCGTGATTCCGGTGTTCGAGAATCTGTTCGCGTCGGCCGGGTTGGCGCTCCCGCTACCGACCCGAGTCGTGATGGGCCTGTCGCGCTTTCTAAAGGGTTACTGGTACATCGTCCTGGGCGCTGGTATCGCGTCGGTGTTCATGTACAGGCGGTACGTGTCCAAGCCGGACGGGCGTCTCAAGGTTGACCGGATGCTGCTGAAGGTACCGGTGCTCGGTGACGTGCTGCGCAAGTCGGCGGTATCGCGATTCACGCGGACGCTCGGAACTCTGGTGAGCTCAGGCGTGAGCATCCTCGATGGTCTGGAGATCACGGCGAAGACGGCCGGAAACCGCGTTGTGCAGGATGCGATCATGGAGTCGCGATCCTCGATCGCGGGAGGTGACACGATCGCCGCACCGCTCAAGAAGTCGGGAGTGTTTCCACCGATGGTAATCTCGATGATCTCCGTTGGAGAGCAGACGGGTGGTCTGGACGAGATGTTGTCGAAGATCGCGGATTTCTACGACGAAGAGGTGGACGCGGCGGTCAGCAACCTGCTGTCACTGCTCGAGCCGGCGATGATGGTCTTTCTGGGCGTGGTCGTTGGCGGCATGGTGGTCGCGATGTACCTGCCAATCTTCGACATGATCAACGCGGTGCAGTAGCAGCCGCACACGGGATCGCGCGAAAACAAAGCCCCGCTGACGCGGGGCTTTGTCGTTTCGAGGTTCCCAGGTTGATTCTACGAGCGCGGGCTGTTGACAGAGCTGTCGGCCATGACCGAGAATGTCGTTTCATGGGCGACCCCTATCTACGCAATTTCGCAAAAGTCGCGATCCCATTGATCGCGATTGCGATGATTCTCGTCCTTTCGCGCCGCCGCGGTATCTCCGTGCGCGACGATCTGGGCGTGCGCCGCCCACCACTCGGCAAAACGCTGATGTGGCTTGCGATCTACATCGCCTTCATGCTCGTGAGCAATCACTTCATGAGATGGCGCGGCCCATGGGACTTCACCGTCTGGCGAAAGTCACCGCTCGTGATCGACGCGATGCGCGTGCTCGCCGTTGGAATTCTTGGGCCGATCGCCGAGGAGTTGATATTCCGCGGATATCTGTATGCGCGCCTGATTCGGACACGCGTTGGTGTCCGCGGCGGCATCGTGCTCCTGGCCGCCATCTGGGCGATGTTGCATACGGCTTATATGCCGGGCGTGATCGGCCTCATCTTCGTTGACGGTCTGCTTCTCGGGGCCGCGCGTTATACGACCGCGTCCGTAATTCCGCCGATTCTGATGCACATCGCGTGGAACTTGTACGCGGTGTGGTAGAGAGCTGAAGTGACGCGCCGGATTTGCGGCTCATCGGTACTCCGTTAATCGGACGCGACTCCATCGTGCACTGCTTGTGTCAGCGCCTCGCAGTCAGAGCTTTGCGGCCGCTCGAAGCGATCGCCTCGGCCCCTGACAGGTCTCTGCGCCGAGTAAGGCCGGGAAAAGGCTGTACTATCGCCCATGAGCTGGTCGGCGTCGCTTTCCATGACGTGTATCATTCAGGGCAGATCCGACTCCTCGCCCGACTAGCCCAGCATAACACTTCCTCATGAACCTGCGGTTTCGCCAAGCAAGCCTGATGGCCATCACTCTCGTTGTGTCATGCCGTCCGGCGCCTTCCGATCCCCCGAAGAATGCCAGTGCGGGGAAGATGTTGCCGTTGGGCCGGATGCTCGACCCCGCCGGTGCCGCGATCGACGTCGGCAACATGCCGCTGTCGGTTGCGCTTGCGCCGGATCAGCGACACGCCGTTCTCCTTCTCAGCGGATGGCGCGAGCGCGGATTGCAGGTCGTGGATCTCACTGCGCGACGCGTAACGCAGACCCTCCCTCAACCAGGTGCGTTCCTCGGCGTGATGTTTTCCGCGGATGGAAAGTGGATCTACACTTCCGGCGCGGCTCGCGATGTCATTTACCGTTACGCCTGGGACGGTGCCCGTGCAAGACACGTCGACAGCATTCCCCTGTCGACGCCGACTGGTACATCGCGGTTTCCTGGCGGCCTCGCATTCTCCGCTGATGGCCGTGAGCTCTACGTCGCGGAGAATCTCGGCGATTCGCTATCCGTCGTCGACATCGCTTCGCGCAGGGTGGTACAGCGTCTTCCAACTGGGCGATATCCGTACGCTGTCGTTGTTGCACCGAATGGTGACCTCTATGTCTCGGCGTGGGGAGCCGACTTCGTCTCCGTATTCCGAAGAATGACCTCCGGAAAACTGGAGGAAAGCGGACGCATCTCGGCGGGCAGGCATCCCTCCGCTCTTCTCCTGAACAGAGCGGGCAGCCGCCTCTTCGTTACATCGTCGAGCACCGATCGCGTCCTGGTTGTCGATACGCGGACGCATCGCGTGGTCTCAGAGTTGAGTGACGCAGCACCCACGGGGCCGGCCGAAGGGAGCACGCCAAACGCGCTCGCGCTTTCGACCGATGAGACGCGTCTGTTCGTTGCGGAAGCGGACAACAACGCGGTGGCTGTCTTCGAGTTGTCCGCCCTCGAGTCGGGGAAGCCGACGTCCTACTCGCGAGCGAGGCTTGCCGGACGCATTCCCACTCTCTGGTATCCGACGGCGCTCGCGACGGTGGGCGGATCGTTGCTCGTCGTCAGCGGAAAGGGTCACGGTACAGGCCCCAATCCGAATGGTCCAAGAAACAGGGTGTCTTACGCAGACCCACGCTCGTATGTGCTGGGACAGCTCGACGGTACCGTGACGCTTTTGCCGACGGACATTGGCCGAGCCGAGCTGACTGCATTCTCCGAGCGCGTGACGCGGGCGAACGGCTGGAGCGAAAAACGCCTGTCGAGTAGTTATCCGCCGTTCGAGCACGTGATGCTGATCATCAAGGAGAACAGAACCTATGATCAGATGTTCGGCGATGATCCGGCGGGCGACGGCGATCCGTCCCTGGTTTTCTTCCCGCGCTCCGTAGCGCCCAATCATCGCGCACTCGCGCAACGGTTCGGACTGTACGACCGCTTCTACACAAACGCGGAGGTTAGCTCGCAGGGCCATCCATGGTCAACGTCCGCGTACGTCACGGAATACACTGAAAAGACGGTGCACACGGTGTACGCGGATCTGCGATCAGCAGTCGACGAAGCGGAGGCGGAACAGCCCTCCACCGGATATCTCTGGGACGCAGCGCTCAGAAAAGGGATTTCCATCCGTAACTACGGCGAATACGCCGAGCCGGACACGGTTCCGTCGCCGGCTCGCGCGCGTGGTGACGGTGGAGCGGTTCATTACGTCGCTACGCGCAAATCCCTCGAGGCGCTGACGAACCCCGACTATCCGTCGTTCGACATGGAGGTTTCCGACCAACGCCGCGCCGACGTGTGGCTTGCTGAGTTCTCGCAATATGTCAGGAACGGCCGGCTGCCGGCGCTCGAGATCATGCACCTGCCGCGAGATCACACGGCCGGCGCGCGGCCGGGATCGTGCACGCCGATGGCGTGCGTCGCCGACAACGACTTCGCCTTCGGGCGCATTGTAGACGCGTTGTCGCGATCGCCGTTCTGGAAGAACACCGTCGTCTTCGTGATCGAAGACGATTCGCAGTCGGGCCCCGACCATGTTGATTCTCATCGTTCCGTGATGTTCGTCATATCGGCGTACAACCGGCGCGGAACGGTTCATCGGTTCATCAACACCACCGACGTGCTGTCGACAATCGAGGAAATCCTTCACCTCGAGAATCTGTCCCAGTTCGATCATTACGGGCGACCGCTGCAACAGGCCTGGAGCACCGACCCCGATCTCACACCATACACGGCCATCACTCCCGCCCAGTCGCTGCGCGAGCTGAATGCGCCGCGCGCGGTGGGCGCTCGCGAATCTTCCCGCCTTGATTTCGCCTCCGCCGACCGCATCAACGACGAAACGTTCAACCGCCTGCTGTGGCGGATCATCAAGGGCGAAACACCATATCCCGGTCCTCAACGGAGCTCAACGCTGGACTACGCGCGCAACCGCTGATTCCGCTCTGTCACGGCGATTTCGCCACACGATGACCAGCACGGCCTCTCGCGGTCGCATCGCCGCCGCGTTCGCTGCGATCTACATCATCTGGGGCTCGACATATCTCGCCATACGATTCGCGGTGGAAACGATTCCGCCGTTCCTCATGGCGGGGACGCGCTTCGTCATCTCAGGTGCCGTGCTGTTCGGCATCACGGTCATCGCTGGCAATCCCCGACCGACGCGAATTCATTGGCGGAATGCGGCAATCGTCGGTGCGGCGCTTCTACTTCTCGGCAATGGCGTCCTCGGATGGGCCGAGCAGTTCATTCCCTCAGGATTCGCGTCGATAATCGTGGCGATCGTTCCGCTCTGGATGGTGATACTGGACTGGGCTCGGCCGGATGGGCACCGACCGAGCCGTGCTGTGGTGCTTGGTCTTGTTCTCGGAACGATCGGACTGATAGTGCTACTCGGTCCCGCCGCGTTGGCGGCAGTGCGCGGCGAGGCTGGATCGAACGGTGGAATCCGCTTCGGTCCTGCCGCTGTTCTCATCCTTTCATCGTTCGCGTGGGCGGCCGGCTCGCTCTTCTCCCGGTACGCGGAGCTGCCGCGGTCCTCGAGCCAGGCGACCGGAATGGAGATGCTGAGTGGCGGCGTCCTGCTCCTTGTCGCCGGCGTGCTCGCGGGCGAGCCCGCGTCGCTCGATCTCGCTCGGGTGTCCAGTCGTTCGCTTCTCGGACTGGTGTACCTCATCATGTTTGGATCGTTCGTCGGGTTCACCGCCTACATCTGGCTGCTGAAGGTGGTCCCGCCCGCGAAGGTTGCTACGCACGCCTACGTGAATCCGGTCGTCGCAGTGCTCCTTGGCTCGACACTGGGTGGCGAGAAGCTTTCGGCGCGATCCGTCGGGGCCGCCGCCATCATCGTTGCTGCGGTCGCAGTGATTACTACCGCCCGAGCGGCTGAAAAAGGCAACATCGAAATACACAGATCCGAGATCCCGGAAGCGTAGTTCTTAAGGTTGCGAGAGTGAACCAACACTAGGCGTATGTCCCGCACTCTCGCAACCAAAAAACTGCACCTCTGGGATCTCGGATCCGTGTCCTTCGATGTTTGCTCTTGGTGAATCTCGATGGGCGCTGCATTCTTTTCGCGTGTGCCGCTTCTATCTGGTCGTCAGCCTAGCCTTCATCTCCGGGTGCGTTCGTCCGTCCGCTGTTGCTCGCTACGCGGAATCCGCGGGAAGGACAACGGCAGAATTCCCGGTGCTTGCCCGCGACATTCACTCGAGCTGTTTGCGATTCGAGGCGTACAAAGCCCAGCGCGCCGGCAGTTGGTACGAAGACGCTGCTCTGAGGCACGCATGCGCGAGTCGCGACACCGCGGTAAGCGCTCTCATTACGGTCAACCGCGTCCTCACTTCGTATCTCGCTGCGCTCGGCGCGCTGGCCGATGACCGTGTCGCGTCCGCTGATTGGGCCATCGACCGTCTGTCGAGCGCGCTCGTCCAAAAAGCGGGGCTGGACGATGCGCAAGTTGGAGCGGTGGAGCGGCTCGCGAAGTACGTCTCCTCCGCGACGCTCGAAGGATACCGTCGTCGCCAGCTCGCGCACGCGATCCAATCGCGGAACGCTGATGTCCAGGCTGTAACGCTGGCATTGAGTGGTGTGATATCGCACGACTTTCGCGCTGCGCTCGACGTGGAGTCGCGCGCCCTCTCGAGCTTCTACCGGTCCGCCGTCGCCGAGAATTCAGCGCGCGAGCCACTTGCGGCGATTCTGGTCCGCGAGCAGCACGATCGGCGCGCGGTCGAGCTCGCCGAAAAGCGCGACGCCATCACCGCATATTTGCGCGCGCTCGAAAACGTCCGCGCCGGACACCAGAAGCTCTATGACAACTCGAGGCACATCAATGCGGCGCAAGTATCGGCCGACCTGCTCAAGGCCGCCGACGAGCTGGACAGCATTGCGCGCCAGCTCGAGCGCGCCTTCAAATAACCCGTTCTTCTGATGACAGAGATTTCACCCGCCGACGCTCGGAAGCTTGCCCGCGAGTACTACCTCCTTGCGGTAACATTGGGGAAACGGCGCTTCAAGGACTGGGACAAGCTTTCGCCCGCGGAGCGACAGGAGATCGAATCCCGCGAGTGGACGCTGCTCACTTTCTCATCGGACATGACGAGCCGCGCGATGATCGCCGTCGCGGGCGACATCGAGAGATCAGTGGAGGGTATCGCGGCCGCGACGGAGACTCTCCGGAAGGCGATCGAGCGAGCCGATGACGCACGTAGCATGATCCGCGATGCCACCCGCGCGATCAGTCTCGCCGGCGCGATTTTCAGCGGAAACGCCGCCGCAATCGCCGGCGCACTCGCGGCAATCGTTCCCAACAAGGTGTGAGCTCCGGCAATCTTGCCTCGAGTGATCCAAAACGCGTCATTCGGGTAACTGGGCAGTTATCGGAGTTTGGGTAGTGCGGCCTGAATCTTCGGCCGGTACGGCTCGAGCCATGGCGGAAGCACCAGCTTTTCTCCCAGCGTTGCAACATCCTCATCAGCGGTGAAGCCGGGCCCGTCCGTCGCCAGCTCGAACAACACACCGCCGGGCTCGAGGAAATACACCGACTTGAACCAGAACCGATCGATCACTTCGGTCGGTCGCCGGTGCGCCGACTCGATCTTCTTTCTCATTGCCAGCTCGGTCGAATCATCGGCGACGCGCCAGGCAACGTGGTGAACTCCACCTGTGCCCCATCTGCCACGCTCCGAATGGGGAACCTCGCGAACGTCGAGAAATTTGCCCGAGCCGCCGCCTGCTGTGGTAAAGCGATGCCAGCCGTCTTCATGCCCCGCACTCGCGAATCCGAGCACACCCGTCAGAAAATCCGCGATCGATGCAAGGTCACGCTCCCACACTCTCACCGAATGCAGTCCGCGCACTTGCATGGCCGGCGATACCGCGCTCTTGCTCCACGCGGTGAACTCGCGATCGTCGGCCGTTTCGGCGAGCGTGAGCGGTAAGCCGTGCGGATCCGAGAAGGGAAGGACGCGCTCGCCGCGCCGCGTCTCGATCGACGCGTGAGCGACGCTGCAGCTATCTAGTCGCTCGCCCCATTTTTCGAGCGTTCCTTCCGGCACTGCGAGACTGACCTCTGTCGCCAGCCCGATCCCCATCCGCACCGGCTCCATCTCGGGCCACGGGAAGAATGTGAGATCAGAGCCGGGATGCCCTTCGGCGTCAGCATAGAAGAGGTGGTAAGTACCAGGTGAATCCTGGTTCACGCTCCGTTTGACGAGCCGCATGCCCAGCACACCGCGATAGAAATCGAGGTTATCCTGCGCGTCACCGGCGATGGCGGTGACGTGATGCAACCCGATAATCCCACTCATTCGCTTCAGTCTCTACGCGTCGCGGAATTCGCGGTGATGCGAAGTGGTGTTCCCCACGGGTCGACCACCGTCCATCCATCGTCGGAACGGGACGCATCGTATCCGGAAGCGTGAAGGCTTCTCGCTGCGGCGTCCGCGTCCGCCTCAGTGGGCACCTGTACCGTCCATTCTAGAAGGCGTGCCTCATCGTCCGTTGCGGGCGGTGCACCCTTCGCCCAGGTATTTGTGCCGAGGTGATGATGGTAGCCGCCGGCGGATAGAAACAATGCGCCAGGATAGCTCGATACCATGACATCGAATCCGAGTCCGCGCTGGTAGAAAGCCGCCGCATCACGCAGATCTCCCACGTGCAGATGGACGTGGCCGATGCGCGTGCCCGGCTGCATTCCCGTCCATCGCTCACCACCTGCAGCCCGGACGAGATCAGCCAGGTCGAGCGGCTTGGTTGTCATTTCCATCTCGCCGTCTGTGTACCGCCACGCTGACCGCGGCCGGTCCGCGTAAACCTCGATGCCAATTCCATCAGGGTCGCGGAGGTAGAGCGCTTCGCTCACGAAATGGTCAGACGCCCCAGCGCGCTCGTTGAGGGTGGCAAGGTGCGCCACGAATCTTCCGAGAGCGGCGCGATCCGGCAGGAGAATCGCATAGTGATAGAGACCGAGTCTGCCGTGGTGCGGCGTTGGGCTCACACCGCGGCGCTCGCGTAGCTCGATCAGCACGCTGTCTTCGCCGTTCGGAGTAAGCGATGCCGTCCGGTCCCTACCGGGAATTGCGCGGAATCCGAGAACGTTGGTGTAGTAGGCGAGTGATCGGTCGAGATCCGCCACCTGGAGGATCACTCTTCCGAGCGACGTATTCTGCGGCAAGCGATAGCTCCGCTCACTGGGAACGTCGGCGGATTTCACGGGAATTTCATTGGCCATGACGACTCTGGGCGCTGCCACTGGAGTGGCAGCGCAAGTTTGGGGAAGGGGTAACTTCCTTCTTCCAGCAAGCCCCGCTCCACGGGACTTGACGCCTGCCCGCAGGCCGGAAAGGCCGCTAAAAACGGTTGCCGCATGGCTCGGCCAGGCGTCTGTATTTCATGAGATCTCGGCTCAAGCTGATGCTCGTGACAGCCGCCGGAATGATCGCCGCGCTGCTGCTCCTCGAGGGCGCGATGCGTCCGCTGGTGACAGCGTCGCTTCCTCCCGTTCCTGACCCGGCCGCAGACCGATTCGGAGGACCTGTCGTCACCAACCGGCAGGTCGAAGAGGGCATCTCGACCTCAACCTACTCCGCCGCGGGCGCGCGATTGACGGGCAACGAGACCATTCCCAACGCGCCGGTTGTCGTCATTCTCGGCGATTCACACGTCGCTGGGCGCGAAGTCGGTGATCGCGAGACAATGGGCTCCTGGCTGGAGCGCATTGCCCGCGTCAACGGACAGCCGCTCAACGTGCGACAGTACGGATGGCGCCGCGCTTCCCCGCCGCAATATCTCGTTGTCGCGCGCGACGTAATCGCGCGATGGCATCCCGTTCAGGTCGTCGTAGTGCTCGGCGGACACGACATGGGTGCAGATCCGCTCAACCGTCATTATCCGAGAATGCGTCTGTCGCCCGACGGCTCGGTGCAAATCGTGACTGCATCGAAGCGGAGCGCGGCGCGCACCCGACGACGAATCTCATCGGGAGGGTCGAGCCTCGTGGCGCTTGCCCGTGAGCGCTTTCAGAACGTCGCACAGCGGGCACCGCGCTTCGTTCGGACTCATTTTCCGGGTAGTACAGAGGAGCGTGGTCCGACGCCGACGCCGACTGAGCTCGCAAGGGTGCCTGGCGCGGAAGTGCGCGCCTTGGCTCAGGCGTTTGGCCCTTCTCTGACGTTGGTCTACACGGCGGCCGTCCGCGCGACCGGCGGAGCGCAACCCGATCCCGAAGAGGCGCACCTCCTTGCCGCATGCGCCGAGCTGCGCGTCCATTGCATCTCGACGCGAGCTGAGATGCTGGCCCGCCGGAGAGTCGGTGAAGTCTTTCGTGGATTCCCAACGACGACGTTGGGTGTTGGACACATGAATGCCGCCGGCCATCGCCTCGTCGCCGAGGAGATCTGGCACGAGATTCGGTGGCGTCTCTAAGCGCTACTCCGTCTTCGGCTTGGCCTTTGCCTCGACCATGGTCTTGATCGCCGGTGGCAGCTCGAACGCCTTCGCGTCGTCGGCACCGTCGAGCTCGATCTTCGAGAACGTCATCACCTGCTCCTGTCCCATCATCTGGAGCCGTGTCTTCAGCGCCGCCTTGATTCCGCCGACATCCTTGTAGTCGCTGACGAGCGTGGTGACATCCACACTTCCCATCGGCGAGGTCTGCTTAGTGGTTGTCCCAACCAGAAGGCCGGAGCCCAGCGAATAGCATTCGGTTGCCTCGCGGCCGGACTTGTAGACGACCTTCACCTGATAGCACGCCTCTCCCTGCATCTCGCCCTTGCCGACCGTTTCCATTGAGGTCGTGAGCTCTGCACGGCGAAGAATCGAGGAGAATCCGCTCTCCTCGCGCAGCTGTTCCAGCTCCTTGCCTTCGAGAAGTCGTGCCCCCTGCATCGGGTTGATTGACCACGCCACCTCTCCGTTGAATCCGGAATTGATGTCGCCCACTCCGGGAATGGTCGTGTTCATCACCATCTTGTTCGGCAACGCCTGTATGACGACAACATCGCCCTTGAGTCCAGCCGCAGGCATCTCGAACACGCCTGTGCTGCGCACCGATTTCACGCGCGCCAGCGCATCCTTGCCGCCGATCGAGGTGATGTATCGCGCGATCACGTCCTTCGCTGCCGGAAGTGACGTGCTTGCCGCTGCCGCACCCTGCGCGCTTCCCTTTGACGCACCGATTACCGTCGCGAGAATTACCGCCGCGCGGATGAATGACCGACTGCTGACCATATCCTGCTCCCTTTTATGTGTTGGTCTTGCCTGAAATGCTTGATTGAGCCCGGTGAACGATAACACCCCCGCCGTCATTTTCCCGGAGATTTTGCGATCCACGCGATCGCCGCCTCGAGGGGCTCGTCGCGACCCTTGAGCAGCGCTTCACGCCGAAGAGGAACGGCTTCGTCCGGAATAGCACCCCGGCCCTCGATGCGCCGCCCGCGGGGATCTACGAAATCCGCGAACGCGTGCATCAGCACATCACCGGTTGGCAGCCTGAGCACGAGCGCGGGTAGTGCCTGCCGCCCCGTTGTATCTCCGAAGACTCTCGCGCGGCCGACTCCCTGGAGTCCCGCTGCGAAGATCTCGGATGTGCTCATCGAGAGCTTGTCCGTGAGTACGGCGACGGGGCCGGCATAGGGTCGCGCCGGCTCACCCTTCGCTGTCGCACGCCGCGGGTTCGTCACAAACCGCATCTCGCTACCCCTCGTTCGCATCGTCCCTAACGCAACCACGGAGTCTATGAAGAATCCTCCTATGCCCATCACCATCGCTCCAAGGCCACCGAGGTTGCCCCGAACGTCAACGACAATTCCCCGGCAATCGCGAAGACTGTCGAGCGCTCGCTCGAATGCCGGGAGCACCGGCGTCATCCACGTATTGAATCGGATCACGCCAACACATCCGCTCCGCGGGTCTCCCGGGATCGGCACGCGCGAGCTCGAGAGATGCGCGAAGAGGGTCGGAAGATTGCCGAAGCGTACCGGCTCGCCGGGGATTGGGCGACGCGTCATGGACACCTCTACCGGCTTCCGCGCCGCGTCGAGGAAACGCGCCTTGACTGTCGTGCCCGCGCTGCCATTGAACAGCGACATGACCGTATAGGGAAGTCGAAGGCGTGTCTCGCGCAGCTCGGATTCGGTTTTTGCCCGCTGAAGAGTCGCACGACCCTGAGCAGCGCCGTAGCGTTCGACCGAATCGATGATCCATCCGGTTCGTACTCCGGCGGCGTAGGCCGGCCCAGCTTCATCGACTCTCCAGACGACCACGTCGCTGTCGATGAGCCGAAACTCGACGCCGGCATCACCCGGACGGCCGAGCGAATCCGCCGCTGAGGATGTGGATCGGAGCCTTTTCGGATCGAGCGCAGTTACGATCTCATCGGGAATGAGCGCGAAGTGTGACTCGCCAAGGCGGCTCACCATCTCCCTCAGAACGGAGCGGAGCTCACCAAGCGTGCCCGCGTGCTCCGCTTTGGGACGGAGCTCCTCACGGACGCGATTCCAATCGACGCCGTGCATGCCGGGGTCGTAGTAGCTGTCGCGAACCACTCGCCACGCACTGTCGAACGTCAACGCCGAGAGCTCCGCTGTGACGCGTTCGCCAGCCCTGCTCGAGGCCGCGGCGATATCCGTCGTGCCTCCATTGGCTGAGGCCCGAGCGCAAGCCGTAGTTGTCGCAGCGAGCAGCGCAAACGACAGGGAAAAATGGCAAAAGTGGGGACGTCGCATCGGGCTCAAAGATAGGACGTTCTACGCGGATGTTGGAAACCAGTTTGTGATGCAGGAATCTCTGCCGCGCGAGGACCCTTTTTCCCCCGAGAATTGTAGAAATGAGGAGATGACGAAGATCAAGACTCTTCTGCTCGGCGCGTTCCTCGTGCCGATAATGGTGACGTTCGATCCAGCGACGTCGGTTGAGAATCCGATCGCTTCGATTGACGACGCGATCTCGACCGCATCCGCCAACATCGTCTCGAATATCCGAACGGGCCGGCATCTCGGCTTTGACACCTACGTGTATCCCGGCGACGACGCGATGCTCGCCTGGCGCGACGATGACGTCCCGTACGAGTGGGTGGGGTACTATCTCCCCGCGCCCTGCCACAAGAGCGACTCGTGGTCGGGGAAGCGGGCGACGCTAACCAACATGGGTTGGGGCCTCGCCGTGATTTATGTCGGCCAGCAGGTGTGGAGTGGCGTGCCCGGCAAGCCGGTGGTCGGAACCAGGTACGTCACCAGGCGTGTGAGGACAACGGTTAGGCGGCACGGTAAGCGTGTCACCCGGTATGTACGCAAGCGAGTGCCGGTGCGCGTCGTGGTGCAGCCAAGAGTCCAGCGTGGCTCCAGCTGCGCGACGCAGCTGGTGAGTGGATCGCGCGGAATGATCGACGCGGCGGACGCAATCAACCAGGCAGCGAGTGAAGGCTTTCCCCGTGGCACAGTCATCTTTCTCGACATCGAGCGGATGGACAAGGTGCCGTCACGAATGCGTGACTACTATCTCGCGTGGACGAAGCGCGTTCTCACTGACGGGCGCTACAAGCCGGGCTACTACGTTCACGATCACAATGCCACGCGTGTCTACACCGATATCGCCGGTCTCTATGTGAACGCTGGGCTGCGCGAAGCGCCGCCGTTCTGGGTCGCGAGCGGACGCGGCTTCTCTGAGGACAAGGCGCCGCACGAGGTGGGACACTCGTTCGCTCGGGTCTGGCAAGGGGTTCTCGACGTCGTCCAGACGCACAACGGCGTTCGGCTCCCGATCGACGTCAACGTGGCGAACGTTCCCTCGCCATCCGCGTCTGCTCTTACGGACTAAGAGCAAAGGCAGCCCAGAAAATCGCAGCTGATTTGTAGGTTGCAGTTTCCCTTCCAAGTGGGTGGCACGCAGATTTACACCTGACCTCTCCGACCGCCATGACCATCCTGTCCCTTCACCATATCTCAATCGTCTGCGCGTCCGCGCAGCGCACCGTGGACTTCTACACCGAGGTGCTCGGGCTGCGGCTCGTAAAGCAGACCGTGAACTTCGACGCGCCGTCCACCTATCATCTCTACTTCGGCGATGATCGCGCCACGCCCGGGTCGCTCGTGACGTTCTTCGAGTGGCCGGATGCTGCCAGAGGAGCGCCCGGCATCGGTGGCACACATCATTACGCGCTGGAGGTCGCCGACTACGACGGTCTTCTGATGTGGAAGCGCCGCCTCACTGACCTCGGCATGGCCATCAACGGTCCGCTCGACCG
>WNGF01003005.1_pt1 | contig 43534 bp, 41 predicted proteins | sample 5400641 | NCBI WGS metagenome assembly WNGF01 (sample SAMN13153371, study PRJNA577476) | soil metagenome | isolation source: 80 cm soil or saprolite under grassland replicate 2 | place: USA:California | collected 2016-06-15 | reverse complement strand
TGCGCCACCAGGACATCCTGACGGGCTCCGAGAGCATACGCATCGAAATCCGCGACAAGGCCTCGGGGATCGTCACCGGTGTAGTTAACCTGCGGCCCAACATGGACTACGACATCGATTACCTGCAGGGCCGACTGCTGCTTTCTTCGCCGCTTTCTTCGATCGCGAACGACAACCTTCTGGTGCGCAGCAGTGGATTGAGCGGTGACGAGGCTTATTTGGTGGTGCGGTATGAGTACACGCCCGGCTTCGACAAACTGGGGGAAGTCGCCGTTGGCGGTCAGGGCGATTACTGGTTCAATGACCACGTGCGGCTCGGCCTGACGGCCAATTCCAACCAGGGAGACGCCGCCAGCAATCTCGGCGCCGCAGACCTGACTCTACGGAAAAGCACCGACTCCTGGTTCAAGGTGCAGACGGGCCGCAGCAGCGGTCTTCTCTCTCCTTCACTGCGGTCGAGCGATGGCGGGTTCGGATTCCAGAGCCCTGATGACCTCTCGTTTACCGGCAAGAAGGCGGGCGCGTATCGAGCAGACGTGAGCGTCGGGCTCAGCGATTTCTTCGAGGGTCGCAACGGTCGCTTCACGTTCTACACGCAGAATCTCGACGCCGGTTATTCGGCGCTGGGCCAGGCGACGATTAGGGACACCGAGCAATATGGCGGCACGTTCAGAATGCCGGTGACCAGCCGACTGAGTCTCGCTGCGAAGGGCGATCAGAAGACCCAGGACCAAGGACTCGAGATCCGTGCGGTCGAACTGGATGCGGGTTATAAGCTGACAGAGAAATGGAGTGTCAGCACCGGCGTGCGCAACGACCTGCGTAAGGACCGTTCGCCGGTTGTCCCGCTGACCCAGGAACAGGGCGAGCGCACAGACGCGATTGCGCAGGTCAAGTTCGATCCCAGCGACTCCTGGCGCGCCTATGCGTTCGTCCAGGACACGGTCGCCGCAAGCGGTAGCCGTCGAGACAACGGTCGCGTCGGAGCGGGCGGCTCCTATCGCGTAACGCAACGCTTTCGCATTGACGGGGAAGCTTCCGGCGGAGAACTCGGACCCGGCGGAAAGGTCGGCACCAGCTTCCTCTATTCCGAGCGGACCAATCTTTACCTGAACTATTCGCTGGAAAATGAGCGGACCGACAACGGCCAGTTACTCCGGGGTAGCCAGGGCAGTCTTGTCTCGGGTGCGAAAACACGGCTCTCTGACAGCTCAAGCGTCTACGTCGAGGAGCGTTATCAGAACGGGGCGTCGCTTTCCGGCCTGACCCACACCACCGGAATCAATCTCACAGCAACTGAGCGGTGGAACTTGGGCGGTAGCGCGGAATTCGGCAAACTGCGCGATTCCCAGACCGGCGCCGCGACTGATCGCAAGGCGGCCGGAATGCGCGTGGGTTACGGCTTCGACAAGATGCAGTTCTCGAGCGGGATCGAATATCGCCGCGACAACGCAGAACAACTTGACCGGACCCATGTAGAAAGAAGCTTGTGGCTGTTCCGCAACAACTTCAAATTCCAAGTGACCCCCGACTGGCGGGTAATCGGTAAGTTCGATCACTCGATCAGCGATAGCTCGCTCGGCGGCTTCTATGGAGGTGGCTACACCGAGGGAGTAGTCGGGTACGCTTACCGGCCCGTGCGAAATGACCGGCTGAACGCCCTGGTCAAGTACACTTATTTCTATAACGTCCCGACTACGGATCAACTTGGGTTCCAGAACACCGCGGCCGAGTTCCTTCAAAAGAGTCACATTGCAGCGCTCGATCTGACCTACGACCTCACGGCGAATTGGTCCGTCGGAAGCAAATACGCCTACCGCTTAGGACAGGAGAGCCTCGATCGCGTGAACCCGAATTTCTTCGACAACCCGGCGCAGCTCACCGTCTTCCGCGTCGACTGGCGCTTTCTCAAGCAGTGGGACAGCATGGCCGAGGTGCGAACGCTGAATCTCACGAATATCAGTCAACGCCGCCGCGGTGCGCTGGCTGCAATCTATCGTCATGTCGGCAAAAACCTGAAGGCTGGCGTCGGCTACAACTTCACCGACTTCTCCGACGACCTAACCGACCTGAGTTATAACCATAAGGGAATATTCCTCAATCTTATCGGGACGAAGTGATGCCGGCGTGGGCTCGACCATATTAAGAGGAATCACCTGACGCTATGGACGGTTTCGAATAGACGTCGGACTTCGCCCAGTGCGTGCTCTCGGCGCATGCACTTTAGCCGAGCAATCATGCGGAACTTGGCTGGACCCTTTCGTCTCATTTCGATAAGACAGCAGGCGCCGAGTTCTCTATCGTGCAGCGCAATCCGGCGAAACAGAACGTTAGCCAGAAACTTGAGTGTTGATGGCTCCGTTCAACACCTTCTCAGATGCTCCGGTGATTGGAGCGCAGTATGCCAAATTTACGCTCCGAAGACTCTGACTTTGAGTTACGAACTGCACGTACTGGCGGCGAAATAATGTTGCGGGACGAATGGCTCCAGGCCGCCACAAGTACTTACAGAGTCCGCTCGTTCCGAATTCGAGACTTGTCTGTTCGACAACTCGGGAACGCAGCGATAACGAATTTCCTTGATGAGCAAGTCGCCGTTTCCGGCGGACAAAACCTCACTGGAAATTTCTTTATTGTGGACGCCTGGGAAAAAGCAGGAACCGCCTGGAAACTAGCTGCACGCTATTCGGCTGGTCCGGGTGCAGTTCCAGTTCACCCTTCCAAGTCGAACGTTAAGCGCTAATCGCATCGCAATTTCACGGCTACCAATCGTTACCTGCAATAGGCACGTGCCGCAGATTGGCTGCGATTGCCTATTTCCTGGCGTTCACGAATCAGTGTGCAGCCTTGGCCAATCGGTTCTGGACGCTGGCGGTCACGAATGTCTATCGCAGGTGGAAGCACAAGGGGTCACCGAAGAAGGCCGTGACGAGTGATTGAAGGCGAGAACAAATCTTAGAAGCGTAATGGTTACCGATGGTTTGGCTTCAACTGGCAGTACGACAGTGGACTGGTTGCCGGGGGATCCCGTTCGCGACGTCAGGGAACCCCAGCGATCCAAATTTCAACGTTGACTTGAGCGGGTTTACCGCAGACCAGGAGTTCCAGGCCGGGATGACTTGCAGTGGCGTGCACCCAACGCCATTTGTGGCGCTGCCCAGCTCTTGTCCAGGGTCGCAATTTAGTTCCACACTGGCCACAGTCCCGGCACCCGGGACAGAGAACGACGACCGCAACCCACCGCGAATCGCTCCACGTCACTTGTTCGATATTTCCGCTTAGCACTATCCGGTACCAGCTTTTCCGTCTCCGGCAGTGTTCGCCTGTTGTTTTTCTCCACCGTTGCTTCCTGCAAGCGCGATGCCAAGTGTGAAACCTGAGAGACGACTGCTAACATAAACAATTGGCAACTCGCAAGAGTTGTATCGTTAGAGCCACTGGCAAGCATTTGGCAAGTGACAGTAACAAGGCGGCGACTCGCAGCTGGCTCTTCCGTGATCCAGGAGTTCCGTCACCCGTAAGGGTGTGAAAGGCAGTGTGCTCAGCGATTCTGTTCGACGTTTCGGGTGTGGCACTGCGGTCGCGATTTGCCTCAGAGAAATAGGACAACCTTGTTGGCGGTATCTGCCTTCACTGAGCCAGACCGAAACTAGGAGAACGTAATGAAGGGGTACATCGAACACCCTTGCTAGGCCATCGGTTTCCAAATCAACGATTGTTCGCCCCGATACGGCTGATCAGCGTCGATAAGATTTTCTCAGAGATTTTGAATAGACTTCGCGTCCGTTTCGAAGCGTTCAGACCAGATCTGAAATCCGTCTCCGCTGACGACAACAACCGTAATACGCAGCTGGTCGTTGTCCTCGCGCACGGTCCCTTCAAAGACAACCTGAACATCAAGTCTTCGGGCCAGCGAAGGAATGTCAACAGCTTGGGCGACCAGTGGCGCCACCGATACTAGGGCAGTCACGCGGAGCCCGTCCGTGCGCACCAACCCGTGAATCAATTCATGGGCGATCAGCCGGGCGCAATACTCCAGGAGCTAGCAACAACAGCCGCGGCGGTAATAATCGCTGCTCCGGATTTCGCACCTACATTCATTCCTGTGTCCAGGTGTTCCGATCTGTACCTCGTGCGAGGTAGCACTTGGGAGCTGCACTTGGTGAATCTCCGAGGCTTGGGACAAGCCAGATCTTAAGGTGGACGGCTGGCTCAGAATGGCTGCACTTTCTGGATGCTAGCAGATCTGTCAGCGTTCGAGTCTTTTTGTCTTCCGCCAATTTTCCCCTTTAATGCGTTGTCACTTGTTCGCCTTCATCAGCACAACGGTTAGAGTCTGCCGATGTCCGCAACTGGTGTCATTGCGCAACATTATTTTCCCTCAAGAACTTGCGCATAGAACAGAGGTCGGCAAGCATTCTGGCAGGTCGATTGCCTTAATGTCTCTGGCGATCCTGAAGGTTGTCTCGACTGCAAAGGGAAGAAATCGCCGAGCCGATTGAACGTGGTCGAGAGCAGGGAAAAGTATCATGAAATTTTGGGTTCTGGTTACGTTAGCAGCTTCTGTTCTTCCCATGACCGCCCCGCATCTGCGGGCGGAATTGCAATTTAATACATCGCTCTCGAAACCAGAGGCGCGGGAGATTCGCGATGAAGCTGATCCGGATGCGGAACAGGCGTGCTTCTCCATGGGAAGGATTACTTTGAACTACTCTAGCGGAGAGGCTGGACCGCCTGCGATAGGATTTCGGATTACTGATCCTCGCGGCCGCACGATTGGCTACGACCCTCGCACCAACGAGGGATGGCAGGAGATGCCACTGGCCCAGGCTTTTCTCGATTGCGACGAAAATGAGGAGACCGGCGAATTGAGGCACTGTAAAGGTCACATCGAGATCTGCGGGCCTGTCAGCGGTATTTATCAGGTTGACGTTTTACCCACACGCAGCGGCACGTATTCCATGAATGCATCGGCCACCAGCCAAAGGACGCGAAATAAGACCGGTTTCCACACGACCAGTTCGCAAGCCGACTTAAAGGGCGAGGTATTTGAGCAGCAGCCTGTGAGGTTGGTGCTCCAGTATTCTCGAGAAGCTGGGAGTCAGATTAAGCTGACCGGAAGTGATCAGCACTTCGCCGATAGAATGAAGGATCCCGATCAAGGCTCGGACTAGTCACACACGTCGCCAGCGCAAGTCAGTGGACCGACGAGTCTTGAGTTGTCTTGGCCGAAACGCCACACCGATTTTGGACCAGAGGGCGAAGAATGCAAGGCCAACCGCGATGCCTATCGAAACTTCGAAGAATCGGTGAATCGCAACTAACCGGCCGCTTGTAGATCGCGGCACGAGCATAACGATCGCGAGTGTGATGCTCCCATACCGATAGGCGCTTCTCTCAACTTGCAAGACGACGCAAACCAGTCCGATTATCAAAGCTGCTACGCCGAACGCCCAAACATTTGTGGGGAAGTAAATATCGGTCACTGCGCCGACCGCTGCTCCGACGGCTGTTCCCGCGACATACTGCACGGAAATGGGCAATGCAGCGCTCAGGGTCGACTGCATGACGATTAACGTCGACATGGTTGCCCAATAGGCTTCCGGCAAGCGAAACCAGCGGGCGATAAGGTAGGACACAACCGCCGCTGCCGCAGTCTGGGCTACATATCCCGCAGAGGGTGGATGGTCCTTCGCGATAATCCATGCACCGAGTTGCCCGTTAATGCCAGGATTTTTGACCATCGTCTCGCTGACCCGTTAGCCTCTGGAAAGGACGATCAGCACAAATTGTAAGGGAAGATAAATAATGGATGCCGCAAGTAGCCTGCGTGCGGTTGCCCCTGATTTGTTAACCACGAACTGCGCCCCGTAGTACAGAAATCCAAGACTCAGGAGCAAGGCTCCGATCCAAAAGGTGCGCGATGCGCCTGCCAAGGCCGGAAGCAGACTCAAGGGCACCAAGGCCAACAGCGGCAACCGGGTTTGCCACTTTACGAAACGGGCTCTGGCGCGGGCATCATGAGGCAACACCTGATAGCCGGCGCGATCGTAGTCCTCGCGGTACATCCAGGCGATGGCCATAAAGTGGGGGAATTGCCAGAGGAAGAGCACTGCGTAGAGTGTCCAGGCCTCGAAGGTCAGCTTCCCGGAGGCTGCCGCCCATCCTATCAGTGGAGGCATCGCGCCCGGAAACGCCCCGACCAACGTACACAGCGGTGTTTTTCTCTTTAGCGGAGTATAGAAAAACAAATAAGACAATAACGTGGCAATCGCAAGCACGCTTGATAACAGATTGACGGCTACCGCAAGATAAACGCTACCCGCTACCGACAATGCAATACCGAACCATAGGACCGCAGAAGGTTCAAGACGGCCGGCTGCGAGCGGTCGCCGAGCCGTCCTTCGCATTTGTGCATCGAACTGTCGCTCGATGTATTGATTCAGGGTGCCGGTGCCGCTGGCAACCAGCAGTGTACCCAACACAGCATTGATCGAGAGCAAGAACGGAAAATCTCGCCACTGGCCGGCATCACCCAGATAGAAACCGGCGAACGTCGTGACCACGATCAGGAAATTGACTTCAGGCTTGGTTAGCGCCCAGTAATCGGACCAGACTGCCGAAAAGCGACGGCGTTGCACGACTGCAACATCGAAGGCCGCGAGAATGGGCTCGGTGGCCATGATTAGAAAGCCTCCAAGCTCTGCGAACCTCTCTGCGCCACCGCACTGCCCAGCCTTTCCCTTTGCACCGACTCGCGGTCATGGGAGCTCTGCGGCGAGAGTAATCGAGTAGTGAGAATTGCGCCCACGACGAGATACACAACTGTGACGCAGGTCCACATAAGCGCGCCCGCACATTGCTGGTCTTCGAGCGCAGAAAGGCCAAAAGGCCGCGATGAGGAAAAATAAATTGAATAGACCACACGGTCGCCAAAGACAAGTAACCCCGCAATGATGTCGCAAGGCAACGTGGCAAGAAAGAGGTACACAACGATGGACAAGTCCGGCCTGGAGACGCTCGGCCAAGGCTCAACCACCGGCCACCAGAACAGAAGCCCGCTCGCGAGAAAGGACGCGTGCTCGATCATGTGCCACGTTCCCGATTGCAACCCGAGGGTAAATATCGCTGGAACATGCCATACGATGAGCGCCGCAGCTGCGGACAGCCAACAAAACGTTGGTTGTCCAAGCGATCTCCCGACTCGTTGTACCGGTGGCCACCGCAATAAAGGATCAATGACTACTCGCACAAATTGCCGCGGCGAGCCGTTGCGCAACGCAATGATGGGCGCGCCCAGCCAGATAAGCGGTGGCGCAAGGGTCATCAGCAGCAGGTGTCCAGCCATGTGGGCGGTCAGCAATTCGTGATCGAATCCGGAAACGGGGGAAGCCAGTGCAGCCCAAATTAGAAACATCCCCAAGAAGAAACTGCCAGCCCGCCTGGCCGAGATGAGCTTCGGTGAAGTGGAACGAAGACGAAGCCATCCGCGCAGATAGACCAACGCGATGACAACGAAGGTTACATCCAGCAAAATCGCAGACTGGAACGATTCCATTGCGCCGTGATGGAGGTGGGGCATGGATCGTTCTCCTTATTATTGTGGCCCGCCAGGTCGTTTCTCGTCCCCGGCCACCACATCGCGTGAAGCATCACGCGCGGGAGCTTGCCCGGCGGGATGCAGAGTCTCGAGAAATGCTACGAGTGCGGTGGTCTCCGCCGGACTCAAATTCTTTCCGTACGCGGGCATGTTGCCGCCCCCTTGAATTACCTGGCGAATGAACTGGTCCTGCGTAAGCCGCACGGCGACACCGTCGAGAGTTGGGCCTCTCTGCCCACCCACGTCTCCGAGGGAATGACAGTTGCGGCACTGCTTGACCTGAAACACCAGCGCGCCTTGCCGCTGAAGTGCGGTTGTGCCATGAATAAATCGATCCGGCACGGGATCGCCGCTCCAAGCGTTCATATGGGGGCTCCAGGGTGTGAACCCGGCGAGGTGGGTAAACGTCGCGAGCGTGATCGCGATCAACATCACAGTCAAAACCGCGATCGGCCGCCGCTTCCAGCTCTTTTCTCCTTCGCCGGAGAGAAATGGAAGCAGCAGCAATCCGAGAATCACCACGACGGGGCCGATGAGAAGCGCTGGTGTTTCCAGCGACGGTGGAAGCAGGGAGAGCAAGGCATACAGCCAGAGGAAAAAGTAATCCGGCTTCGGCACGGTCTGGATGATCGTCGGATCAGGTTTGCCGGTCGGCCCAAATGGGCCGAAGTAATACGCGCATGCCGCGACCGCGAGGATAATAAAAGCCGCGAAGAACAGATCTTTCCAAATGGCATACGGAAAGAACGGCGCCCCATCTTTCTTAGTTAGTGTGTGGTATTCCGCTTCATAGGTCGCTCGTTTCACAATGCGACCGGGCATCGGCCATTCGTTGATTCCGAGCTTGAGCACCATCAGAACATGAAGAGCCACGAAACCGATTAGCAATCCCGGAATCACGAAGACATGCAGAGCAAAAAACCGGGACAAGGTCGCGCCAGCTATGATCGGTCCACCCAGCATCAACTTCACAATTGCGGGACCGAGAACGGGTACGCGGCTGGCGATTGACGCTCCGATCCCCAGACCCCAATAGGCGTCTTGGTCAAACCGCAGCACCTGTCCGGTGAAGGCCATGCCCAGAGTCATCAGCAGTAGAAAGACGCCGATGATCCAAGTGAGCTCTCGTGGAAATTTGTAGGCACCGAACAGGAAGACCTGCACCATGTGAATGAGAACAATGGCGACCATGAAATTCGATCCCCATCCATGCATGGCGCGGACGAACCAGCCAAGAGCGATATCGTGATTCAGGGCCTGCAGACTGTTCCACGCCTCTCCGGCAGAGGGCACGTAAATCAGTGCGAGCAGAATTCCGGTAACCAGTTGCAGAATGAAAACCGTGAGTGCAGCACTGCCAAACACGTACCACCAGCTGGCCGTGTTTCGTGGCACGGGATGTTCGACCGCTTCGCGAATGGGCGCCGCAAGCTGTAAGCGGTGATCGAACCATTTTCCGATTTTGTCAATCATGAGACGCATGACGGCTTTTCTCCGGTGAGAAATGCAACAGCCCCGGGTGTGGGCAGTTCGCCGGCCTGAATGGTGACCAGGCCGTTCTCAACCTTGTTCGGATACTCAAAGAGCCCGCGCTCCGGCGGTCCTGAGGCGCGCGATCCGTCACGGTAGTATGCTCCGCCGTGACACGGACACATAAACAGACCAGATTGCGGGAACCAGCGGACGGGGCAGCCGAGATGCGCGCAGTTCACGGCAAAAACCTGGAATTGATCACCTGCGACACGCCGTACCCAGCAAGCGGTGTCCACCGTTTTTCCATCAGTCGGCATGACGTACGGGTTTTGGAAAGTGGCCAGCCGCGTCTCACCTTCGGGAAACTCGTTGACCGAGCCGAGTGGGACCCAAGAGAGATAGCCGCTCGCGCGACCACGTGTGATGGAGGACGCAAGAAATCCCACGATCGGTACGGCTAATACGGTCGCAGCCAATCCGTTGAACAGAATTCCTAGCTTCGTGAAGAACCCACGCCGGGAAATCTCGTTGGACGAAGATACTTCGTTATCCTTTGGGGCCATTTTTGCGGGAGTGGAAGTTGATGTTGACATCGTAAAAACTCCTAGTGCTGCGCGTAATTCGAAGAGGTGGAATAGGGCCGCCCGGGAATTTGCACGCGGCGCGATGCGAGCCAGGCAACCACGTCGGTAATTTCCTGGTCCGACATCGGCTTGCCACGCACATTTCCGCGCCAGTCGGGCGCCCCCAATTCGGGCCGTCCAGCGATGACAATGGTGCGCAGCCCCTGATCGCTGACCAGCGCCAAAAACGAATCATTCGTGATGTTGCTGCCCTTTGGCCCACCTTGACCTTGTGTGCCGTGGCAGGAGGCGCAGTAAGTTCCATACGCAACTTCGCCTTGCCGAGGGTTGCCGGGGGATTTCGCGGTATAGGCAGGCGGATTGGCTCCGTCGAGAACTCCCGGTCTGCCCCAGCGTGATCGGATGTCCTTCGTGATCACATCGATCTGCTTGTCCGTCAGCATTCCGCCGGCGCTTTGCGCGAAGGCTGGCATTGAAGTTCCGCGTACGCCGTTGGCGATGATCTTGCGCATTGCGGTTTCGTCTGCAATGGCCAGATAGACCGGATCAGCCAATGCAATGGCCGCTCCACCCCGCCCGTCCGCGCCGTGACAACCCGCACAGTTCTGTGAGTACAGAGTGGCGAAGTCCGCAATTTCATTCGGCGCGAGAATCTCCGAGTCTTTTTGTGGCTGGCCGGGCGGAGAGCTGCATCCTGGAAGCAGAGCCAGGCTCAACACCGCCGTCGCACCTAGATGTCGAAAAGATCTCACGGGCGTTTCTCCCCGCTTCCACGCGGTTGCATAATTCCCGGAGCTTCGACTCCTGCACGCATGGCGAAGGGCAGGTTCTCGCGGGTCAGCATTCGCGACTGCCGCACCACGACGAGGCCTGCAACAAGACCGAAACCCACCTGTGAAGCTATGAACCAGTACCAATCGATGTGGCTCTCCAGCAAGGGATTGAGGAGACCCAGCATCGTGTAGATGAGCCCCGACCACAACACTGGAGCGATCAGACCACCGAGCACGATCGGTCGCCTCGCGAACATGGGAAGCATTGCACCGTAGAGCACGCCGACCAGAGTTGATACGAGCGCGTGAAGACCTAAGGCAATCAGGAAGCTGTCCAAATGAAATGAATACAGCTGGGCGGGTCCCATCTTTAGCGATTGCGAGTAAACTGCTGCGGCAAGAAGATTGATGGGATACCAAATGCTTCCGGCTTTCAGAACCCCGTAGGCACAGGCCAGAACAGCCATGGCTACGCTTCCCGCCAATCCGCCCTTCACGCCAGCTGATATTGGGTACGTATGAACGGGAAGCCACGCGCGCACCTGATCTGTCGCGATCGGAAGCCGTTCGACGACGCGACGCTGTGTGGTCGCACGAACATCGTCGGCAACAATCGGCACCACTTCTTCATGCGCATGAGGGAGGACCTCCTTGAACCAGGCGACGCAACCCGCCAGCGCAAGCACCGCACCGAGGACGCTGACCGACACGCTGGTAAGAAGGCCGGCGAACAACAAGGTGAATCCGACAGCCAAAACAAAAGGCCAGGCAGTCGATGCGGGCACTTCAATTTCGTGTGGAGCCCCAGGGCCTTGCCCCATTTGTTCCGTGGATACTAGCGTTGCCATTTCTTTTCCTCAGCGCCCAAGAATGTAGACCACGGTGAAAACTACGACCCACACGGCATCGACAAAATGCCAATACAGAGCGAGCACCTCAACGCGGCGGAACTGATCCGCACCGACACGGCCAGCCAGAGCAAAGATAAGCACAATGCTGAGCATGACCAGGCCTGCGGTGACGTGAAACGCATGCAGGCCAACCAGTGAGTAATAGGTCGTTCCAAAAAGATTTGTTGAGATGGTCAGCCCGTGTTCGTAAATCAGCCGGTGCCATTCGCGACCAGTCCCATATAGAAACAGCCCGCCGAGAAGAATCGTGAGCGACCACAAAATCAGAAACGCGCCTTGCTTGCCGCGTTCAAGAGATTTTCCTGCAAAGTGGACCGTGAGACTGCTGGACAGCAGGCAGATCGTGAAAAAGATGGGCGTTTCGAGCACCTGCTGTGGAGTCGGTCCGGTCAGGCTCTTGCCTATGTAGAAGAGGTATGCAACCACAAAGATTGTGAAAATCGCGGACTCCGCGATGATGAGGCACACCATCCCGACCTTGCCTCGGTACGGAAGGCTCCAGGGCTGTTGCATTTCAGCGAGGGATGTTGCGGCTGCGCTCATTGCTCTCTTCCTTTATTCATAACGGCTGTCCGGATCTTCCGGATGCTTCAGGTCCCACAACGGCCGGCGGCTCGCAACCACCGGAACGGAAGCAAAGTTGTACTCGGGTGGCGGCGAGCTTGCGGACCATTCGAGCGTCCAGGCATCCCAAGGATCGTTGCCCGCCTTGTCGCCTTTGAAATAAGAAATAACGAGGTTCGCCACAAACACCAGGATGGCCACGGCCTGAATGAACGCGCCGATCGTGATGATCAGATTCAGGGTGTCCCAACCGCGGCCGAGCTCATATGTATAGATTCGGCGCGGCATCCCGAGCAATCCCGGAATATGCATGACAGTAAACGTCAGGTGAAATCCGATCAGGAAAAGCCAGAAGTGCCACTTACCGAGGCGTTCACTCAACATCCGGCCAGTCATCTTCGGGTACCAGTAATAAAACGCGGCAAAGAGAGCAAACAAAATTCCGCCCACAATCACATAGTGAAAGTGCGCCACAACAAAGTAGGAAAGGCTAAGCTGCCAATCGAAGGGCGCAGCGGCCATCATGATTCCGGTCAAGCCTGCAATGAGGAATTGGAATAGAAATCCGATGCTGAACAGCATCGGAGTTTTGAACTGAATCCGCCCGCCCCACATGGTGCCGATCCAGTTGAAAATCTTGATCCCGGTAGGAACACCGACAGCCATGGTTGTAATCGTGAAGAAGCTATTGGCATAGGAGTTCATTCCGACTGTGAACATGTGGTGCGCCCAGACGCTCAGGCTAACAAAGCCGATGCAAACCGTGGCCGCCACCATAACCGGATACCCGAAGATCGGTTTGCGCGAAAAAACCGGAATGATTTCCGACATGAAGGCGAAGCACGGAATGATCAGCACGTACACTTCAGGGTGGCCAAATATCCAAAAGAAGTGCATCCAGAGCACAGCTGAGCCACCGGCCTGCACGTCGAAGAAATGCCCTCCCAAATACCGATCGATCAGCAGCATGATCTGGGCTGCGGAGAGCGGGGTGATGGCAATCAGAACCATTCCGGCCATCACGAGATTTAGCCACGCCAGCAGGGGCATGCGGTTGAGCTTCATGCCCGGGCATCGCAGGCAAAGAATCGTCGCGAGAATGTTGATCGCGGTTCCGATGCTGCCAAATCCCGACACCAGCAGCGAAAGCGTCCAATAGTCTGAGCTATGACCTGGTGAAAACGCTCGCGCTGTTAAAGGTGCGTACGACCACCATCCAACGTCGGGTGCATTTCCTGCCCCATAGAGTCCGCTTCCTCCGAGGAAACTGAAGTAGAGCAAAAAGCCGCCCAGCGCCGACAGCCAGAAGCTGAAGGCATTCAGCCGCGGAAAAGCCATATCGCGCGCGCCGATCATCAAGGGGACAAGGTAGTTCGCAAATCCGAACAGGATGGGCATGGCCACGAAAAAGATCATGGTTGTGCCGTGCATGGTGAACATGCGATTGAACACTTGCGGAGAGACAAAATCGTTATGCGAATGCATCAGCTGGATGCGAATGATGAGCGCTTCGATCCCGCCGATGACGAGGAACAACAAAGCGTAGGCGATATAGAGAATGCCCAGCCGCTTGTGATCAACCGTGGTCAGCCATCCGTGGAGGGTCTCAACCAACGGAAGGCTCTCAACCTCGACGTTTCGAATTGCCATCGCATCCGATGACATAGCTGCTCTCTCCCAAATCCGTCGACTACTGAAGTGTCTCCAAATAGTTCACCAGTGCATCCAGGTCCTCGTCGTTCAGTTGCATAGCCGGCATTAACGAGCCCGGCTTGATGGCGTCCGGCTTCTGGATCCACAGGCGCAGGTTTTCTTTTGTGTTCTCGGCCGCACCGGACGCGATAGTTTCACGGCTCATCAAGTGCGTCAGATCCGGGCCGAAGCGTCCGTTTGCCGTAGTGCCGCCGATCGCATGACAGTTGATGCAGGCAGTCGTTTCGAAAACACGCCTGCCGGCAGCAACCTTTTCGTCTTGAATCGCGGGCCGCTGCTGCCCGCGCACCCAGGCGCCAAAATCTTCGGGGGTGTCTACTGATACCCGTAGAAGCATCTTGGCGTGCTGCATCCCGCAATACTGCGCGCACTGTCCGAGAAACGCGCCTGTGCGATGCGGATCCATCCACATGCTGTTGGGGTGGTTCGGAATCAGGTCAGTCTTACCCGCGAGCTGCGGGATCCAGAAACTATGATCCGTGTCGGCGGACAGCAACTTCAAAAATGTCGGGGTAGGATGAGCGGGATTGCTTACCGGAATGTGCAGCTCGTTTGCCGTGACGATCCCGAGTCCTGGATAGCGAAACTCCCACCAGAACTGGTGCCCGATGGCGGTGACCTCGACAGCGCCAGGAGGCTGGGGAGCATCCTGCACCGCGTGAATCACCCGGGCCGTAGCTAGAAACAAAACCACCACGATCAGGATTGGAATGATGGTCCAGGCCAGTTCAATTTGTGTGCTCCCGTACACCTGCGCGGGCTCGCGGTCAGCATTCGCCGCGTTGCCGCGAAACTTCGTCACGGAGTAAACCAGCAGCGTAAACACTACAACGAAGATGATTCCGCAAATGACGAGCACAAATATTGACAAGTTGAAGATCGACTTTGCCGGCGTTGAATCGGGCGCGAAGACATTGGTGAGGCCAGTCGAGGAGCTTGCGGTCTTGGCAGCCGCCGTAGCCAGGAAGCAGAAGAAGACCGCGAGTATCTGAAGTGCGCTCAATGTGACCGAGTTTCTTGTGCCACGCATCTTTGTTGATCCGCTTCGGTTCGAACTCCAGGACCCTGATCAGCCAGAAGTTCCGGCAGGACATCGTACAATGGCGTTAGTGCACTCGATTCGACTCCCCACGTTATTGCTTGCACTATGCCGCTTCAAGCGATGGAACACATCACGAGAATGAATGAATTTTTAATGCCCCTTTTGAGGTATGTGCTCCACACGCGATCAATTTGTCCTCGATGGTGAAGATGCTGCTCAGATACCTGTGGGTTACAACCAAAGAACAAACTGAGAATTGCTACCAGTCTTTGCATAAACGGTTCAGGATTGCCTGTCTAACTCGTTTCAGTGAAAGAAGCGGCCCAGCTACAGTGCCGTCTACGATGAGATGTCATTACGGATCAATCATCGGGGCTTGTGCCAACTGCAGGTTGATCATGAGATCGAGCCGCCATTCGATCTGAAAAAACAATGCAGCTTGCCTGCCAGATAACACTTTCCGAAATTCGGGCACATACTTAAGTCTCAGTTGCATGACGTCTTCTTCTACAGCGGCGCGCCGGCGGATATAGTTCTCCGCCTCCTCTCCGCTCATGGTCTTGTAGTTTTCAACATATTCTTCGACCAGCGCCAATTTGGTGTCGTAGATTTTCCCCAAATCTGCCGCATACTGGTCGTACACCGGCCAAAACTTTTCTGCCTCCGCATCCGTAAGGTTCATATTCGCGGCAACGATCTGCTTCTTTTGCGACTTGAGATCCTTTTTCAACAATTGCATATCATCGTCGGCAGACCATTGAGCGTCGTCGAAGAGAGCAGGTCGATCGGACGACCTGATTCGCCTGGACGTTTGCGAGCTAGAGGCCTGGGCCAGGGACGGATAGCCACTCGAGAGGACCAAGGCGACAATCGCCGCGATAAAGAGCATCGTTGTCACTTTTCTCTGCATTCATCCTCCGGAATAGATCGAATGGTCGAACGATTTGTCGAGCCGCCGCTTTGCGAAACCGATTTTGGTTGTGCATCCAGGCTTCCACCCTCGGCGATAAGAGCGGAACCTGGCAAACATCGTGTTGCAACAATCGTTTAGGAGTCTGTTGGGTCGGCAATGCAATTCTCTATCAACATGGACCCTGAAAGCGCGTGACAACAGTCTGGCAAGTGACGGTCAGAGTCCCTCTGAGCGCCTCAGGTCAAGACTCCGGCCGAGCGTGACGTGACCATATGTGGCAAAACATCGACTCCGCGAAGCAAAATTGGCAGCACGATCTTTGGAACGGGGAGTGCTGCGCGAAACAGGCAGAAGAAGTCGCTCGCGGAAGCAGATGAAAGGAGTCTATGGAGTTAACTCGCCAAGCGGGAGTAGCGGTCATTCTCGTTACCGGGACACTCTGGCTTCAGAGTGCCGGAATGGCTTTCCTCATTCATTGGGCGAGAACTTTCATCGCACGGGGAATCAGAGGACTAGGTCCGTGGATGTCGGTTGCCCTCATGATCCGCTTTACGACTGCGATGGTTGTCTTGCACATTCTGCAAATTCTCCTGTGGGCAGGGTCTTATCGATGGCTATGTCTTCCATCGTGGGAGTCCGCCTTTTATTTTTCGGCCACCAGTTACTCGACTGTTGGATACGGGGACATTGTGCTCCCGAAAGTGTGGCGAACTTTGGGGCCAATAGAGAGCGTTATGGGCGTGCTGATGTGTGGCATATCCGTAAGCGCCCTGTTTGCCATCGCGACCCGGCTCGTCGAGGCCGGGGACCCAGCTCCAGGCGAGAGCCAGAGCTTGCCCGCCACCGTCTCGATCCCTGCGACTGAATTCGAAAATTCGGAGAAGATTGCCATGCCATTGCGCACGAGCTCTTAGCACGGTTAGCTGCGTGGGACTGGGATCAACCCCGCGACGCCGTCAAAGTAAACGATATCGGATAGTGGTCCGAGGCTTTCACCTGGCTGTGCACTCGGCCGGAGGCGGCTCGAATCGGTCCGCGAACGAAAGCCCAATCAATGCGGCGTCCTGGTTCAAGCAGGCCACGCGAAGGAGTGGTGGCCGTGCGCGGGGCAGCTACCGCGTCCTGAAATCCCGCCTCTGCGAACGCCGAAGCCGCATTATCTTTGGACGCATCCAGGTTGAAGTCGCCCGCGACCACTACTTGACACCCGGGGTCTTGGCGCGCGACATCAGACAACACCTCCTCCACTTGCGAAAAGCGCAGCTTATCGTTTCCCTTGCTTTCCAGATGAAGGTTGTACACTACGACTCTGCTTCCAGCGACATTGACCTCGGCCACTAACGCAATTCTTCCTCCAAGCCTCTCCTGAAAGGGCTCGATCTTCGGCACAAACCAGTGAGGTTGCCAAAAATGCGACTGCCGGGAAAAGCGGATCAGGCGCGGGTTCGAAATCGGCCACCGCGCGAGGATCGCCTGCCCATGGTATGCGGGAGACGTTTTGGATCCCTGGACAAGTTCCAGAAACTCGCGCCCGAACACATAGTTCATCTGCAGCTTCCGTCCAATCTCCTCGGCGATGTTCAGGTAATGCGTACGGCGCGCATTGAGATCCACTTCCTGCAGGATGAGAATGTCCGCCTTTGTGTTCGCGAGGAAATCTGTGACCGCTGACAGCTGGAGCCCACGGTCAATGTTCCAGTCGACAACACGCAGCGAACTTGGCGGCAAAGCCAGCCAACGGAGAGGCGCGAAATTGCCAGTAACGATTTCCCGCATTTCCACGCCTACACTGTAGTCGTTAATGCAAGCTGCGGAAAAACATTCTGCTGAGCAAATGTCAGGTCAAGCGGATCGTCGATTTCCGCCCACGGGGCCCCTAACGTCGTCGTGAAACCCACGCTAAGTCCCTCGTCAACAAGTTCCTGGACAGCAACGTTAAAGAATTCGTTCACACGGACTGCTTCGACGAGACTCTGCATTCTGGCGAAGAACAAAGCATTGACCGCCTGATCGAACACGGTGATGCCGATATATGTTCCGCTGTACTCTTGTTTCGATATCTTTTTGCTCATCCGGACCACTCGTCCGTTCGAAATGATCACCTTCATGGTTTCGTCCCGCCACTCCGGGTCCACGATCATTGACACGGGTGAATCGGTCTTTACGGCGGAAATGAGGACCTGAGGGTCAAATATGACGTCGGCGTTCAGGCAAACGAATCCGTCTCCGCCGATCCAGTCGCGTGCGAGCCACAGCGAATAAATGTTGTTGGTGATGGCGAATGCAGGGTTCTCGATGAATTCAATCTTCGGCGTGCGGCGGCGTCCGATTCGTCCGTGCACATGGCGTATGATTTGCTGCTTCTCGTATCCGACGACGATCGCGATTTGTTCAATTCCCGCCCGCAGCAACCCGTCGAGTTGATGGTCAAGAATTGTCTTGTCGTCAACCTCAATCAGACATTTGGGATGTTCGCCGTGCACTGTACGAATTCGTGTGCCCTGCCCGGCCGCTAAAATCACTGCTCTCATGACGCCTCCTGCGCCGCTGGGGTTTTGTTCAGAGAAATGTTTGGTGTTGCCTGCTTAAAAAACCTGCGGTTGTAATAAAGCGCGAGTGTCCAGGTCAGATGGGCGCCGAGAGTGGCCAAGTAAAAGATCACTGGTACACCACCGAGGACGGTCAAGAGGACCACGTAATGAATCATGATGCCGCGCCTCTCGAAACCTTGGGCTTGCCGCGCCGCGCGCGAAATCCAATTGGACGAGTCCCCCTCCAGCCTCCGGTACATGTTCCCGAGATATTCGTTGGGGCGATCCGCAGTTGTGGCCCGCTTGCGCTGCAAGGTCGTCACGACGAGCGCCAGCACAGTGCCGAGCAGCAGAGCTGCGCCAACCCAGAGTTCTCGGCTGCCGTGCTGACGATAGAGCCCAACGGTCATGCCGCCGAAGAGAAGAACATAGCCGAGTGAATCCGCGAGACTCTCGAGATAAGTCCCGAATGGTGAGTCGGCAAACTTGATTCGGGCCAGCATCCCGTCCATCTCGTCGAACAAGCCTGCTGCGAAGAACAGCAACGCCCCGACCACATAGGACCAGTAATTGCCACGCGCAAATGCAATCGCGGAGAAAATGGTCACTACCACGCCTCCGAACGTGACTGTGTTCGGAGTAATAGAGGTGTGCGACAGCCATCTGACAGCCGGACGACAAAGGCGCCGGTTGAATGAACTATGAATACCGTCCGAAATCTTTCCGGAGTGTGCGACCAGAAACCGCTCCGCGGCCTTTGCAGTTTCGTCGGAAGTTACGGCGCTCCCCTCAGGCACGGGTCCAATCCGGGGCCATGGGTTTGCGTCGGTGAGAACCGCGATCTTGGAAACCGATGCGGGCCCGGTCCAGTCCGGGCTCGACTGCTTCAGCTTGGGAATAGTACCGAGGGCCCTTGCATAGGTGACCCAGTTCCAGGGCAACCAGATGAATTGGTCTTCCAGTTGACCCTCTAGATGGGCCCAGCTCGACTGCGCGTTCGGGTCAAAGTTTTCTGCCTGCAGAAGTCTGACTTTGCCTTTTTTCCGGAGCAGGGGAGATCGCAGAAAAGACTGAGCATCCGCCATAGGCATGCTCTGGGGCCAAATCAGAAGAACCTCACCTGCCCCGGCGCGTTGTGCAGTCGCCAACGTTCTTATCAACAGACCGACTCCGCAAACCTCCTGCGTGAACCTGGCTTTGGAGCCGTAAGCAACCACCGTGGGCTCTGGAACTACGACAACGACTTGCATGGCAGTGCGCCTTCCTCCAACAGGATTTGGCTCCCGGTCTTGCCTTCTTTCGAAACTTGCGATCTCCAAACGAGCCACGCCAGGCCAACCAGGGCCCACGAAAGATCGCGTGCGCGTCGCGTGAGAGCCAGAGTCAGGCCTAATGCTGGAGACAGCCCCGACGCGGCGAAGGCAGACATTGCCCCGCCTTCGTCCACGCCAAGACGAGCAGGAACAAATCCCGTCATCATCTTCACCCCGCGCGTCAATCCTTCAATGGCGAGCACGGTTAACAGATGAAGGGGTAGGCGCAGCGACCACAAAACCACGGCTACCTCCGAAACCAGTAGCAACTGGCATGCGAGATCGAGCCAAAACATCTGCCCGACAAGCTCCGGCTTCTGCGCTCGCACTTCGCGTATGGCAGACTCGATTTTTGCGCCGTGGTTGAGCCAAGAAGGTGAACGTATCCCCAGCGCCCCGGCGATGCTGGACAGGACCGCCTTACGTCTAGCGATGAACACCATGATCAACGCGAAGACCGCGCAGAACGCCAGCGTTGAAGCTGCGCCTCGAGCTTTCATCAGGCTGACGGATACGCAACCTGCAATGCCGACGAGGGCAGTGGTGAACCAGTACACTCCGTTATCGAGAAAAGTCGCGGTGGCGGTTGCAGCCACTGGGGTGCGCAGAAGGTTGATCTTCATGGGCTCCGAGACAACCGGCCCAAACACTGTGAGATAACCCATCGCTTGTGACGCGAGACGAATACCAATGAGTCGCGGCAGTCCAACATCGACCCCTTCGCTCTTGAGCGCTGCAGACCAGGTAAAGGTCTGCAGAAAGAGGCGGGCCAAACTGAGTGCGACAACGATGGGCAGCGCGACTCGCAACGCCTTGAGTTGGTGCATGATCGCCGACGGGCTGGCATGCACGATCACCCATCCACGACAGCAAGGAGCAAATTAGTTTTGCTCAATTGCTGGCTACTGTTTTCTGTGCGGTTGGAGTTCGAATTGGACTCGAGTGTCGTCATTCCTAGAACCCGAAGACAAACTTCCCTCTGAAAGTGCGATTTGGTCCGTTAAACAACTGACCGAAACGGGAGCTATCCAAGTCGTTTTGCACGTCTCGCGGATTGAAACGATTGAACACGTTGTACACTCCCAACCCCACTTTCACTCTGCGTTCCTTGTGCCCGAAGGGGAGCTTGAGTTCCTTAAGCGCCTGGAGATCGAGAGATTCAAAACGCCGAAACTGATGGTCGTTACGCGGACCGACAAAGTCGCGCATTTGGTTAACAACGGAGTACGGGAATCCCGTGTGCATATCGAAGACCGGCATAACGGTCACTTTCCACGGCGCGATAAATTCCCCCCATGCAAGAAAGCGATTAGGCGCGTCGAAAGGCAAGGGTCCCCGAGCGTCCGCCTGGATCACCGGCTGCGGATTATTTCCGAAGAACTGGTTGAAATCGTTGAGATCACCGGTAGCCTTGGAGCGCACGTAAGAGGCATTCAGCGTGTGTTGGCCTATCTGGTAGCGGCCGGTAATTTGGAATTCGCGGTAAAAATCGCGTCCCCGGTTGGCCAGAGACAGGAAGCTGCCGTTCGGGTTTGCGACCGGCTCGACGACCAGATCATGGACGGTGTTCCGCTGCTGGTAAGCGACCCGGACTAACAGGCGCTCCATAACCTGCCGGTCAAGTTCGACGTTCCAGGCGCCACTTCGCGGATTTCTGAGACCCCCGGTGATGACGTTTGAATAGGGAGTCGTCGAAATTACTCCGCCCGCCGGATCGAAGGTCAGAATCGTGCGATCCGGGAAGCGCGGGAAGGCCGGGGCATTCAAAGGCACGCGGTCATAAAACAGTCCGGCCCCAGCCTTCAGCAGAGTCTTGCGATCGCTGGTTAATGCCAGGGTCAATGCGGCACGAGGCGCGGCGTGAGTTGAGTCGGTGATCGAGTCACGGTCGAAGCGAAGTCCCAAGTCGAATGTGATACGCGATGAAGGAGTCCATTGATCGCCCAGGAACCATGCCAGCTCGTTCTGGTGGACCGAAAAATTGGTGGCCGCGCCAAACTCGATCCGCTGCAGAGTCGAACCCGAAACACCAACGATGTCCACCGGCAGAAACTGTTGATGGCCGTCATAAGAGCTATGTGAGAAATCGAGTCCGGCCTTCAGTTGGTGTAAGCCGTGAAAGCGTTTTGGGCTGAACTGATAGATCTCCTGCCATTCCACTCGATCAGTGTTCCGATTTTGCCGATTGAAAAATCCGCCTTCTGTCGTTTCGACCAGGAGGCGATAGGGATCTGCACTATTAGCGAACAAGTCCGCATCGAAGCGCTCGTAGGCCAGCTGTGAAGTGAGCAGAGCGCCCGACCCGGCGACGTAGTGGTGTTGCGCGGAGATTTGAAATCCGCGCTGATGGAGGTTTGGGGTAGATGGTTGCGGATCAAACGTATTCAGCCCGAGGTAGTCGAGCTTCTGTGGAAAGACCGCCGCTGAGAGGGTTGCAGTCTGTCTTTCGTTGATTTTCAAATCAAATTGACTAAAGGAGTTGAAGCTCTCGAGTTTGGTGTCGCGTTGAAGGGGAGGCAAAGTCTCGACGGGCGTACGAACGAAACGGTATTCAAAAGATTGGGTGAACGCGAGCCTGTCTTTCACCAGCGGCCCAGTAAGGGTTACACGCGGAGTGAAAGCCCCAATTCCCACAATGTGACCGTCACGATCTCTGGCTCGCGGGACGAAATTCTGCGCGGAGAGGTGAAACTTGTCGAGGTTGCCGGTTCGGGTCTCGACGCTAGAGATCGCTCCTGTGAACTTTCCGTATTCGGGGTCATAGGGATTGGATATAACCTCAACCGAAGAGACGACATCGATCGGCAGGTTGATAGCTTGGCCACCCGTCGCTGGATCGGTTACGTTGGCTGAATTCACCAGCCAGCCGGCCTGTGTGGCTTGGGCGCCTTTCATGTTGATCCGTCCGTCCGGCCCACGAACAACTCCTGGAACGAGCGGAAGCAGGCTGTCGATGTTCTCGTCTCGGTTGGGGGCTTTTTCGACTGTCGATTGACTGATCGTGTTCTTCTGCGCAGATTCCTCAATCGCAGGAAGATCGTTCGCCGCTACTGTTACGGTGTCAGTTACGGCTGCGATACCGAGTTCGATTGGCACCACGGAAGTCGTGCCCGGGTTCACTTCGACCGCGGCCGCCGCGTTTAAACCAGGAGCACTCGCTTCGATGTCGTACATTCCTGGGGGAAGGCCATCGATAGCGAATGCTCCCTGTGCGTCCGACTCGGTCTCCTTGTTTATGAGACCGCGGAGGACGATGCGTGCGCCCGGCAAAACGGCAGGTTCTCCGTTTTGAGTTGTTGTGAAGACGTCGCCGCGAATTGATCCTGACGTAGCGGGGCGGTCTTGCGGAAAGCAAGGAACTAGGAGCACCAGAGTCGATAAAACGATAAGTGAAATTGTTCGCACAGCAGTGCTCCTTTCGCGAAAGGAATTGCAAAGTGGCGGCCAAACGATCGACGAGACGATGCAAATTCGGTCAAGCCGTTGAGGCAGCGCATGTTTTGAAACACTGTCGCGAAGAATTCACGACGCTAGTTTTGAATTGGGAAGTGAGCCGGGCTTGTCAGATGTCGAAGTCTTGGCAAATTATCTGGCAGCAATCTTGACGACGCAACGACGTGAAAGCGAATCAATCGAAAGGCGTTATTCAGCTCTTCCACTAAAGTGGTATCGCATCGTCACTTCATGATGTGAGCAAAAAAGACCTCAATCTAGGGTTGTCCGCAAATCACCTACGCTCCATGATGGCATTCAACAAAAGGAGATTTTCATGAGCGCAGTCGAATTTGGGTTGGCATCGCAAACATCTCTTGTGCGTGGGCTTTCGCAGTTGCCATTCGAGCGGTCTTTCACAGGATCGGAAGTGGTGGTCAAGTTTCAAGCACTGAACCAACTCTCTCGGTCAATTGCATCTATGACGTCCGGGGACCTCTCCCGCAGTCTCGTTGCACTTCTGCGGCCATTATTTCCATGCGACCTCGTGAACATCGTCGTATTCAATCAGGGCACAAATGAGGTTCCCTGGAAATCTATTGGTGCAGGGCAACTTGCACCTCTCGGCGCTTCTATCGAGGAGTCCACGGTATGGTCGGTTTACGAAGAGGAAAAGCCGCTGTGGATTTCCGACTGGCAGCAGGATGAACGGTTGGCGGTAAGGGAAGAAGCGCAAAATGCAGTGGGTCTCTGTTATCGATCGCTCTGCCGCTTACCGCTGTGCACACCGCAGGGTTGCTTGGGAGTTCTCAGCCTCGCGAGTACGCGCCCGCGCGATTACTCGGAACACGAAATCCAGTTTTTGTTATTGGCTGCAGATCAGGTAGCGTTAGGCCTCGCCAACAGCCTGCTCCGCGAGGAATTGCAAAAACTAAAGAGCGAATCGCCTGAGGAAAAAGCCTACGTTGAGGATGAGCAGAACACCATTCCGTCGTTTGATGAGATCGTGGGTCGCAGCCCGGCTCTGCAGAGCGTGTTGCGGCAGGTGGAAGTGGTGGCTCCAACTGACTCCGGCGTGTTGATTCAGGGGGAAACGGGTACCGGGAAAGAGCTCATTGCCCAGGCTATCCACAACCGAAGCGCGCGGCGTGATCGGCCATTCGTCAAGGTGAACTGCGCCGCCATCCCTTCCGGGCTACTGGAGAGCGAGCTGTTCGGGCACGAGAAGGGTGCCTTCACAGGCGCAATCATGCGAAAGCCAGGCCGGTTCGAGGTTGCAGATAAAGGCACTTTGTTTCTCGACGAAGTCGGTGATATTCCGCTCGACCTGCAAGCCAAACTGCTGCGAGTACTGCAGGAACATGAATTTGAGCGGCTGGGCAGCAGTCGCACCCAGCAGGTGGATGTGCGCGTAATCGCAGCTACCCATCGCGATCTGAAGCAGATGGTGGAAGAAGGAACGTTCCGCAGTGACTTGTACTATCGGCTGCATGTTTTCCCGCTGACGGTTCCTCCCTTGCGCGATCGCCGGGAAGACATACCGCTTATCGTCCGCCACTTCGTGGACAAGTATGCCCGGCGAATGAACCGGAACATCGAAACGATTCCTGCCAAAACCATGGAAGTGTTCACGAACTATTCCTGGCCAGGAAATGTTCGGGAGTTGCAAAACCTCATTGAGCGAGCGGTGATTCTCTCTCCCGGAACCTCGTTGCGAGCTCCTCTCGACGAACTGACGGAACCTAGTTCACGAACAGACTTGAGCACCCTCGAAGAGATGGAACGTGAACACGTGTTGCGGGCCCTGCGGGAATCGAACTGGGTGACCGGAGGACCTAACGGCGCGGCCGTCCGGCTGGGGATGAAACGTACGACATTGGCCTATCGGATTCGCAAGTTGGGGATTCCGGTCCGGCCACAGTGATGGGTGGAATTATTCATCGGGAAAAGAGTTAGTAACTTAAAGAGGTTTTTATGTGGCGCATTAAATACAAAGGCCTGACGTTGCAGGACATCTTGATCATGGCTTATATGAACGCCATGGAAGCAATGTCATTAGCATCGGCTTCATAAAAAAGTGCTGTGAATGTGGCGGAGACACTTGCTTCGTTAAGCACAGACAGCGTGCGCTCTTAGAGCTGAATAATCCCGCGCTGTACCGCGATCGTAACCGCCTGTGTGCGATCCTTGGCGGCCAACTTTTCCATGATGTGCTTGATGTGGGCTTTCACTGTCTCTTCGGAGATGAAGAGGCGTTCAGCAATATCCCGATTTCGATTTCCTCCCGTCGCCAACTGGAGCACTTCTATCTCACGTTGCGTTAACGCTTCTTCACCCAGGTGCTCGGCGAGATGTGCGGCCACCTCCGGCGGTATGCGCTTCTTCCCGGCGTGGACCTCGCGGATCGTTTCTGCCATGTCCTTGGGAGGCATACTCTTGAGCATGTAAGAGCGCGCACCCGCTGCTAGGGCTCGCTGGATCTCGGTGTCACGCTCAAAGGTCGTCAGGATGATGATGTGTGCTTGAGGGAACTTCTTCAGGATCGCGATCATGGCATCGATGCCGCTCATGTCCGGAAGCCTGAGATCCATGAGAGTGATGTCGGGCTTGTGTTCTCGAAAAACCTCAATCGCCTCGTGTCCATTGGCGGCTTGCGCCACTAGAAGCATGTCCGGCTGGTTATTGATGACCTTGGCGATCCCCTCGCGCAGTAGTGGATGATCATCAACGCTAAGGATACGAATTCGGGTGGTGCTGCTCATTATTTCCATCAACTCCTGAATATTCCCGGATCTCGGGATTGTTGACGCGCCTATCATCTTTCTCCGCCCATCTCCCGAAACATCCATTCCCGAATGTAGGGTGAGCAACGTAGAACTTCTGTGCCTTCCGCCTGGCACGCCCCCAAGAACCGAACTACATCCACGTCCACCAAAGTCACCTCGTCCAAGTCGAGCGCGGCCTTGGGGCCCGCAGTCGACAATTGCTCCTTTAACTCCTGCACGTCCCTTGATTGAATCCGACCAATCAAACGGATAGTCGTGCCACATCCCGAGGAATCCCTTTGGATCCGTAGTGTCATCTTCGGCTTCGGCGCCTGCATGGCTCTCCGATGCAATCCGAAAACCATCTTTAATTGATTGAATTACAGACACTTGTTCGAGAATGGCAGGCTTAATTTTCAGCAATTGCTGATTTCCCGGCGTAGGTTGTCGGCGTTCTGCTGGGCAGGCGATCGCAACAGCTGGCTTGGTGGCAAAGAAGTGTCGAAGTCTAAGTCAGCAGGATGAAATGCAGGCAAACGACCGCGACATCAGCATTGGCTTACGCGCTTTGAGCCCTACGTGGTTTGAATTGGTATATGTCGATTTTCAGTTTCGCGATTTTTGATTCGAGTGTCTGCCGCGGAATCCCAAGCTTGGCGGCGGCGCCGGATGGACCGGAGATCCGACCTTCAGATTCCGCCAGAGCAGATTCAATCACTTCCTTTTCGTGCTCCACAAGCTTGGCGGCCAGTGGAACAGTCGGACCAGTGGACTGCCGCGATTCGCACTGGAGCCAGGTTTCGTCCACGGAAAAAGTCTCGCTATCGCACAGGATGACGGCGCGCTCAACTACGTTCTGAAGTTCGCGTATGTTTCCGGGCCAGTCGTAGTTTTGGAAAAGATTTAAAGTCTCCTTCGTTATCTTTCGGATCCTCTTGCCCGCTTTCTTTCCGTAGCGCTCTATCAAGTATTCAACTAACAAGGGAACGTCTTCCCTGCGGTCCCGCAGAGCCGGAATATGGATTGGAAAGACGTTCAGTCTGTAGAACAGATCCTCGCGGAATGTGCCGGCAGCCACCGCGGCACGCAAGTCGCGGTTCGTCGCTGCCAACACCCGCACGTTCACGGAAATGGATTTGTTTCCGCCTACGCGTTCGAACTCGCGCTCTTGAAGAACGCGCAAAAGTGCGACCTGCGTCTCCATCGGAAGCTCGCCAATCTCGTCAAGGAAGATCGTCCCACCATCAGCTGATTCAAAGCGACCAAGACGTCGTTGCGATGCTCCAGTAAAAGCCCCTTTCTCGTGTCCGAACAGTTCTGAAGGAATAAGAGAGGGCGGGATCGCTGCGCAACTCACACGTATGAAGGCGCCACTCGACCGATTCGAGCGGTTATGGATCGCTCGGGCGATCAGCTCCTTTCCCGTGCCAGTTTCACCTAGGATGAGGACCGTCGAGTCGGTGGGCGCTACTTTCGCTACCTGCAACAGAACCTTCCGCAGGGCTTCTGAAGAACCAACGATCTCCTCGAACATGGAGGCTTTGTCGATTTCTTCCCTTAGCGCAATGTTCTCTTTGTAGAGCTGATCCTTCAGCGTCTCTATTTCTTTGAATGCCCTCTCCAGAGCCGCCGTCGCCTGCTTTGCTGGGGTAACATCCATCACAGCCCCAACAAATTCAACTCCACCCGACTCGTCTCTCAATGCATGAGCCACCACATGGACATTCTTAACGGATCCATCTGGAAACAATAATCGGTGTTCAACATCGAAATCTTCTCCATTGCGGGACGCGTGGCTGATCAGCTCTTGAACTCGCGCCTGATCGTCCGGGTGAGTTCGCCGAAGCACCAACTCTAGGGTAGGCTCCGTCTCTCGATCACATTCGAAGATTCTAAACGTCTCGTCGGACCATAGAATTTTCCCACTCCCAACGCTCCAGCCAAAACTTCCGGTATGGCTAAGTCTCTGTGCCTCGGCCAGGTACGCTTGCCGTTGCCGCAACTGCTGGGTCAGCTCTTCTTGCTCGGTAACGTCCATTGCAGTGCCGACGAAGCCCTTGAAAATTGCTTTGTCGAAAATAGGAACGCCAACGCAGCGGATATGCCGAAGCGCGCCGTCTGGCCGGATGATGCGCTTCTTGACATCACAACCAGACTCCTCTGCCAGCATTGTTTCAATGGTCTCCGCCATGAACGCGCGGTCCTGCGGGTGAATTCTGGCGAGGTATTCCGCAAGTGTGGGCGCGCCCTGCGCCGGATCAAGACCATACATTTGGAACAATTCCGGCGACCAGTAGTCAAAAAACCCCGAGGGGTTGAAGGCCCAGCTTCCCGTATGGGCAAGGCGCTGTCCTTCACTCAGGTAGAACTCGCCTCGCCGCAGGGCCTGTTCCGTCTGCTTTCGATCCTCGATGTCGATACTTGATCCATACCATTTGACGATTTTTCCACTTCCGTCACGCACGGGCACTTTGCGGTGCACCATCCAGCGATATTCGCCATCCGCCCGCCGCACCCGGGCCTCATATTCGAAAATTTCGCCGCTGGCCAGGCAGGCACGCCACTTGTCCACTATCCCCGCAACGTCGTCAGGATGAATTGATGCCCTCCACTTCCACCCCTGGACGTCCTCAAGCGGGACGCCCACGTATTCCAACCAACGCTGATTGAAGTAGTCAAGGTACCCGTCGGGTAGAGAGGTGTGTATCAGCGCGGGGATCGAGTCAATGAGGAGCTGAAGCTCTGCGGGAGCGAACTCGTCTCCTTGGGAGAACATAGGGGACATACTACACCGATATTCCCAGGATCAAATGCACTACTGCCGAACTCCTTTTCCTGCGGCTGCTGGCCCAGCTGCAGGCGGTTAGCCGAAGTGCGGCAGGGAACGAAGCAATTGGCTCACCCCATTCCACACGATCTGCACACCAATGCAAACCAACAGGAACGAAGTGAGTTTCACAATGACATTAGTTCCGGTCGGACCCAGCAGGAGGGCCAGGCGATCTGCAAAAGCGTAGCAGAGATAAATAGTGGCCGCTACGAAGGCGGAACCGATCGCGGCGGCAATAATCAACAGGATGCTTCCTCCCAGGGTGTGCGGTTCATTTGCCCCTAGAGTTATGGCAACTGAGATCGAGCCTGGACCGACCGTTAAGGGCAGCGTGAGCGGGTAAAACGCATCTCGCAGAACGTCTGTGCCGCTTACCCTTCGTTCGACTGCGCTCCGATCATTGCCGTCCTTCTCTTTCAGCAGCGCCCAACCTGACGCAACCACGATCATTCCGCCGCCCACCTGCACGACCGGCAGCGAGATCCCGAAAAACGAGAGCACGTGTGATCCTATCGCGTAGGACGCCAACATCAATATGAAACTGTTTATAGCAATGCGACGGGCGAGCAGTCGTCGCGTGTCCCTGTCGTAGTTCAGCGTGAGGGAGAGAAAAACCGGCGCGCCGCCGATAGGATCCACAATGGGGAAGAGCGCGCTCACGACCAGGAGAATGCTTTTGGCAGCTTCGATGAACACGCCCCCTCCAGCAAAAATAGCCATGACAATGACGGGTCTTCGCCTCCCGAGACTCGGGAGTTCTGATTCTAGACTGGAGAGGGAACCGCTCGCACAGAATCATCACGTTCGAGCGCTTTTTGCTGAGCGGTTATTTCGGGGGCCGAGCGCTTCGAGACTTGTGTCAGTTCTTGCAACCATTGAAATGCGTCTGCCGAGAGTCTTTCTTCCGGGCAGCGCCAACCCCAGTTTCCCCCTGCACGACCGGGCACGTTCATCCGGCTTTCTGCTCCCAGGTTGAGGAGGTCCTGCAACGGGGCGATGGTCAGCGCGGCTTTCGATGACCATGCCAGTTGCAAGAGCGCCGGAGCAGCTTCATCACTCCCCTCCGGCGAGCGCTTCATGTAATTCCACAAGTTTTGCCGCTGGTAGTCGGGTAACTCTTCATACCATTGCCGAGTTGGCGCATTGTCGTGCGTGCCGGTGTACGCAACCGTGTTGGGCGCAAAGTTGTGCGGCAGGTATGGATTGTCTGAATGACCGTCAAACGCGAACTGCAGAACCCGAGTTCCCGGAAGTTGAAATTGGTCACGCAGTGTCTGAACATCCGGCGTGATGATTCCCAGATCTTCGACAATGAACGGCAGGTGGCCAAGTTCTTTTTGCACTGCCGTGAAGAAGCTGGCGCCCGGTCCGGTCACCCATTGTCCGGACTGAGCCGTCGGCGCACCCGCGGGAACGTGCCACGCCGCTGCAAATCCGCGAAAGTGGTCCAGGCGAATCGCATCCACGTGAGCTAACAGAGCACGCAGGCGGTCAATCGACCATTGATAGCCAGTCGCCCGAAGCGCGTCCCAGTTGTAAACCGGATTGCCCCACAATTGTCCCTGCGCGCTGAAATAGTCGGGCGGAACACCGGCAACGAAGCGCGGGCGCCGATGCTCATCGAGCAGAAATAATTCTGGGTTCGCCCAGACGTCGCTCGAATCCGGCGAAACAAAGAAAGGCAAGTCGCCGATCAGTCTCACACCTTTTGCATGCGCGTATTCCTTGAGTTGATCGCCCTGTCGGAACAGAAGAAATTGCGCAAAGCGGACTTGGTCGATTTGATTGGCCAACTCTTGACGCGCGCTGGCTAGAGCCTGTGGGCGGCGCTGAACCAGTTCTGCTGGCCACTCGAGATAATAGGCATCGTGATACTTCGCTTTCAACGCCCGGAACAGCGCATAGTCTTCCAGCCAGTGTTCCTGCTGAGCGCAGAACTCATCGAACGCAAGACGCAGGTCCTTGCGCTCGCCAGCTTTAAAGTTTGTCCACGCCGTTTCGAGCAGGCGGGTCTTGAAGGGAATCACGGCGTCGTAGTCAACCATGTCCGACGGAAAGTTGGACTCACAATCTTTCGCGTCGAGCAGCCCGTCTGAGATCAGGGTGGCGGGGCTGATCAGCATAGCGTTGCCGGCAGATGACGACATCGCCTGATACGGAGAATTTCCATACCCGGTCGGACCGAGCGGCAACGCCTGCCACCATCTCTGGCCAGCGTCGTGGAGACGATCCACCCAGGAGAACGCCGATGGTCCCAAATCACCAATGCCATAGGGCGAGGGCAGGGAAGTGACGTGTAGCAGCAGGCCGGAAGCGCGATACTCAGGCGGAAACGGAGGAACACTTGCGGGCCCGCCGTTATTGCTCATTGCCCGACTCCGGAATCCAGCGCGTTGTTCACCATCTGCTCGGCCTCGCGCACAATCGCATTCAGATGCGACTCGCTCTTGAAGCTCTCCGAGTAGATTTTGTAGATGTTCTCCGTGCCCGAGGGCCGGGCCGCAAACCAACCGTTGGCCGCCACCACCTTCAAGCCACCGATGGCAGCATTATTTCCCGGAGCTTTAGTCAGTTTGGCGGTGATACGCTCTCCCGCCAGATTAGACTCCTTGACCGCATCAGGTGAGAGCTTCTGCAATTTTGCTTTCTGCTCGGGCGTGGCCGGTGCGTCGATGCGCGTGTAATAAGGTGCACCGAATTCTGCCGTCAGCTCACGGTAATGTTCTCCGGGGTCCTTTCCAGTAACGGCTGTGATCTCGGCGGCGAGCAAATCCATGATTGGCCCATCCTTATCCGTGGTCCACACCGTTCCATCCAGGCGGAGGAAACTTGCTCCCGCGCTCTCTTCTCCGCCGAAGCAGCAGGATCCATCGATAAGCCCTGACACAAACCACTTGAAGCCTACGGGCACTTCGCGCAGTTGACGGCCGAGCTTTTGGGCGACCCGGTCAATCATGCTGCTGCTCACGAGCGTTTTTCCGACCGCGGAATCGTGACGCCACTGCGGCCGATGGGTTAACAAGTATTGGATCGATACTGCGAGGTAGTGGTTCGGATTCATCAAGCCGGCAACGGGAGTGACAATTCCGTGCCGGTCGGAGTCAGGATCGTTCGCGAAAGCTACGTCGTACTCATCTTTGAGCTGTACGAGTCTGGCCATGGCGTACGGGCTGGAACAATCCATGCGGATTTTGCCGTCGTGGTCCACCGTCATGAATGAGAAGGTCGGGTCAATGGTTGGATTTGTGACAACGACATCCAGCCCGTAAATGGAGTTGATCGGCTCCCAATATGGCCGAGCGGCCCCACCCAGCGGATCCACGCCAAGCTTGAGCTTGGCGCCGCGAATGGCATCAATATCCACGACATTCTTGAGATCGCGAACGTAGGGTAGGACGAAATCTTCCTGGTGCGTGGTCGCGGCGCGAATCGCTTTGTTGAAGGGAACGCGCTTTGCGTCCACACTTCCTGTGCGCAATAAGTCATTCGCCCGGTTCTGGATCCAGCCTGTTACGTCGGTATCGGCGGGACCGCCGTTGGGTGGGTTGTACTTGAAGCCTCCATCCTCCGGCGGATTGTGGGATGGCGTGATCACGATGCCATCTGCGAAGTGTTCCTTGCGTCCGCGGTTATAGACGAGAATGGCGCGTGAAATTACGGGCGTTGGGGTGACGCCGTCGTTTTCCTGGATGACGGTCTCGACGCCATTCGCTGCCAGCACTTCGAGAGCGGTGCGCTGTGCCGGAACTGAGAGCGCATGGGTGTCTTTACCCATATATAAAGGACCATCGATCCCCTGGCCCCGCCGATACTCGCAGATCGCCTGGGTAATCGCGAGAATGTGGGCTTCGTTGAAGGCTCCGTGGAGGGAAGATCCGCGGTGCCCGCTGGTGCCAAAGGCAACCAGTTGATTGCGATCGCTCACATCAGGTTTGCGCTCGAAATACTCTCTCTCCAGGCGAGCAACGTCAATCAACATTTCCTTCGGGGCAGGTTTGCCGGCGAACGGCGAGAGTGCCGGGCCCGCTTGTGTTTCTAAGGTATGGGGCATGGTTCCGCCTTCCAGATTTCGGTTGCGTATTCGTGAATGGTGCGGTCGCTGGAAAACTTTCCTGAACTTGCCACATTGAGAATCGCCTTGCGCGCCCATTCGCTGGGATTGGCATAGAGGTCGCCGAGGCGGTCTTGGGCTTGAGTGTAAGAACTGAGGTCTGCCAGGTGCATGTAGTGATCGCCATGAGTGAGCAGGGTGTCGCGCAACGCAGCGAACGCTCCCGGTTCGCTACGGCTGAAGTAGTCGGAAAAGATCAGGTCTAGCGCCGAGCGCGTCTCGGGTTCATGTTCGTAGTGCCAATGCGGGTTATACCAGGCTTGGCTGTTTTGTACCTGCTCCACCGTGAGCCCGAACAGGAACATATTTTCCTCGCCGGCTTCTTCAGCCATCTCGATGGTCGCGCCGTCGCGTGTGCCGACCGTCAGAGCCCCGTTCATCATGAATTTCATGTTACTCGTGCCGCTGGCTTCATAGCCCGCGGTCGAGATCTGGTTGGAGACATCGCTGGCCGGGAGCAGCCGTTCTGCCAGCGAGACGTTGTACTCGGGAAGGAAGACCACTTTCATCCTGCCGCGCACAATCGGGTCGCCATCAATCGCGCCTGCCAGATTGTTGATGAATTTAATGATGAGTTTGGCCAGCTGATAAGCGGGCGCAGCTTTGCCGGCAAAGAAAAACGTGCGCGGCACCACATCCAGGTTGGGATTCTCTCTCATACGGTTATAGCAAACAATGATCCGCAGCGCATTCAACAGTTGCCGCTTGTATTCGTGGATTCGCTTGATCTGGCAATCGAAAATGGTGTCAGGATCGACGATCTGTCCTGACGTGGTTTTGAGCCAATTAGCGAAGCTTACTTTGGCTTCGCGCTTCGCATTGTGGAATGTTTCTTGAAGGCCAGCATCTCCGGCTAATGATTTGAGGTTGCTGAGCTGGCCCAGGTCAGTGATCCATTTATCGCCGATAGCTTCTGTGATTGCACTCGACAGTCCAGGATTCGCTTCCAGCAGCCATCGTCGCGGTGTGACTCCGTTGGTCTTGTTGCTGAAACGTTCGGGAAACATTTCGGCGAGATCTTTGACTGTCGTCGTCCGCAACAGCTTCGAGTGGACAGCGGCAACTCCGTTGGTGCTGTGCGAGCCGACGATGGCCAGATTGGCCATGCGGATTTTGCGCGAGGGTTTTTCTTCCACGAGACTGACGCGTTCGACGCGGCCCTCGTCTCCTGGAAAACGCACGCGAACGTCATCGAGCAGCCGGCGGTTGACCTCGTAAATGATCTCCAGTTGCCGCGGAAGAAGAACTTCGAACCATGCCGCCGGCCACTTCTCCAGGGCCTCAGGCAAAAGTGTGTGGTTGGTGTACGCCAGCGTTTTCCTGGTCAGGTCCCAGGCCGTGTCCCATCCGAGGTGCGCATCGTCCAGTAGGATGCGCATCAATTCAGCCACCGACATAGAAGGATGTGTGTCGTTGAGCTGGATGGCCGCCTTCTCGGGCAGCTTTTCCCAATCTGTGTTGTGGCGCAGAAAACGTCGCACCAGGTCAGCCAGCGAACAAGCGACAAGAAAATATTCCTGCATGAAGCGCAACTCTTGTCCGGCGGTAGTGGAGTCATCTGGATACAAGACACGAGTCAGGGATTCGGCTTCGAGAGTCCCGCCGAGAGCGCCTACGAAATCTCCTGTGCCGAATTCCTGAAAATCGAAGTAATCTGGCACAGCCGCAGCCCAGAGTCGGAGGGTGTTGATTGTTTTTCCTCCATAGCCCACTACCGGACGATCAAACGGTATGCCGAACAGGCTCGACGGTTGGTTCGGAATCATAACGACGTGCCCATCCCGCACTTTGAAGCTGCAATTCAGCTTGATCTCCACCTTCTCGTGGGGGTGAGCAATCTCCCATGGATCTCCGTCGCGCAACCAGTTGTCTGGCTCCTCCCGCTGCCAACCATTCACAAACGACTGTCGAAACATGCCGTATTCGTAGCGCAAACCATAACCTGTGGCGGGAAGTTGCATGGTGGCCATCGAGTCGAGGAAGCACGCCGCCAGGCGGCCCAGGCCTCCGTTCCCCAGACCAGCATCCGGTTCCTGCTCAATCAATTCAAGCCAGTCGATTCCTTTTTCTTTGATGGCGTATTGCGCCACAGGATCAAGCAACAGGTTCGTAATGTTGTTGGCCAGCGAACGCCCAAGGAGAAATTCCATGGAAAGGTAATAGATGCGCTTAGCGTTCTGTTGCTCATAGGTCGTCTTGGTTTGCACCCAGCGCTGCGCCAGGATGTCGCGTACAGAATGCGAGAACGCCTCGAAGCGTTCGCGTGCGCTCGCAACCTTCGGGTCGATCGCCCGGTCAAAAACCAGGTGCCGTTCGTAGAGCGCATCTTCCGTTCCGGCAAACCGAATTGCGCCAGAGCCGTATGGTTGGAGAAGCTCAGAAATGTTGGCTGGTTTCGCTGCCATTGGAACAACCTTCGCGGAATCGGGGCGTGCCACAGTTTTTGTACTCATTCGGGGATCCTTTTAGTACGAGCTATCTACAATCGGTTATTTGCTCATTCAGGAAAACAATATGTTCGGCGAACCATTGTGTTGATTCATGTCCCGACGTGGTGATCGTCGTTCCAGAGGCGAATCACTGGCCGTGAGAGATTGTGTTCATAACTAAGAGCGCTTAGGCTTGCTGGGTTCAGCAGGAAGTACCTGCCTCCAACTCCCGGCCCAAGCGCCAGCCAGCGGGCGGTTAACACCCGAATGAAGTGTCCGCTGGAAAAGAGCAGTACGTCACCTGCGACGCTTCGCACGCGCTCGACTACACGGTCGGCGCGTTCGCCGATTTGTTCCGGCGATTCTCCTCCCGGGGCACCATCGCGGAACAAATCCCAGCTTGGATTCTGTTTCAGGATTTCGGCTGAGGTCAGTCCTTCATATTTTCCGTAGTCCCACTCCACCAGATCGCGGTCGGTTCTGGCTCCAGCTCCAAAGCCAGATAGTTCGCAGGTTCGGGCCGCGCGCTGCAGAGGGCTGGTAAAAACCTGGGCGAATTTCATGCCTTTCAATCGTTCTCCAAGCCGTACCGCATTGCGCTCCCCATCAGGCGTGAGAGGTAGGTCGGAAAGGCCGGTATGCTGGCCGGTGTGAGTCCAGGCGGTGTTGCCGTGCCGCGCCACATACACCACTGGAAGTCCGTCGCTCATGCAGTCCCTCTCCTTCGTACGCTTAATTCGCCTGCCGCTTTTCGCTTAGTCGAAGTTGTCAATTCCAGGTCTCGGTCCAATCGCCGGACCAGAACTCGAGCGATTCCGGCCACAGCCCCACCGTTAGATTGCAAACTTGCGGTTGTCAGTGCCTCTTCGGAGCCTTTAAGCGACGACACCATTACCACGCCCCGCCGTGCGTCAAAGCGCAGCGTGATGTGTGCGGCGCACTCATCACACAACCAGCACCGCTCGGCATGTCTTTTGCCATTGCCTGCCTTGCTTTGACCGCGGGAGGGACTCTCAGAGTATTGAACTTCAACTTCAAATAGCTTTCCTTGATGGAGGTAACGAAACTGGGCGCTACAAACAGGGTTCGCACATTTGTTAAGCACCGCAACTCCTTGCGACAAGGTCGTGCGATGAAAGCCATTGACCGCACTCGAGTCCTGGTCCGATCCTCGGCGAGGCCGTTGCTACTGTCTGGATGCTTTCGGAGCACTCAAAGTTCCACGTAACCAGCCGCGCGTGCATCGAGCACCTCGGGCCAGATGGACCAACTTACAGTCTGCGAACAGCGACAACCACGCTCACCGCGTACCACGTGCCAAGCCGTTGGTGACGAGAGCTTGGCAAATGACAATTCAGAGGCCATGCCGTCCCGCAAAAGAACCAGGGCTAATTGCTACCAACGACGGACCTTGCACGGGCCTCTTGAACCGGGATTTGTCCCTCCTTGTTTTGCGCTGCGTTCACGACATAATCCTGGTGGTAGATAGTTAGAACTTTTTTTCCATACATGCGGACCTGGACAACGGTCTCATCTCTCTGCGGAAGCCAGAAATCATCGATCTTCTGGTACTGACGCACGAAGTCGGCGCGCTGGATCCAGAAAGAGGGCCTCTTCGCGGGATGTCCTTCGATGCGCACCACGGCGTAGTCGTCAACATCAATCCACACTTTACCTTCAAATAAATACTTGTCCTTCCGGTGCGGAACTGCCTGGGCTACGAAACAACGGCGTGGGCCCACCTGTTGTTCGCCGAGCAGATCCAAAGAATAGTTTTCAGGCGAGATGGCGCTATCATGATGCTCCTTGCCGGCTGCTGCTTCGACCTCGCTGGAGATAAGCTGATTCAGCGCCATTCGACGAACGATCCCCGATCCTGATTCCGATGTGACGACGAATATTTTCTTGTCCGGTGCGTGGAATTCCATCCGCCCGATCTCCTCGGCGTGCACCTTTCCTTTTAGATCGACGACTTGATACGTTCTACGGGCCGTGTAGTCGTGCAGCGCTGACTTTCTAAGCTCGTTATGGGCGTCCAATTCGGCGAACAGCTGGTCTGCAGCGACACCCGGACGCAAGGGTTCGAGGGGGGATGTAAGTTCCGACGGGTTCTCCTGATTAACTTGAGCTCTCGCCGCCGCTATCAACACTGTAATCGCAATGAATGTTGCGGCCACTAAACGCAACATGAACCTGGTTCTCGCTGCTGAATCGTCTTCTCTCCACATCGTCGGCCCTCTCTTTTACGCTCGAAACTTCGCAGACTACCTCGCAACTCTTGCTAACGAAGTTCGACCACAACAACTTGATCGGAGTCGATCTCTCTATAGGAAGCGGAGGTCGAAGGCTCCGGCAAAGATGATTGCTTGATGGCCTTGGCCACATTGCGGGCCAGGTTATGGGTAGCTCGCAGGTTGCTTCCCATAAAACGGACGTTCCCGTTAACGGTGCGTTCTAAAATGATGTGGCCGTCCCGGGCGCACAGCTGGCTACGAACCGTTAGCTTTGTAGCTCCGCTAACTGTGGTTACGGCGCGTCGAGTCTCGCTCCCTGCGGTGTACTTCTGAACGGTCGTTTTCAAAATCAGCAGGTCGGAAACGTCGCCAGCGTTACGGTCGCCGTCTCGAAGCACCTGTTTGAAGCGCTTCGTCTTGCTCAGCTCGTCCAAAAGACTCTCGTAGATGGCGATCTGGAAGGAAGGTGCGAGGGCTACATCTCCCGCGTCAACCTTGTCCACCTGCAGGCTCCATTGTGCGGCAGTCGAATTGATTCCGCTCGAGGAGGCTGCATTTTCGGCAGACAACTGCGGCGGATGTGCAACGTTGATCGTCACAACTGCCACCGCAACCAGTAACAATGAAACTCGATTATTTGCTTTCACTCGAAACCTCCGCATTGCTTTGTTTTACGGGCTCGTTCGCGCTCTCGCTGACATGTGCGCCCTTGGCCACTAGTTCGTTCCTGAGAATTTCCGCTTGCCCTTTGTTGAGTTGAAAAATGGCGCCGTGCATTCCGCCATTCGAGTCAACGTACTCCAGTGCAAGAGTGTCGTACTTCTTGTGAGCAAACAGGCTCACGGCGCGCCCCCCGCCAAACGGAACCGCAGCCTTACCTAGAGTCATTGCCGTCCCGCCGACCTGCTTGCTTTGCTCACCCAGAAAAATATCCTGAACAGAGGCTACCTTTACTTGCTCCGTGGGCTTTCCGTCCTTTTGAAACTGCAAAGCATCCTCTTGAATGGACAGGGTTCCGTTGGCGTTGTTCTTGGCGCTTTCAAAACCGAGAAGATGCGTGCCCCGAATGCCGACTGGCGTAGTCGATTTGGCTGATTGACCGGCACTCTGGGCAAGCGCCGCGGCGCTAGACCAAAGCAGTATGAGGCATACTAGGAACAGGTCCGGCTTGTGGCGCGTCGAAATAATTCTGCGATTCATGTTTTCTCTCCCTTGAGCGTTCTCCACTGAATTCAACCCGAACGATATTTAGTTTGTTTGCTTGGCATCCGCGGCCGGTTTCTGGCTGATGATCGGGACCTCCAACGATTGGCCCAGGATGTCGTTGTACTTAATTGACTTTTTTCCGACCAGCACCAACAACTGGCGCCCACCCGCATACTTGACCGTGCTCATGCCCAAGGGTGGTGTGTAGAGGACCAGATAGACGGTGTTACCGACCTTTACGGAAACGTCATAGCTGACGACATCAGAAGCCTTACTGCTGTCAATTTGATGAGTCTTGCAATCGATGATGGTGGCCACTTCCCACTTCGCTGCCGGCTCGCAAAACCCCGGAAACGTCGTCATGCAAATACAAATCACGCACATTAGCCTCAGCATTTACCGCTCCTTTTAATCGTTCTTCAACTCAAGTCAGCTTCGCGCCTTCGGTATCGACACGTCTTGCTGCAACGTGAAATCGAGCAGGGTCTCGCTAGGAATCTTCACCTGGTCTCCCTTGGTGATGATCTCCGATCCCGCGCCAGCTCCGCCGCCAACGGCCGCACCGATCCCTGCCCCTTTGCCGCCACCGGCGATCGCGCCAATGATTGTGCCCACAGCGGCTCCGCCGATTGTTCTCTTCGCGGTGCTCGTACCACGTGACTTGCCCTTCAATTCGTACTCTCCCGTCACCAGCGGCACTGTCTGCCCATTCACCATTACCCCGGTCAGCTCCAATTGCAGTTCCGATTTACCGGTGAACGTTCCTGACTTTTTCGACTCCGCTAATCGTCCATACAAGTCGGCGTCTTTAGGGACTACTATGTTTCCGTCAATTGTCAGCGGTTCCGCAAGAGAAGCCTGAAAGCGATCGCCAACATGGTTCTTGGTGGAATCGATGCGATCGATGGTGCGCACAGAGATGCGTGTTCCGGCCCGGATGGTGAAAAATGACGGGGCCTGTGTAGCAGCCGCTGTCCCCGTGTCGTTGAGCTGCGAACTCGCTGGACGTGTCTGCAGGGCACCTGCCGCGGGTTCAGATTCGAACTTCAGCGAAGCGATATCAGCGCGATCGTACTTCTGCACTGACGAGCCCACCTTGAAACTGATCTCATTTTCGGTGCCGCTCATGAACGTGCCGTTGATCAGGCTGCCATTCTTCAGCTGCAAGGAATCGGCGGACGCCATGGGCACAGCCACGCACACCGCAATGACCAAACTGCAAATCTGATTGATCTTCATCACGGCTATCATCCTCGCAACCGCGCTGCCAAACGAGGGAAGTGAAACAGAATAGTTGGGCCACAGAGCCTTTCAATGCACTTACGCCTGATTGAGCCCAAATCGGCCAGAGAGCGTACCTTCAGCACAGCACGCTCGTGCCTGTCACCTGCCAAATGCTTGTCAGCGGTTCTGAAAATGCAACTCCCACGCGTTGACAATTGTTCTGTTTACCAGCCGTCTCCCGGATTTCATAGTTGGCATCGGGCTTGCAGAATGCAACGACACGGGAGGACAACATGAGGATCATCGACGCGATACCGGGAGAATCTAACGCCAGCATCATTTCCTCGATCATCAACTTGGTCTGTCCGCACTGCGGCGGAAGTATGATGGAGTTCCAATGCCACGGAAAGTGCGGCAGAAACTGGATCGCGGAATGGGAGTGGGCAAACCTCACAACCAGGAGCTCGGATTTTCGCCCAACTCGTCCCGAACGGAGAACGCGCTGACTTGTCTCCTGGACTTTGGTCTTGGTGTGGCTTAACTTGTCCCCGGTAAGCGAGATCTTCAAACATGGATACAGTCTCAATGGCGGCAGAACTGGACCACAGGTTTGGAATCCCCGGTGTCGCGAAAGTGTGCGAAGGCAACGGCGGACTGCCACGCGTACGGATTACAGGTGCGTTCGGGGAGGGCGAGGTGTACCTCCATGGCGCCCACGTGACTTCATGGAAGCCCGCAGGCAACGATGAGGTGCTCTTTGTAAGCACGAAATCGCACTGGCAGGAAGGCCAGGCAATCCGAGGAGGCATCCCGATCTGCTTTCCCTGGTTCCGGGCAAAGGCGGGCGATGCCCACGCTCCGGCTCATGGATTCGCGCGCACGAGATCGTGGCAGCTCGAGTCCATTATTGAAAGCGAAAAGGGTGTAGCTGTAAGCATGGTTACTCACAGTGATGAGCAGAGCCGGCGCTGGTGGCCTGGGGAGTTTCGGCTAATCCATCGCGTCACATTTGGTTCCGAGCTTAAGTTGGAGCTTATTTGTACGAACACCGGCACCACGCCCGTGCACTTCGAGGAAGCGCTCCACACGTACAACCAGGTGGCCGATGTTGAGCAGGTGCAGTTGCAGGGCCTGGATACCGTGCACTTCCTTGATAACACCGACGCTAATCAAGAGAAGATGCAGATTGGCGATGTCGCGATCGCCTCACAGACCGACAGCGCCTATATGAATACCGACAGTGCGAGCAGTTTGTTGGATCCGAAGATGCGCCGTCGGATTCGACTGCAAAAGGAAAAGTCGCTCACAACCGTGGTATGGAATCCGTGGCGCGACGGCGCTGCGGGTTTAAAAGACTTGGGTGATGGTGAATGGAAGGAGTTTCTCTGTGTCGAGGCGAGCAATATCCTGGGCGCTGCTGTCAATCTTGATCCAGGCCAGGAACACAAAATGACTGCGGTTCTGAGCGTGGCGAAACTCTAGCTCAGCGGTCGGCCTGAAGATTATGCCGTGCGTAAACTCTTAGCTATTAGGCGGATGCCAGCTTCTTCTCGAGAAGAGCGCAGGCGAGGAAAACCACGTCTGGATCTTCGGAGTACAGCGCCCGAACCAGCTCAATGCAGGCGTCTTCCGAAGCATATTGCGACCACATTACACCGCATAAAAAAACATAGTCTGCGTACTGCCTGTTCCCATTTGGCTTCAACCCTTGCATAACATCCTCCATTACGGACCGACTTCTCCATTGCTCTAAAGCACTCGCAGCTCCACTCCGAGGTGGTAGCGGATCTGATTGCTATCTCTTTCCAAACGGACTAGATACACTGTGGACGCCGCAAAGCTGTCGCTCTATTTGGTTGAAGAATGTTTGCCAATACATTGACACGTGACGGCTGAATAACGGTCAGATGGCAGCTTTGGGCTGAAGTAATTGGTAGCCAGCGGACTGCGACTTGATCAGGTGGTCGCTGCTTCGACGAGGCTGCTTGATGGCGCTCTCACATCGTCGCCCGAGAGGGAGTGATAGCCTTGCCCTGTTTGCTTTCTCGCACCTACGCGCCAGATCACACGCATCGACGCCATCAGCGGTACGGCCAAATAAATGCCGACGATGCCTCCGATTTCAGCGCCCGCCAGCACCGCGAAAATCGCAGCTAAAGGGTGAATTTTCAATTGATGTCCCATAATGCGTGGTGACGCGAAATAGTCCTGAACCACTCTCCAAATGCCCAGCAATGCCGCCATCCAGAGCCAGTGAGAGTGATTCACGATGCCGACGCCGACGATCACCGCGAATGTGCTCGTCCACCCAACCACGGGAACAAACTCCAGCAATCCTCCAAGAAAACCCAATGCGATGGCGTGCGGAAATCGCAACAAAAGCAAGGCACCGGAATAGAAGAGGAAAGAAAGAGCGCAGAGAAGCATCTGCGCCCTAATATAACTTTTAAGCATTAAGTGCAGTTCGTCAGCGACGGCACGAACTCTCGGACGCCGGTTCGCAGGAAAGAATATCTGGATGAGGACATCCGCGATGCGGTCACCGTCGCGCAAGAAAAAAATTGTCAGGATCAGAATCAGGAGCAACACTCCGACCAGCTGTGCCGCATTGGAAATATAACGATCGACCATTGGCACCAGGTGGTCGATGTTGTCTTTGTGCCTCGCCAGAAAGGCCCTGAATCGAAATTCTTGTTCCTGGCTCCAGCCGTATTTTCCTCGGAATTGGGTCGCGATGTCTCCGGTCGCGAGGCTGTTGAGCAAGGCTGGGGTGTTATCCAGCAACTTCATGGTATTCCTGGCCATACTAGGAGCAAGTGCGTATCCCCCAGCGCGATCAAGATCACGAAGGCGAGATACACCTCCACGACTGCTGGTCCTCTTAAGTTCTTGAAAAACAGAGAATGGCGCTGCAGGAACTTGACCACAGGATCAATCAAGTAAGCGAAAAACATGGCAAAGATGAATATCAGGATGATTCGTCGCGCGCTGTAAACAGCTGCGCATACCACGCCAAACAACAGTATGGTCAGCAGGATATCGAGGGTGCGGCGGTGGGGGAATGCCATCTTTAGTTGTCCAAACTCGAGAAATCTGCGAGGCCGCGTTGTCGGACACTAGGTATGCACCCTCACGGATTGATGTATGCAACGCTAGGGCCACTCTCGCAGGTGAGGTCGAGGGTGCTCTCGCATGCGACAACGGGTGCTGGATCGCGGAGAGGGAACTGTGGGATCTTGGCGCTTACTCGGTTAGCCCGATTTTGCCAACCGCAAGCCAGGGGCAGTAGGCGAGAGTTGAAACGCAATGTCCCCTGGGATGGACAGCTGGACCTCCGTCCCTGTAGTTGCACTGCTAGAGATTTTGAGCAGCCCGCCGATTCTAGTAGCACGCTCCCGCATGCCTGCCAAGCCCCAATGTCCCTCGCGCCCGGACTGGAGGACTTGAGGACCGATGCCGCATCCGTTGTCCCAGATTCGCATGCGAAAGTCGCTATTGGAATAGTCGAGCTCGAATTTGATGCGCTTTGCCTGGGAATGACAAAAGGCATTGACCAGAGCTTCTCTTCCAATCCGGTAAATCTCATGCTGGATGAGTGGCTCAAGAGGCTGTTGCCGGCCAGCGACAACGACGCGGAAGTCAAGGTCGGACTGGACCTCGAGTTCCTGCTGAATACTAGACAATGCAACAACCAGGTCTGAGGCTTGAGTGCCAGACGAGCGGAGGCCCTGTATCGCGCTCCGGCCTTCGTCGATACCTAGCCTCATGATCTGAAGAATTCGATCTAACTGCGGTTTGACCAGTGAGTCTGAGGCTACACCATCCACGGCAACGCTCAGCTGCATCGAAGCGCTCTGGACAGTTTGCAGAAGAGTGTCATGGAGTT